>JAAGKN010000479.1_pt1 | contig 160367 bp, 113 predicted proteins | sample 6206371 | NCBI WGS metagenome assembly JAAGKN01 (sample SAMN11533720, study PRJNA540317) | gut metagenome | isolation source: fecal pellets from male and female animal of same cohort | host: Peromyscus leucopus | place: USA:CA | collected 2017 | reverse complement strand
ATCCCCCAGGTTTATCGGGTGAGCCTCTTATTGCTAGCTTCCATTTACAACAGTCATTTAGATGTAACATGACATGTCTGGTAGGAGGCATTAATAAAATACCAGCTATATCTTTTTTAGCCCAGAAATCAAGCAACCAAATCGAATCTTCATGATTTGTGATTCCACCTTCTTCTAATATCCGGCTTATCCTTTGAGTTGGGATTTTGCGACGTATATCATCGGGAGATAAGGTTCGGATGATTTCTCTGCTTTTTCGTCCTACTTCATTCCTGTATTCTAAGAGTTCTTGAATACGTAGACTTTTGCTTAGCTGAATAATCTGGTTATCAGATAAGGCATTTCCTGTGTCTCTGATAGGGGAATTCATTCGGGTTTGCCAGTCTTCATTGAAGATCTGCTTTTCCCCGTTAACTAATATATTCATGGTCAGATCCTCAATTCTGCTGATATGCCATAATACCCAAGCGATGGTTTCATCTTTCGCTGTAGGCATAATGGCATATTCATCCTCTCTTAAATCTCCGACTAGCTCATCGACCTCGTTTCTCTCATTACCAGACACCACAGAGAGGTGTAATTTTCCATGAATCTCAAGAAAGAGCTCCTTGGTTTGCTCTATTAATTCCGGTTTACGGATAATGCGGTTTAGTTCTTTATGTGATTCGCTTAATCCGGCTCCAAAGTATTTCATTTTGGGGATTATTGGTAGCGTACGGCTGTCCCGGCGGCGGTAACCATCAGCATGCTTCCGCTTCCTCCTACGGTCTCATAATCTAGATCTACGGCGATTACAGCGTTTGCGCCCATTCGTGCCGCATGATCGCTCATTTCTTTCAAGGCCGTTTCTTTCGCTTCGCGTAAGACACTCTCGTAAGAACCTGCACGTCCTCCGACAATATCCCGGATGCCTGCGAAGAAATCTTTGAATACATTCGCTCCGATGATCGTTTCACCGGATACGATTCCGAAGTACTGGGTAATTTCTTTTCCTTCGATCGTGTTAGTTGTTGTGAGTAACATAGCTTTTCAATTTAATCGTTTGAGGGCAAATATAAGATAAAGGGCGAACCAGTGTACTGATTCGCCCTTTGTTTTTATGTTTCTTTATATGAATTTATTTTACCGGTTGATCGGTCATGATAAACTCAAGCTTACCTCCATTTATGATATCGGAGTGGCTGATGAAAGGAGTCTCTAGGACTTTACCGTTTAGCTTGACTTCTTTAACGTATTTATTGGCGGGACTATTGTTGGTCGCCACGATCTCGAAAATACCGCCTTTTACGTGCATAGAAGCCTTATTTACCATCGGACGGCCCAATGTGTAAACCGGAATACCCGGACTTACCTGATAGAAACCTAGGGCGCTCATGACATACCAAGCAGACATCTGTCCGCAATCCTCATTACCGATGATACCATCCGGTTCGTTCGTGTAGAAATTCTGCATGATATAATCTAAATACCCTTGCCCTTTCCATGGAGAATCTGTCCAGTTATAAAGATAGGCCATATGGTGGCTCGGCTCGTTTCCATGAGCGTATTGGCCGATCAATCCGGTAATATCTCCGGAGGCTTCCGCCCCGTCAATCTGGGAAGAGGTGGTGAACAGGGTGTCTAAACGTGTTTCCAGCTCTTTCTTGCCACCGATAGCGGCGATGAAGTTATCCATATCATGTGGTGCGAAGAAACTCCATTGGAAGGCATTCCCTTCGGTATAGTCGCTTTTCATATGCGAAGAATAGCGAGGGTTGAATGGAGTACGGAAAGAACCGTCACCCATTACCGGACGCATCATCTTCGTCTCGGGATCTAAATAGCGTTTGTAGTATTCGGCTTTCTTGGCATACTCATTCGCCAACTCCATGTTGCCTGCCTTCTTGGCGATTTGGGAGATACACCAATCCTCGTATGCCATCTCCAATCCCCACGATACGGATTCGGGAACAGAGTCGGCGGGGACGAAACCATATTTCTCCTTATAGTAAGGGTGCATCGTGATCAGATCCAGCTCACGGGTTCCTTTGAACTTCTCGGCAAGATCCTCACGGTAAATGGAAGAACGTGCGCCGGCTTCCGCCCACGTGCTCATATCACCTTCCGCTAAATCTTTCGCTACAAGATCGGCGAGGACCGAGACGGCCGGATATCCTACCATACAACCTGTATAACTAGAGGCTAAAGGCCATTTGGGTAATATTCCTCCTTCTTTATAACCTTGCACGAGTACCTTACCCCAATCAGTCGCTAAGTCCGGATTAATGATTGTCATTAACGGATGAAGCGCACGGAACGTATCCCACAAGGAGAATACGGAATAATTTACGTAACCCGGTTCGGCGGTATGCACTTTCTTGTCCATACCCAAATAACGCCCGTCCACGTCTTGATAAGCGAAGGGGGCGATCATGGTATGGTAGAGCGCCGTATAGAAATTGACCATGACTTTCGGATCTGCCTCGATCTGGATCAAGTTTAACGCCTCGTTCCAAATATGCGTTGATTCCTCACGGGTCTTATCGAAATCCCATCCGGGCAATTCTGCCTCGAGATTCTTCTCGGCGCCTTCCGGATCGACTACGGATAAGGCTACTTTTACATAAAGCGGTTGTGCCTTTTCAGCGAATTTGTAATGGAACTTCAAATCTTCTGCCGTATTTAGGCGTAAGAACAAGGAGTCTTTACGTAATTTCCCTCCGATGTATTGGTATACGGTCTCGATCGGTTCCGAGAAAGTAATCCGATAGGACATAGAATGGAAATGTGCCCAACCTTGTGTCTTCACGGTTCCTTCCACCGTGGAGTCGTTTACAAGTAAATATTGGTTACCGATCAGCTTATGTCCCCAGTTCGGTTGAAGGATATGCCCTAAGTCAAGCAGGACACGACGTTCTTTGGGATTGTCGTATGTATATTTATGGAAACCTACACGATCCGTAGAAGTCAATTCCACGTTGATGCCAAAGTTATCCAAGCGTACGGCATAATACCCCGGTGTCGCTTTCTCAGTGTCTTTCTTGAAGGTAGCTACCGGTTTGATGGAATCTCCACCGGAGAAAGGTAATAAAGCTACGTCACCCAGATCGCCGATACCCGTACCAGAAAGATGCGTGTGGCTGAACCCGTAGATATGGTCATCATCATAATGGTAACCACTACTTGCGTCCCATCCCAAGATATGGGTATCCGGGCTTAATTGTACCATCGCGTACGGACGGGTAGCTCCGGGGAATGTGTGTCCATGGAACCCGGTTCCGATGAATGGGTCTACATACCTCACCTCATCTTGTAGTCGCGGCGACTCCGGCGCTTGCTTGCATCCTACCAGCAGGCAGGCAAGAGCGGCCTGAAAAAATAAGATCGTTCTTTTCACTGTTATTATTGATTTAGTTTGTAATAAGCGAATTATCAATCATCTGTCACAAAGATAATGGCTTTGGGGGAATATTGGAAATTTCCTTTTAAAATCTGCAACCTTTTTCGGGCTTGGCTCGTCTTATAGATAAAAAAGTATGGGAACAAACGAATTTACGACAAAGATATTGCCGCTGAAGAATAACCTTTTCCGGGTTGTTTTCCGGATTACCGGAGACGTGGAGCAGTCTGAGCAGATCGTTCAGGAAGCCCTGCTTAAGGTTTGGGAAGACCGGGATAGCTGGATTGTCATTGAGAACTTACCTTCCTATTGCATGATGGTAGCGCGTAATCTGGCATTGAGGGAAACGTATTCCGGAAATAAGGAAAGGATGGAGCGGTATGCGGTAAGGTAATCTGTTTATGGATCGTGTATGGACTATCAACGAATAAATAAGTTGCTGGATAAATATTGGGAATGCGCCACATCCGTGGAGGAAGAGCGGGAATTACGCCAGTTTTTCTCCTCAGCGGTGGTACCTCCCGACTTATTACCCTATAAGGCTTGGTTCGTATCTCATGAGGCCGAGGCATTACCCCCTTTGGGGAAAGAATTTGATGCTCGTATATTAGAACATATCTCGGAAGATCGAAAATTAATCACTACATTTGGAACGTTATTTAAATCTATTACTCATTTAATTCATAAGATTATGGGAACGAACATGAAGAAAGCCTTTACCACCCTTTTATGCCTTTTGTTTTGTATCACGATCTCGGCACAGGATAAAGCCGCAGATCTCAGTAAGCTCGTAGGCGATTGGTCCTTCTCTGCCCCCGACGCTCCGTATGGATATCAAGATGGAAGTTTTCAGATAAAGCAAGAGAACGGCAAGTTGACCGCTAAAGTGAATATACAAGGTAGTACCTTGGTGGTAAATGATATCAAGGCGAAAGGAGATACCTATACCAGTTCTTTTTATGTGGATGGAACGTCTGTATACTTAACTATGACCCAGAAAGGAAATAAGTTAGAGGGAATGGCCGACGCCGGAGGTATGCAGATTCCCGTGAAATTCAAGAAAACGAAGAAGTAGTCGCTTTGTGGTACTCTGAGTTTCTGTTAACTTTGCGGCAAAAACTACAAAGGGATGTTTACAGTAATCGGAATCATGTTCTGCGGCATTGCCGTCGGGTATTTCTTTCGTAAAGTAGAATTGCTGCAAAAGATCGGTAAGCCTATTTCTTATACGATTCTTCTTCTTTTGTTCCTGCTGGGAATTTCGGTAGGGGCCAATGAGTCTATCGTGAATAATCTTACGACGTTGGGCGGGCAAGCCTTGTTGATCGCTTCGGCCGGTACGTTGGGTAGCGTCTTGGCGGCGTGGGGAGTTTATCATTTCTTTTTTAAGGAAAGGAGCCGGGGATGAAAGGGAGTTTGATCGTCGTGGGCTTCTTTGCCTTGGGTTGCTTGCTGGGATGGAGCGGTTATTTGCCCGGGGTCATTATCGAGAATGATATAACGGTTTATGTACTTTACCTCTTGATGTTTCAAGTAGGGATTAGCATAGGAAGCGATAAGAAACTGAAAGATATTTTATCGAGTATACGGCCGAAACTCTTATTGGTGCCTCTGGCTACTATTATCGGGACGTTGAGCTTCTCGGCCCTGATCAGCCTTGCTCTTACCAAATGGAGCGTGTTCGATTGTTTGGCGGTCGGAAGCGGTTTCGCCTATTATTCATTATCCTCCATCTTGATAACAGAGCTAAAAGAACCGACGCTGGGGGCTCAATTGGCGGCGGAGTTAGGAACGATCGCCTTGATCGCTAATATTATCCGTGAGATATTCGCCTTGCTGGGCGCTCCGTTGTTCGTTAGATATTTCGGAAGGCTATCTCCGATCTGTGCGGGAGGAGCTACTACGATGGATACGACATTGCCGATTATCACCCGTTATTGTGGAAAGGATTTGGTCTTTGTCTCTATCTTTCACGGGATCTTGGTAGATTTCACGGTTCCGTTTTTCGTATCTTTCTTCTGTTCGATGTGAGTGAAAGAGGCTTCCGAGATCTCGGAAACCACCTTGCAAGGTTGAAAAGTCATTTCCGAGGTCTCGGAAAGCATTTTGCAAGGTTGAAAAGTCGTTTCCGAGGCCTCGGAAGGCATTTTACAAGGTTGAAAGGTCATTTCTAGGCCTCGGAAAGCATTTTACAAGGTTGAAAAGTCATTTCCGAGGCCTCGGAAGGCATTTTACAAGGTTGAAAAGTCATTTCCGAGGCCTAGAAAAGCTATTTTACAGTTTGCAGCATCACTTCTACCGCTCTTTTTAATTGCGTGTCCTCGCCGGAGAGCTGCGCCTCGGGAGTATTGTACACCTCGACATCCGGTTGCAATTGTTGGTTTTCCAGATAATTGCCTTGCATATCTTTCACGCCTACTTGCGGGATACCGAATACCAAGGTCGGATCGATTTGCGTTTCCCACCATACGGCTGTCATGGTTCCCGGAACCGGGGCGCCGATCAGCTTGCCGATACCTAAGGTCTTATAAACCCAAGGGAAACCATGAGCGTTCGAATAATTATCCTCGCACATCAAGACACAGGACGGTTTGGTCCACTTATTGTAAGGATCGCTACCGATGTATTGTCCGCGAGGCTCGAAGCGCTGATACTCCTTGCCGCTCAATAAGGTAGCCAGATCATCATGCAACCAGCCACCTCCGTTATGGCGGGTATCCACGATCACGGCTTTCTTATTCCGGCAACGACCTAATAAGGCGGAATAGACCTCGCGGAAACTCTCGCTATTCATACCTCTCACATGTACGTACCCGATTTGCCCGTTCGATAATTTATCTACGGTTTCTTGGCAATTCTCGATCCATCTTTTATAAAGGAGGTTCGATAGCTCTCCGTTACTGATCGCTTTTACCTGTTCCTCGAAACGCTGTTTGCTGGTAGGATCATAGACAGAAAGCATTACTTTCTTACCGACTTTACCGCTTAGCAGTGGATAATAATCGGCGTCTTTCTTTATCGGTGTTCCGTCTATTTTCTCGATGATACAGCCTTTCTTTATCTGGCTGTCGGCCAATGTCAGCGGCCCTTTGGCGATGATTTCCTCGATCTTCAATCCGTCGCCCGTGTATGCGTTATCGAAGAAAGCGCCTAAGCTGGCGGTTTCCGGCCCGGTTAGTCCCGGATTGTAACGAGCGCCCGTATGGGAGCCGTTCAACTCGCCCAATAGCTCGGAAAGCATCTCTTGGAAATCAAAATTGTTGTTGATATGCGGAAGGAAACGGGCGTAAGCGGTCTCATACCCTTTCCAATCCATGCCCCGGAGTGTCGGATCATAGAACTTATCCAAGACTTGACGCCAAGCGTGATGGAAGATATAAGCACGCTCCTCTGCCGGATGATAAGCGAACTCGGCCTTGAAAGCGATCGGTTTTTCCTTGCTATCCTTCAACTCTATCTTTTTCAGTTTGCCGCCGGCGGTAAGATAGAGGTTCTCTACTTTCTTGTCGGCGAATAGAGTGCCTCGACCGACATTCTTGAGCAGTAATTTAGTGGACTTTTCCTTCAAGTCGTGTTCCCATAAATCAAAGCCTTTCTCGAAAGCGGCGCAATAATATAGTTTATCTCCTTTCGGGGCGAGTATGGCGTCTCCCAATGAGGATGAATTAGCGGTCAGGCGAATAATCCGGTCCTTGCGGTTCTCCAAATCAAACTTCAAGGGGGCTACAGGCTTATCCTCGTCCTTATCTTTGTTTTCATCCGCTTCTACCAAGGCCAGTTCTTCTTTACTGAGGCGGAATTTATCGTAAGCCTCACCGTCGAAGAACATGATGTACACATCCCGCTCAGCACCCCAGCTACCGTGGCTGCGGAAACCGGCACGGTCGGAGGACCAGATCATGGCCTTACCGTCTAATACCCATTTCGCGTCGCCATCCGAATAACCGCTTTCCGTCAGGTTCGTTACCTCGCCGCTACCGTCCGCTTTCACGAGGGCGATATCCGTATTGTTCCATCCTCCGACGGAGATGTAATCTACCAAGAACCACTTGCTGTCTGGCGACCATTGGAAATGCTGGTCTCCATCGCTATACGAATAGAGGTATTTACCGTCCAATACGGTGCGGACCTGCTTGGTCTTTCGGTTGATAACACGTAAGGTGGTGCGGTTCTCAAGGAAAGCCACCTCGTTGCCATCCGGTGAATATAAGGGTTGGAACGAGGTTTGTCCGGATACGACAAGAGGCTCCTCTTTCAATTCCGGGGCGTAAGTGAATTGCTTATCTTCGTCACGTGTAAGTTTACTTTCGTAGATTCCCCATGTTCCTTCCCGTTCGGCGGAATATACCAATGAACGTCCGTCGGGGCTGAAATCTATATTGCGCTCTTGTTGCGGCGTGTTCGTGATTTGACGAGTCGTCTCGTATTCAATAGAAGTTACGTAAACATCGCCACGAGTGATAAACGCTACCTCTTTCCCATTCGGGGAGACGGCGATATCCGTAGCTCCATCGGTCAGAAGACGATGGATCACGTCGTTCTCGATCTTATCCGCGACGATCTGGATATTCACCTTGGCAGGTTTCTGGCCTTCCTTAACGGTATAGATCTCGCCGTCGTAACTATAGCATAGAGTCCCGGAATTATCGGAGGTAAGGAAACGCACGGGGTGGGTGGTATGCGTCGTGATTTGTTTCTCGCTGTTGCCTGCCAAATCCTTCTTGAAGATGTTAAAGCTTCCTTTCTCCTCGCTTAGGTAATAGAAAGACGCCCCATCCGCGGCCCATACAGGATTACGATCCTCACCGCCAAAAGTGGTTACTTTCTGGAAAGAGCGATCTTTTCCAAGCGTACATAACCAGATATCACGGGTGATAGAAGATTGATGATGCTTGCGCCAAGGGTCCTCGTAACCTTTGTAGTCATTGTATAATAATTTACTGCCATCTTTGCTGAGGGCTATATTTTCCATGTATAACGAAGAATATAAATCCGGCCTTCCTCCGTCCGTGCTTATCTCATAGACTTGCATAAAGCGGGTGCCGGGGAATTGGATATCCTTGGCGTCTTGCAATACGTTGGCTAGATACAAGATGTGTCCGTTATCCTTAAAGGTAGTGGGATATTCGTTCGTGGAGTGGGTGGTGAGCCGCTTAGGTTCCCCTCCCTCCTTGTTCATGAGAAATACATCGAAGTTGCCGCTACGGTTGGAGGCGAAGGCTATTTTTTGTCCGTCGGGCGACCAGACCGGACGGGTGTCATGAGCCGGATGTGTTGTCAACTGCCGGGCTTTTCCTCCGGAAGAAGGGACCGTATAGATATCCCCTTGGTAAGAAAACGCGATCGTCTGCCCGTCCGGGGAGATCGCGCAGTAACGCATCCATAACGGACTGTCGTCTGCTTGCGCCGCCGCCGATAAAAATAACGCTAGCGCAGGAATCATCAAGTTTTTCATGTGTACTCTATTTTAGATTTACAAATGTAATCGATTTTCGATATTTATTAGGAGAAATAATTGCGTAGATTAAATTTTTAAATATTTTTGCATATGAACTTTAAAACCGCCAAGATGATGACGAAATATAGGGTGTGTATTACTTTTATGTCCATTTTATTATTGCTATTTCATTTTGTGTTTCTGTTTTCTTGTGGAAAGCTACCGGAAAAACATTTGCTTTTTCTGATAACCTGCGGATTGACTCTTTGGAACATATGGCTATGGATTCGATTTACCGGAATCCTCGATATGCTCATTCCGCATTGGATGAAGCTTTAAGTCTAACTAAAGATAGCGATAAATATTATAAATTACTTGCGGTTAAAAGCCAGATTTATTTTGCAAATAGTGTATATGATTCCGGGTTTGTTTTACATCGGTCAATTATAGATTATTGCGACCGTGTACCGATGTCTCCCAAGATACATGGACTCTTAGGAACGTTGAAAAATACGGTTGGCAATTATTATTCATTTTTGGATAAAACGGATTCGGCCCTCCTTTGCTATTCCGAGGCGTATCAAGAGATCCGGCAGAGTGAGATGGAGCATAAAATCCCGGATATTTATATCAATATAGCGGATATATATACCCGGAAAGGAGCTTACGATCAGCGAGCCCGCTACTTTCGCCAAGCTCTTTTCGTGAGTGATTCATTGGGTATTATGGATCGGATGTCCTTTCCTATTTATTTTGGTTTGGGCGAGACGTATATGGAATTGAGGGACTTTGACTTATCCGATCACTTTTACCGTTTGGCGGAGAAAGAACTGGATTCTCGTAACTTGAGCGAGAAATTCACCTTTTGCAATAGCCGGGGAAATTACTATTATTACAAGGAAGAGTATGCGAAGGCGCTTCCTTGGTTCTTGAAAGCCCGTGAGGTGGTACGTCCTACTCATATGGATTTCTATACTAACGTATGCGAGATCAATTTGGGGGAGATCTATCTATGTCTGGATCAGTTGGATTCCGCTCGTTTTTATCTGGAAAAAGGGTTTAGGTACTTCCATACCTATAATAATAAGACGGCCTTGTACCATTTGACGACCTTGAAGGCTTCGCTAGCCTTAAAAGAGGGGAACTCCGGGCTGGCTTATCAATTGTTGAGGAGTTACACGGATACGGTAGGCATAGATCCCAAGATGGTAGTGATCCGTAATAAGAACTTGCAGAATTACTTCGCTACCACGGGCGATTTTAGGCGTGCCTATGAGTACCAAACGAAGAATAGCGTCATTGAGAACAATATTCGTAGCGAACGAACCCAGATGCGTGTCGCCGAGATAGATATGCGTTATAGGCAAGATACGACTTTGCTCAAGCGGGAGGTTATCATTAGGCAACAGGCCGGCCGGATGGAATACTTGGAAATGAGCCGTTGGATTTGGATCTTGCTTTTTGTGATCTTGTTCATCGTCAGCGGCATGGCTTATTACTTTATGAAACGTAAACGGTATGCCCAGTGGTTAAGCCATATCGATCAGGTGACGAAGCTGAAGATGGAGAGTATCCGCAACCGTGTATCCCCTCATTTTATATTCAACGTTTTGAACCGGGAAATCAGCACGGAAGAGGAGGGAGCCTCCGCCGCACGCAACTTTCCGGGCTGGTGGAGTTGTTGCGGAGTAGCTTGGAGATCTCGGAAAAGCTCAGTATTACGCTGCGGGAGGAGCTGAGGTTCGTGCGTACGTATCTGAACCTGCAAACGCAAGCGCTGGGGCCGGACTTCCATTTGGCATGGAATATCGATCCTTCCCTTGACACGGACGCGATCTATCTCCCGGCCATGCTGATCCAGATTCCCGTAGAGAATGCCGTGAAACATGGCTTGTGTGCGATTGAGGGCGAGAAGCGATTATCCGTTTTCGTGGAGCGCGACGGGAAAGGCATCCATATCCGTATAGAGGATAATGGACCCGGGTATCGTCTGTTTACGAATGCGGGACATAACGGTACGGGGATGGGAACGAAAGTCCTTTACCGTACGATCCTATTGTTGAATAGGAGAAATAAAGAGAAGATCACATATTCGGTCCAAAGCAAGGAGAAGGGGATGGGGAGCGGAACAATCGTCAGTTTCTTTATTCCGTTGGATTTTAATTACGCTTTCTAGGTATCGTGAATGTACGAAAGTAATCCGGGCCGTTTCCTCCGGATAGTGGATGGAAGCGGCCCGGATCGAATTGAATCGAATCGGTTGATTCGGGTTATAGTCGCTCAATGTCTTCAACAGAAAGTCCGGAGCATTGGGCGATAAGTTCGGAGTCAAGTCCTTGCTCCTTCATCTTTCGGGCTATCTGGAGTTTTTCCTCTTGACGGCCTTTCTCGATCCCTTTCTCGATCCCTTTCTCGATCCCTTTCTGCATCCCTTTTTGCATCCCTTTTTGCATTCCTTCCTGCATTCCTTTTTCAATCCCTTCCGTTTGTGCGTAATCGATGGTCGCATACCAATCCCGATAATTCTTTAGGTTTTCCTCGTAGATCGCACGTTCTTTTTCGCTGAGTGAGTTGACGTTCGCCACGTCCAGTAAGCGAAGGAAGGTCTCCTGTTCCTCCTTGAAGGGAGATTGTTCAAATAGGTTCATATTCTTCAATGTATAAATCCAACGTTCGAAGGAGCTCTTGCACTCCTCCTTGCTTAAACTGAATAACGGGAACGATATGTAGATCTGCTTCATCTTGATCTCATTGAACACCTTTCCCGTCCTCTCGTTAGCGAGGACAACATCCGTACGGAAGTCTGTGAACTCCGGCAACTTGAAATTCAAGAAATAGACTCCGTAGATGGGTAGCAACCGATATTGCCATTGCTTGCCGATTTGTCCTTGCCGGGCCACCATGCGACAAAGATAATAAAAACCTCTGTTAAAGAAATAGTGCTGGGGACAATTCTGCATCTCTAGGATGAACTTGGCCCCGGACACGTCCTCGCAGAGCAGGTCGAATATGATGGTACGGTTCTCGACGGTCTCGGGCTTGATCTCTTTGTCGAGGTAGGTGATGTCCTTGATCTGCCGTTCGCCGGCTAGGGCGGCGTTAAGGAACTTGATGGTAACTTGCTTGTCTTGGAAGACAGCCTTAAATCCAGCATCAGTCATGATGTCTACGTATTGTGCCATAGTTAAATGGTTTTAGGTGATTACTGCTCCAAAGGTAAGGTTTATTTTCGTATCGCACATCCTGTTTATTGTATATTTCTCAAAAAGACGATTCCATATTCATAGGTTCGTAATCGTATTATCGTATAGCCAAGCTTCACGACATAGCGGATCGCTACTCCTTGGTGTTGCATGCTCTGCCACGTGCGTGACAATGTTTTGCCATGCTGGTGACAAAGTATTGCCATGTTGGTGGCAAAGTATTGCCATAGGCATGACAATGTCTTGTCATTCGGGATGACAGTCTTTTGTCACAGAGGATGTCAAGGTATTGTCAATGGGCAAAAGAGAACATTACCGTTAGATGATCACCTGCCGTAAACTTCGAAGTAAGTGCCGAATTCCTTCGGTCTGTTTTCGTTATGTCGCTTGAGGATACTTTACATGGCAGACCCGTCGCTCGGTGAATGATAGGGGCATTCTTCGTTGAGGCATGAAACGTACAAATGAGGAATGATGATTTATAGGTAATTATTAATGTACGCACGTACATTATATTATAGTGTGGAAAACGACAGGTTAAAACGAACGTTTAATTCTTGCGTTTACAAAGGTACGCGTTTCTTTGATACCTGCAACCCTTCTCCATTATTTTTTTCTTCTCTTATCCGCTTTCTTATCAATATGATAGCCTATCCTTTACGAAACAAGCGATTCCTTCAACGAACCTTCTTTGTTGACCCCTAAAAAACGCAAGAATTAAACGTTGGTTTAAACTAGCCGTTTTCGGGTAAGACAGAGGGCTAAACAACGGGATGGACTTTAATTAACACTATTATTAATATTAAATTTTTGATTTATGAACAAAAGGATTTTTACCATGTTAACGGCTGGTTTACTGCTTGGTGGACCGGCTTTTAATGCTGTGTATGCCGCAGGAGTCGATAAGGTTGTTGAGTATACCAACAACAAGACTGCTCTAGCGAATGGTACTCAGTTCTTCTTAGGAACGTCTAGTACTGCTGCTTATAAAGTAGGAAGTGTACTTACGACTAAGGATAAGAAGAAAGTTGTTTCTATTGATCTTTCTACTACTGTTGACCCAACAACAACTGACGCTACTGTATTTGAAATTCGTAACTATTCTTCCAAGACATTTGAATTGTGGGCAAAAGTTGGTGATGAGTCTTATCTGGTAATCACCAAGAATGATGGAACAACTGTCGGTGCATCTGACGCTTCCGCATCTGAGCTATCTAAGTTTAACACATCTTTCGTTGTGAAAGATGCTAAATTGAACTTCACAAGTTTGTATACGGTTGCTTTACCTGCTGTTGAAGTTGGTTTGAATTTGAAAGCATATTCTCATTCCGCAAGCTATACGGCTGAGAATTTGAACGAATATAACTCAAAAAGTACAACTTTGTCTTTCAACTATACAACTAGCGAGTTGGTTGGAAACTTGTTTGAGAGTGTAATCCCGGTTGATGTTCCTGCTGTGGCAGGTACTTCTGAGAACATTGCGCAGGGTATTTATTTCGTGAAAGGTGACGCGAAGAAAGTCAAGGCATTCAAAGATGAGATCGCTGCTTCTCCTATGATCGCGGATGCGGTTATCGAGAAAGCTAAAGAAATCACTTTCTTGGCTGTAGATCCTTCCAATCGTTACGATATCAATGGTAAGCAAGAGAATGAGGGCTATGCTTTGTATTGGATGAAGGGTGAGAAACTTGCTGCGGACGTAGATTCTTGTGGTAATGCGAACTTCTCTATCACGGCGAAAGATGTGTTGAACGAGGATGGCGCATTGACTTTAGAGGTTGGTTATACGAAGAAAGATGCGACCGCGCCTACTACAGTTTATGTAGCTGCCGTTAAGCCTTCAGTATCTGATACGAAGACTTATGTGACGACAGTTTTGAAGACTAATTCAAATTATTCTCCGATCCATCCGCAATTAGGAGCGAACTCTTATTTGGACGCTTCCGTGTTGTTGAAGAAGAACGCTGAGAATGTAGTGAATATTTATTTCACTAGCGCAAATAAGAGTGAGAACGATATTCCTAGTGCTCAAACTGAATATCACAAGTATTTGACAATCGATCCGGAAGATGGTTCTAGCTTGAAGGCTGTCGCTTATAATAGTGCGGATTTCACGATGCCGGTAGCTCAATGGATTGTCGCAGGTTTTGACGGTAAATATACATTCACGTTGACAAACCGTGAGACTGGTAAGGATTTGGTATTGAAATTACAACCGGAAGGTGAAGAAGGTGGCTATGAGGTTATCAATGCTACTTATAATTCAAATCCTGCTCAGATTGCTGCGAATAAGGGGGTAACCACTCTTCTTCAAGTAGGTGGTACTTCCGTTAAGTTCAATACGATCGCTACGACTCGTACAGATGGTTCTGTAGTATTTACGGATACTCAAGTAGAGGAAGGCGTGAAACTTACGTTCAACGGTAAGGATGCTTTGTTCGGAAATAAGGCTCTTTATGCGATTGTGAAATCGAGCGCTATGGCTGCTTCTTCCAGCTTGGATAATGGCGAGGTAGAGATCGTTCTTTATCCGGAAAGAGTAGCTGGTTCAAAAACTCATACGACTGAATCTTTGAGAGAGGCTGAGGACTATGTAATCAATACATGTGATTATGCTTATTTGAATGATAAGGGTGCGGTAGTTCGTGCTGCGAATAAAGATACATTGGTAGTTCCGACTTATATCTTGCGTACGACAGAAGAAAAGGGTGACAATGCTGAATATTTGAGCTCTTCTTACGCTACGAATGCTGTAAAAGCTTCTGCCGCTGAATTCGCGATCGTGAAGAACGCTGCTGGTGGTTATTCTTTGGTAACTGTAGCTTCTACTGCTAATGGTACAGCTGATTACAATGCGAATGCTATCACGGCTGGATATGCATATGTAAATACAACATCAATGAATGTAACGGTTGCTACTTCTACTCATTATGAAACTGCTGCGAATTTGAATGCTAAATATGCGAATGTAGTAATCGCTGACGCTAATCCGTTCAACCCGTCATTGGCGGCTAAGCCTCGTCACGCTTCTTTCGACAATATCTTAGGTTCTATCAATTATCAGTTGAACAAGAATGGTATCAACGAAGGTATCTTGTCCGCCGAGAGCATGATCTTCTGGTTGGATACGGCGAATAGCGCAGATAAGACTCCGGCATTCTATATCTCTAAGGGTGCTGAGGTAGTTGAAGGCGAAGAGCAACCGGCTGAGAGAATGTTCATGTTCAATGCGGCAGACTCCTTGCATTTCTTCGTGGAAGGTTCTGCTCAACAGTATGAGGATAAGAATTATCTTTTAGAGGGAACTAATGACGAGAAAGTAATCTTCCGTCCGGCTATCTTGACAGGTATTGATACACTTTCTACTATAGTAAACGGTAAAGTTGTAGAGGTTGCTCCTGTAACAAAAGCTGATGGCTCTATTGATACGAAAGCTGTAGATAACTTCAAGTTCTATATTACATTGGTTGAAGGTTCAGATGATGAATATGTGATTCAATCTAAGAATGGAAAAGACTATGTATATTCATTGAACGGCAAGTTAGGTCTGACTGACGATGAGAATATTGCGATGGTCTTCACGCTTGGCACAGAAGTTCCGACTGGCAACGAGTCTATCGACGCTGAGGAATCTTCTATCGTAGTCGTAGCCGGCAACGGTGTCGTAACGATCCAAGGCGCGGCTGGCGAGACTGCTTACGTTCGTACGGTATTAGGCCAGACAGTTGCAGAGACAGTTCTTACTTCCGACAACGCTACTATCGCCGCTCCTGCCGGTGTGGTATTCGTAACAGTTGGTAACGAAACAGTGAAAGTGGCTGTTAAATAAGGATATCCAATAAAGGAATAATGAAGATAAGATAATCAACAATTCCCGTGCGGATCAAGATCCAAGTAATCCGTGACGGATGAATAGGCGGGAGTTGGATTAATATTAATACTAAAGTAAAATTAAGAGATCCGCAAGTACCTCCGTGAGGAGAGAAAACAGATGAAAGGATAAAAGGGTACGGCCTTGGTCGTATCCTTTTTTCGTGCTTAACGCAGTCGATCGTTTTAGGAATCAAATCTTTTCACTATATTTGAGGCCTTACCCACTGTTGGGCCAACTAAAAACATTGTAACTATGAAAAAGAAAACAGAAAAGGAGGAGATGTATATGAAGGAATTGCAAGATCGCTACATCCGTTTCGACTGGGCCATTAAACGTCTGCTTCGCCAAAAAGCGAATTTCGGGGTGTTGGAAGGCTTCCTTACCGTATTTCTTGGCGAGAAGATCATGATCGAGGAGATATTGGAGAGCGAGGGAAATTAGCAGGATGCCGATGACAAATTCAACCGGGTGGACATCAAGGCGAAGAATACGAAAGGAGATATCATCCTTATTGAGATCCAGAATACCCGCGAGCTTTATTATCTGGAGCGTGTGCTCTATGGCGTGGCGAAAGCCATCACCGAGCATCTTCATTTGGGAGAGGACTATTCCAAGATGAAGAAGGTATATTCCATCAGTATTCTTTATTTTGATATAGGCGTAGGTGCTGATTATTTGTATCACGGTCAGAATCAATTCATTGGTGTGCATACGCATGATCATTTGCAGATAAATACCAAAGAACGGGGTACGATTGTCAAGCGTTTCTCCTCAGAAATTTTTCCGGAGTATGTCTTGATCCGGGTGAACGAGTTTGATAAGGCTGCCGTTACACCCTTGGAAGAATGGGTACGCTACTTGAAGGATGGAGTTATTGCTTCCGGAACGACAGCTCCCGGTTTGGAAGAGGCACGCGAGAAATTACGCTATTACTCAATGTCTCCGACCGAACGTCATGCCTATGATGAGCATCTGAACGCGATTATGATGCAGAATGATGTTTTAAGTACGGCAAGGCTGGAAGGATTGATGGAAGGTCGTGAAGAAGGCCGTATCGAGCAAAAAAAAGAGAGCGCATGCTCCATGAAAGCCCTGGGCTTATCTCCGGAGGTGATTCAGCAAGTGACCGGCTTATCATTGGAGGAGATCGAACAGATAATATAGTGATGTGATAATATGAATAACCAAATAGTGAGGTGAGGGTGTGTCTGATAATGCAAAAGTAAAGTAAATCAAATAAACCGGACGCAGACAATGCGGAATACGTAGACTAGCACAGACTTATTCTATTGATAATTAAATAATATCTGCGTTTTTCTGCGCCCGTCTGCGTTGTCTGCGTCCTCTAATACCGACTTTTGTTTTTATTTGCAAAAGAGCGAGATAAGTAACGGTACGCTGATCTCGAGGATAATCCCGTGAATAATAGCCACAGGTACGATATTCTTTCCGGAATACCGGCTGATAACCGGAAGGCAAACATCCATGGAATTGATTCCCGCCACGGATACCGGAGCGAATTTGCCAAAGAAAGAGGCATACAGTGGTGCCCCGAATAAAGCTAACATTTCCCGGATGATATTAGCCAATAATGCGATAGCCCCAAGTTGCGAAGCGATCTCTATCCCTGCCGACGCCTCTTTCAGTTGTACGATAAGCAAGGAGGATAAGGAATAATAGGCGAATCCGCTTCCTACAGCCATACAATCATATATATTCCACGAGGTCAATAACAAACTTGCCGCTGCGGAGAATACTAACGTGCCGATGATCGTAAAGAACGGCAGTAACAAACTGGAAAACCGGATATCCTTTACCATCTTTCCTAATTCGGCGTTTGCTCCCAGATTCAATCCTACTTGGATAACGAGGGCGTATAGCAAGAATTGCGGTAGTTTTTCGCAATACGTGGAGATAGTCGTGTTGGCGAAGGTTCCGCAAAAGATTCCCGCTGTGAAACATAAGATAACGATTAGGTTATTTTTCATTGAGACCTCCTTTCTTGATAAATAATTTATAAGCGATAAAAGATGCTACCAGACTTCCCAATACTCCGCAAATAGCTAGTATGGCAGCTTGTATTCCAAACTCACCAATATTATTCAGCAAAGATTGGTTGGCTCCTATGGTAATACCAAATATGAACAACATCGCGAAAATCGTATAAGAGATGGAATGTTCCAATCCCTTGAAAGCGGGGACGTGTCGGCATAAATAACCGACGCTTATCCCCAGACCTAATAGACCTAGAATGATAAACATAAGCATATTGTATTTTGAGATGCGCAAGACATCCTTTCCCCGGAAACGAAGCATACGAATACTCCCTCTTTTCCGCAGAAGTTAAACTTGAGTGCAATTAAGACCTAGATGTAGGTGTAAGAAGAGAACTATAAAAAGAAGTCCTCTCAAGAAGAGTATGAATGGATTTAGACAAAACCGCTGAACCAATGAACATGCACGATCGTGTTACCTGAGAAAGCTCGGGTATACCATCTTTTTGAGTTGTTCAGAAGCTTCTTGTTCATCTTATTTGTATCATTGTTTGATTTCCGGCGCAAAGGTAGTAATAAATTAGAGATTCTAAAACTTTTTCTAGGATCGGATATATAAGGGACTTGACTTGGATTTTGGATCTTTTTATGTACATTTGAGGTCCTACCCGCTATTGGGCCAACTAAAAACGGATAGAACAGATATGATTAAAAGAAAAGATTGGTTATGAGGAAAAGAATGATTTTAACAGCATTGGCGGCTGTCGCTATCCCTACGTTGTTGATGGCGGCGGATGAGGCGAGATTAATGCGCTTTCCGGCTACAAATGGTTCAGAGATTGTATTCTCGTACGCTGGCGATTTATATAAGGTCCCGGCTACAGGTGGTGAGGCACAGCGATTGACATCGTATGTGGGGTATGAGATGTTTCCCCGTTTCTCCCCGGATGGTAAGACGATCGCTTTTACGGGACAGTACGACGGTAACACGGAAGTGTACACGATGCCCTCTTCCGGCGGTGAGCCATTGCGTATCACTTACACGGCTACGAATAGCCGTGATGATCTGGGCGATCGCATGGGCCCGAATAATATCGTGATGACTTGGACACCGGACGGTAATGGTATTGTTTACCGCAACCGCATCAGCGATGGGTTCTCCGGTAAGTTATATACGGTAAATAAAGAAGGTGGCCTTTCCGAGGTGGTTCCCTTGCCCGAGGGCGGCTTTTGTAGCTATTCGCCCGACGGAAAACAATTGGCTTACAACCGGGTAATGCGTGAGTTCCGTACATGGAAATACTATAAGGGCGGTATGGCCGATGATATCTGGGTGTATAATCCGGAGAAGAAAAGTGTAGAGAATATCACGAACAATGAGGCGCAAGATATCTTTCCGATGTGGATTGGTGATGAGATCTATTTCCTTTCGGATCGGGATTACACGATGAACTTGTTCGTTTACAATACGAAGACAAAACAAACAAGTAAGGTGACGAACTTCACCGAGTACGACGTGAAATTCCCTAGCAGCTTCGGCAATACGATCGTTTTCGAGAATGGAGGCTATATCTATAAGATGGATGCGGCGTCGAAGAAACCGGAGAAAGTGAAGGTAACCCTGGCCTCCGATAATGTCTACGCACGTAGCGAGATCAAGGATGGCTCCAAATATATCACGAGTGCCAGCCTCTCCCCAAAAGGTGAGCGTATGGTGGTGACGGCTCGTGGCGAGGTATTCAATATCCCGGTAGATAAAGGGGTTACGAAAAATATCACCCGTACTCCGGGAGCGCACGAACGTGACGCTCAATGGTCGCCGGACGGAAAACATATAGCCTATATCTCCGACGCTACCGGCGAGACCGAGCTGTATCTCCAAGATTCCGAGGGGGGCGAGCCTACCCAGTTGACCAAGAATAACGATACGTATATCCGTACTTTCCAGTGGAGTCCGGATTCCAAGAAGATTGTCTATACGGATCGTAAAAATCGGATCAATCTTTTGGACGTATCTAACAAACAGCTAACAAATATCTCACAAAGTCTGTTAGGTGAAGCCCGCAACGTAAGTTTCTCTCCGGATAATAATTGGTTGACTTATTCCCGTGTGTCCGATAATAATTTCTCGATCGTCTATGTCTACGATATCGCGGGTAAGAAAGAATATCCCGTGACCGATAAATGGTACGAGTCTTATTCTCCGGTATTCAGTACGGATGGCAAATATCTGGTATTCACTTCCGCCCGTGATTTCAATCCTACGTATAGCCAAACGGAATGGAATCATGTGTATAATAATATGGGTGGCGTATATCTGGCGTTATTGTCTAAGGATACCGCTTCCCCGTTTATGGAAACGGATGCGGAGGTAGCCATTGAATCTACCCCGGCGAAAGCGGATGCCTCTAAAAAGGACGAGACAAAGAATGAGGCTTCTACTCCGGTCGTAAAGATTGATATAGAGGGTATTACGGATCGAATCGTTAAGCTCCCCTTGCCGGGATCGAATTACTACGATCTTTATTCCGATGGAACGAACGTGTTTTATTTCACGAAAGGCGGTATGAAGATGTTTGACTTGAAGAAACAGAAAGAGGAAACCGTTAGCGATGCCGCTATGATGGTTGATCCGGCTGGCAAGAAAGCTGTTTTCTTTAAGGACGATCAACTATTCGTAACCGATATACCGAAGGGTAAAGCGGATTTAAGTAAGCCGGTTAATCTGGCGAATATGAAGATCACGGTAGACTATACGAAGGAATGGGCGCAAATCTTCGATGAGGCTTGGCGTGCTTTCCGGGATGGTTTCTATCTGGAGAATATGCATGGCAAGGATTGGAAGGCGATCAAGGAGAAATACGCCGCCCTTCTTCCTTACGTGAAAACACGTTTGGACTTGAATTATATTATTGGCGAGATGATCGGCGAGCTGGGAGTAGGGCATGCTTATGTGAACCCCGGTGAGGTGGAAAGCCCTAAACGGGTATCGATGGGTCTGCTAGGTGCTGAGGTTTCTCGGGATAAGAGTGGTTTCTTCCGCTTGGAAAAGATCCAGCCGGGGGCTTCTTGGAGTAAGGAATTACGTTCTCCATTGACAGAGCCGGGTGTTGAGGCGAAGGCCGGAGAGTATATCGTCGCTATAGACGGAGTACCTACGAATAGCGTGAACGATATGTATAAGTTGTTGATCGGGAAGGCGAACGTTCCGACCGAGTTGTCTTTGAATAGCAAGCCTCAGTTGGCGGGCGCTCGTAAGATCGTAGTCAGTCCGTTGGCGGAAGAGTATTCTTTGTATCATTATAATTGGATCCAAGATAATATCAAGAAGGTGGATAAGGCGACGAACGGTAAGGTCGGTTATATCTATATCCCGGATATGGGGCCGGAAGGCTTGAATGAGTTCTCCCGCTATTTCTATCCGCAATTGGATAAGGAGGGTTTGATTATCGATGATCGTGCGAATGGCGGTGGAAATGTCTCCCCGATGATTCTGGAACGTCTGTCTCGTGAGCCGTATCGTTTGACAATGCGCCGGGGTTCTTCTTTGATCGGGACCGTACCGGATGCCGTACAGGTTGGCCCGAAAGTTTGCTTGATCAATAAGTATTCCGCTTCCGATGGCGATTTGTTCCCGTGGGGCTTCCGTGCGCTTGGCTTAGGTAAATTGATTGGAACCCGTACTTGGGGCGGTATCATCGGTATTAGCGGCCCACTTCCTTATATGGACGGTACGGATATCCGTGTGCCTTTCTTCACGAGCTATGATCCGAAGACGGGTAACTGGATTATCGAGAACCATGGTGTGGATCCGGATATCTTGATTGATAACGATCCCATCAAGGAATGGAACGGTGAGGATCAACAATTAGACCGTGCTATCGAGGAAGTCATGAAACAATTAAAAGAACGCAAACCGCTAGCCCCTGTCCCTGCGCCAAGGGACTGGAGCCATAAATAACGATAGGCTATTTGTAGAGACGGGGCGTGCCCCGTCTCATCCCGACAAAATAGTAATTAAAATACTATCAGATAGTGGTGAGACGGGGCACGCCCCGTCTCTACAAATAAATAAATAGTAAACGGATTAAAAACTAGTAATCTATCTATGGAACGATTCGCAGCCATTGACTTTGAGACCGCTAATGGAAAGCGGAGCAGTATTTGCAGTATAGGTATCGCCATATTGGAGGATGACTGGGTAGTAGATAGCATTTATACCTTGGTACGTCCTACCCCTAATTTCTATACCCGTTGGACTACGGCCATACATGGATTGACTGCTGAGGATACGAATGACGCGTTATGTTTCGAGGAGGCTTGGGAAAGCATCGCCCCGAAACTAAAGGATCTCCCCCTTGTTGCCCATAACAGTCCGTTTGATGAGGGATGCCTGAAAGCCGCCCACGAGGTGTATGACTTAGCCTATCCGAAATATCCCTTCTATTGCACTTGCCGTCTCTCCCGGAAGATGTACCCATTTCTGGTAAATCATCAGTTGCAGACAGTAGCCGCCCACTGCGGTTACGACCTTACCCAACATCATAACGCCATGGCCGACGCTTACGCCTGTGCCCATATCGCCCTTACGATGATGCGGGAAAAAGAGGTCGATACCTTGGAGGCGCTTATGGCTTCCTGCTACTCTAGGTAACTATGGGGTGTTTTTCCCGGCTATTTTATCCACCACGACAGCGATAGCGCCATCTCCCGTCACGTTGCAAGCGGTGCCAAAACTATCCATGGCAATATAAAGGGCGATCATCAACGCTTGCAGTGTCTCATTGAATCCCAGCATACTTTGCAAGATACCCAAAGCGGCCATAATAGCCCCTCCCGGAACCCCCGGAGCCGCTACCATCGTAATTCCCAGCATCATGATAAATCCGCTGAAGTTGGAGAAGGTAACCGGTTCTCCCGCCATGATCATGATAGCCATAGCGCAAGCTACGATTTTCATGGTGCTACCTGCCAGATGGATCGTGGCGCAAAGCGGTACGGTAAAGATCGCTATATTCTCCCGTACGCCATTCTTGACAGCCTGCGCCAGTGTCACGGGAATCGTGGCGGCGGAGGATTGGGTCCCCAGAGCCGTAGCGTAGGCCGGTAACATATTCTTCAAGAGGCGGAGCGGATTCTTCCCGGCTATGGCTCCGGCTATCGTGAATTGGATCAATAACAATAATACATGTAAGACAAAGATGACTATGATAACCTTGAGGAACATCGTGATAATACTCATGACTTGTCCGCTCACGGTCATGTTCAGGAAGATACCGAAAATATGGAGCGGTAATAACGGGATGATAACCACCTCGATCAGCTTAATGATAATTTCCTTGAAATCCGTGAAAGAGTCACGCAGGGTGGTTCCCGCTATATTAGAAAGCCCTAGGCCAATCGTAAAGGATAGCAGCAAGGCTGTCATGACATCCATTAAAGGCGGCATATTTACCACGAAGTAAGGTGTCAGCATGAAATCTTCCGGATTCTCCATCGCCGTCAATTCCGTGTTGGTCGGTAGTATGTGCGGGAATATAGCCGATCCGCTCAGGAACGTGAAGAAACCCGAGAAGACTGTTGAACCGTAAGCGATCAAGGCGGTTATCAACAATAGCTTTCCGGCTCCTTTACCCAGATCTCCGATAGCGGGAGTCACCAGCCCCAATATGATTAGAGGGATGGAGAACGATAGGAAGTTGCCGAACAATGAATTGAAGGTTACAAAGATACGTGCGATTCCTCCCGGTAAAAACTGGCCGAACAATACGCCGGCGGCGATAGCGATAACGACTTTAGTTAACAATGATACTCTGATCTTCTTCATGGTGTTGCTTTATTTTGAAGCCAATGGCGGCCATCGTAATACTCATCAACGGACTGATCAGGTTAAAGAAGCAATAAGGAAGATACGTCAGGGTCGCTACGCCTAATATCGTGGCTTGCGTCATGCCGCAGGTGTTCCACGGTACCAGCACGGACGTTACGGTTACGGAATCTTCCGTCGTACGGCTTAACAGGCGACTCTCATATCCTTTTTTCTTGTAGATATCCTTGAACATATTTCCGGTAAGGATAATGGATATGTATTGGTCGGCCGTAACGATATTCAAGAATAAGCCGGAACATACGGTAGACGCCACCATGCCGACCCTCCGTTTCATAAAGCGAAGGAATACAGACGTAAGGCTTTCCAGCATACCGCTGGCCGTCATGGAGCCGCCGAAGCACATGGCGCAGATGATCAGCCAAATCGTATTCATCATGCCCGCCATACCCCGGGTAGCGACCAAGCTGTTCAATGCCTCGTTACCCGTATCGATCTGGGTACTCCCGTAGAATGTCATGAATAATCCCTTAAACAGGGAGGAGGCATCCGCTACCGACGCTCCCGCTACCTCTTGCAATAAATGAGGCTGGAAAAAGATCGCGAGCACCCCCGCCATCGCTGTCGAGATAAACAAGGTGATCAAAGACGGTACTTTCTTGGCGATTAATATACCCGTTACCACCGGTACGATCAGCAGCCAGAGCGAGATATTAAAACTTTCGTTCAACGAAGCGGCGAACTCGGCTATTTGCCCGGATGCGTTCGAGGTATGCGTAAAACCCGCTATGGTAAAGATAATCAACGTGATCACCATAGACGGTATTGTCGTAAGCATCATATACCGGATATGGGAGAACAAAGGGGTATGCGTTACGGAAGAGGCTAATACCGTCGTGTCCGAAAGCGGTGAGATCTTATCCCCGAAATAAGCGCCCGAGATGATCGCCCCGGCTACCCACCCCGTAGCGAAGCCCTGTGCCTCACCGATACCCATCAAGGCGATACCGATCGTGGCGATGGTAGTCCACGAGCTACCGGTCATAACGGATACGACAGCGCAGATCACGCAACAAGAGGCCAGAAAGAAACTCGGATGGATGATTTGCATCCCGTAATAAATCAAGGTCGGGACGATACCGCTGATCATCCAGCTACCGGATAAAGCGCCAATCAACAATAGGATAATTATAGCTGTGGCCACTCCCAATATGTTTTTACATATCGCCTCTTCTATATCACGCCATTTGACTTTACAGAAGATCATGGCCAAAAGGGAGGCTACCGCCGTGGTGGTAAGTAATACGACTTGGCTTCCGCCGCTCAACGCGTCGCTGCCAAAAGTGCGTATGGTTACAAACAAAAGAGCTACCAGCACGAGGATAGGCACTAGTGAAAGTAGAGGGGAGGGCATCTTCTTAAGATGATTTTCCATTGTTCATTCAGTCGCTTAAATAATGATGGTGCGAAAATACTAAAAATACCTTGAATAACGCTATGAATTATAGATTGATTTCCTTATTTCACAGTCTTTTGGACGATCTTATAACCGGTTGCCGCTATAAGAATGCTCATAAACGGGCTGACGATATTAAAGATGCAATAAGGGAAATAAGTCCAAGTAGATACGCCAAGGATTGTAGATTGCGTCATGCCGCAAGTCGTCCACGGGATCAGCACGGAGGTGACGGTGACGGAGTCTTCCGTTGTCCGGCTAAGCAGGCGGCTCTCGAATCCCCGTTGCTTATATACTTCTTTAAACATTTCGCTGTTCAGGATGATGGCGATAAACTGGTCCGCCGTGCAGATGTTCAAGGATAATCCGGACACGACGGTAGAGGCGACCATGCTGGTACGGCCTCGCATGAAATGCAAGAAGATACGTGTGATGCTTTCCAGCATGCCGCTAGCGGACATGGCCCCGCCGAAACACATGGCGCAAATGATCAGCCAAATCGTGTTCATCATCCCGGCCATTCCCCGGGTAGAGACTAGAGAGTTCAGGGCCTCGTTGCCGGTCTGTATCTGCGTGCTGTCATAGAAAGTCATCAGCAGGCCTTTGATATAGGCGATAATTCCGCTATCCGTGATCCCGGAAATCTCCAATAAGGCGTTTGGCTGGAAGATCAAGGCGAATATTCCGGCGAGTATGGAAGAGGCGAAAAGCACTACGATCGAAGGTGTCTTCTTGGCGATCATGATTCCGGTAACGATCGGTACGATCATAAGCCAAGGCGTGATATGGAACGAGCCTTTCAAGGCTTCGGAGAAAGCGGCTATCTGGGATGCATCCGCTGCCTCCCTCGAGAATCCGGCGATGCTGAATACGATCAGTGTGACGATCATAGAGGGAACGGTCGTATAAAGCATATACCGGATATGCGTGAAAAGGGGCGTGTCCGTTACGGAGGCCGCCAATACCGTAGTGTCTGATAACGGCGACATCTTATCCCCGAAATAAGCGCCCGATATAATCGCTCCGGCTACCCACCCCGTACTGAAGCCTTGTGCCTCGCCAATCCCGATCAAGGCGATCCCGATGGTGGCGATGGTAGTCCACGAGCTACCCGTCATGACCGATACGATACTGCATAGCAGGCAACAGGCCACGAGGAAGAAATCCGTTTGCATGACTTGCAACCCGTAATAGATCAAGGACGGCACGATCCCGCTTACCATCCAACTGCCCGATAGGGTTCCGATCAATAAAAGGATGATGACAGACGGTGCGATCCCATAGATGTTACGGGCGATTTGCCCCTCGATATCTTCCCACTTGATCTTGCAATGAAAGACGGCGATCAAAGAGCAGATCGAGGTGGCTATCAATAATACGATTTGGCTGGCTCCTCCAAGGGAATCGCCCCGGAAAATATAGATGGCTACGGCCAGCATGATGACTAATGTCACTACGGGTAGTAAAGAGATCGCGATGGAGGGTGTCCGGGGCTTTTCTGCCATGGGTTTATTCACTTCGTTTGTTATTTATCATGGATAATCCGAATAAATTCTTTATACGGACTTGCCTTGTGTTATCGATTCTAATTAATTTCGCTGCAAAAATAAAAAAGGATTTGGATAGGAGGGTAACTTATGGTAGTAAATAATCGGTTAGGCTATTTATTTGTCTTTTTGGGGATGAGTATGGCGCTATATGCCCAGCGAAAGACGGAAGCGATCCGTTATGGCGATCTGGATCAGTGGGTGGTACGTAAGATCACGGAATCGGCTATTATCGGGAAGGAGACGAAGGCACTTTACTGCGTTGGCCCTACGGATACGATTATCGGAAATAGACCTTTTGAGTCGAAAGCTTCGCCTTGGGGCAGTTCTAACGTGATGGCAAGGGTGAGCGGGATTACGAAAGCTAGCGTCAGCGTCTACCCCGAAAGACGGGATGAGGGGTATTGCGCACGGCTGGAGACGGGTATAGAATCGATCTCGGCGATGGGTATCATGAACGTGAAGGTGCTGGTCGGTGGATGCCTCTATCTCGGCCGTTTTCTGGAACCGGCGAAGAATTCTTCGGAGACGTGGGGGCAGATCGTTTGCGGTATCCCGTTTCACCAAAAACCTACGTCCTTGTTATTCGATTATAAGGTGAAACTCTCCGGTGATCCCAATCGTATTAAATTGAGTGGTTTTAGCAAGAGATCGGAGGTAAATGGCATTGATATGCCTTTGGTGAATCTCTTTCTTCAGAAGCGTTGGGAAGATAAGGACGGGAACATATATGCTAAGCGTATCGGTACGCTGGTAATCCGGATGGATAAAAATACGGATTGGGTAAACGATGCCAGTTTCACGATCTTATACGGCGATATCACGAAACGTAGCGATTATGAAGAATATATGGGGTTTCAACTCGGTGAGTCCGCTCGTTATAGCTTGAACAGCAAAGGCAAGAATGTGCCCATCCAAGAAATCGGCTGGGGAACGGAGGACGATGAGGTAACCCATATGATCTTAGAGTTCTGTTCCAGTCACGGAGGCTCATACATAGGGTCTCCGGGAAATACCTTTTGGGTGGATAATATCCGGTTGGGATATTGAGCCTATTATCGTTTGAAAAAACATGTACGTGTTTTCCGAAAAACATGTACGTCTTTTTGTGAAAACACGTACGTGTTTTTTGGGACTGAATGAATAGCCGGATGAACCTCATGTTCCGAGTTCTTTCTTTTTGACAGTTTGTAATCTTAACGCCCGTAGAATCGATTATTACGGACGAAAGTACGTTACACTCATAAATTTGAGTTAAAATATATTTAATTGTTTGTTGGATAGATGGATATCAAAAGATCTCCTTTTGTTCTAGCGAAACTAGCTCATCCTAATTCCTATTTTATGGGGTGAAAAACCTATCTCAGTGGGTTACGATAGGGAAGTGACAGGGTTATGATGGCTATTCTTGATAGTTCACGACCCTATTCTTGACTACTCATGATGCCCAACGGCACTATTGGCGTTGCCAAACACGACCGATAGCGTAGGCTTTTGTCGATACTCGTGTGTAAAAAGTAGTACTTTGCCGCATAAAACGCCGCTTACAACCTCCTTTTTCTCATTATCTTGCCTCTTTTACGAATAGCCTATGTCACGATATGCGCTTTATTTCAGTCAAAAGGATTGTATGAATGCTGTTTTACTGACAGGGAGATTCGCGGGAAATAGTCTGTATTGGAAGTAAAATATAAATAGATAATTGAAAGTAGAAATGAATTGTTCTTTTAATGTACGCTCGTACATTAATGTATAGTTAAATACGTTGATATTTGAGAATTTTTTATGGGATAGAAACGACTAGTTTAAACGATCGATTCTTTTAGTCATTTGCAAAGGTACGCGTTTCTTCGATACTTGCAACCCTTCCGGGCTGTTTTTTTAGCACTTATTCTCTTTCTTATCAATAGGATAGGTTATCCTTTACGAAACAACCGATTCTTTCAACAAACCTCCCGTTCCGACACTAAAAAAACGCAAGATCTAAACGATCGTTTAGACTAGCCATTTTTATACCTATAATATAAGGTACGTGCGTACATTAATATCGTATAAAATATCTCCATCAACAAATAAGCAATGTTTCGGGTAGAAATCTCCTATTTTTGCCTCTTGAAATGAATAACTAGCGGCTTGTCAACTGAACAACTAACGAGTATACCCAGTGAATAACTAACGGATTTGGAAGTGATTAGTTATTCACTTCTAAAGGCTTTTTCTAGCTGTTGATCAAGCAAAATTCTCATTTCCATAAAGTCATCCACAAAGAGGCTTTTCTGTCTTTTTGAGTAGTATTAGAGCTTTTCCATAACATCTCATTTCCACAGGAATCACAAGATAAAGGAGGGGAGATAACAATAAACAGTGCTTTTCCAATGAAAAAGACCGTTTTCGATACACATTAGGCGACAAAAGCCTACACATACGGTCGCGTTAAGCAACGCCAGTAGTGCCATTGGGCATTATAAGCAGTCGCAAATAGGGTTGTAAGTAGTCGTGAATGGGCTTTCTTACCTCCTTATAGCCCTATCGTAACACCGTTTTTCCCTCCTTTTGCTCCATCGGATATGAATTACGATGAATTATTTTCGCTAGAACAAAAGGCTATTTTTCGGCATTGCTCTATCAATGAACCGATTGCTGATTTATTTTTTCAAATTCAAGCACAAGACGTACCTTAGCCCGGAAAAATCGATTCTCCGGGACTTCCGATTACAAATTGTCAATCCTAACAAATTGTCATATCCTTCGATCGTCTTTCTCGAAATCTCTCAAAGATGATTATCAATTCAATAAAAAAACGTATTTTTGTCACATACAATCTATAAACAACCCAAGATATGGAAGTGACAGTCAAGAAAGTAGAAATTACCTTACCGGAGGTAGACATGGCCTTGCTCAAAGAACTGGCCAAGAAATTCGGTTGGAATATCGGCAGGAAGAAGTCCGGTATAGAGAAGGGGCTGGAGGATATCAAGGCAGGAAGGGTTTATAAGGCCAAAGATATGGAAGATCTAAAAAAGCATTTGCTAAATCAATAAACCATGTACGACGTACAGACTACCAAGCAATTTGATAAGAGTTTCAAGAAATGCTTGAAAAGGAATTGCAATCCAGAACTCCTATGGGAAGTTATCGGCATTCTTCAAGAAACCGGTTCCCTCCCAATGCAATATCACCCCCATAAACTAAGCGGTAAATTTGAGGGCTTATGGGAATGCCATATTAAAAGCGACTGGCTCTTAATATGGCAACAAAACGATACCGAACTGGTCTTGATCATGACCGATACCGGTACGCATGCCGACTTGTATTAAGTCATCAGCGGTTATGCTTGATCAGATTCATAAACTCCTCGCGCGTCTTAGCTTGTTGGAAAAAGCCGGTGAAATCAGAGGTAGTCGTCAAGGAATTTTGTTTCTCCACGCCACGCATTTGCATGCACATATGTTGCGCCTCGATCACGACCATCACGCCCAACGGGTCCAAGGTCCTCTGGATACAATCCTTGATCTGCATCGTCATACGCTCCTGTATCTGGAGACGGCGGGCGAAGATATCCACTACCCTAGGGATCTTGCTTAAGCCCGTAATATATTTCTTGGGGATATAAGCCACGTGGGCCTTGCCAAAGAAAGGCAACATATGATGCTCACAAAGGGAGAAGAAATCGATATCTTTCACGATAACCATCTGTTTGTAATCCTCTTCCTGAAACATGGCGGAACGGAGTACCGCCTCCGGATCCTCATGGTATCCCTTGGTTAAAAACTGCATCGCTTTCGCTACACGTTCCGGCGTTTTAAGCAGACCCTCACGCCCGGCATCCTCACCCAGCAAACCCAATACTTCCTTATAATGGCCGGCCAAAGCTTCCCGGGCACGTAGCGTCTCTTCGTTTACTTCTGACATTCTCTTTAATTTAGGGGAATTTTTATCTCTTCTCGTACTATATACATTTCCTTCCCGTATTTCGGGAAAGCACCCATCAACAGGCGCATCATATGATAGGCCTCCTCATGCGAACGGAAATCTCCCACACGCAACTTCCAGAACGGGGCGTTGTAAGTGACATACGTCGGGATCTCTGGAAAAAGCTCCTTGATTTCCTTCTCCTTACGAAAAGCCTCGTCTTTCGAGACCCGTTGGTTATTACCGGAAAATACCTGCGTACGATACCCTTGTACCTTCAAGAAGGTAAGGCTATCGGTCGTCTCCACGTTCGCTCCACGCATACGCTCACCCACCATCTCGCGGATAGCGGCGGATTGATTGATAACGACCTCGCCTTTTCCCAAACCGGATCTCTGCAACGCATCGAATATGGTCGAACGCTCACCTTCCAACGCCGTCTGAGCGAATAAAGATGAAGTACCGGCCATCATAAAGGCAAATAGCAATAAGATACAAGGAATTCTTTTCATAGATAGAATATTAAAAAGAGTATCTTTCCCCATTCATTGAGGGGAAAGATACCTTCTTATTATGAATTAATTAAAAAGCCTCGATAATCGGCATGAATTTGTCAACGGCCAAAGAAGCGCCACCGATCAAACCACCGTCTACGTTCGGTTTAGCGAACAATTCCTTCGCATTACCGGCGTTGCAGCTACCACCGTAAAGGATCGTGCAGTTATCAGCTACCTCATTGCCATATTTAGCGGCCAAAGTAGCGCGGATGTGAGCATGGATCTCCTCAGCTTGCTCAGCGGAAGCAGTCTTACCTGTACCGATAGCCCATACCGGCTCGTAAGCCAAGATGATCTTACCGAAATCCTCAGCGGAAAGGTCGAACAAAGAACCAGCGATCTGAGCGTCTACTACCTCGAAGTGCTTACCGGCTTCTCTCTCTTCCAAAACCTCACCGATGCAGAAGATCGGAGTCAAACCGTTAGCCAAAGCCAACTCAACCTTCGTCTTCAAGATCTCCGGAGTCTCATGATAATAAGCACGTCTCTCAGAGTGGCCTAAGATCACATATTTCGCGCCAGTAGAAGCTACCATAGCGGCAGAAACCTCACCTGTATAAGCACCTTTTTCCTTGTCAGCGCAGTTCTCAGCGGCAACACCGATCTTGTTTGTATCGATAGCGGCAGCAACGCTTGCCAAGTGAGTGAACGGAGTACCGATGATCACATCGCAATTCGGAGTCTTACCCTTCAAAGCCTCGTCCAAACCTTTAGCCAAAGCAAGACCTTCAGCAAGAGTAGTGTTCATTTTCCAGTTTCCTGCAACAATATTCTTTCTCATAACTTAATAATTTAAATATGTAATACAAATAAATCTCTATTCAGATTCTTTTCCTTTCCGGCGACGGCGATTGCGCAAGGCATCGTATCCCCAAACCAGCAACAAAGGTACGGTAAAACTTAATAGGTTGGTTATTAGCCGGGCATCTTCTTTCGCTTTCCAGTCGGTATTTCCTTCCAGATAGCCGTTTACGATCGTTTTCAGGTCTTCTTCCTGTGGGATATCGTTGTAATGCCACTTCATCAAGATCGTACCTTTCTTCAGCAAGACCAATCCCGGATTGGAGCGGATGATCGTTTTCAAAAGGACATCATCGGCCATAAGAAACGGATACTCGGCACCGGTATTATCGCTCCATGTAGCGATAGCATCAGCGGAAGAACCCGTCACGCAATAGAAGCCCAAGCCGTTCTCCAAGGCGTAATCGTATACGTTATTAATCTCGTCGATACGCTCATCATCCGCATTCTCCAGACGGGGAGCGATCAAAAGGAAGAGTCCTTTCGGGTCGTTCAGCAACTCATCAGTCACGTCTGCGTCATTCTCATTATAGATATGAAATGTGGTAACGGGGGGAACGTATCCTTGTTTGATCAGCTTGGTCTTTGAATCCACGAAAGTCCACGTGCTATCATCGGCCGGGGCGTTCTCCAAAGAAAATTCTTTCTGTACGCCATCCTTCTCGTAAATAAAAGAATACGCATATTCATCCTCGGGCGCACCTTCCGGTATCGACATCAAGGCAGGGATATTCGCACCCAACTTATAGGGACGGAAATCCAAGATCGGCAAATGATTATAATTCCGGTAAGCGAAACCGATAGCGAAGACATATGACCACAAAGCCACGAACCAGTAGACATGGTAGGTATAGCCTTGTAAAAGCCGCTGATTATGGATGAACACGTAAATAGCGGCGGCCAAAAGTACGACATTCTTATAGAAGGTCTGCCAATTGCTGATCACCAAGGCATCCCCGAAGCAACCGCAATCCGATACGGGATTGAAAATCGCCAGATACAGCGTCAGCGGCGTCATGAAAGACATCATCAGCAAGGTCAAGAAGGTCGTATACCGCCGGTACACCCCCAATAGCATACAGACACCCAGCATGAATTCCAGAGCGGACAAGTTGAAGGAGATCAATACCGTAAAAGGTTGCAGCTTATCCAGCCCAAAGGAAGTCAGATAGTCGCCAATCTTAATGGCTCCTCCCATGGGATCGACAGCCTTCACCGTCCCGGAGAAGATAAAGACTACTCCCAGTAACAGGCGGCAGACCTCTGCGATCACTTTCTTTACGGTTTCCTTATATTCCATGTAGCTCACTCCTCACCAAACTCCAGCTTAATCAAGCCGAAGAGGGCATAATTGATCATATCCATGTAGTTAGCGTCCACTCCCTCGGAGACGAGTGTCTTGCCTCCATGACTCTCGATTTGCTTGGTCCGATAAATCTTCATCAAAATAAGATCCGTGTACGAGCTGATACGCATACTGCGCCACGCCTCATCATAGTCGTGATTCTTGGCATACATCAGTTCCTTCGTCTCAGTGATGTATTTATCGTATAATTCCAAGGCTTTATCTACCGTGATATCGGTCGTATCCGCGAATCCCAACGCCAACTGGATCAAACCGATCACACCATAATTAACGATGGCGATAAACTCCGGACGGATTCCCTCGTCCACCATGCTCGTCCCCTTAATCTCCAAGCTACGGATACGGTTCGCCTTGATAAATATTTGGTCGGTAACCGACTGGGGACGCATAATCCTCCACGACGGCCCGTAATCCTTCAACTTCTTCCCGAACAACTCCCGGCACAGGGAGATCACTTGCTCGAATTGTTCCCTTGTATTTGGCATACTATCCTAGATTATACCCGCGAATATAGGAAAAAAGACGTAGATGTTCTCGAAAATTCAAGACAACAAAAGCTAATAAGATAAATGAAAAGAGGTTACAACGAAAAGGAGCCACTTTATAAGCGGCTCCTTTTCGTTTTCTTACATCTTATATATCGTTATGAACAGCGTAATGAGCGTCCTAAGCGCAACACGGTAGTCTTTGTGATACCGTTCAATTCGCAAAGTTTACTAACGGAAGTACCGTATCTTTTAGCGATAGCGCCAAGCGTATCACCGGATTTAATACGATGATAAACCGGAGTAGCCTCCACATCATTCATTGTATTCGTATTTTCTCCTAAAGAAGCGGTAGCGGAAGAACTTGCCTGTACCATGATTTTCTTAGAAGATACGGAAGCAGTCGATTTCTTTTGAGTTTGAACTTTTGGAGTAGCTTTAGCCGCGGTTTCCACACCGGCACTACAACGAATGGACTGGCCGATACGTAACATAGAAGTAGATTTCAATCCATTTAAACGACAAAGCTCATTCACTGTCGTACCATATATACGTGCGATTTTACCTAAGGTATCACCGGATTTTACACGATGGTACACCATCTGACTATTGGAAGATGTATAGATATTGCTCTTACGTCCGTTAATCTTGACGTTACGAAACACATATTGATCCTGATGAGGTATTGAGTTCTCGAAGTCAATAATATCAGCCGGGTTAATAGCCTGTCCAAGAAAACGAGTCTCAAAATGCAAATGAGATCCCGTAGAGCGTCCTGTATTTCCCCCTAAAGCGATCGGATCTCCAGCCCGTACGATATCGTTCACACCTACTAAGAATTTAGATAAATGACCATATACAGTCTCTAAACCATTCGGATGGCGAATCACAAGATAATAGCCATATCCCCTACGCTCGAAATTCTTGATACGCACCTTGCCGTCAAACGCCGCACGGATCGTATCTCCAATTTGCACTTTCAAGTCTATCCCCTTATGCATCCGTCTACGGCGAGGACCATACTTTGAAGTGACCCTTGTCATAGAGTCCATAGGCAAGACAAAAGTAGAACAATCGATTACGCAAGAATCCGGCATATCTACCTTTTTACCCCGGAAAGGATTCACCCATTCATTTGTCCATTCGCCATATAATTCATCGGCAGGGAACATCAAGTTCTCTCTCGCCTCCAACTCCGCTTTCTCATTAATCTCCGCAAGCTCCTTCAAAGCCATATCTTTCTTAAAGCCAACACGGTCAGCCATTAACTCAGATACACGCTTGTCCATAAGTTTGTGGGTTGGATGATTGGGAGTCTCCGGAGTTTCCGGTTTCACCGGATTCTCCGCATTTGCAGTCGATACCATCACAGCGGCACAACAAATGAATAGAAATGTCTTTATACTCATTTTTTGATAACTTTCATTCTTATAATTCAGGATAAAACGGCAATACCCGGCATCTCTGCCTGATTGTCAACTTGTCAAAGTTCGGAAATTTGAATAAGCCGACAAAATTGATTAACGAAAAATTTCTGCAATGACTTTGAATAAAAGCAAAACAAGCGAATAAACAAGCTAAATATCAAAGGCTTACATGGCAATATGTTTCACAACATATTAGCTAATCATTCCCCAATTTATCTTCCTTGTGAACAGAGTTTTGAGCCTTTCGCTCAATATCCGGTGCTGTTCGGACAATAATTCGGGGTCTTCGTCAAGAACTCCTTGAGCGATATCCCGCGCATATTGAAGTATTTGTCCATCGGCCGCCAAGTCCGCTATTTTAAGGTCTATCCCCTCGCCACTTTGCCGGGTACCTTCCAAATCTCCATGTCCCCGGAGACGGAGATCCGCCTCAGCGATCTCAAAGCCATTCGTACTGTTCACCATAATCTCCAGTCGCTTACGAGTGTCATTACTTAATTTATAGGAAGAGACCAAGATACAATAAGATTGTTCAGCACCACGTCCTACCCGGCCACGAAGCTGATGAAGTTGAGAGAGACCGAAACGTTCAGCACTCTCGATCACCATGACGGATGCGTTCGGCACGTTCACGCCAACCTCTATAACCGTAGTAGCCATCAAGATTTGCGCCTCGCCGGAGATAAACTTCTGCATCTCGGCATCCTTATCCGCCGCTTTCATACGGCCATGTACCATACATACCTTATATTCTGGAAAGACCTCCTTGAACGTCTCAAAACCGGCCTCCAAGTCTTTATAATCCAGTTTCTCATTTCCTTCAATCAAGGGATATACCACATAAACCTGACGCCCCTTTTGTATCTCTTTCCGAAGGAACTCATACAATTGTGCCTTTTTATTATCATAGCGATGAAGCGTTTGTATCGGTTTACGTCCCGGAGGTAACTCATCGATCACCGATACATCCAGATCCCCATACAAAGTCATCGCCAAAGTACGGGGAATGGGGGTAGCCGTCATCACCAATACATGCGGTACAATCGTGTTCTTCATCCAAAGGCGTGAGCGTTGTTTCACACCAAAACGGTGCTGCTCATCGATAATCGCTAATCCCAACGAAGAGAAAACCACCGTCTCCTCAATCAGCGCATGCGTCCCGATCACGATCTGGATCTCACCGCTGGCAATAGCCGGTAATATCTTATCCCGCTCTTTCTTCTTGGTAGATCCGGTCAAAAGAGCGACCTTAACGTCCATATCTTTCAGGAATCCCATGATCGTCGCATAATGCTGGGTTGCCAATATCTCGGTAGGAGCCATCATACAAGCTTGGCAATGATTATCTATCGCCAATAGCATAGACAATAAGCCTACCAAAGTCTTGCCACTCCCCACATCACCTTGCAGCAGGCGATTCATCTGCCGCCCGCTACCCATATCGATCCGGATCTCACGGACTACCCGTTTCTGGGCGTTCGTCAACTCAAAAGGAAGATACTCTTTATAGAACGTATTGAAATAATGGCCGACCGTAGGGAAAACGATCCCTTTTAGCTTCAGTTTCCGAACGCTAGCGGTACGTAATATATTTAATTGTATGAAGAAAAGCTCGTCAAACTTCAAACGTAACTGGGCGTCACGCAACTTAGCGGCAGATTCCGGGAAATGGATATTCCGCATCGCCTCTGTCATAGACATCATATGGATCCGTTTCAATACGTCGGGGGAAAGCGTCTCCGGAAGTTCCCAGTTCAGCCAGCTTAACAACGTATATTGCAGGTTCTGGATCGCCCGGGAATTCAAGAAAGATTTCTTCATTTTCTCCGAGGTATTATAGAAAGGAGTCAAGCCATTCGCCACTTGATCAGCTTGCTCCATTGAGTCGATATCCGGATGCGGTATGTTATAGGTATGTCCGAACTCCGTAGGCTTTCCGAAAACTATATACTCAGTATTGGGACGATACTTATCCGTCACATAATTCAAGCCCTTGAACCAGACCAAATCGATCGTGCCCGTACCATCCGAGAACTTACCAACCAGCCGTTTACTCCGCCCCTCGCCTAGCGTATCGAAATAGAGAATCTGGCCTTTCAACTGGATATAAGGCATATTCCCGCTGATCTCAGCTACTTTATAAAACCGGCTGCGATCAATGTATTTATAAGGAAAATAAAAGAGCAAGTCCTCATACGACGATATCCCCGCTTCCTTTTGCAGGATATCCGCCTTCTTGGGTCCTACTCCCGGCAAATAGGTAATCGATCGTTTATCAAGGTCCAGCATAGGCGCACGATATTAGCTTGATGATTCTTCTCCCGCGAAAATACACAAAATGCCGGACTTCTCGCTATGATAAAGCGAATCTCCAAAGCTTACGAACATTCAAGTGTGATTAGCAAATGCCAAAAATGACCTAGTCAGAAAGGTCTTCCAAGTCTATGTAGGGAACGAGGATTTCTAATCACTAAATTTTATCTCCTCCAAATAAATGGAGGTTAATTGTGGAAAAACTTTATTATATATATGCAGATATTTAACACGTAACTTATTATCCAAAACAAACAAAAATGGAGGAAAAGATTCCTGTCTTTCCAAAGGAAGTCCAAATATCTTATTTTGCAGAGTAAGAAAACAGATATAGTATTTTCATTAATTTTCATTTTTTAAAATCATATTGAATTAATATCGGATTTTCCTCATCTGAGAGAGATTGAATCATTCTCTGCTGTTCCTCATTTCTCAATTTCTCAGGAAATAATTCATCAACAGGAAGGCCTCCTTCTGGCGTACAAAGCATAAATTCTTCTCCGAAATAAATAGGAAAGAGTCCAAGTCCTTCCTGCGTATGCTCGAATTGAAGTAATACATTTTTTCTCCGATCATAAAACAGGTGTAGATATTTGTCTTTTCGTACAACCATCGCATATCGATATCTGCTGTTCTGTCCTTGCTGATCTATTACGTAATTAACGCTTTTGGAGGAATAGGCATCTCGCACATATTGAATTTGCTCTTGTCGGTTCATGTTGGGACGAAAATCTAACTGCGCAAGATCGTTATTCAAATCTCCAAAATCCCATCGGTAAAGTTCCGAGATACATGCATCAGACAAAGAATAGACCGTACCGATTAAAGCCCGACGAAAAGCATTCGGAAAAGGAAATACTCCCCTACAAAATATATCTTTTCGGTCCTCCGGATACTCTTCCCGGAAAATTTTTCCTTCAGACAAAGAATAGAATTTTAAACGACTATTATAATCGTAAGTAAAAAACGCAATCGTATCTTCATTTTGGAATTGGAAGGAGTTATATGCACCAATAATATTTGGTAGTTTTTGATTCTTAATAAACTTTCCCTCCAAATCATAAAAATACAATGAATTACTAACGGCACAAAGAATCACGATATTCTTGTGAATCTTGTCGATTTCGAAATCTGTCAGATTCAAATACTGGCCAGGAGCATTTCCTCTTTCATTGAGGGCAAACAAAAAATGTCCTTTTGAATCAAAAACCAAAAGGCAGGATCTTGAATAATCATGGATGTAAAAGCGTTCCTCAAAATATTTGATCTGAGTGATCTGACGAATTAACGATTCCGGAGTAGTTTCCAACGGAATAACTTGAATGTCCGCAAACAACTCACTTGAATATACGTGGTTCCTCATATTCAAGTCTACCGAGATAGTTTCCAGGGCTTGATCTTCTCCCCCCTTCTCTCTATGGCAAGAAAGAAGGAGAAACAAGATCGACAAGGTGAAAAGACGAGCAATATCCTTATAGTTCATAATCTTAATCAGGAATACAATGATCTTTTTGCATGCCAGAAAAATAGCAATGGATATAAATAATTGGACTTATCCAATCCAATGCCCAGCAAGCACCTTCGTATCTTCCACAAGTGATTACAACACCACCATCATCGGGACATGCACTATCATCCGTATTATCTGCAGACATGTCTGCGCACAAAGCAAAAATAATCAAACCGATTAATGCTGTAAATTTTAAATTTTCTTTTTCATAACTATACTAAAATTTAAAATTAACTCTACAAATATATATATATATATCATCCGCACCAAATAAATGGATAGGAATAATGCCAGATCTCTCGCCATAATAGTACGACTTACTCTAAAGGAACCGCATGAAGACGGAAATCACCAAATCCCGGATGTCACTAAAACAGACTTCTTTCCATCGTTTTATAAGAAATGGAGGCCTTTATCTAACAACCCTCTTTTTCAGAAATGCGAAAATAGAGCGGAAAAGGAGACAAAAACAGCCTGTTTCCCCTTTTTCTCGGTGTGTGAATGGGCATTGTAAGGCGTTTATGATCCAAGAGTAAGGTGTTTACGACGGCGTTGTTAGCTCCTTTCGACTGCGATCCGTGGTGTTTCCGACCAAAAAACCAGTTGTTTTCGGGTGAAAAACCTATTGCATTCGGATCAAAAGCCTGTTGTTTGTCCGCCGAAGGCCTACTGAGGCGATATTCTTCGCTAGAATAAACCGGCGAAAAACAACAATACACTGTCAGATAGAACATTGTAAAAAAACTTTCTCGTTTTTGAGAACAAGCCGTACTTTGCCCCGAAATAATCGATTCTCCGGAGGTTTAGATTACAAAGTGTCATTTTGATATTTTGTCGATCGCACCAGATATAAACCCTCTACTTAGGGCTTGTCAAATGAACAACTTGTGGTTTGCCAAGTGAATAACTTACGAGTTGGGGAATGATTAGTTACTCACATGAGAAGCCCTTTTTCAGAGAAGATATACTGCGATGCCACTTGAAGTATATCCTCTCCGGCGGAGAAGATATACTTCTTTGAAAAAGTAAGGCTCTGTGACGAATCACACTAAAGCATCCTTTCCGTTCTCTTTATTCAACCTACCAGCCACCGCTCGATATTCCTTGTTGCCGCGGAGAAGTTCACGCCGATCTTGAAAAGCTCGCGCTCATCATGGGCGAAGGGAAGGGCGTAGCCTTTCTCCTCGATCTGCCGCAAGGCCTCCTCGGCGGTGCCGTTCAGCTTGAACTCCATGATATAGATGTATTGGTCGGTCTGCAAGACGAGGTCGATACGCCCGTTCGCGGTGTGGTACTCCACTTGTGTGTATAGCCCGACAAGACGGAAGACGATGAAGAGCACGTTTCGGTAATGCAGTTCCGTATCCCGTTCCGGGTTCCGGCCGATGATCGCCTCGTAGGAAGTATCTGCGAAGAAGCTTTGCAGACGGCGGAAGAAGGCGTCGTAGTCGCCACTCTCCACCTCCCTAACGAATCGTCCGATCTCGAAAGGAGTCTTTTGAGCCTGTATGTTAGCATAAAAAGGTAAAAGATACTTGACGAACCCTTCCTCCACCTCTTGGTTGGGAAAGCCCAATTTATAGATACCAAAGCGGGGCTCATAGTCCTTGATGGTCAGGTATCCGCTTTGGTAGATGACCGGTATGGGATTGTTCGAGGCGGCGTCGATGCTGTTGAGCGTGTCGGCGTCGGTCTCGTTGTTGGCCATCTCATACAAATCATAATGCGTGCGTTTGAGCAGTTCCACAAGGTAGGAGGGCGTACCGGTCTCGAACCAGTAGTCTCCAAACTCCTTGTTGGCAAAGGTGTTCAGCAGGCTGAAGGGATTGTATAAGCCCTCGGAATTAGCGGTAAAATGGTATCCGTCATAACATCGTTTGAGTTTCCGGCAGGTCTCCTCATAAGTCATGCCCTGCGTGTTGGCCAACGCCTTCAATTCCTCTTCCATATAGGTGTGGATCTCTTGTTCGGAAATGCCACAAATCTCGATATACTGATTGAGCATCGAAATGTCCCGGAGATTGTTGAGGTCGCTGAACACGCTCACCTTGCCGAACTTGGTCACACCGGTCAGCAGGGCGAAGCGGATGGCCCGATCCATCGTCTTCAATACGCCATAAAAGGGCTTGAGCATGTCTCGTAGTCGCGTTTGCATCTCCTCGTCGTGCAAGTTCTGCAACAAGGGCTTGTCGTATTCATCAATCAAGATCACGACACGCTGGCCGGTCTTTCGGTAAGCCCGATCGATCACTCCGGCGAAGCGTAAAGGCAGACTTCTTTCCGCAGGATCCGCCTCATAAAGTTTTTCCCATGCGACGAGGTTGCGGTTCAAAAGGTCTTCCAGATCTGTCGTGGAAGCGTATCGCGCAATATTCAGATCAAGATGCAGCACGGGATGTTCAGCCCACTCCTTCTCCAACCGCTCGATCGCCAATCCCTCGAACAACTCTCTCTTCCCTTGGAAATAGGCCTCCAATGTGGAAAGCAACAAGCTCTTCCCGAAGCGGCGGGGACGGCTCAGGAAATAATAGCGTCCGGTATTCGCTAATTGGTAAACCAAAGCCGTCTTATCAATATAAAGATAACCGTCCTTGCGAAGGCTCTCGAAGTTCTGTATGCCGATGGGATAGAGTGTCTGACTCATGATACGCCGTGTTTGATGTGATTGATGAACAAAAGTAGGCAAAAAATTGTGAATTATGAATTGTGAATTGTGAATTTTCAGAGTCCCTTCCTCACAGTGATCCGCCCCCTACGTTCGGAACCCGATCGCTTCCGCAATCAAGAGATCAAAGGGAGTGGTGATCTTGATATTCTCCCGATCGCCGGGCACCGTATCGATCGCATGGCCCATCGCCTCTACCACGGAGGCGTCGTCCGTAAAGAGGGACGAATAGGGTTGCTCGTAGGCCTTTGTCAAGAGTGCCAAGTGGAAGACCTGCGGGGTCTGCACGGCCATATAGCGGGAACGATCTACTGGATGACTTCCGTTCGCGTCCACCTCCCGCAGGGAATCGATCATCGGGACGACCGGGATCACGGCTCCTGCGGTAGCTGCCTTCTCGAAGCAGGCACCGATCACCTCCGGAGAGACGAAAGGACGGACACCATCGTGTACGGCGACCAAGCTCAAATCACTATCCTCCATTCCCTCCCGATGCCGCTCCGCCAAGAGCCAATCCAATCCGTTCTTGACAGAGAAGAAGCGAGTCGTTCCCCCCTTCACGATCGCATGGGGCACCTTGCAGCCGATTTCCTTGCAAAGCATATTCCAATACGGCTGATGATCCTCCGGAAGCACAAGGATTATACGTGCGGAAGCATCCCAACGATGAAAAGCCTCTAACGTATGCATCAAAAGAGGTTTCCCCCGCATAGGAATAAACTGCTTCGGCAGATCTCCACCCATACGAAGCCCTTTACCCCCGGCAACGATCAAGACGTACTTATTCATCAATCCAATTCCTCCAAAACTTTTTTAACTTCCTCATCCACTTTATACAGCTTCTCCTTGCAGAGCTTGATCAGACGAGTAGCTTCTTTTACCTTCTCGGACAGGATATCGACATCCAAGTCTCCATTCTCGATCTCAGCCACGATCTTACGAAGTTTCTCGATCGCCTCGTTATATGTTTCTTCTTTCTTCGCCATATTAATTATGTATTTATCGGACGGTTATAAAACCACCCTCTATGGTTTGATAATACTTTTTATTTCACCATCGATGAAGCGAGTCGTCAGTTCTTCGCCGGCTCGCAAATCAGAGGCATGTTTGATAATCTTGCCATCTTTCAAGGCTAAGCTATATCCCCTCTTCAATATATAATCAGGAGAAGCCATCTTGATAAACTGCTCCGTAAGCTGGATAAAACGCCCACTCTCGGAAAGTTTAGAGGTAATACCGTTTCGCAAGCGAAGTTCCGTATTCTCAAGCACCGACTGGCGGCGTGATAACAAGCCCGATGCCATCGCAGGTAAACGACTCGCTATCGTTTGCAGTCCCGAACGATTCCGCTCGATCCGGCTTGTCACGATAGAAGGGAAACGGGTCGTTACCAATTGTAAATAGTTTTTCTGTCGGGATAGAATATCCATAGCCAATAAACTCACGTCTTGACGCAAACTCTCCAACTCCTCGGCAACGCTGTCCATCCTGGAAATCAGGAACTCAGCGACAGCGGTCGGTGTCTTCATCCGGGTATGCGCTACCAGATCCACGACCGTATCATCCCGTTCGTGCCCGATACCCGTGATAATCGGTATAGGGAATTGAGCGCAATTCGCCGCCAACAGATAAGAATCGAAGCTATTCAAGTCCGAGGTAGCCCCCCCCCCACGGATAATCACGACCACATCAAAAAGATCTTGATGTTGATAAATCCGGTCTAAAGCCGCTATTACAGAAGCCTCCGTCCGTTCTCCCTGCATCAAGGCGGGGAATAATTTGGTATAGAACGGATAACCTCCTTTATTCCGTGTCAACTGATTCATAAAATCCTCGTAGCCGGCAGCCGTCGGAGAAGTAATGATAGCGATCCTCCTTGGAAGTAGCGGAAAAGGCAATTCCTTATTCAGCGTAAAGACCCCTTCCTCCTGCAATTGGCGGATAATCTCCATACGCTTACGCACCATATCACCTAACGTATAAGCCGGATCTATATCAAGCACCGTAAGACTCAATCCATACAACTCGTGAAACTCAACAGACACCTTCACCAACACTTTCAAGCCGGAAGCGAACATCTGACCGGTCTCCATCTCGAAATAAGGTTTCAACATACGAAACGTCTTCGCCCAGATAGACCCTCGTACCTTGGCCACCAATTGCCCGGTCTGCGCATTCTTCTCCACAAACTCCAGATAACAATGTCCGGAAGAAGTATTCACCCGCACATCGCTCATCTCCGCACGCACCCAGCAAGTCTCCGGGAAAGCCCTCGACAACGCACCCCGTATGCGGGTATTCAGCTCTAACAAAGATAGAGCCTCTTTCTCACCCGATAAGTTATTTAGATTCGGCCGCATATTTACGCTCTTGTCTATAAGCTTTATACACATCCGGGATACCATATCCCAACTCAGCGTCCGGTTGCTCAAACTTACTGCCGAAACGCTGCAAAAGAGAGATTATATCCTTATTCGTCAGACTGGGAAACGCTTGCCATAGACAAACACCCAACCCCGCTAAGATCGGCGTAGCGAAAGAGGTACCGTTCGCGTAACGGATATTCCCCGTAGGATCTATCACGCAACAGCCCGTACCCAAGGCAACCACATCCGGCTTCACCCGGTAATCCGCCGTAAAGCCGACAGAACTGAAATTACTTTTCTTCTTACGATCCGTGATAGCGCCCACTGTCAATATATCCGGGGCATCCGCTGGAAAGGTTATCTTTCCCCAGCTACCGCCCCCCTCGTTGCCGGCGCTACTAAACAACAAGATCCCTTTTGATGAAGCCATCTTAGCGGCACGACTGATCAAGGAAGTCCTCCCGTCCAATTGATCTTGATGATAGTTCAGGGCCTCTACATCAAAAGAGAAATACCCCAACGAAGAAGAGACCACATCCACTCCCACGCTATCGGCAAATTCCATAGCTGCCGTCCAATAATCCTCCTCGATGGGAAACTCCGAACGGCTATCCTCGCTCTTTATCAGCCAATATTCGGCTTGGGGAGCCGTACCGACCATCAAGCCCGGCGCATCAGCGGCCAAGCAAGATAAGACCTTCGTCCCATGATCATCCCCGATGAAAACACTTCGACCGGGGAAAACCACGTTATGCGTTCCTAATAACCGCAAGGAATCAAATACGCTGATCCGATCCACGTTCATGAAACCGGCATCGACCACGGCCACACGCATACCCTCACCCTTAAAGCCTGCCTCATGCAATTTGATACCGTTCAGCATCTTGATCTGCTCCTCGGCATAACCGTAAGGCGATTTCTCAGGTTTATCTATTGGCATAAACCGTGTCGTATCTTTCTCCTCCCTAGGAATATCGATTTCCTCGTCACCTTTCCAGACCCATTTCACGGAATCCACGATCGGGAGGCGCGAGAGACGCTCAGCGACCAAGCTATCCGGACTGGACACCACGACCGTAGAGAACCATTTACTCTCCAGCACCGGTTTTCCTCCATTGGCGGACAAGGTATCCAGATAAGCTTGAGCGATCGGCAAATCCGATTCCGACACCGATATACCTTGCCGGTTCCGTCGCTCGACAGACTCCTTGGAAAGATATTCCTCCGGGTTATCCAGCGTATAACCGGAATCCCCTTTATCTTTCAAATACACCCGAAAACGAAAACTTTCCCCCGCATGTACTCCCAAAGAAAACAAACTGAATACGAAAACGAATATTCCTATATATTTACTCATAGAACCTCACAAACCAAAAAACCCGGCACTGGAATAGGCCGGGCTCATGTATAATTCTTCGTCTTATTCATTGATATTACAAATAGGGATCTCACGTTTAACACTTTGGCGTAAAGAAATCAAGGTCTCTGTAGCCGTAACACCCGGTATCTCCTGAATCTTAGAGTTCAAAAGTTCCATCAAGTGCTCGTTATCACGGGCATACAGCTTGATCAGCATCGTATACGGACCCGTAGTGAAATGGCATTCTACCACTTCGGGTATTTTCTCGAATTCCGGGACAACATCCTTGTACATAGATCCACGCTCCAATTTCACGCCGATATAGGTACATGTATTATACCCCAATATTTTAGGATTGATGTGATACCCTGAGCCAACGATCACATTCATATCAATCATGCGTTGAACCCGTTGATGAATAGCTGCACGAGATACACCACACTCCTCGGCAACATCTTTAAAAGGAATCCTAGCATTCTTTGAAATAATGTTCAATATCTGCCGGTCCAGTTTGTCTATCTTCTCCATTTTAAATTCGCTTTATTATATGCATTCAGATTTAATGTATCAAAAGTATATAATAAATTTGAATCATATATCATTCTGAAAGAAAAAAGTAATCAATAAATAATAAAAGCGGGCAAAAAAATGCTTTTTAGCATAATTTGCCCGCCTATTATCTTACAAACGTTCCGTTTCTATTTCTTCGCTACTTATTCTTTTACGATGTCAAGCAACTCAACCTCGAACTTCAATACGCTGTTCGGTTTGATATCTTGTCCTGCGCCACGTTCGCCATAAGCCAACTCAGCCGGGATCCAGAAGATATATTTAGAACCGACCGGCATGATCTGCAAGCCCTCAGTCCAGCCCTTGATTACTTGGCCAACACCGAACTCAGCCGGCTCACCACGATCCACGGAGCTATCAAACTTAGTACCGTCCAATAGAGTTCCGGTATAATGAACTTTTACCTTATCGGTAGCGGTCGGCTTCGCGCCTGTACCTTCTTTCTCTACCTTATATTGCAAGCCGCTCTCAGTCGTGATAACGCCTTCTTTTGTCTTATTCTCCGCCAAGAACTTATCGCCCTCTTCTTTTGTCTTCTTAGCCTCGCGAGCCTGAGCCTCTACGAAGTAAGTCTGCAAATATTGTTGAGCCTGTTGCGGATTCATCTTCATTGCGGAAGAATCCCCTTTGATAGCTTGGATAAAACCAGCGATCAAATCATCTACGTTAGCCTCACCACCCGGCAAAGTCTTTAAGTTTTCCTTATAACCGGCACCTGTGCTGATACCAATAGCGTAGCTTGCGCTATCGATAGAAGTCTTCAAGCTCGCGCTTTTGTGAGAATCACCGCAAGAGGTGAAAGATGCGCCCATTGCTACAATCACTGTAGCGACTAATACACTTAACTTTTTCATTTTTCTTTAACTCTTATATATTATTTTTCGATATCTAATAACTCAACGTCGAAGATCAACGTACTATTCGGCTCGATAGCCTCACCTGCCCCACGCTCGCCATAAGCAAGGTTAGACGGGATAAACAATCTCCATTTAGAACCGACCGGCATCAACTGCAAAGCCTCTACCCATCCCGGGATTACCTGTGAAACACCGAATACGGCGGGCTCGCCTCTCTGTACGGAGCTATCAAACACCTGACCGTTGATCAACGTTCCGTGATAGTGGCATTTCACTTTATCGTTCGCCGTAGGTTTAGCGCCCGTACCATTCTTCAGTACCTCATATTGCAAACCGCTAGGCAACTCTACCACACCCGCCTTATGCTTATTGATAGTAAGGAACTCCTCACCGGCTTTCTTATTGATCTCCAGTTTCTTTTGTTGAAGCTTCATGAAGTAATCATTGATCACCTGTTTTGCCTCATCATAACTAAGAGCAGGTTTTGCCTCTGTTAAGACGTCATTCAATCCCTGTACAAAATCTTCCACTTGAAGATCCTTGATGCCTGAGTTCTGGAAATTATTTCCGATACTTAAGCCAAGCGCATAACTTACTTTATCCATTCTTTTTTCTTGTTCAACTAATTATAAGCCACAAAAGTAATGCTTTTAATCGTATAACAGCATTTTGTAAGAACTTTTTATTTCATTCAAAGCTTTTTACGAAATAAAGTCGTAACTTCGTAACTATTAATATATACATCTATACATTAAACAAGTAACAGATGAAAAAGTTAGTCATACTTACCGGAGCGGGAATGAGCGCGGAAAGCGGCATCTCCACTTTCCGTGACTCGGACGGGTTATGGGAGAAATACCGGGTGGAAGATGTCGCCACGCCGGAAGGCTTCGCCGCCAACCCTAAATTGGTTCTCGACTTCTACAACCAGCGCAGAAGAGAGTTATTGAATACGAAACCTAACGCCGGTCACCTCGGGCTAGCCGCCTTGGAGAAAGATTTCGACGTACGGATCATTACCCAGAATATCGATAACTTACATGAACGCGCAGGTAGCAGCCACGTGATCCATCTGCATGGAGAGTTGATGAAGGCATGCTCCGTAAGGGATCTGGACACGACCTACGATCTATCGCCGGAGAACCCGGATATTCATCTGGGTGACAAGGACCCTCACGGAAATCAGCTACGTCCTTTCGTCGTATGGTTTGGAGAGGCGGTACCCATGATAGAGCCTTCCATCAAGCTGGTGGAAGATTGTGATATCTTCGTGATTATCGGCACCTCCTTAAACGTCTATCCTGCCGCCGGTTTGCTGAACTACGTGCGTCGGGGCCAGCCGATCTATTTGATCGACCCGAAAGATGTACGTACTTATCGCGACGATATCGAGCATATACAGGCCGGGGCCTCGGAAGGGGTCAAGAGGCTGACGGAGTTGCTTACGCGGAATTAAACAATTCATACACTCATTAGGTCTGACGAAGGCAAGTATAAACACGAAGTCCTTGGCATGCGAACACATTGCCAAGGACTTGTTTTTTTATCCGCTTCCATCCTCACGGAAGTACTTACGGATGAACTTTAATTTATTACTTTAGTATTAATATTAATCCAATTCCCGCCTGTTCATCCGTCACGGATTACTTGGATCGATACCCGCACGGGAATTGTATGATTATCTTATTTCGTTTATTTCTTATTTCACGATTGCCTTTACAGCTTCCTCGCCGTCAACAGCTACCGCTACGATACCGGCAGGTACAGCGATTGTAGCGTTATCGGAGGTAAGAACAGTCTCAGCGACAACCTTACCTAAGATATTCGTGATAACGATAGACTTACCGGCTGCGCCTTGAACGGTTACAGTACCGTTGCCGGCTACGATAGATACGCCTTCAGCGTTAGCGCCTTCGATAGATGTTACCATATCCTCAGCGTCAGTCTTCTGGTATGCGTTGAAGATCAAGGCACCGTCAGAACCAGTCTTAGCAGCATTGAATTCAGAGTCGCCACGAGTCAATACCAAACAACCGTTTTGCATCTTCAACCATGCGGCATATTGAGGAGCGATGGAACCGGCTACAGCTTTATCAAAACCTTTAGTAGCCTTACCTGTTGAAGTCAAACCATTCTCGTTATAGATGTTAGACTCGAACAAGAACTCATTTGCTTCACCTTCTTCTGTCACAACACCAGCCTTATCAGGATTTACGTAACGGAATGACCAAGTAACGTTCTTATGGTTGTCACCCTGCAAGTTTACGATGAAGTTCTCCAAACCGGCCTTCTTGTAATTAGCGATAATCGTCTCAACATCCAACTCAGCCGGAGTCATCTTCTCAAAACCGTTTGTCAATACATACAAACTGTCACCATAATGGATCGCTTTCACGAAACCTACGCGAGTGTAACCACCATCGATATCCATATACGGAGTCTTATATTCCTTACCCTTGATAAGAGCGGAGTCGGCGAAGCTTACCATATACTTACCATAGTTGAAACCCGGATGCGCTTTAGTTGCGTGTGAGCAATTAGCGGCATTAACAGGATTACCAGCATTATCGAAGTGATTATGCTCATACGTACAAGGAATACCCGGAGTACCTTCTTGATCGTCACGTGCCACGGAAACCAAATACTGAGGTTTGATAGTACCGGCACCACGATTTACCCACGCAGTATCAACGATGAACTCTAACTTGCCATCAGCTTTCTCCTTATTCCAGATACCTACATAATCAACAGTCTTGTCCGTTAAATTCTTGTTCCACTCATCCATCAAGTATTCCTTACGGATCTTCTCTACGAAGAACAAGCTATCAGCGGTTTCGCTCTCATTCAACACAGCGTTGTTGAAACGACGGTATAATGGAGAATCATCTGTCACAATGGCGAATGCGGAAGTACGGATCTCACGCTTTGTTCCAGTATCAAACTTATCATCCGTAGAACCCTGAGTCAAATCCAAGGTATTGTCATCTACAGAAGCCTTCAAACCGTTTTGAGCGGCACTAGAAGCATAATAAGATTTATCTTTTTGAGGAGTAGTATTATTATCTAACACAATCTCCATCAATTCAATAATATCATTATTCTTAGAGTTTGCTTTATAGACAAAAGCTTTCTTAATGACACTGTTGTCTTTTACCAAATAGTTACCATCAGCATCGCACAATAGAGTCTCCTGACCTTTATCTAAAGTAGGAACAGGAACCTTTTTGCCATCAACCACTACTTTGTCTGTAGACTTGAATCCGTTATAAGCAGGTGAATAGATCTTATCCCCTTCTGTAATCTTATATTTACGTACCACAGCCTCAACCAAAGCGTAATAATGCTTACCATCAATACAGTTGTTCTCTTTCAAGAAGAAGTTAGTCGGGGTAGAACCTAGAACATACTTCTTAGCTTTGCTGTCGTATGTTAAGTAGCTTTCGCCATTCTTGATCTGGTAAACATTTCTTACCAAGCTATCGCCAACACCATAGTTATCATCCTTAGCAACTACCACCAAACGGAAGTTTGTCTTATCACCATTCTCGTTTACACGAACGATAGAATCCTTACCGGCAGGAGTATACAGATATTTGTCTAATGCCAGACCATGTAAGTAATTGAATACATAAGTCTGAACCATAGCAGAATCCTCGGGCACATAGCGATAACCGATCTTCAAATCCTTAGCGTCCTTGATAGCGACGAAGCTTACGGTATCAGCGACAGATTCATTCCCATCATTCGTTGTATAGAAGAATACGTCCTTGCTGTCCTTAACGGCATACAATTGGACATTCGTCGGGATTTTAACAGTCGGATATACACCATCCTTATCTTTGTCATTGAACTCACGGTTCTGAATGCTGATAGAAGAAGTAGAAGATATACCATTCTTCGTTACAACCCACTGAGCTGCTGGCATATGATTGAAGTCTTGACGTTCAGCTTGTTTAGCCCAACCAAAGTTTCCTGCTAAGTTTGCCAACGCATAAGTACCCTTCAGCTCGTCTCTATCAGAGCCACCGGCCTTAAACTGAATCATATAAACGCCATCAGCCAAAGTAGTCGGAACCAATCCTGTGAAGTTCGTTCCCAAAGTGATCTTCGTACGTTGATCTTCCGGAGACGGTTTTTCACCTTTCTGAGTCTCTTTAGTGTTTACTGTCAACAACTTGTTTCCACCCAAGTTAGCCAAGTAGATGTATTGATTTTCCGCTGTACTTAATTTTGTTTTTCCGTTTGAAGAAGAAAAGCCTTCTTTTACAGACCATCAAGAGTTATCATTATCCTCTTTGATATCTTTAGCATATTCAGTTGCTTTACCAGAATTGGCAGTAAGCTTATAAACAACTTTTTTAACTTGAGCATACAGCTCATTCTTCTGTGCGTTATAAGTGAATTTAAATTGATAAGAACCTTCCGCACGTTTATCGGCACCAAGTTTATCGTAACCAAACTTCAGCATTGTAGGAGCCTCAGTAGCTTCATAATAAGCCGTATCAACTACCACAAAGGCATCCTCCCCATCAATTTTTTTGTCCTTAACTTGCAATTGCACATAGTCTGAAACTGTTGGTGTGGCGGCTAGAGTAGCCTCTTCCTCAACGTCAACTGCCTTCAACGCTGTAGCAGTCAAATGGTTTGTATTTCCCTTTGAAACCTCCGGGTTCATACTTAAGCCAAAATAACCTTCAGCAGAAACAGATTGCAACAACTTATTCAAATCCTCGGCATGCAACTGCATCGATGTTGGGATCTGATCCTTGTTGAAAGAGATAGAGACCTTGTCTTCTCCAACCTCCTCAGCTTTCACTAAGATTATTTCCTTAGTAGAACCCTCACCACGAGTTGCCAGATAAACAAACTTCTTACCATCTACATAAGAGACTAAAGTGTTGTCTTTAACAACCCATTCCGTAGCGCTACCGCCCAAGGTGGCCACTTTTGCCTCACTCTTCTTATCTGAAGCGACAGCCATGGAAGGATCCACAGCGAACGACAAACCCGTAGCCTTGTTCACGAAAGAGAACACATCTACACCCAGATTGTTCTTCTTTGCGGAAACTGTCCACATGGCTTGATTTAAGTCTGCCAATTCAAAGGTAGAAGCAGTACCTGAAACTGTAACAAACTTACCAAAATCAGCCTTATCATTACCAGCAGCCAAGAAATCGCTACCGCTCATAAACAAGACTGTTTGATCTTTTGCCAAATCTTTGCCCTCTACTGTCGCAGGAGTAGTAGAAGTTACTACATCCTCTGCAGGAGCAACAGCCCCAACATATGCCGCTACCGAACCTACCGAGAAAGCAGATACAAGCATGGCACTAGCCAGAAACGTTGTAAACTTTTTGTTCATAAATCGAAAATTTAATATTAATAATAGTGTTAATTAAATACCGTTCAACACTTTAAATCATCGACCACTACTCGAAAACGACTAGTCTAAACGATCGTTTAGATTAGTCGTTTTTAATGGCAAACGACGATTCTCAATTAGCCTAACAAATTGATTATCTTAATAAACACTAGTATTAATATTAATTTATTTATTATGAACAAAAAGTTTTCTACTCTTGTAGCTGCGTTTCTTGTGGCAGGTGGAATGAGTTCTTCGATGTTCGCTGTGGATAAAACCTTTAAGGTTGATACCTATGTGACTTTGGAGAACGGAGGCAAAAGTTTGATAGTTGGGGAGGATGCTAGCCGCGATAGCCTAGCGTTGACAAACAGCTTTTCTTCCTTGTATGATTACAATAAGCATTTATGGAAGGTGTCTGTAGAAGCGGAAAAAAATGCGGATGGTCTAATCAAAGGATATAATGTATATCTGGAGAATAAGATCAACGGTGCAGTCGCATTGACAAAAGCGGATGCTTCAAAGGATAATTCGGCTTATTATGCTCCAGGTGCGGTTGTTGCCTCAGGTAAATTTAAGATCGCAAATGCGTCTTATAATCCGGAGACAAAAATAGTAACCATAACAGATGGTGAGATTAAGTTTGGCGTAGACAAGGTTTATAACGCTTCTACCAAGACTGTTGACGGCTTTATGTTGGTAGAAAAAAACGGCGTTATTAAATTAGCGAAAGGAACAAAGGATGCGTCAAAGGTTACTACAGAGGCTGGCTTGCAAGCTTTGACACCGGAATATCATTCTGATTTTGCGGGTGATCAAGATATGGCATTCACTGTTTCTGATGTTTATAGCCCAATGACTTTATCCGCTGGTTTTATTAATGGTATTGGAAATGAAAGTTTCCATCTAGCTTTTAATAAGGATATCACGGAAAACGCTAAATATCCAAATCCTCTTTCTGCGAATGATTTGGCTGCTGATTATAAATCAGTATATAGCTCCGCTTCCTATGCTTTTGGAGATAAGGACAATGGTTATGTGAAAGCTTTGAATGCGGCAAATGATGTATTAAAAGCCCTTGATGCTGTTAAGAAAGATGCTGCGTCTTATGTGAAAGAGGTAAAGGTAGCATTGGGAGAAGAGGCTTCATCTGCGGGTGCGATAACGGCTGTGGCTCCTAATGCAGGTGACTTGAATACTGTTTCTACGGCTTTGGTTGCCACAATATTTAAGACTGGTGGTGATGTCGATAAGGCTATTGCTAAGTTAAAAGAAGCCAATGCTTATGCATATGAGTTTGCTAATGATAAATATATCGTAAAAGAATCCGCTGAGAAAGCAAAAGCTGTAGATGAAAATCTAGGCGCTTTGAATGAATTGTTAGATGATTTGAAGAGCGACTCTAAAGCTGCTATTGATAAATATAATGCCGCGATTAACGCATACGCCAAGGTTGCTTATCGTATCGCTTCCATGGGTGTCGACTATTCTGATTATCAAATTGATGAGAAAGATGCGGATGAGGTATTGACTGCGATTGCTGATAGCTATAAAGGTGCGAGTCAGACGGCTTTGCAGACATTAGCGACTACAACTCCGGTATTAACGGTGTCAGCGAAATTGACAGCTGGCAATGATTATACAGCTTCCAACTATTTGTATTATCCATATGCGGTATTAGGACAAAAAGATACTTATGTAACAGTGGACACGAATTATGTGGCTTCTCGTGAAAAGTATTTGGCCTTAGGAACTACAACATTAAACACTGTAGTTATTGCTTCAGCTCCTCTTACTTATAAAGAAGTTACTTATGCTGTAGGTGATGCGATCTCTCTTGAGAAAGATGATGATTTTGATTATAGAACGATGGAGAAAATCCTTGTTCCTAGCTTGGGCAAAGTAGCTACTCCGGCCTTGTTTAAGATGGAGGTTGCTGTTAAAAGTACGGCTGGCGACGCGATCACTATTTATGCGAACGCTCCAAAACCGACAGGTGATGCTACGGCTAAATATTTTAGGAACTATACGGAAAGTACAGCTGCGAATATTGCAAGATATTTCGCGCCAGACTTGAAAATCGTAATTCGTACATTAGGTACGGCTCGTGAGGCCTCAGTTCAGACTGCGGCAACAGAGACTGATGTTTTGAAAAATACGGTTATCTCATTCACGGAACCTTTATTGGCTAGCAAGATTAAAGATGGTGGAATCTATCATGTTATCAATAAAAATGTTGCTTCTGAAGATCTGTATAATAAGTACTGGACATTGACTGGTAGTAACTCTTGGGATTTAGCAAAGCAAGCTTATGCCAATGTTCCGAGTACTCAATGGTTAGTAGAGAAGAATAATGATAGATATACTTTATCCAATCGTGATTATGAGGGTGACTATCTTACAAACCGTAAGATCTTTGTTGTAGATGAAGATAATATGATTTATACGACAAGTGCTCGCGATACTTTCCAATTGGTAGAAGTTGATGCGGTTAAAGAAGGTCATCTGGGTTATAAATTCATCTCGGAGGAAATTCAAAAGATCTCTGATTACGTGCTTTCTGCTGTTAATTACGCAAACATGGAAACCCCGTATTATTTGTCGTTCGATGGTAATAAGGATTCCTTATTGACTGCTACGGCTGATGCGGAGAAAGCATTACAATTGATTCCTATGATCAAGGATGAGAAGGAAGTAACATCTGCTTATAAGATGAATGATGAGAACTTGTCTAAGCAATATTATCAATTGATCTCTAAGTCCGGTAAGGATACTCTGTATTTAGATTATACTAATAGCGGTGAGTTAATTGTAACCAAGGTTCCTACTGATTATCTGTTACAATTCCGTAATATCAATGATGACGCAAATCAGTATGAGGTTTTGATTGGTGAATATGATGCTATTGCTGAGACTTATAACGCACGACGTAAGTTGTCATATAATCAAGTAGGTGAGGCGATAGCTGTATATACAGGGCAATCTTCTGCATTTGTTTACGATCTAGTAGATAAATCCACCGACATCTACAAGAACTTCGGTTTCACAGGTACTACAAACATAATCATCTCCTTGAATGGTGACGAGGCTTCTAAGGTAACGAAGGTAGGTCCGTTCGCCGCTGTTAAGCGTACAGGTCTTGAGCTGCGTGCAGCTGCTAAGGATGAGGACTTCGCTTTAGTAATGGATACAGCTTTCGTAGACCAGAAGGATAACATCCGCTACGCTTATTATATCACGAAACCAATCGAGGCTGGTAAGACTGCTTGGAACGATGAGAAGTGCTATATGGTAACTTATAAGGATTCTGTAGCCGCTGATAGATCTAATGATACGATCAAGTACTCACAAGACGGTTTGACAAGAATCGGATTTGTTCACGCTAAGCGTATCAATGCGGATTCTTTGGCTATCTCTAAGATCGCTCCGGCTGCTGCCGATACATTGAACGTGACAGAGAAGGCTGGTGTAACGAACGCTACATTTGCGTTCGCTATCGACGAGAATGACGAGAACGCTTATCGTATCGAGTCTTCTAAGGGCGAGTATGTGAGCTACTTGAACGGTGTATTGGTATTAGGCGCTAAAGAGCAAGCTCAATTGTTCAACGTAACTGAGACAGAATTGATACCGACAGACAATGAGGCTATCGAGGCTGAAGGAGTTAAGATTATCGCTGGTAATGGTTTTGTAATGATCCAAGGTGCCGCGGGCGAGACTGCTTACGTTCGCACGGTATTAGGCCAGACAGTCGCTGAGACAGTTCTTACTTCCGACAACGCTACGATCGCTGCCCCGGCAGGTGTGGTATTCGTAACAGTAGGTAACGAGACTGCAAAAGTGGTTGTGAAATAAACATTGAATCAATAGATTCTAAATAAGGTTGGAGGTGGGAGTGATCCCGCCTCTCCTTTTCATAAGATATTATAATTCTGAAATTCCCATGTGGGCTTCGGCTCAAGTATACCGCGAGGGTGGAACAAATGGGAGTATTAATACTAAAGTAAAATAAAAAGCTCTCCGTCAGTACCTCTGTGAGGAGGAAAAACGGAAATGAAACAAGCCCCGGCGGGATTTCCTGTCTGGGGCTTTTATTGTTAAAAACAGGGATATTCCTAAAACTAATCGTCACTATCATTTTCCCTCTTTCTTGACTACTTACGATGCCCAACGGCACTACTGGCGTTGATCAACAGCTAGAATAAGCCTTTAGAAGTGAGTAACTAATCATTTCCAAAGCCGTTAGTTACTCACTGGGTATACTCGTTAGTTATTCAGCTGGCAAGCCTTCTCTCGTTTCTGGGGCGAGTATAAGGAGTCTTTTTCATTTACCATTACTACCGGAGTACTTTGCAGATGTTGGTGGATGGCCTGCTAATTCTGCTAATGACTGTGGGAGGATACTTTGGATATAAAAATGTAGATCGGGAATCTGTAGATGAGATAGAGAAGGATGATAATTAACCATTCGTCCTAATAATTAGCACACGAAGTGTATTTCTCCGTATCTTTAAGGCAAAAACGTTATGAGACGCATTTACTACTTGGATCTGATACGGGTTTTCTTGACAATGCTGGTTTTTTACCATCATTCTGCCATCGCTTTTGGGGCATCGGGCGGATGGTATTACGTGTCGGGGGAGGCAACTTCTGGATTGACACAGGGATTGCTGTCAGCTAGCATGGCGGTGGATCAGTCTTATTTCATGAGTCTATTCTTTTTTATATCGGCTTATTTCTTGCCGGCTTCCTTCGATAGGAAGGGGATAAGGGGGTTCTTTTGGGATCGGTTGAATCGGCTGGGAATCCCGTTGCTCCTTTTCTATTTCGTACTGGATCCTCTTCTCGTATACTGGATATGGGGTGTATGGGGTGATCCGGCGTTTGGACCGATGTGGTTTGTCTTTACGTTGCTTGTCTTTGAGTCTGCTTATGTGACTTATCGGCATTTTAGTGGTAGGCGTTGGGCTATCAAGCGCAAGGGGTTTACATGGGTCGAGGCCTTCGTATTTATTCTCTTGATGGGGATCGCCGCATTCTTGATCCGATTACGGATCCCAGTGGGTACTTCTGTGATGGGTTTGCAACTAGGTTATTATCCGCTTTACGTGGCTATGTATTTTCTAGGTATCGTGGCCTATCGCAATCAATGGCTGGAACATTTGCGAATGCGAGAGGCATATTGTTGGTTTGCGATCGTATTGCTCTGGGGAATTCCGGTCTTGCTCTATATCGTGGCGACGAATGCGGATCGTCTGGGCGATTTCTCCGGGGGCTGGAATCGTAATGCCTTGTTTTACGCGATGTGGGAACCTGTGATGTGCGTGGGACTTTGTTACTCCCTGCTTGCGTTGGGGAAAAACTATTTTAATGTACCCTCTCCTTTCATTCGGAGTTTATCCCTTAATAGCTATTCGTTTTATATCATTCATCCGTTTGTGGTGGTGGGATGCGTCTTTGCGGCGGAGATATTTCCGGTTCCTCCGTTAGTGCGCTTGGCGCTGGTTTGTATCATAGGCATTCCACTCTGTTTTATTGTTGCTATCGGATTCCGTAAATTATTGGGAAGTGTCCATGTGAGGATTTGAGCGTATGGCTTATTTGTACCCGGGGGGATGACGCGATCTTCCTATCAAATCCCGATCGCATGCGATCTCAAAGGCATTGTATTTAAGCGTATCCTTAAGAATACGTTGTAATTACCAATTTATTGTATTTATACGAATTTTGTTCTTCAGGCGTTTTTATAGTAAACTAAATACGGTAAGTTATGAAGATCAAAAGTTGTGCATGGTTGGTTTGTCTTATTTTGTGTTTGCCTATAACGATGAAAGCGCAGGTTCTGAAAATAGAGAATGGTATGGCTTTCTCTTCTTTGGTGAATGAAGGTGAGGACCTTTTTGATAAGTCTTTGTCATCTTATCAAATGTCTATAGGATTGGATTATTTGGATCAGGGTTGGTATGAATTGTCAAGTAATGTCGGTTATTTACGTAAAGGTGGAAGTTTTGACTTCTATGAGGCTACAGATATGGGACTCAGTATGCTTGAGGGGCATGTGAAATATATGTTTGACTATATAACCCTGAATACTACTTTCCGTGTAAAGACTCCTTCGGATAAGGATTGGAATTTCTACGCAGGCATCGGTCCCCGCATTGACGTAAATGTAAAGCGTCATGTATCTCTGGGTAATATGGATGCTCTGTTTCCGGAAGAGACGACTCCTACCGTCAATAGAATTATTGTGGGATTAAAATGTGAGGCCGGCGTTAATTATAATTTCGATCGTTATTTATTGGGACTAAACGTTAGTTATCTCCCGAGTTTTATAAAACCTAATAAAGACTTCATGGCTCACGATCGAACCTTCACGGTTGGGATTTTACTCGGATATAGGTTATAAAGCTATAGAGACGCGGCACATGCCGCGTCTCTACAACTGGGGTATTTTGTTATTTGAATAACATTGGGGCGAATTTTGTGAGGTAGATGCGCCAGTTTTTCCAGATATGGCCGCCGTCGCTCTCGTAGTATTCGTATTTGTAGCCGCTATCGTCTAGTTTCTTACGATAGTCTACGTTGTTTTTGTATAGGAAGTCGGTTTTACCGATAGCGATCCAGTATAATTTCGGGTGCTTGCCGAATTGTACTTTCAGCTTCTCATCCATATTCTGGTAGATGGGAGATTCGGAGCCTTCACGGGGGAGGATAGCGGCAGAGAATAATCCCACGTAATCGAACATATCCGGATATTGCTTAGATATATGCAAAGAATGGAAACCGCCCATGGAAAGTCCGGCTATCGCACGGCTGGATTTCTTTTTTTCCACACGGTAATTGCTCTCGATAAACTTAATGACATCCGGGAAGCTGCTTTCCATGCTACCCTCCATGGTTTTAGGTAGTTGCATATTCGGCTTAACTAAACCTAGGCTGGATTCTCCCGGAGCGGCCTCTTGATCCGCGTTTCCGTTTGTCATAACCACGATCATCGGTTTTGCCTTACCTTGGGCGATCAAATTGTCTAAGATCTGGGCCGTACGTCCTAAGGCGATCCAAGCTTCCTCGTCGCCACCCATGCCGTGTAAGAGGTAGAATACCGGATATTTTTTGCCACTTGTCTCATAGTCAGCCGGCGTATAAACGGTAATACGGCGGGTCTTTCCCAATGTCGGGCTCTCATACCAACGGCGAGCGACCGTTCCGTGAGGAACATCATTAACGCTGTATAAATCGCCCTGTCCACCCTTAATGATAAAGATATTCGTAACGGATGCCACGTCACGGTTCAGATAGACATTATTAGGATCTGTAGTCTTTAATCCATCGACAATAAAGGAATAGCTATATAATTCGGAGGGAAGAGGTTCCGGTGTGGTATATTCCCAAACGCCTTCTTTACCTTCCTTTAAATCAACGGTACCGGGTACATCCACTAAACCGAACTGAGTCTCCATCTTCTGTGTGGGAAGGAAATCTCCTGTTACCTGCACCTTGATCGCTTTGGGTGCCATGAACCGGAAGGTTACGGTGTTATCCGGATGAATCTCCGGAGAGATGATGTTCTGACTACCCCAAAGGGCTTGTTGGGCGAACGTGATCACGCTGATCAGCATGAATACGGCCAAGATTGATAATCTTTTCATAATGATAAATTTATTAATGGTATTACTAGAGTCTAAAGATTTTTACAAATGTAATGAATAATCTGTTACATGAGCAATAAATAGGCTCGATAATGTGTCTCTTTTGTGACAGGGCATAATGAGAGGTAGCCTTCTTGAATCCTTCCATTCGCGAGGCGAAGCGGATAGGTCTCAGACATGAGGCGGTGTTTCTCGAGAGCTTCTCCGGCTTCCTTCTCGTAAGAAACCCGGTAATCGCCAACAGCTCCGGGCGCTACATACTGCTGGAATAGACGTAAAGCGACCATTCCCATCGTGTACCGCATATTGATCTCAATGCAGGGATGAATAGCGAAAGATCCATCCTTTTGTCTATAGACCAGCATGTCCACACCTATACAGCCCGCATATGTAGATCCATACACTTCTTGTAATACAGCGCATACCGCCTCTTGGATGCGGGAATAGGTTTCTTCGCCCGTGAATCGGGTGATGCGAGAGAGCATGGTGGATTGTTCCTCTAGGATGTTGCCTGTATAGGAGCCTCGCTCCTCGGTATTGAAAACGGATAATCCCTCGTAACGGACAGTACCTTGCCCGTCGGAATAAAATTCCATGGCGAAATCCTGTACTTTGTCTAATCCGCTTTCGATGCTGATCATTCCTTGTTTGTTGAATGCGCCCTCTATCCAGTTTTTCGTTTTTGTATCCGGTTTTCGTTTCTCTACCCATAGCAATCCCCGTCCGGAAGAGGAATAGGGTGTTTTTAATACGAAGGGAGCGTTGCATAAGATCATGTATCTCTCCACCTCCCTGATTTTCGTGCAGAAACGAGGCGCTACTGGAATAGGGAGATCGGGTAGGAGGGCCTGTATCTTTTCCAGACATTCCGCCGCCGTTTGCCTACCGGTAAGGCGAAAATAATCCTCTTTCCAAGTCGGGACGGATAGCCGGACTTTTGCCTTGTCCCTCAACTGCTCGAATAAATGAAGACTATGCGGGGAAAGTCCCCATGGGGCCGCGTCCATAGGAGAGAGGTAGGGAGCGTTTTTCGCCAGCATCGCTTTTGTTACAGGTATAGGAGCCGGATGTAGGTCTTTGGGTAAATGGGAGAAAAACGGAGGGGTTGCCTTACTATCTTCCAGATAGACGAAATCATCCTCTTCCGCATACCAAACCGGCAGCAGCGCCAAGTCTTTTTGCATTTTACGGACGTTTGTCGGTGCCGTGTAGTTCTGTGTCCCTAAAAGTACGGCCGTCTCGTGGCCGGGATTGAAATAATGTATCCGTGACATAAAAGCGTAAAAACAACAAAGCCGTCTTTTTAAAGGACGGCTTTGCTCGGGTTTATGAGATTGTTATTCCAGATTCTCGTCGATGGCATCGATCTTCTTGACCGTTAAAGCCATATCCTCTTTCAGTTTTTCGATCTTGCGTTCCATTTCTTTCAGTAAACCGCCGCCGCCCTTGGAGGAAATGCTTAGGAAGCCGATGTTGTTCTCGTAAGTCTGAAGCTCGTTCTTCATGCGCTCGTACATACGCATCAACTTATCACGCTCGCTGAACAAACGGCCTTTACCTCTTTCGCCGCTGGTCATCTCGTTTAGGTTGTTGCGGAACGACTGCATCTTGCGATCGTTCTGGTCTACCTTCAAGCGATCGAATTGTTGGTCAACCGCCTCGTGATATTCCTTGTAGATCTTATCTTTCTCCTTGAACGGTACAAAACCGATCGTGTTCCATTCCGCCATATAAGACTTCAAGGTCGTGATAGCCTCATCATGTCCAAGGCTCTCGTCCATGCCCTTAATCTTAGCGATCAACTCTTTCTTAGCGGCCAAGTTGGTCTGCTCTATGCTCTTTTGGGAAACAACGTTCTTATTCTTTTGCTCGAAGAAATAATCACAAGCCGAGATAAAACGTTTCCAGACAGCGTCGGAATGCTTACGGGCTACCGGTCCGATCGTCTTCCATTCTTTCTGCAAAGCGATCATCTTATCCGTCGTATCCTTCCAGTCCGTACTATCCTTCAAAGCCTCGGCTTTCTCGCATAACGCACGTTTAGCGTCGAGGTTTTTCTCCATATCGCTCTTGATCGCCTTGTAGAACTCGCTCTTCTTCTCGAAGTAGACATCGCAAGCGGCACGGAAACGTTCGAATATCTTTACGTTATATTTTTTCGGAGCGAAACCAATCGTCTTCCATTTCTCTTGCAAGCCGATTACCTCCTTATTCTTTTCTTCCCAATCCTTAAACGATTTCAACGCGCTGAAATCAATCGCCTCGATTTGTTCGCAAATCACGGTCTTCGCATCCAGATTCTCCTGCTCTTTCGCTTTCAGTTTCTCGAAGTGCTCTTGGTGACGCTTATTGATCACGGTTGAGGCAGCTTTGAAGCGAGCCCATAAATCCTCACGTAATTCTTTCGCTACCGGCCCGATCTCACGCCATTGCTGGTGCAGCTTCTGAAGCTGGTGGAAAGCGGAGATAACATCCGGCTCGTTACCTAGTTTCTCTACGGTTTCGCACAAGGCGGTCTTCAATTCCAGATTCTTCTTGAAGTCGTAATCACGGAACTGATTGTTTATCTTGATAATATCATAGAATTTCTCGGTGTAGATCTGATAGTTCTTCCAAAGCTCGTTCACGTGCTCTTGGGGAACGGCCTTCACCTCTTTCCATCTTTGTTGGATGTCCTTGAAAGAGTTGTATAATTTATTGAAATCATCTTGGCTTTCGCAAAGCTCTTTCAACTGGTCGATCAACTGCAATTTCAAAGCGTAGTTAGCGGCCTTTACACGCTCTTCCTCGGCGAGGATAGCGGCTCTTTTCTCTTTATAAGAGGTGAGCAAATCCTTGATCTTGTTCTCGGTTTCGTCAGCGGGGGCTGTAAAATCCTTTTCTTCGCCACCATCAGCGATGAATACTTTCTTAAGCTCTTCCACCTCGTTACGACGGATCTTGTAGTAAGCCTGTTTCAAAGCCTCTACTTCTCCACGGGAAGTCTCTACGGAAGTCTCAACAAGTTCGGTTAACTTAGCGAGAATTTCTTCTTTGGTTAATTTACCTGCGGCAATAGCAGCGTCCGCCTCCGCTGTATCGTTGGCTTCAACGTCTGCGGTAGCATCGATTTCCGGCGTCTCAACCGGTTTTTTAGTTTCTTTCAATTTCCCGGCTTCTTCCGGCAAATTAGTCTCAAGAGTGTCCTTCATATACAATCGCTTTTAAGAAAAGGATAAATACATTCCTATATCAAGTCACAAATTAAACTAAATATTTTTGGATTACAGCATTTCGGGGAAATTATTTATCTAAAAAGTCATTTTGGATACTAATAGATGTTAAGGTTGGCCGATTTCTCCTGATTCCGGTTGTAGAGACGAGGCATGCCCCGTCTCCCACCATCTACTTATACTATTTAATCTTATTTATCCCAAGAAGGAAATCAACACGCCGGCAGCTACCGCCGAGCCGATCACTCCCGAGATATTACTAGCCATGCAATATTGCAAGACATGGTTCTTCGGATCATATTGCAACGCGATCTCATTCGCCACACGAGAGGCCATGGGTACAGCGCTTAAACCCGTGGCTCCGATAAGCGGATTGATTTTCTTCTTAGTGAACAAATTGAAAATCTTAACGAAGAAGATACCTCCAGCGATAGACAAGGCGAATGCCAAGAAACCGCCGATTACGATACCGATTGTTGTCAGGTTCAAGAACGCCTCTGATGTCATGGTAGCTCCGACAGATAATCCGAGGAAGATCGTTGCGGCGTTCATGATGCTGTTGGAAGCCGCATCGAACAGTCGGAACGTATTTGTCCCGATCTCCTTTATTAAGTTACCGAACATCAGCATACCGATCAATGGAACTGAGCTGGGGACGAATAAGGCGACTACCGTGGTTACCACGATCGGGAATATGATCTTCAATACATGCAAGTTCTTGATTTCCGTGTCGGAAGGAAATTTCTTCTCTTGCTCTTTCATGTTGATCCGTAACTCCTCCTTCGTACACAATAGTTTAACTACCAAAGGAATGATAACTGGAACTAAAGCCATGTAAGAATAAGCTGCGATAGCGATCGGGCCTAATAAATGAGGCGCCAACTTAATGGTCGTGAAGATAGCCGTCGGACCATCGGCACCTCCGATGATTCCAAGAGATCCGGCTTCTTTCGGTGTGAATCCCATCAAGATCGCTACCAAAAGTACCGTGAAGATTCCCAATTGGGCCGCGGCGCCGAAAATGGATAGGCGAAGGTTACGGAGCATCGGGCCGAAGTCGGTCAACGCACCGACACCCATGAAGATAATCGGCGGCAAGAAGCCCGTCTTGATCAACATATAATAGATGAAGTTCATCAAGCCAAGCTCGTGCGCGATATCATGCAGCGGCATTTCCCAGATGTTTCTCATCACGCCGTGTACATTAACCAACCCATTCTCATCCGCTTGAATCACTCCCATATCGCCTCCGGGGAAATTGGCGAGCAATACGCCGAACGCAATAGGCACGAGCAATAGCGGCTCGTATTGTTTCTTGATACCGAGGTAGAGCAATACGAACGCTATGGCATACATGATCAAGAACTGCGGTTCAGCAATGATATTGCTGAACGCAGTCATCTCATATAAGTTTTGAAATATCTCGTTCATTATTGAATCGTCATTAATACATCATCCTCAGATACGGCATCACCGGAAGACAGGCAGATCGCCGTGATCGTTCCCCCGAACTCTGCACGTACGGCATTGTATGTTTTCATGGCCTCCACGTAGCAAAGGACATCTCCTTCTTTCACTACGTCGCCCACCTTCACCGGTGTATCGGAAGCATTCTTTACTAGGAAGAATTTACCTTCCAGCGGAGAAAGCACCTCTTTTCCAGCGCCTGCGGGAACGTTTGTTGACTCCGGGGCTGCCGGGGCGGGAGCCGCTGCCGGTTTAACTTCCGGAGTCGCGCTGTTGGTATCACCGAAAGCGACGGTCACACGGTAAGCCTGTCCGTTTACATCTACGGTCATGACTTGCGGAGTCGTTGGCATCGCTAATGTAGCGGCTGGTGCCGGAGCCGATGCGGCCGGAGTAATGGGTACCGCCGGTTTGCCTGCATTCGCTTTCTCAGCCTTACGTTTTGCCACGTCTGCTTTAAACTCGACCTTGGCCTTTCCGGAGCGATATGCCTCGTATTGAGCGGGGTGCATGGCGTATTCGAAGAGCTCTTCCTCGTCCTCGCCGACTTCCCATTGCTTCTCGTTCATCAACTTGCGATACTTATCCAACGCGTCCGGATAATTGTCTTGAGGATTGCCCTCGAAGAACTGGCGGCCTTCGGCCTTCGCCTTCTCGACGATCTCGGGAGCCAACGGGCCCGGAAGACGTCCGGCCTTTCCGAGGATCATATCCCAGATATCGTCGGCGATCATGCTCCAGCGAGCTTTCCCCTTCTCCATCTGCATGACGTTCATCAAAGCTAGGTTCTTCACGTATTGGCTGAATGGAGTTACCAATGGAGGATAACCGACACGTGGCCATACGTAAGCTACCTCGTCGAACAACTTGATCAATAACTGGTCTTGAGACATCAGCGGTTTGTTGTTCTTTATATTGCTCTTGTTGATCGTCTCTAGGTTCTTCTCAAGGTCCGCCATCAAGCTACCCATCATACCGCCCGGAAGTCCCGGTCCGATCAGCAAGGAATTCATCAACCGGTTCTTCGGGCTGATATACAATCCCAAGAAATCATCCATGAATTCTTGAACCAAGGCACGAACCTTCATATAAGCCTCCATATTGATCTCGGGCACCTTATAACCGGCGTCCTTCAACATCGCCTGTACGGTCAGCAAGTCCGCATGTCCTGTACCCCAAGAAAGCGGCTCCATACCTACGTCGATATAGTCGCAACCCGCGTTACAAACCTCCATGATGGAAGCTACGTTAAAGCCGGGACCGGCATGGCTATGATATTGGATCGGGATCTCCGGATATTTTTCCTTGATATTGGCTACGATACGGCCTAATGTGTACGGACGTCCGATACCGGCCATATCCTTGATACAAATCTCATCCGCTCCGAGCTCGATCAGCTCGAATGCCATCTTGGTATAATACTCAACCGTATGTACCGGAGAATGCGTGATACACAAGGAGCATTGTGAGATCATACCGGCCTCTTTCGCGTATTTAATAGATGGGGCGATATTCCGTACGTCGTTCAAACCGCAGAACGTGCGGGCGATATCCGTTCCCTGCGCTTTCTTTACCTTATAAAATAGCTGACGTACATCGTCGGGTACCGGGCTCATGCGAAGGCCGTTCAACGCGCGGTCCAACATATGCGTCTGGATACCTGCCGCATGGAAAGGTTTTGTCCATTCACGGACCGCTTTATTAGGATTCTCGCCGAATAATAAGTTGACTTGTTCAAATCCTCCGCCATTCGTTTCCACCCGGGCGAAACAGCCCATCTCGATAATTGCCGGAGCGACTCTGGTTAGTTGGTCTACGGTCGGGACATACTTTCCGGCAGATTGCCACATGTCTCTGAAGACCAAACTGAATTTGATTTCTCTTTTCATGATATTAATATGTATTATTTATACTTTCTCAATTTTGATAACTTTCCCCTGTCCACGGGTCACGGCGCTGATTGCCGATACGATGGCGGCTGTCTCCTGTCCGGAAAGACTGCCGATTGCGGTGGTTTGCGTTGGAGTGGCCGTTTGTACCCGAACGGCTGCCGCTACCGGCTTTTTCGCTATGATCTCTTCCGGTGCGTATTTATTCACCAAGACGATAAGTCCTTTTCCCAGATTGATAACGATCAAAAGGATAGCAAATACGGTGGTCATTCCAACTACCATTAACAAAAGTCCTGTCTCTATATTCTCCATATTCTATATTTGTGGCTAGCTTAAAAGGTTTCTACAAAGGATTGAGCAACTTTCAACCAAATTAAAAACAATCGCAAAATTATAAAATACTGGAAAACGATCTGTTACATTTTAATTAAAAAAATGAAAATAAATAAGCGAAACGGCCTTTTCGGTGAATGATTGTCAGCTTGAAAAAACATGTACGTGTTTTCCAAAAAACATGTACGACTTTTTCCAAAAACACGTACGTGTTTTTTCCGGCGCTTGTACGGCTGAAAATTCAAATATATTACCGTAACTTTGCGGTGGAATTCTAATAATGTAAAACTATAATAATTAAGGAATAAGACCATGGGAAATTTCTTTACATCTTTATTCTCTTCTTCCAAACCGGCCGAGGCGACGGAGGATAAGGCGAAGAACGAGCAGAAGAACTTTGATATCTTGAAATACGACGGCGTACGTGCCCAGAAGATGGGAAAACTTGTTTATGCGATCAAATGCTTTACGGAGGCACTGAATATACAGGAGGATTTTGAGACGATGAGCTATCTCGTTTCCGCTTATACGATGGCGAACGATCTAGGGAAAGCCGAGGACGTGTTGAACCGGATGGTTGAGATGGAGCCGGATCATATCGCTACCCGCTTGACTCGCGTTAACTTATTGTTTATGTTGGATAAGGATGCGGAGGTCATAACCGATTGTTTGCACGTGATCGAGCTAGAGCCTTCTAATCATGTCGCTTATTTCATGATGGCAAAAGCGAAGAAAGCGACAAATGACGTATTTGGCGCTATCGCCGACCTGACGAGATCGATCTCCTTGAAGGAGGATTTCGCCGATTCTTATTTATTGCGTGCGGAGATTCTTTTAGGACTGGGACAAGCTAAAGAGGCGCTGCCCGATGTGGAGAAAGCGATCGAGATCGTGCCGGAGGAGGAAAGTTCTTATTTATTGAGAGGACGTATTCATATGGCTTTAGGGGATATCGAGGCTGCGAATTCTGATTTCCAGCAGGTCCTAGATCTAAATCCGTTTAATGAGGACGCTTGTATTTTATCTGGTCAGTTACTGATCGAGCAAAAGAAATATGATGAGGCGATCGCTTTCTTCGACGAGGCGATCGAGACGAATCCGTCTTTTGCCAAGGCTTATAGTGAGCGTGGGCGAGCCAAGAATCTGAAAGGTGATAAGACCGGTGCGTTCGAGGACTTGAAGAAATCTTTGGAACTGAATCCAGAAGGCGAGGAGGCCCAGAAGATGAACGGACAGCATTCGAATTTCGATGATATGTATAAAGGGGGAATCTTTTGATTCCCCCTTTATATATTATAGTATTAGCAGCTTGCTATCTCTTCCGGCGAAAGACTGGTACAGCTGGCGATAATCTCGTAGGAAAGTCCTTGCTTTTTTAGGTTGGCGGCAATTAGGCGTTTTTCCTTGTTTTGGCCTTCTGTGAATCCTTCTGCTTTACCTTTCGCCTTACCTTCGGCGAAGCCATCCGCATGCCCTTCTATCCATCCGGTCTCGATGACGCTTCTTTGATATCGAAGGGCTTCCATGTGGGCGTGGTATTGGCTTTTCTCGGAAGGGCTGAGTTTATCGATCCGTAACTTCTCCCGTGCTTCCGGCAATCCTTTGGCGGTGGCATGTTCATCTATTTCTCCTGTTTTTAGGAAATAGATCCATTCGTCGAGGGGTGTTTTCGCCAGTTCGTCAAACTCGTTGACACGTAATACGTAATATTCAGGAAAAATATCGCCGGCTTCTTGTTTGACGAATTGTTCCCGTTGGCGGGTGGATAGTTTCAATATATCGTCAAAATGAATACCTTTGAATTGGGTCTTCCCGTGATATACGTAATCCTTTCCCTGCCCAAGATCGAAATAGATAATGTTTACGGAGTAGATTTTCTTGATAGTACCGTATTTCTCTCCCTCATGAATATACTCGGTGACTGCCTTGGATGTGCCATATAGCATACGGTGAAAATAATCTAGCTCCCGGTTGTTTTGTACCTCGATGATTACCAGCTCGCCTTTACTGTTTTCTGCCAATACGTCTACGCGGTTGAACTTGTCCTCGCTATCCTCTTTGTTACCTTCGCTTTCTAGGATGCGCACGATCACCACGTCCTCTTCGAGAAGAGTGGATAAAAGACCTTCTAGGACTACGAAATTGGACTTCTGTCGAAGCAAACGCTTGATCGCCCAATCGAAACGTACTAACGATGATTTATTTTTCATAGTTATCTTGTTTATTTGTTTATACTTCCACAAAGATAATGAATTAAACGGTTATGTTTGCTTCGAATAAGAAACTTTTCTGTATCTATCGAATATTTGCTTGTGTATTAAAAAAATGCCCAACCCTTTGTTTATTAAAAAAAAGGCTCTATCTTTGCAGCCCGAATAAGTATGCGAATAATAATAAATAATATAGAAAGATGAAAAGAACATTCCAACCTTCCAACAGAAAAAGAAAGAACAAGCATGGCTTCCGTTCAAGAATGGCTACCGCTAATGGCCGTAGAGTATTAGCTTCTCGTCGTGCTAAAGGCAGAGCTAAATTAACGGTATCTGACGAATACAACGGATAATTAGTCACGTTCTAAAGATTTATAAAGAAAGTAGAGGTTTTTTCCTAAAAAGCCTTTACTTTCTTTGTTTTTGTAGTATTGTTCTGGTGGGTATTGGTCTATATGCCGTTTTTTTTCTACTTTTGAACCGCCTACAAATACATACGTGAAATGAGTAACTTTTTTGTAAAACTGATAAAGAATCCGTTTGTCATCAATCTTTTGTTGGTGATAGTCGTGTCGTGCGGCGTTGTTTATGGCGTACTGGCGTGGCTGGATTCTTATACCCGCCATAATCAAGCGGTGGTCGTTCCGGACGTGAAAGGAATGAAGCTAGAGGACGCCGCCGAGTTTTTCGGGAATAATAAGCTACGCTATAACGTGATCGATTCCGTATTCTCGAAAGATGTGGCTCCGGGCTCCATCGTGGAGTTGGTTCCCGGTGTCGGATCGAAGGTGAAAGAGGGGCGGATCGTCTTTGTTACGATTAATGCGTTGACCTCCCAGATGGCCGTGATACCGGAGGTGGAAGACTTATCTTTCCGTCAGGCGTATGCCTTGTTGCGGGCCCGTGGCTTCTCGTCGGTCGAGATAGAGTATGTGCCGGGCGATTATAAAGATTTGGCGATGGGGGTGGAGTTAAACGGGCGTACCTTGCTCAAAGGGGAACATGTACCGTTGACCGCTCATCTGGTATTGAAAGTAAGCAGTGGCGATCCGAATATGCTTCCCGACTCATTGGCTTTGGATAGTATTCCGGTAGAACCATTGGATAGTGATATAGAAAACTGGTTTTAAGGGAATGGACGAGTTTTTGGACGATATGGATGATGAACAGGTAGACGACCTGTTGATGCCGGAAGAAGACGAAACATCGTCGAGCCAGATGTATGAGCATTTCCGCTTCGTAGCGGACAAGGGGCAATCCCTGCTCCGGGTGGATAAGTTCTTGGTAGACCGTATGATGGGCGCTACCCGTAACCGCATCCAATTGGCGGCTGAGGCGGGTTGTATCTTGGTGAACGATAAGCCGGTGAAAAGTAATTACCGGGTGAAACCTTTGGATGTGGTTTCTATCGTGATGGATCGCCCACGCCGGGAACTGGAGATTATCCCCGAAGATATCCCTTTGAATATAGTATATGAGGACGATGATTTGCTGGTGGTGAATAAGCCGGCAGGCTTGGTTGTACATCCCGGTCATGGTAATTATACCGGTACGTTGGTGAATGCCTTGGCTTATTATTTGAAGGATGATCCCTATTATGATCCTTCCGATCCTCGTTTAGGCTTGGTACACCGTATCGATAAGGATACGTCGGGCTTATTGGTGGTGGCTAAACGCCCGGAGGCCAAGAGTAACCTGAGCCTGCAGTTCTTCAACAAGACAACCAAACGTAAATACCGTGCCTTGGTATGGGGCATCGTTCAAGAGGATGAGGGGCGTATCGAGGGAAATATCGGTCGTGATCCTCGTGACCGTATGCAAATGACCGTCTTCCCGGAAGGCGATCAAGGCAAGACTGCCGTCACCCATTACACCGTGTTGGAACGCTTGGGCTACGTGAGCTTGGTGGAGTGCCGTCTGGAGACGGGGCGCACGCACCAGATCCGTGTACATATGAAATATATCGGTCATACGCTTTTCAACGATGAGCGGTATGGCGGACATGATATCTTGAAAGGAACAACTTTTACTAAATATAAACAGTTCGTGCAAAACTGTTTCGCTATTTGTCCACGTCAGGCCTTGCATGCTAAGACGTTGGGGTTCGTTCATCCTACTACGGGAGAGGAGATGTTTTTCGATTCCGAGATTCCTTCCGATATGCAGCAGCTGATCGACAGATGGCGTGTATACGCGAACACTAAAGAATTATAAAAATGAAAAAGAACATCGCTATCGTAGCAGGGGGAGATTCCTCCGAGATCGTTATTTCATTAAAAAGTGCGGACGGAATCTACTCTTTTATTGATAAAGACAAATATAATTTATATATTGCCATCGTTAAGAGGGATGAGTGGGCGGTTATACTTCCTAGCGGGGAACATACACCAATTGATAAGAATGATTTTAGCTTCAAGGAGAATGGCGTGACGAGGCATTTTGACTTCGCTTATATAACGATACACGGTACTCCGGGCGAGGACGGACGTTTACAAGGATATTTCGATATGATTGGTATGCCTTACTCGTCTTGCGGGATGCTGGTGAGCGCTTTGACATTCAATAAATACGTATGCAATCATTACTTGAAAGACTTTGGTGTAAAAATTGCCGCATCCATTCATTTATTCAAGGGAGAGACTATTACGGACGAAGAAGTCGTGACTCGTTTGGGTTTGCCTATTTTCGTGAAACCAAACGATGGGGGTAGTAGTTTTGGCGTGACGAAGGTGAAAGAGGTCTCCGCTATCCAGCCCGCTATCGCTAAGGCGTTTGGGGAAGGACGTGAGGTGATTCTCGAGCGCTTTATCGATGGAACGGAAGTGACATGCGGTTGCTATAAGGTGGAGGGTAAAGAGGTTGTCTTCCCTTTGACCGAGGTGGTTACGAATAACGAATTCTTCGATTTCGACGCGAAGTATAACGGACAGGTGGACGAGATCACTCCGGCCCGTATCTCCACCGAGTTGACGGAGTTGATACAGCGCAAGACATCAAGGATCTACGATATATTGGGCGCCAAAGGACTGATTCGTGTGGATTATATTATTCCGGCAGACGGGGAGCCTGTCTTACTGGAAATAAACACGACACCGGGAATGACGGCTACCAGCTTTATCCCACAGCAAGTACGTGCGGCGGGATTGGATATAAAGGATGTCATGACAGACATTATTGAAGACGAACTCAAAAACAGAAAAACAAAATGAATAGATATGGATACAGAAACAGTTTCCCCTAATTTCGACGACATCCGTCCGCTGAACAACAGTGAGGTGAAGGACGCGATTGAAAAATTGGTCGCCAATGAGGATTTCGAGCGGGCTTTACGTTACATAAAGCCGAATTTGAATTGGGAGGAATTCTCAGTTGCCATGCGTGCTTGCAAGACGAAGGAGGAGTTTAAATCTACTCTGGCCTATGACGCTGTAATGACGGTGGCGAAAAATACTACTTTCTCGCTTACTATCTCAGGGCGTAGCCGTCTGCCGAAAGATAAGGCGGCCTGTACGTTTATCTCGAATCATAGGGATATCGTATTGGATGCCTCCTTCTTGAACGTCATGTTATATGATGTGGGGTATGGTATGACGCAGGTCGCTATCGGCGACAATCTTTTAATCCGTCCGTGGATCGAGACGTTGGTGCGCTTGAATAACAGCTTTATCGTGAAGCGTGGCGTTTCTGTTCGTCAGATGTTGGAGGTCAGCAAGACGCTTTCCGCCTATATCCATCATGCGATCAAGAATGTGAACGAGTCTGTATGGATCGCCCAGCGTGAGGGACGTGCTAAGGACTCGGACGATCGTACGCAGGGTAGCGTATTGAAGATGTTGAGTATCGGCGGTGATAAGGATAATCTGTTGTTGAATTTGATGGACTTGAATATCGTACCGGTCGCTATCTCCTACGAGTTTGATCCTTGCGATTTCTTGAAGGCGAAAGAATTCCAGATGAAGCGGGATGATCCGGATTACGTGAAATGTCAGCGGGATGATTTGTTGAGCATGGAAACGGGTATCCTGAATAATAAGGGTCGTGTCCACTTCACGATCACTTCCCCGATCAATGATTCCTTGGCTAAACTGGACAAGGATATGGAGAAGAATGAGCTGGTAAGCGCTATCGCGTCCGTTATCGACCGGGAGATCTATAAGAACTATCGTTTCTATCCTTGTAATTACGTAGCTTATGATTGGCTGAACGGTACTCGCCGTTTCCACGAGCATTACGGACCGAAGGATAAGAAGCAGTTCGAGGAGTATATACAAGGACAGTTGGACAAGATCGTCCTTCCGAATAAGGATGAGGCGTTCTTACGTAAGAAACTATTGGAGATGTACTCCAATCCGTTGAAGAACTATTTGACAACTTTATAAGTTCCAATTGATTTTGATAGAGAGGTGTTGTAAAAGAGCGGAAGAAGCCTTTTACAACACCTTTTTGGTTAATCGACGTATCTACGTTCATAAATACCTGTATGAATGTATGTTTCTTAACATACGCTTTCGGTGACATATTGTAATCCCCTATTTCGTATCTTTGGCATATACGGTAAGAAACGCTTACAGTATGCTAATCATTTAAATCAGTAGCAGTATGAAACCGGAAGATTACATCACCCGTGAGGAGAAGTATGGTGCTCACAATTATCATCCCCTGCCGGTCGTTCTCAGAAGAGGCGAAGGCGTGTTCGTGTGGGACGTGGAAGGAAAACGTTATTTTGATTTCTTGTCCGGCTATTCTGCCTTGAGCCAAGGACATTGCCATCCTAAGATCGTGAAGGCCCTGATGGAGCAGGCGGAGAAGCTTACGCTCGTATCCCGTGCTTTTCATGCGGATATACTGGGTGAGTACATGGAATTTACCTGTAAGTTTTTCGGATATGATAAGCTCTTGCCGATGAATACGGGAGCCGAGGCGGTAGAGACGGCCTTGAAGCTTTGCCGTCGGTGGGGATATCGTCGGAAAGGGGTTGCCCCGGAACGTGCGAAGATCGTGGTTTGTAGCGAGAATTTCCACGGACGTACGATTACGATTATTTCCATGAGTACGGACCCTAGCTCATACGCCGATTTCGGTCCTTATACACCCGGGTTTATAAAGATACCCTATAATAATGTGGATGCGCTGGCCGAGGCCCTGAAAGATCCTGATGTAGTAGGCTTCTTGGTGGAACCGATCCAAGGTGAGGCTGGGGTAGTGGTACCCGACGATGGTTATCTGCGGGCTTGCTATGATCTTTGTCATCAAAAGAATGTGTTGTTTATCGCGGACGAGATACAGACGGGTATCGGTCGTACCGGTAAGTTATTGGCTTGCGATTACGAGGGGATTCGTCCGGACATCTTGATCTTGGGAAAGGCGTTGTCCGGTGGGGTCAGTCCGGTCTCGGCGGTATTGGCGGACGATGAGATCATGCTTACGATCGCTCCGGGAGAGCACGGTTCTACGTATGGTGGAAATCCGTTGGCGGCGAAAGTCGCTATCGCCGCCTTGGAGGTGGTACGCGACGAGCGTCTCTCGGAGAACGCTTTCAAGATGGGTGAATTGTTCCGTAGCGAGATCGAGAAGATCGATAATCTTATGATAAAGAAAGTACGGGGTAAGGGCTTGTTGAACGCTGTCGTGACGGAACCTAAAGATGGGAAGACGGCATGGGACATCTGTTTGGCGTTGAAGGAAAACGGCTTGATAGCCAAGCCTACCCACGATCATATCATCCGCTTCACGCCTCCTTTGGTGATTATGGAGGAGCAAATGATGGAAGCGATTGGCATTATACGAGATACGTTCGCTAAATTCTAGTGTATGAAGATAAATGTAATAGGTGTTCCCTTGAATCTGGGATGTGACCGGGCTGGCGTAGAGCGTGCCCCGAACCACCTTCGGGAACGGGGATTGATGGGGGTGATCCGGAAGAACGGGCATAAAGCCTTTGACTTGGGTAATTTGTATGTACCCCCTGTTAGCGAGGCGGATAAGTTCGTACGGGGTAACAGCATGAAATATCTGGATGCGATCGTGGAGGTGAATACGAATCTGGCGGAGTTGGTTTATGATACATTGCGTGGAGGAGCGTTCCCCTTGGTGATTGGCGGGGATCATTCGCTGGGTTTAGGTAGCGCCTCGGGCGTGGGTAAATGTTATGATGATTTCGGTATTATCTGGCTGGACGCTCATGGGGATATCAATACCAGCGAGACTTCTCCCAGTGGTAATATCCACGGGATGCCTCTGAGTGCGTTGATGGGGATGGGAAGCGAGGAACTGGTGAATATCTACGCTCCCGGGAATAAGGTGAATCCGCAAAACGTATTCTTGGTCGGGACCCGCAGTCTGGATGAGGGCGAGTGGGATTTGATCGAGCGGGAGAAGCTGAGTGTCTATACGATGGAGACGATCCATCTGAAAGGCATCGGCTTCGTAGCTGAGGATATCAAGCGGAAATTGAAGGAACGGAAGATCCGCAACGTGCATTTCAGCATAGACGTGGATAGCATAGACCCCCGTTTCGCTCCGGGCACGGGAACCCGTGTGTGTGAGGGACTGATGCCGGATGAGTTCAATAACTTTGTGGATCATATGTTGTCTACGAATCTGGTTAAGTCGATGGATTTGGTAGAGCTGAATCCGGAACTGGACGTGAACGAGCAGACCACAAACCTTTGTCTGCAGATCATCGATTATATTACCGCCCGTCTATAAGGAATCTAAATTCCATGGTTTATGATAAGAGTGTGAAAAGGAAGTCCCCTTGTCCCGGTTCAGACCGGATACGAGGGGACTTGAAAATACGATATGTCTATTGGTTTATTTCATTCTTCGGATATTGGCGTAATTGAAGCTATCGCTCAAGAAATCGTCCTCGCTGAATTTATAGCCTTGCGGTCCCCAGTTGCCCATAGCGAGCATGGCGATCATCTTCATCGGGTTGAAACCGCTCATATCGCCGCCGGCGGCCGCTAGAGGAACGGACTCCATCAGCTTGCGCATGGAATGTGGATAATTCTCGTTGATCACCATGTTGCGGTATAAGGCAAGGATTCCATCTCCTTGCTCCTTACGGTTCCAAGTCAGTATATATGTACCGTCGTTGGCTTCCGCCTTCGCTTGGAGATCGGGCAGTTTGGCGGAGTTGGCGTCCGCTATGATAAAGGTTACGAAACCTTCCTTGTCCACTTTAGGCATTTCTTTGTCGTAAATAGAGGCATACGAGTAGGTCTCGGCTGACCCAAGGCATATGGACCAGTATCGTACATCGGCGGTGGCGTATTCGCTTACGCTTTTAGGAGCCGTAGGAGGGATGAAACGGAAAGTTGCTACCTCCCCTTCGTTCAGTTTGATGCGGGCGAATAGGTATTCTGCCGGGCTGTTCGGGTACATTAGGCTCAGCGGGGCACGCATGAACGGGAGTTGCGGCAGGTCGGCGGAGAAATCCATCGGCGGCAAGTTCAACGATTCGTGGATGTTGCAGACCTCACGCTTCGGGAAATCTACTTCCTCACCTGTAGTCACGTCGAAAGCTTGGATAGCAGGCATGTCCACGCCGCCATACTCATCGCCGCTATATTGTTTCGCCAAGTAAAGACGCATGAAAATGGAGACCATATTGACATCCTCCGGGAACTCACATACGTTCTTCATCGAGGCACGTGCGCTGGCGGGGGTGTTAGCGGGAATGATGTAAATCGTATAGCCATTTGCTCCGTAGTCATCTGTTTCCTTTACATAAGGGTTGATGGAGCTGTCGTCGGGTTGGATATTTACGTCTTCAATGCTGGATACGTCTATTTGGGTCTCGTCGTTATAAACCGTGAAGTTGAAGAAGCGTGACTTCGGGAACTTTCCGGTCAGACGAAGGCCGATGTTTGGATTATCTTTGTAAGAATAGGTGTATTCCCAATAATCGGCATAGATATCAGGAAAGGCCAGTAGGGTTTGATTGTCGCCTCGAAGCGTCTTGCCCCATTGTTCCTTGGGTTCCGGGTTGTTGATTTGAGGGGTATTCTCATCATCGTCGTCGCAAGCGGTGAACATACCCATAGTAAGGGCTACCAACATTAAGTAAAAAATCTTCTTCATGATTCTGTTCGTTAATTAATCTGTTTGTTATTAAAATGAGAGCGCAAAAGTATCTCATTTCCAATTAGGGTTGACCTATTGAAAATGAAATACCTTGGATAAGACCACAGAATCCTAGGAATGGAACAGCTAGAAGGGGTATCCGATAGCGAAATGGTAACCCATGCCGTCCTTGAATTTCGGGATATTGTAATAGCCTTTCTTTCCGGTATCGTAAGGGAGGTGCAGACCGATACCCACGTCGAAACGGATGACGATAAAGGTGAGGTCGTAACGCAGGCCGAAGCCGGTTCCCAAGGCTAGATCCTTGAGGAAGCTACCCCATTTCAGTTGTCCGCCGGGACGATCCGGATCGTTCCGGATCAGCCAGATGTTACCGCTGTCGAGGAAAGTGGCCCCATGCAGGTTGCCAAGGATCGGGAAGCGGTATTCGAGGTTGGCCTCGAATTTAAGATCACCCGTACGGTCGATGTAAGCGTATTTATTGTTGTCGCTGTTCTGGTAGTAGCGTCCGGGACCGATGCTGCGGATCGTAAAAGCACGGATGCTATTCGCTCCGCCGATGTAGAATTGCTCGTTATAAGGGGAGGTACGGGCGTTGCCGTAGCTATAAATAGCGCCGGCCATTAATCGGCCTACGAGATATTGCTTATGCCCGAGGGCGTAATTATAACGTATCTCGGCGGTTCCCTTGATGAATTGGGCGAAGGGGTTGCCGAGTAATTCCTTATCCTCTTTATTGAATTTCTTCCCGGCTAACGCATAAATCCCATCCAAGACAAGGCCCGCTTGGGTAACGGATGCCTGCCACCAAAGATGGTTCCGGCGACTGGTAATCGGGGAATCATCATAGGTATAGGTATAGTTCATGGCCGGGATGAATTGATTTTGCAAACTCTTCTTTAGGGCCTTGTTCACGTTGGTAATGCTGTCGAACTCATGCGTGGTATGCTGGAGCAAGTTGAACGTCAGCTTGAAAGGGGTGATGGAATGATGAGACGTGGCGGTAGGCTGGAACTCATACGAGGCGTCACCACCGAATGCCAGCAACTTGAAGAAACGGGCCCGGTTCATCTGGTCCGCATAGAGGCGGAAGGTGGTGCTGGCCGGGAAATTCATGTCCCGTTTGCTGAATGTAGGGAACAATACCCGTGGGAAAGTCAGCGTGGTAGTCAAGCCTAACTCATAACTGTTGATCTTGGAGTTGCTACCATCCAGCTTGTTTCCGGTCTGCCATTCGTAAGAGCCGCGGAGTTTCACGCCGAAGGTCTCGCCCCCTCCGAAGACATTCCGTTTGGTCACGCTGAAAATGGCGCCCGGACCCACTTGGTCGTTGCTCTTGGCGGTAACGTTCAACTCGAGCTCGCCGTCCAATGGAAGATCGTAGACCGTATTGATCCGCAGATCCAGCGTATCTTGACGGCGCATGGTATCACGGGGGGAATATTGCAACTCGGCATAACGGAAGATACCCAAGCGGGACAGGGCCGTTTGCGTCCGTTCCTGCGCCCGCTGGTTATAAAGTTCCCCCGGCTTGAAATATAAACGGTTGTAAATGACCGAGGGGCGAACCCTTAGCTTGCCCTCATAATGGATCGTAAGGTCCTTATAGCGGATCGAGTCCGTGGGAGTCTCATTCTGGTAGCCGTTTAGCCAGACGGATATATCCCCGAGTTTCCAAGGGCGGAGGGCCGAGGGGGGCAGGCTTTCCTTCGGGGCCACCCGTAAGGCCACTTTCCCGGGGTTCAACAAGGTATCCGCTTGATAGGTGATGAAATCGGGACGGAAATAGTAATATCCGTTGTTACGGAGCAAGGACGAGATGCGTTCCCGCTCGGCTTGCAATTGGACGACATTGAAATTCTCTCCTTTGTGGAGGATACGATCGCCGATCGTGGCGTCGATCAATGAGTCGGCACGGTGACGGATATGGACGTATTGGATGCTGTCCAGCGTATATGGATCGTTCATGGTGACGCTATATTCCAGCTTCGCCTTCCGGGGATTCTTGGGATCGGGTATGACCTCGAAAGAGGTTTCTCCATTGAAATAACCGTATTCGTTCAATAGGTTTCGGGCTACCTTGACGCGGACATCCGGGTTCACGGTGGTGATCAGCACCGGTTTCGACGCCAGTTTGTTGAAGATCCACTTGCCGACCTTCCCTTTCTTGTTCACGAAAGCGTTGTAGACCCACAGGCCGAAGGGAAAAGGCACCCGGATCGAGGAGCTTCCCAGCAAGGCGTTGTTGGGGGGATAGGCTAGGGCGGCCTCGACCTCTTCCAAGGCGGCTTCGCCGGGTTTGGTCTTATCCTCGTTCTTCACCTCTATTTTCTTGATACCGGTATATAGGACCGCTCCCTCGGGAAGGTTCTTCGTGGTGGAGCAAGAGGAGAGAAGAAGTACGGATAGGAGGATGCTCCCGGTGGCGACGTGCCATCCCCCGCTCGGGTTAGACGCTCTCCCTCGCCCGAGGGAGTCGTCCTGCCTAAAATATATTAAAATGCTTTTCATTCCTTTTCATCATTTATGGGTTTCACTTTCGTTTTCTTGAAGTTGAATAACTCCCTGAGGTGCATCATTTTCTTGCGGAGCACGATACCGGCTCCGGTCTCCGTGATCTCGCCTTCCAGTAGGCTCTCGTAGTTCTTGTCGTGGAAGAGCTTGACGTAGCGGGAACCGCTGCTGTCCAGTCGGTATTCGACGGATACGTTGTCGATGAACGGCTGCGCCTGCCCGTTGTTAATGTTCTCGCCGGTAGAGATACGGCCGCCTAGAACCACACGGATACGGTCATTATAGAATCTCTTGGCGAAGCGGAAGGAGTAGTCGGTACGAGTACCGCCTCCGGCGTCGCCATTATCGTCGTATGTCTCCATGCCGAAACTGATATCCACGGACTTCAAGGCGCTTCCGGCGATGTTGTTGATCTCGCTTTGCAAGAAGCTGGTCAAGGCGTCTCCCATATTCATGTTCACCTTGCCGCTGCCGCCACCGCCGCCGAGGTACATACCGGTCACGAGCATGCTGACAGCCAGCTTCGCCCGTTCCTCCGGACCTTTCGAGGTTAGTTCCTCTTGCATCGCCATGTCTTCCGGGGCGGTAAGGGTGAATTGCAACCCTAGGTTCTCCAGTCGCTGGGTCAGTTCGATGCCTACGTCGAAGTTCACCAAGCGGGGCGATGATTGCCCGGTTAGGGTGACGGACGTACGTACCCGCTCGGTAGCCGTAAGGTTCAGGGTCGGGTCCATGGGGTTGCCCGTCCATTGCACGTAGCTACCCTCTTGTACGTTGAACTCCTTCAACGGGATCACCGGGATGGAGTACTTGATGGTTCCGCCCGTCAGCGTGTAGCGTCCGTTCAAGAACATATCGCCTTGCGGGGTATACTGGAAGGAAAGGTCGCCGCCCCCCTCCAGATTGATATGGTTGGACTGGTCGGCGCTCAGGTCTACGTTCGCTTGTACGGCGGGATCGATGTGGATCGTCATCAACATGTCCATGCCTCCCATCGGCAACGGGGGCTTACGAGGCATGCGCCGACGTAAAGTATCCGTGAAAGAGGTGAAGGTTACCATGTCCGACATACGGTCTTGCACGGTCAGCGGGGAGTCTTTCAGCACGTAGGTGATATTCGTTCCGCCCAATAACTGCAAGTCCCCTCGCATGGTCAAGGCATCCAACGGCCCGCGTACGGTAGAATTCAGGTTGACGAACAGCTTTCCGTAGACAAGACTTTCCTCGTTTTTCTTAACGTTCAGCAGTTGCAAGTTATTCGCCGTTAGTTTAAGATTGGCGGTCATGCGGGATAAATCGTTGAAATCCACTTCTCCGTTGATGATAAACGGATTCTTGTTGTATGCGTAAATACCATATTGGTTGAACAAGATCCGGTTGTTCTTTATCTCTATCTTCTTATCGTCGAAACGGAAGGTAGAACCTGCGGCGCCTACATAAACGGAAGCGGTATCGAGAATCAGATATCCCTCGGCCATGGGTTTATCGCTTTGTCCGCTGATAGCGAGCGTACCATCGAGGTCTCCGCCCATTTTCGCCATATCATCCGGGATGAACGGGTTGGCGATATCCAAGGGGAAGTGCATGAACTCGATATTACCGCTGATATGGTCTGTCTCGCCCATCTGGTATAAGGCGGTAATGGCACTCACCTCTTTCCGGTCCCGGAAAAGGTGCATATCCACTTGATGGTTCCCCTGCTCTAAAGGTAGATAGACAGCGTTGAACATGAGTTCGCCGACCCGCTCGTTCTCATAATACAGATCATCAATGTTCATATCCGCCACGACCATGAAGGCCGAGTCGGAAGGAGCGTACTGGAAATCGGCGTTCAATATACCTTTCATCGGCGGGATATAACTGAATGCGTTGGAGATAACCCCAAGGTCGATCTGGTTCAACTCGGCGTGGACTTCCTCCATCTCGTCACTTTCCGCTTGGGAGTGTATCCAGAGGGCGGCGTTATTATCTCCGCTGAGTCGTAGGTTCGCCTCGATATCCTTCATGCTGCGTACCACGACGTAATTATCCGGGTTCAGCTTGAAAGGGCGGAACGCTATGATCGGGTCATCAGGGAAGAGATGGAACTTGCCCCCGTTCTGTATCTTATCGGCCCGGATTCCGAGCAACAAGCCGGTCTCGCCTTTCCCGTCCTTGAAATAAAGGCGGGCGTCGCCGAAGCCATAACGTATTTGCCCGTCCAGCCCAGCGCTGAAAGGTTGTTGCTGCCTGTATTTATTCTTGATCACTTGGGCGCTATAGAGTAGTCCGAGCGAATCTTGGTGCATCTCCGCCCGGATGGTATCGATCTGCATCGTATCCCGTGCCAGATCGTAAATGGAGGCATCCATGCGTATACCCGTTTCCGGTGAGGTATAGGCGTTCATGGCGATGCTCTTGAAATCTACGTAATAGGTTTGGAGATAGTTGTAGATCGGATTGTCCTGTCCTGCCCGTACCTCGAGGTACATATCGGGGAGGAGCGGGCGAAGGATCTCCAGATTGACTGTCGAGTCCCGTTCCAATTGGAGGGTGATATCGTTCGATACCTTAGTCAACTTATCCGTGATGTGGTGTATGCAGTCATTACCCGTGAGGATGATCCCTAAATCCCCGGCGTGGAAAGACACACGGGTGGTATCGATATCCGTCCGGGCATGCAAGGTCAGCGTTTTCGGCTTGAAACTTTGTTTCGGGGTGACGACCTCCCAGTTTCCTAACGTAACGTCGATCGTGTTATCTTCATCCAGATTACTTTCTGCCTCGGCGAAGAGCTGGAAAGAGGTGGCGAAGGGATTTGCCATTAAGTGCATACCCTGTAAATCCATGTTCTCTACATCCGCTATCAACATCGCTTTCACCTCGTGCTTGTGGAGGGTCGCGTTTAAGGAGACATCCATTTTCGCCAACGGGTATTTGCTAAGCAGATCCACTTTCAGTAAGTTCTTTTCCAGAGAGCCATCGATGGATACGTCTGATACCGATGAGGCGCCATAGCGTATATCCGATATCTTACCGTCCAGTTTGGCCCATGTACGTTCAGAGAAAGGGTCTGTGCCCCGGCCTTCTGCTTTAACAGAGGCGGTCAGCCAAAATAGAGAGTCTTTGGGCATGAAATGAGTAGGTTCTAGACTGTCTATCCGTAAATTAGCCTCATAAGCCAGTTTTACCGGATTATAGCGGGCGGTCAGACCTACTTTACCTTTATCTTGGGTAAGAACAAGCTCGGTGCGGTATTCTTGATTTGCGACTGTAGCTTCCCCCTTCAACTGAATTCCTGCCGGAATGGCAAATTGATCCCGTTGGGAGGCGGGAAGCATCGCCAGCAAAAAGTCCAGATTACCGGATCGAGCGTTTAACTGAATCTCACCGGTTCGCCGGATGCTATCCGTCACGGACTCCATGCTACCCGTGACGTTCATCTGAAACGCTCCCGGCAGCATGATATCGCCTTGTGTGATACGTATACTGGAGAGGTTGCCTTCTACGCCAGCCGTAATAGCGAGAGGCTTGTCCGGGTAGGCTTTCTTGAAATCCTCCGGAAGAGAACCTGCCGCTATCAATAAATCTTCTTTCCCCAACGAGGCGTTTAACAGGGCTTTCATGCTACTTTGCGGATGGTCCTCGAGGGAGCTCCAAGGGATAGTCGCTGTCAATCTCACTTCGGAATTTGGTGTCTGGAGAAGTAGGTCCGGTACGTCTATCTGTTCATGGTCACTCCGGACATTTCCTGCCAATGCCGAAACCTTGAGGCCGGAACGTTCTTCCACGAAGAATTCCTTGATGTGGGCGTTTATTTCTTTTCCTTGATATAAGATGGAATCGATAGAAGTGTTCAGGTTCGTTAAACTAATATGGGAGAAATCGAGTCCTTGCTCGGGTGCCGCGTAATTCCCGTCATAAGCGAATGTAGAATTCGTTATGTCAAAGTTTCTCGCCTTATATTGTTCCGCTCCAAGATCTACGAGGCCGTTATTTAGCCCGGCTTTATTTACGAAAGCCGTAAGGCGTAAGGAATCCGAGGGCATTTGTAGGGCGAAGGCTACCCGGTCCAAACTAATTTTATCCAGCTTGAGTACCCAGTTCAGAGGTGTGGAAGTCGTGTCTTCTTTCGAGGTCGAATCATTTAATAGAAGGGTAATGGCGGTATCGGATAAATCTACGGTATTAAATGTAGCTTTCTCCTCGGACAGGTCTATACGATCGGCGTGCAGGTAAAGCTTTCCCAAGAATCCTTTGATTTCCATACCTTCAATCATAGTCCCGGTGTTAACCTTTACGTTCCGGAGGTCGATCGCCTCTACCAATACTTGCTTCCGCAAAAGAGGAAGGGCACGAACCCGTACCGTCAAGTTCTGTAAACTCAACAAGGTATCGGCGGGAGGATTTACGACCTCGACACCCTTAACCGTAAGGTCTAACGGGAAAGATAACCTAATCTGCTCGATCCCGATCTGCATACCAGTCGCTTTTCCCGCATATTCGGTCGCTTTCCGTACCGCGAAGTTTTGGAAAGGAGGTATATATAGTAATATAGAGAGTAACAATACCAATGCGATCGGTATTAGGCATATCACTCCTATCCGTTTAATCCATACTCTCATGTTGATACGTTTCTCTTTTTCTTATTTGTTTATTTGCCTGTTTTTATGACGATCGCTCCGTTTGCGCCTCTTACCCCGTATTCACCGGCGTCTTTCAATACTTTTAATTCCGAGACATCTTCCACGGGCATCGTGTTTAGAACAGATAGGTCCATCGGTATACCGTCTACCACTACTAGCGGGTCACTAGGACTGTTTAGGGAAACGCTCGCACGGATACGTACGGAACCATCGGCGAATGTTATGCCACTCATCCTTCGTAGCAAGCAATAGAGATCCCGGCATCCGGTTTTCTGTATCTCTTCTTTATTCATAACGCTTGAGCTGACTATTTTGTTTCGTTCCCTTTCCATAATTTCTTTCAGGGCCTCATCCGGTTCAAAACTACGCTCTGCGTTGAATGTGCTATTCTTTAAAGTAATGGTTATATAATTGTATCCGTTGACCGAGACTTTGACTACATTTCTTGTTTTCTTAATAGTGACGAACAAGGTATCATTCAGGTTGGCCCCCGGGATGGTGAATACGCCATGTTTGTTCGTTTTCACGGTGATCGGATTCTGACTGCCTAGCGTGACCGGATAGCGTTTGATTATTTTATCGCTGATGTCACGCAATACACCGACTAAAGTATCATTCTGTGCCAAAAGTATTTGGCTGCTGAATAATAAGATGATGATTGAAAAATAATGTATCGTTTTCACAACTCAATCTTTTTAGTTGGACATAATACAAAGATAACATAATATTTCTTAAAGGCAGAGTTTTAGGGCAAATTCGTAATAGGTATTATTTTTACGTTTCTATGTGGTCTCATTTGTCGCTAAAATGAGATTACTATAAATGGAAATCATTACATTTGCCAAAATAAAATGAACGGTATGGAATTAGATTTAGCCTATTTGTGTAAGGAGGTTCGAGAAATAGCTCGTGCTTCTGCGACATTCTTAAAAGAAGAACGCCGAAAGTTTGACCGGAACTTAGTGGAGGAAAAAAGTGCTCATAACTATGTATCTTATGTGGATAAAGAATCGGAACGACAGATCATAGAGGCTTTGTCTACTTTGCTACCCGAGGCTGGTTTTATCGCGGAGGAAGGCTCTGGAAGTTTGACTGATGAGGAATATTGTTGGGTGATCGATCCATTGGACGGTACTTCAAACTATATTCATGATATCGCTCCTTATTGCGTGAGTATCGCTTTAAGAAACCGTGAGGAATTATTGCTAGGAGTGGTCTATGAGGTGTGTAGGGACGAGTGTTTCTATGCCGTGAAAGGCGGTAAGGCTTACTTGGATGGGAATGAGATATATGTATCGGATGTATCAGTATTGGATAAGGCATTTATCGCATTGGGTTTCCCTTATAACTCTGATGCTTATCATCCGGTAGCCGGTCATTTGGTTGATAGGTTGTATGGTTTTGCGGGAGGTACCCGTTTGATGGGATCTGCCGCCGCTGAACTGTGTTATGTGGCAGCAGGACGTTTTGATGCCCGTATAGAAGCCTATTTAGGCCCTTGGGACGTAGCCGCTGGTGCCTTGATTCTATTGCGGGCCGGAGGAAAAATATCAGATTTCAATGGAGGAGAGAACTGGGCTTCGGGTGAACAGGTAGTTGCCAGCAATGGCAAGGTTCACTCTCTTGTGTTGTCTTTGTTGCCCTAATACTAGAGTAATCCTGCGTATTCTAGTGCTTCTGTGTGTATTTAAAAGGTAAAAGAGTTTAAACTTACTTCTTATTTGCGGGGTGTTTGATCCGTTTTGATTTTCAAAACAGATGGAGGAATATAAATACCCGTAAATCCTTGTATGTGTCTAATTCAGTAAAAATCAAGACTTTTAGGATTAGAGATTTTACTTACATTTGTGGAAAATAAAAATGTTACAGAGTATGAAAAACAATCTATACGTCTTTTTTCTGTTCTTTATTACTGGACTAATGTCATGTAGCCATCACTCAGGTCTATATGAACATGCGGAAAAGATAATGTCCCAACATCCCGATAGCGTTTTAACATTGCTATCAACAATACAAGATGTAAATGATCTTTCAGAAAAGGACCGTGCTATGTACTACCTGCTTTTGACAGAAGCTGAAAATAAGACTTATGTCAAGCCTACTTCAGATTCATTGATTACAATAGCAGTCGAATACTTTGATAAAACCGAAGATTGGGAAAGAAAAGCAAAAGCTTGGTATTATCGAGGGAGAATAAACCAAGATCTAGGTGATGCACTTCATGCGCAAGATTATTATTTGAAAGTGTTACGAGAGGAAGATAAGATAGATGATTATGCTCTATTAGGGCGCTTGTGCAATAGTATTAGTATGCTATATACTGATCAACAGGTTTACGAGAAATCTTTAGTTTTTCAAAAAAAGGCTTTAAAATATTTTGAAACTCTACGTGATACAGTAGGGCAGTCTTTTGTTTTGAGAGGATTAGGAAGAGTCTTTTCTGTAATACATAAAAAGGATAGTGCAGTTTTTTATTACGAAAAAGCACTAAGCTTTGGGAACGAAGTTACAAAACGTTCTATATATAATGAGTTAGGTGGAGTCTATTTAGATTTAGGTTTATATTCGAAAGCTTTTGATAATATCCAAATGGCCTTGAGCTATCCTGCGAGTCAAGAACAATTATATCCAATTTATTTAACGCTAGGAGAATTGTATTTGAAAACGTCTCATTTAGATTCAGCGGATTGTTATTTGAAAAAAGGTTTAGTTAGTACAAGGCTGTCTACTAGAGCTGGTGCTTATTATCATTTATCTCAATTGTCTAAAGGTTGTAAGCGATGGGAAGAGTATGTGCTAAGACAATCCAAATATGAAGAATTACGTGATTCTTTAATGTTAATAAGACAAACAGAATCATTTAGAAGAGAGCAAGACTTATTCAATTATCATCAAACAGAGTCAAAACTTTTTCAAACTACGATAGCATTTAATAGAGCTAAAATTAATTTCCTAATAGTAAGCATAGTTGCAATAATACTTGCTATTGTTTTTGGATTGTTTGCCATTTTTGTTTATACTAAGTTTAAGAGGAAGAAAATGAGTATATTAGAACAACGTGAGAAGTTAGCAGAATTGTTGAGAAAACAACATGAAGATAAAATTCTTATAGAAAAGAATGAAGGACTCATCGCCGATTTAGAAAAGAGATTGCATGTATCTTCTATTGCTTATGATGAGAAAGAGAAAGAACTCATTACTTTGAGGAAGCAACGGCTAGAAATTGAAAATCAGAATTTATTGTTTGCTAAAACAGAAAATAAACTTTTAGTGGAGCGTTTTGTGGTTTCTGATATTTATTATCGTTTCCATATAAAAGAAGAGTGGAGACCTAGAGATTGTGATTGGGCTGAATTATTTGATGCTCTAGATAAGACCTATAATAATTTTACTCATAGATTGATGGGGCTTGTTTCAAAATTAACCCCTATAGAGCTAAAAGTTAGTTGTTTAGTGAAGTCAAATGTTCCTCCTGCTACTATTGCAATGTTAATAGTAACGACACCTACTAATGTGTCAATGATACGTAAGCGGCTTTATGAAAAAATATATACAACGGGTAAAGGTTCTTCTGAGAAATTTGATAAATTTATTCGAGATTTTTAAGGATGTGCATAATTTGTGCAATAAAGTAATGCAGATTTGTGAAAAATGAATCATATGTTTGCTTCACAATTTATAAACATCAGATTATGAAAATTAAGAGACTTACTTTAATTGCATTATTATTTGCATTGTGTTTGATTCATCCTTTATTCGGTGACACTATCCCTACAGAAGGTCGTTGGGATGATGAGTATTATCGTTCCGTTGATACAAATCGTCCTCCAGTAGTATCAATCGAAGGAGACATCCTTTCCTTGAGCTTTGAAGATGCTTTATCAAACTTGACCGTATGTGTTATGAATGATAAAGGAGTGAAAGTCTATGAAGATGTTGTTTCTTCAGAGGCAGGTGGAACTTATTCTTTCTCTTTAGCGGGAGAAGCAAATGGCCAGTATCAGGTTGTGTTGTTACATCGGTTGGGACACTTGACCGGTAGCTTTACCTTGGAATAAAAAATTAAGAGGTTTTGTAAGAAGAAAGAACTGTTAAGCTTCTCGGTAAAATGGGAAGCACAGCTCTTTTTTATTTGGACAACTGTACCAAATACGAATCTTTACTTGAAAACGTATCTATGTACATGTTTTACCGCTAAACGTATCATTAATCAGCCGGGAGTCATTCTGTTTATTGTATATTTCTTGAAAATAGACTCCATTGTAGGCTGCTTTACTATCCATAGAAATTGCGATTAGTATTAATAGAAATTCAAAATACTATGGATACTAATCGGAGCTTGGATAGATACGATTTTATTGTATGTTGATTATTAGGCGTATAGGTAATAGTTTGGAAATATTAGACTTATTGTGCTTTTTAAGAGATCAAATTTGGTGTGGTTGGGCTATTTTTATTTCCAAATGGTGTTATTTCATGACTATATTATAACTTGAAAAATTCATAGTTATGAAATTCACAACTCATAACTATGTTTTGAAAAAAACATAACTATGAAATTTTATAGGATTTAGCTGTTAAAATCAATATGGATTTCCCCCTTGTCTAAGAAATGACAGGACAATACTATTATATATGCCGTTTATTCTGTATTTTTGCCAGAAAAATTAGCAGACATGGCTGAAAGCAAAGTTGAACACCTATTGGATAGCATTCATTTTCCGGAAGACTTGAGACATTTGTCACAGGATAAGTTGGAGCAGGTATGTGCCGATTTGCGTCAATATATTATCGATGTTTTGTCTGAGAATCCCGGTCACCTAGGTGCAAGCCTTGGTACGGTAGAGCTGACAGTCGCCCTTCATTATGTATTCAATACCCCCTATGACCGTATTGTCTGGGATGTCGGGCATCAAGCTTACGGACATAAAATACTTACAGGAAGGAAAGATATTTTCCATACGCTCCGTAAGTTTAAAGGAATTAGCGGCTTCCCTAATCCTGCGGAAAGCGAGTATGACGCTTTTATCGCCGGACACGCCTCAAATTCAATCTCTGCGGCGATGGGTATGTCGGTAGCCTCGGCCTTGAAGAAGGAACTGGATCGCCATGTGATCGCCGTGATCGGGGATGGCGCTATGACCGGAGGACTCGCCTTCGAGGGGTTGAATAATGCGTCTGCCAACCCTAATAATTTGTTGATTATCCTGAATGATAACGATATGGCGATAGATCATAGCGTAGGTGGTCTTAGCCAGTATTTAGTGGATATAACGACGAGTCAAGCCTATAATAAAATGAGATACGATGTGTATCGAGGCTTAAAGAAGATCAAGCTCATCAATAACGATCGCCGGGAAAACATCTTACGTTTTAACAATAGCCTTAAAGCATTGCTTACCCAGCAACATAATTTATTTGAAGGCTTCAGCATCCGTTACTTCGGTCCGGTGGATGGGCATGATGTAAATTATCTGGTGAAGGTATTGAATGATATAAAAGATATGCAAGGCCCTAAGCTGTTGCACATCAAAACGAAAAAAGGAAAAGGCTTTAAACCTGCGGAAGAGTCCGCTACGGAATGGCATGCTCCCGGAAAATTCAATAAGGAAACCGGCCAGCGTATAATCGTCCGTAAATTAGATGAACCTCAATTATATCAAGACGTATTCGGTCATACATTGGTAGAGCTTGCGGAGAAAGATGAACGTATTGTAGGCGTAACTCCGGCTATGCCTTCCGGTTGCTCGATGACTTATATGATGAAAGCCTTCCCGGATCGTGCGTTTGACGTGGGAATTGCGGAAGGACATTCCGTAACTTTCTCTGCCGGATTAGCAAAGGAGGGAATGATACCTTTCTGCAACGTGTATTCCTCGTTTATGCAGCGTGCGTATGATATGGTTATCCATGATGTAGCTTTGCAAAAACTACATATGGTGATCTGTCTGGATCGTGCGGGATTAGTGGGAGAGGATGGAGCTACACATCATGGCGTGTTTGATTTAGCATATCTTCGTCCGATACCGAATTTGGTAATCGCTTCCCCATTGAATGAGTTGGATTTACGGAATTTGATGTATACAGGCTATGCCGCTTTTGATGGCCCGTTCGTAATCCGTTACCCTAGAGGTAAGGGGGAGATGAAAGATTGGCGTAACGAGATGCAAGTATTGCCTATAGGAAAAGGGAAAAAGTTGCGTGACGGGGATGATATCGCCGTACTTTCTATCGGACCGATCGGAAACGAGGTGATCAAAGCCATCGAGATGGTGAAAGAAGAGGGGGTATCGATAGCCCATTACGATATGATCTACTTGAAACCGTTGGATGAGGAGCTGTTGCATGAGATCGGGCAGAAATATAACCGTATTATTACGGTAGAGAATGGAGTGATAAAAGGAGGTTTTGGTAGCGCTGTCCTTGAGTTTATGGCAGACAATGGCTATACGCCTCATGTAAAGCGTATCGGAGTGCCGGATGCGTTTATCGAGCATGGTTCTATATCGGAATTGTATCAATTATGTGGTATGGATGCCGAGAGCATTGCGAAACAGTTGAAAAAGGAGAATTGATTATTGTCAATTAATAAAATATGAAAATTGTCATAGCCGGTGCGGGAGAAGTAGGTACACATTTAGCGAAAATGTTATCTCAAGAGAATCAGGACATCATTTTGATGGATCCGAATGAGGAACGGCTGAATTTCTCAAAATCTAGCATGGAGATTCTCCCTATGGTCGGGAATCCGACCTCGCTTAGAGATTTGGAGGAAGCGGGGATCAAGAAAGCGGACTTGTTCGTAAGCGTTACTCCCGAGGAGACTACCAATGTGACGGCTTGTATGTTGGCTCATAATCTAGGAGCGCATCGTACGTTGGCCCGAATCAATAATTACGAATATTTATTGCCTAAAAATAAAGAGCTGTTTGAGAAACTGGGAATCAACTCGATGATTTACCCTGAGATGTTGGCGGCTAAGGAGATCGTGACAGCTGTACGCCGTCCGTGGACACGCCAATATTGGGAGCTGTTTGGTGGAGCTTTAATTCTGATAGGTGTTAAAGTCCGGGATAATTCCCGTTTGGTGAATCGAGTGTTGGCTGAATTGCTGAATGAGCAGAAATTATATCATATTGTTGCTATTAAGCGAAAAAATGAGACGATAATCCCTCGGGGTATAGACCGGATAGAATCCGGTGATATCGTATTTTTCACGACGACCCGATCTCATATAGAGGATGTGCGCTTACTGGCCGGAAAGAAAGATCCGGAAGTAAAGAAGGTTATTATTATGGGAGGAAGCCGTATCGCTATCCGTGCTTGCCAATATTTACCTAATAACATCCGGGTAAAAGTAATTGAGGCTAATAAAGAGAAAAGTCATCGAATCGCAGAGGTAGTGCCTAGTAATGTCTTGATTATAAACGGAGACGGCCGTGATACTGATTTGTTGATGCAAGAAGGCATCAAGGATGCGCAGACTTTTATAGCTTTGACGGAAAATTCCAGCACGAATATATTGGCATGTCTGGCCGCTAAGCGTTTAGGTGTGTTTAAGACAATCGCTAAGATTGAGAATATTGATTATATCCAGTTGGCGGAAAGTATGGACATCGGTTCGGTTATCAACAAAAAGCTGATAGCGGCCAGCCATATCTATCAATTTCTTCTGGATGCGGATGTCTCTAACGTGAAATGTTTGACCTTTGCGAATGCGGATGTGGCGGAGTTGGTGGCTCGACCGGATTCAAAGATTACCAAGAAACAAGTCAAGGATCTCCGTCTGCCGAAAGATATGACTCTCGGTGGGTTGATTCGTGACGGTGAACCTATGATGATCAAGGGTGATACTCAGATACAGGCATACGATCATGTTGTCGTATTCTGCTTGGATACGGCTATGCGTAAGCTGGAGGACTACTTTAACTAGTTGATAGTTATGTTGAACGTACGTTTTATAGTGAAGATGCTAGGGGTGATGTTCATCCTTGAGACTTTTTTTATGCTGGCTGCTACCGTCGTAGCCTTCCTTTATCGGGGGAGTGATGTATATCCGCTTCTTATTTCAAGCGGAATCTTATTCGGGACCGGTTTTTTGTTCTACTCTATGGGCTTTAAGGCGAATGAACACTCGGCCGGCCGGCGGGAAGGAATGTTGATCGTGACATTGACATGGATTTTATTCTCTTTATTTGGAATGTTACCATTCTATATTGGAGGATATATAGATAATGTGACCGATGCCTTTTTCGAGACCATGTCCGGATTTACGACTACAGGCTCTACTATTTTAACGAATATAGAGGCGTTGCCTAAAGGAATCTTATTCTGGCGGAGTCTTACACAGTGGCAGGGAGGTATCGGTATGGTCGTATTCACCGTGGCTTTGATGCCTATTTTCGGAGGTGGTGCCTCGCAGATGTTTGATGCCGAAACGCCCGGTATAACCCATGAACGTTTTCGTCCTCGTATTACGCAAGTCGCTAAACGCCTGTGGGGGGTGTATGTTTTTCTGACACTTTTTTTAGTCGGCCTTTTATGGGCTGGTCCGATGAATTTGTATGATGCGGTAAATCATGCGTTCACGGCTATATCTACTGGTGGATATTCAACCAAAAACGCAAGTATCGCTTATTGGAATTCCTCTTATATAGAGTATGTAATAACTATTTTCATGTTTATCGGAGCTACCAATATGACATTGGTTTATTTCTGTTTTAATGGAAATGTGAAGAAATTGATTAAAGATGAGGAGTTTCGCTGGTTTTTCTTTTTTGTTTTAAGTGCTATTATCGTTGTCATGGTGTGGATCTTGTACCTTGGATTCGCCTCGGATGTAGAGAATGCGTTCCGTAAGGCGGCTTTCCAAGTGGTGACCTTGGTTTCTACCTGTGGATTCGCTACGGATGACTATATTCCTTGGGGACCGTTTTTCTGGTTTATCGCATTGATCTTGATGTTTATTTGTGGATGCGCCGGATCTACTTGCGGTGGCTTGAAGATGGGGCGCTTCGTTATTTTAACAAAGAATCTCTCCAATGAATTTAAGAAACAGACACATCCTCATGCGGTGATTCCAGTACGAATGAACGGGCATGTCGTATCAGGTGATATCGTTCACCGTGTGTTAGCTTTTGTGTTCGCTTATATTACGTTAATCGTGGTGAGCTGTTTGGCTTTATCTTTGGATGGGATGGGATTTTCGGAGGCGATTGGTGCCGCTGTTTCTGCTATAAGTAACGTAGGGCCCGGCTTGGGAACGCTTGGCCCGGTAAGTAATTTTGCGGATGTTCCCACGGTGTCGAAATGGTTTTTGTCTTTTTTGATGTTAACAGGGCGTCTGGAGATATTCACGGTATTAACGATATTAGTCCCCGGTTTTTGGAAACAGTAAAATTGTTGAATATGAAAAGTATACAGGTCATTGCTAGTCTGCTGTGTGGTATTCTGTATTGTGGGATTTCTTTAAATGCCCAGAATGTATTGAAAGCAGCGGGTTGGATGCCAGAGCACACATTTACTTCTGGAATAGAAGGTCCGGCTGTAGATAGCGAAGGAAATTTATATGCCGTAAATTATAAGAAAGAAGGGACGATCGGTATTGTACGCCCAGATGGTAGCCATGGCTGTTTTCTCGCTTTGCCGGAAGGATCTACCGGGAATAGTATCCGCTTCGGGAAAGATGGAAATATGTACGTGGCGGATTATACAGGGCATAATATCTTAAAAGTGGATATGAAATCTAAGAAGATCAGCGTATTCGCTCATGAGCCAAAGATGAATCAACCAAACGATATCGTATTCGCCCCCAATGGAAATATCTATGCGAGTGACCCGGATTGGCCGAATCAAAAAGGCCAACTTTGGTTGATTACCCCGGATGCGAAAGTCTCCTTATTGGAGACGAATATGGGAACGACTAATGGCATCGCTGTGAGTGAGGATGGTAAACGCTTGTACGTTAATGAATCTGCCCAATTAAAAGTCTGGGTATATGATATATGCCCGGATGGTACTTTAAGGAATAAACGTCTATTTCATACTTTTGAGGGGTACGGTATGGATGGTATGAAGTGTGACGAGAAAGGAAATCTTTATATTTGCCGTTATGATAAGGGCACTATAGCTTTGTTAAATCCGCAAGGAGATTTAGTTGAAGAGATTCAATTGACAGGAAAACAGCCGTCTAACTTAACATTTGGAGGACCTGATCATCGTCAATGTTATGTGACATTGCAGGATCGGGGTTGTTTTGAAACCTTTAAGGCTCCTTATCCGGGAAAAGAATGGTAACCCGATATACGTTTTTGATTAATTTTGCGTTATAATAGGTACGGAATATTAAAAAGATATATAGATGATAGAATATATAAAGGGTGAAATCGTGGAACTTACACCTACACGTATGATTTTGGAGTGTGGTGGTATAGGCTACGAGCTGAATATATCCTTGAATACATATAGTGCGTTTGGGAACAAGACTACCGGAAAAATATATATATATGAGGTAATCCGGGAAGATGCTCATTTACTATTTGGCTTTGCCGAGAAAATCGAAAGGGAGTTGTTCCTTTTGCTTACTTCCGTTTCCGGAGTGGGACCGAATACCGCACGCATGATCCTTTCTTCTCTACCGCCATCCGAATTGGTTCAAGTGATCGGTTCGAAGAATGAGGCCGCATTGACTGCCGTGAAAGGGATTGGTTTGAAGACGGCCCAGCGTATCTTGGTAGATTTGAAAAATAAGGTGAAACCTATGGAGAGTATGGCCGGAAACTTGCCGGAGGCATCAATCTCTAATGGAGCGGTAACCGAGGAGGCCGTAGCCGCATTGGTTATGTTGGGTTTCCAGAAAGCGGCTTCGCAAAAAGCGGTATCCGCTATTTTGAAAGGCTCGCCCACTTTAGCTGTGGAACAAGTAATTAAAACTGCGCTTAGAATGCTTTGATAATTGACAATTGAGGATTAACGATTAACAATTGACAATTAAATGAGAAAATGAGAAAACGAATACTGAAATATTCCATATGGATCGTTGTATTATTGTTTGGTGTCGGCTTGTATTCGCTGAATGCTGATTACCTTGCGTATACATCATCTTTGCCGGAATTGGAGTTGCTGGAAGCTCCGGAGGATACGATTCCTCCCCGTTATCCGGTAGCTAAAACTACACCGGAGGAATATCAAGATATCGTGAAACAATCACCTGCCGATTTGCGTGATCCGGAGAATGTCAAGACTACGATTGAGTATGATTTAAAGACGAATACGTATATTGTCCGTACGAAATTAGGCGATATGGAGATTGGTACGCCGATGAGTTTAACCCCAGCGGAATACCAAGATTATTCTATGCAACAATCACTTCGTTCCTATTTCCGCCAAAAGAACGAGGAAGAATTCCAAAAAGCTACGAATAAACAGTTTAACTTAACCGATATGCAGTTTAATATCGGTGCGGCGGAACGTATCTTCGGCCCCGGTGGAGTACGTGTAAGAACACAAGGTTCGGCCGAGATCACGATGGGATTGAAGACGAATAAGAATAATGATCCTTCTCTTCCGGAGCGTTCCCGTAAACGTACTTTCTTCAATTTTGACGAGAGTGTGCAGTTGAATGTACAAGCCTCGGTGGGTAGCAAGGTGAATTTCGGAATGAATTACAATACCGAGACCTCTTTTGATTTCGATTCCAAGAAATTGAAGTTGGCGTATACGGGCGAGGAGGATGAGATTATCAAATCGTTGGAAGCCGGTAACGTGAGCATGAATACCAGCAACTCCTTGATTAATGGAGGTGCGGCTTTATTTGGTATGAAAGCGGATTTACAATTTGGTAAGTTGCGAGTAAATGCCTTGTTTGCCCAGCAGGAATCTGAATCCAAGACGGTTAGCTCAAAAGGGGGCGTGCAGACGAAGCCCTTCGAGATCAAGGTGGATGAATACGACGAGAACCGTCACTTCTTCTTGGGCCATTATTTCTATGATAACTACGATAAGTTTATGGAGTCTTTGCCTACCGTCACCTCCGGTATCGAGATCTCTAAGATAGAAGTGTGGGTGACCAATAAACGAGGTAATTATGACCAGTCCCGCAATATCGTAGCTTTCACCGATTTGGGAGAAAATGAATCTCGTAATATCGGTAATACAGCCTTGGTAATGCCTTCCGGAACGGATAGGCGTCCGAATAATTCCGCAAACAATTTATATACGACTTTAACCACTCAATTTACGGGTGCCCGTAAGATTAATATGGTGAATGATGCTTTGAAAGGTGCCATGGAGGGAGGACGGGATTTTGAGAAAATCGAGAGTGCCCGTTTGCTAGAGTCGTCTGAGTATACATTAAACAAGAAATTGGGTTATATTTCTTTGAGGACTCAGTTACAGGCTGATGAGGTATTGGGTGTCGCTTTTAGTTTTATCTATAATGGCAAGACCTATCAAGTCGGTGAATTCTCTACGGATAATAAAGAGAATACGAGTGACTGTATTTATGTGAAGTTGCTAAAGGGCATCACGATGTCGCCTGATATGATGTTCTGGGACTTGATGATGAAGAACGTATACTCATTGGGTGCTTATTCGGTACAGAAAGAAAAGTTTAAATTGAACGTAACCTATCAAAGCGATTCTACCGGTACGTATGTAAACTATCTTCCGGAAGGTAATTGTGCGAATCAAATCTTGATTCGGGTATTAGGGCTGGATCGTCTGGATACCTATGACAATCCGAATCCGGATGGCTTCTTCGATTTTATTGACAGTTATACGATACAGGCGGAGACCGGTAAGATTATATTCCCTTGTGTACAACCTTTCGGCTCGAAATTACGGGAAAAGGTAGGTAATGCCTATGCCAGTAAATATGTATTCCAAGAGTTGTATGACTCGACATTAACCGTTGCCCGCCAGATCGCCGAGAAAAATAAATTTCTTTTAAGTGGTGAGTATAAAGCCTCGTCGGGTTCGGAGATCGACTTGGGAGCTACTAACGTGGCCCGTGGATCCGTACGTGTCACGGCAGGAGGAGCTACACTGACCGAGAATGTGGATTATACGGTAGATTACAGTTTAGGACGTGTGACGATCTTGAATGAGAGCATCATATCGAGTGGGACACCCGTTAGCGTATCTCTGGAGAACCAGTCTACTTTTAATATGCAGCGAAAGACGATGATCGGGTTAGACTTGAATTACCAGTTCAATAAGGACTTCATGGTCGGTGCTACGGTTATGCATATGTCGGAAATGCCTCTTACGGTAAAAACCACTTTGGGAGATGAGTCTATAAAGAATACTTTATGGGGCTTGAATACCTCTTATAAAGCAGAGAGCCAGTGGTTGACAAACGTATTTGATAAGTTACCCTTGTTGACATTGACCAAACCTAGCCAAATCTCGTTCAATGCGGAATTCGCTCATTTAATAGCGGGACATTATGAGAATCAATATACGGGTGGTTATTCTTATTTAGATGACTTCGAGTCTACACAAAGTGGTATGGATCTTTTGAACCCGTATGCTTGGAACTTGGCGAGTACCCCCTATGAAGATTCGAATCCTAAATTTCCGGAGGCGGAGAAGGTGAACGATATCGCTTATGGCAAAAATAGAGCATTGTTGGCTTGGTATACGGTAGACGGAATCTTCACACGTAAGAGTTCCTCTTCCCGCCCTCGACATCTTACGAATGATGATTTATCGAATCATTACACCCGTGGAGTCAGTTATAAAGAGATCTTCCCGAATAAAGAGTTGGGAACCAATGATAATACGACTTTGCCTGTATTGAACCTCGCTTTTTACCCAAATGAGCGTGGTCCGTATAACCTAGATGCGGAAAATGTAAACTCGGACGGTACGTTGGGTAATCCGGAAAAACGTTGGGGTGGTGTAATGCGCAAGATCGAGCCTAGCGATTTGGAATCTGCCAATTATGAATATATCGAATTCTGGCTTTTAGACCCGTATCTTGAGGACGAGACAGCCGAGGGTGGTGACCTATACTTTAACTTGGGTGAGATTTCCGAGGATATCTTGAAAGATGAGCGGAAATTCTTTGAGAATGGTATGCCCGTGGACGGTGATATGTCGAAAGTTGATACGACTGTCTGGGGTAAGGTTCCTCGCACGCAAAGTACGGGATATGCGTTTGATGCCCAAAATCGTGAGTTGCAAGATGTCGGTTTGAACGGTCTTTCTACGGAGGAAGAGCAAATTTTCCCTACGTATGCGGATTATTTGAATAAATTGAGGGCAAAACTATCCGGTGAGACCATCTCTAAAATGATGGATGATCCATTTTCTCCTTTTAACGATCCTGCCGGAGATAATTATCACTATTTCCGTGGGGATGATTACGATGATAAGGAGTTGGATATCTTATCTCGCTATAAACGATATAACGGTACAGAGGGAAACTCACAAGAATCCGATCAAAGATATGCTACAGCCGGAAAGAGTACACCGGATGTGGAAGATATCAATGGCGATAATACGTTGAATGAGACAGAGAAATATTTTGAGTACAAGATCTCTCTCCGTCCAAAAGATTTGCAGGTCGGTGTAAACAACATCGTTGATGAGCGTACTCCGGAAGTAACCTTAATGAATGGTGATAAGGAGAAAGTAAAATGGTATCTATTTAAGATTCCTATTAAAGATTATGAGAAGAGGGTTGGAGCGATCCGAGATTTCAAGACAGTCCGTTTCATGCGTATGTATATGACAGGATTCCGTAAGTCTACGGTTCTGCGTTTCGGTACCTTGGAATTGGTTCGTGGTGATTGGCGTACTTATACGCAGGATTTGTCAAATCCTCTTATTCCGCCAAAGTCTGATGGACAGATCGTCGTATCTTCTGTAAATATAGAGGAGAACGGGCAGCGTCAGCCGGTCAACTATGTGTTGCCTCCGGGTATCAGCCGTATGTTCGATTCCAGTCAGCCTCAGTTGCTTCAACAGAACGAGCAGGCATTGTCTATGAAGATAACGGATTTATCTCCTGCGGATGCACGTGCGGTTTATAAATCTACCGCTTATGACCTTCGCCGGTATAAACGATTACAAATGTTCGCTCATGCGGAAGCGCCGATTGATGAGAGCAAGACTTTGTCGAATGGTGATTTCTCTGTATTTATTCGTTTAGGTTCTGACTATAAGAATAATTATTATGAGTATGAGGTGCCTTTGGATCTGACTCCCCATAGTACTATTCTTTATAATACGAACAATAGTGCGGATCAAGAAAAAGTATGGCCTTTAAATAATACCTTGAATTTTAAACTGGAGACTCTAACCGACTTGAAGTTGGAGCGAAATAAATTGAAACGTCAAGGACAGGGAAATATAAGCTACCAAAAGGTTTATTCGAAAAATGATCCGGATAATACGCGTAATAAAATCAGTATCATCGGTAACCCTAGCTTAGCGGAGGTGAAAGTGATCATGATCGGCGTACGTAATAATACGGGTGATATTAAGAGCGGTGAGGTCTGGGTAAACGAACTTCGTATGACCGATTTCGACGAGAAAGGTGGTTGGGCCGCTAATGCGAATCTGAACGTCGCTTTATCCGATTTGGGTACGGTCAATGTAAGTGGACGAATGGAAACCGCTGGTTTCGGTGCGTTGGATCAGTCGCTGGCCGAACGTCGGATGGATGATTATTCGCAATATAGTGTGGCGACCTCGATTGAGTTGGGTAAGTTGTTCCCTGAGAAAGCAAAGGTTAGCATACCTTTTTACTATGCTTATTCGAAAGAGACTACAACTCCTGAGTATGATCCGTTGAATGAGGATATTAAGCTTTCGGACGCTTTGGATGCGGTAGAGACCCAAGCCGAGAAAGACTCCATCAAGAGTTATTCTTTGGATCAGACCACTATTAAGAGCGTCTCTTTCAATAACGTAAAGGTAGATATCCGTAGCAAGAACCCGATGCCGTATGATCCGGCGAACTTCTCGTTAGGTTACTCTTATAGCCAGAACAGTAAGAAGAATCCGGAGACCGAATATGAGACAACCAAGGATTACCGGGGTAATTTCGCTTATAATTATACGCCTTACGTGAAACCGTTCCGACCCTTCGAGAAGCTGAAGAAGAATAATGGATATACAAAATATATCAAGCAATTCGGACTGAATTACGTCCCGTCGAATATTAGTTTCCAGACGGCGATGATGCGGAATTACTATGAGATTAAGCTAAGGGATTTGACAAGTTCTACGGATGGAGGTAACCAGTTGCTCTCATTCAGTCACAATTTCTTGTGGGACCGTGCCTTCAGTTTGCGTTGGGACTTTACGAATAATCTGAGCATGACGTTTACTTCCGGTACGAATGCCCGCATCGAGGAACCGAATGTTCAAGTGAATAAGAAATTGAATCCGGATGATTATCAGGTATGGAAGGATTCCGTGAAGCAAAGTATCCGTGATTTGGGTACTCCTTTGAAATATGACCAAACGTTTAATGTCACTTGGAATATGCCATTGCAATTCATACCGGCATTAGACTGGGTAAATAGTTCATTGACTTATAATGCCACGTACAACTGGGATCGTGGAGCCAATGTCGCTAGTATTGAGTTGGAACAGGGTAATATAATAAAGAACCAACGTCAATTTGACTGGCAGGGTAGTTTCAATTTGCAGTCATTGTACAATAAGAATAAATATCTGAAGAAGATCAACCAGAAATTTATGGCCTCTTCCCGGGTAAGCGCTCGTCAACCGGAGAAAAAGAAGAAAGAGGTGAAACTAGAGAAAGAGATTCAATTGAGCCCGGATAGTGGAACGATCGTGCAGCATGGAATGTTTACGAAGAAGGTTCGTATCACGGCACGTGGAGCGGATGGGAAGGTCTATTCAATTAAATATAAGCCGATCAATTATGCCCAAGTCATGATCTTGAATAAAGATACGGCTCATTTGAAGTTGACGATCGTGCCCGGCCCGCAACCTTTGGAAGGAACCTTGACGAAAGTAGCGGAATATGGCAGTCGTTTCTTGATGATGCTGCGCCGGGTAAACGTGCAGTACTCGTTGATAGACGGTATGATGTTGAGCGGTTACGCTCCGGAGGTTGGTGATATGTTCGGGCAACGGCGTACAGGAACTTTGGCTCCGGGACTCGGTTTTGCCTTTGGAGCGGTAAGAAGGAGCTTTATCGATGAGGCGGACGAGAGGGGCTGGTTGGTAAAGAATGAGAATATGACGACGCCCGCCATGATCAATAGCGCGAAGAATCTTACGATCCGTGCGAATCTAGAACCTATAGCCGGCTTGAAGATTGATTTGAACGCAAACCGGGTAGATACCCGTAGTACCGATATCTATTATATGCAAGACGGTATTCCCGAGCAGATGGGAGGTAGCTTTACGATGACGACGATTGCCTTGGGTAGCGCTTTCGGCGGTAGCGGAAACGCTAATAACGGTTATTCCTCGAAAGCGTTCGATAAATTTATCGCTCACCGTAGCGTGATCGCCCAGCGCTTGGCGGATACATATTCCGGTACGGTTTATCCGAGTTCCGGTTTTATGGCGGGGCATGCTTTAGCGGGAAAACCTTATGATCCAGCCGTAGGGGGAGGTGTAAGTCTGAATTCCATGGAGGTATTGGTGCCTGCTTTCTTGGCGGCTTATACAGGCAAGGATCCAAATAAGGTAGGTCTGTCAGCTTTCCCGTCCATTAAGAGTCTGCTACCGAACTGGCGTATTACGTATGATGGCTTAATCCGTATCCCGGTTATCCGCAAATACTTTAAGAGCATGATGTTGAGTCATCAATATCGTTGTTCCTATAGCGTGGGTGCGTTTTCTTCATTCTTGGATTGGGTAGATGCCGGGCAGGATGGTTTGGGATATATCCGTGATATCCAAACCGGTAATCCTACGCCGTCGTCTCCTTATGATATAGCGGCCGTGAGTATCACGGAAGGATTCAGCCCGTTGTTTGGTGTAGACGCTACTTTATTGAATAATATAACAGGTAAGTTTGAGTTGCGCAAGACTCGTAACTTAAGCCTGAATATTTCCTCTTACCAATTGGTGGAAGCGCTTTCCAACGAATTCGTGATAGGAGTAGGATATAAGTTGACTGAGTTTAACAAGGTGTTGAAAATGAAAAAGACACGTGACTTCAGTAATGACCTTACGATCCGCTTAGATTTCTCTTACCGTAAAATGCAATCGTTGATCCGTAAGATTGAGGAGCAGTTTACGCAGGCTACCAGCGGGAATATCGCCAAGACCATCCAGTTCTCTGCGGATTATGGGTTAAGTCGTGCCTTGACATTGAGAGCGTTCTATGATTTACAGATCAATGAGCCGATCGTGTCCACATCTTCTTACCCGACATCGAACTCGAACTACGGTATTAGTTTACGGTTCTCCTTAGCGCAATAAAAAGAGTATAGTCTATTTACAGGACTTCTTGGTCTGTTTTTAAATACCTGTCTAGCGGTATGGAATAAACCTTTATATTTGTGCGAAATATAATTTGGATATGAAGAATACTTACAAATTGATAGTATTGCTGCTCCTTATCGTCCAAGCTTCTTGGGGGCAGGACGTGAAGGGGGTCGTGAGGGATGCCGAGACAAAGGAACCCTTGGCGGGCGTGAACGTCTTTTATAAAGATAAGGGGGGGACGCGCGGAACCGCTACGGATATTAATGGCTATTATGAGCTGAAAGTGACGGACGGAACCGCTATCTTGACGTTCAGCTACCTCGGCTATGAAGCCTTGGTGGATGAGGTCTATATCGAGCCGGGAGTGTTCTTGACGCATGATGTTTTCTTGCGGCCCAACGTGAATATGATGGACGAGGTCGTCGTGAGCGTCGGGCGTTATGAGCAAAAGCTAAGCGATATTACCGTCTCTATGGAATTATTGAAAGCGAAAGATATCACTCGTCAGTCTCCGAAAGATTTAACGGATGTATTGAAGAATATCTCCGGTGTGGACGTGACGGACCGGCAACCTTCCGTACGCGGTGGTACGGGATGGACCTATGGCGTGGGTAGCCGTTGCTTGATTCTGGTGGACGGAATGTCGGTGCTAACTCCGGGTTCCGGCGAGATAAACTGGAATATGATCCCTATGGAGAACGTCGATCAAGTAGAGGTACTGAAAGGGGCCTCTTCCGTATTATATGGCTCTTCTGCCTTGAATGGTTTGATTCACGTGAAAACGAAACGCCCCGGATTAGATCCGGTAACACAGGTGAACGTACAAGGAGGATTGTATGGGAAGCCACGCCAAGACGGGACGCCTTTATATGGAGGCTTGGATCTCTCTCATTCCCGTAGGATCAAGAATTTTGATTTGACAGTGGGGGCTAATACATTCTTGGACGACGGGTATCGGCAGGATAATTACAATCGCCGTGTCCGGGTCGGTGGGAATCTTACGTATCACGATCCCCGGGTACAAGGGTTGAACTATGGCGTGAACGTGAATTACTTGTATAACGATTATACCGGTTTCTTTATCTGGCGTTCTCCGGAGGAGCCCTATATTCAATCTCCGCTGGCGAATATGGGACGCCGTGAGAATACATTTTATATAGATCCCTTCTTGAATTATACAAATTCGGAAAAAGGGACGACTCATCGTTTCAAGGGGCGTTTCTTTCATCGGGGAAGCCGTATCATCACGCATACTACGGATAAGTCTCTTTTTGACATAACGAATAATATGGGTTTTGATATCTCATCCGTTCCGGAGATTATCAATATGGCGCAAAACTGGCAAACCGAGTTATTGCCGACCTTCTTACCGTATTTACCGGAGGTGATGAACGGGAAGGTGAGCGGATTGATGGGTGAATTGGGCAAGCTGGGAAATCATTTTTTCCCGACAGCTACCTCAGCGGATTATATGGACTTGATTTCTTGGGTGATGGGACGTACTCCGCTACCCGATAAGAATAACGTAGGGGCTTGGTTGGTAGATGCCATGAAGCCGGTGGAGAAAAAGGCGCCGGAGGCTATGGATCATACCTATTCCTATAATCTGGATTACCAATTCAGCAAGAAGTTCGAACATTCACAACTCACGGTTGGAGGTACTTATGAGCGTATTCATGCGGATTCGAAAGTGACCGGGCAGCATAGTAGCGATAATGTGGCTACCTTCCTGCAATATGATCATAAATTTATCGATCGTTTGAACGTCTCGGTCGGTGTTCGTCTGGAGTATTACCGGGTCGATGATTTCTACAGGGAAGCGGAGACGAAGATTTTCGGGGCGAAGGTTCCGGTAAAACCTGTTTTCCGTGGAGGCTTGAATTATGAGTTGGGTGAGTATAGTTTTATCCGGGCTTCTTTCGGACAGGGATACCGTTATCCATCCGTTACGGAGAAGTTTATCCTGAAGGATATCGGAGGTGTGGGAGCTTTCCCGAACGCTGAATTGAAAGCGGAGCAAGGTTATAATGCCGAACTTGGTTTCAAGCAAGGCTATAAGTTCGGCAATTTGAAGGGCTTTATCGATGTGGCCGGCTTTTATACCCGTTACAAGGATATGATCGAGTTCCGTTTCGGCCTGTTTAATAATAAGACCTTCGATTATATCGATGGGCTTTCCAAGTTGTTCAATGCGTTCTCTAGCGGCGACGGCTTAGGAATCGGCGCTCAGTTCACGAACGTAGGCCGGGCGGAGATTTATGGGGCAGACTTGTCTACCTCGGGTGTGTATGAGTTTAACCGTGATACTCGTCTGGCATATACTTTGGGGTATGTTTATACGAATCCGATCGATATGGACGTGGATTCACGGAACGCGGAGGAGGAAGCGAATGATGACTTAATGGCGATGCGTTCGAAATCGAATGACAGCAAGTATTTAAAATATCGCCAGAAACATTCCGTAAAGGGGGTATTCGATCTGGAATGGAAACGGTTTAATATCGGAACGAATATGTCATGGAAAAGCAAGACATTGGCGGTCGATTATTTTATGGTCGATGAGCGTACGAAAGCGGAGCCTAACCTGATGGATTATATGCGTTCGATGCTATTCGGAAACTTACATGATTATTGGGCAGAGAACAATAAAGGATATTTCGTCATGGATATGCGTGTCGGGATGAAAGTGACGAAGAATATCCATGTACAAGGACTGGTGAACAACCTCTTAAACAAGTGCTATAGCGCCCGTCCGATGGATGTCGGCGCACCTCGGACTTTCATTCTGCAAGTAGGAGCCAATTTCTGACAATTCACCCGGTTGTAGAGATGGAGCGTGCTCCGTCTCATCCCCTCAAAATGGTAACAAGGAATCCCCTCAGACGGTGGGAGACGGGGCACGCCCCGTCTCTACAACATGTGATAATTTTTCAATTCCGTTCGTAAACGAATCGCTTGATTGTCCGTCACCTTGTCCATCAGCATCCAAAACTTTTCGCTATGGTTCATCTCTATCGTATGGCAAAGCTCATGCAATAATACATAATCCACCAAATGCCAAGGAAGAAGCATCAGGTATAGTGAGAGGTTGACGCTTTTCCGCGGCGTACAACTTCCCCAATGCGTCTTGCTGTTGTTGATCTTTACCCCGGTCAGCGTAAAGCCGTGTTGCTGGGCCAACCGAGCGATCCGTTGGGGAAGCAATCGTTTCGCCTCGTGGCGGAATGCCTTTTCCAACATGGATTTCAGCAAGGATTGTACCTCTTCTCTCTCAAAACAGGTTTCTAAGGGACAGGCGATATGCAAGATTCCCTCTTCTAAGCGCATGTAGAAATTTTCCCTTTCCGTCCGGAAGATATGTGTCTGGAAGGTTGTGGCTTGCAATTGCGTCTGCTCGTCGATCAAGGGGCGTGCCGGATGTTTTTGGAGTGCCTTGATTAATTTCGGTTTGTTCTCCATGATAAAAGCGATCATACGTTTCTCGTCTCCCCCGGGTGGCATTGTGGCGGTTATCTTTCCCTTTGATATCTTGAGCGTGTATCGAGTGGCCCGGGGAGTGGTACGGAGCGTTATGACTCCCAAATCCTTGTCTTGTATATTCTTTTCCATTCCTGCCACAAAAGTAATACATTGAGAGAAACAATAATACGATGGAATTGATTATCTTCGCGATCGTAAATGTTAAAAACATAATCAATATAATAAATTAGCAATCATGAGCAAAAAAGCACTTTTAATTATCTGTGATGGTTGGGGAATTGGTGACAAAGGTAAAGACGACGTGATCTTTAACACGCCTACTCCCTATTGGGACGAGTTGCTGAAAACGTATCCGAATTCACAGTTGCAGGCTTCAGGCGAGAACGTTGGTTTGCCTGACGGACAAATGGGTAACTCTGAGGTGGGCCACTTGAACATCGGTGCTGGCCGTATCGTTTACCAAGATTTGGTGAAGATCAACATCGCTTGCCGCGAGAATACGATCATGGAGAACCCGGAGATCAAACGTGCTTATGGCTATGCGAAAGAGAATAATAAGCAGATCCACTTCATGGGCTTGGTTTCCGATGGTGGTGTACATAGCTCTTTGGAGCATCTTTTGAAGTTGACGGATATCGCCAAGGAATACGGAATCAGCAAGGCTTATGTACATTGCTTCATGGATGGCCGTGATACGGACCCGAAGAGTGGTAAAGGTTTTATCGAGATGTTGGAGAATCATCTGAAGACTACCGGCGGTAAGATCGCTTCTATCATCGGACGTTATTACGCTATGGACCGCGACAAACGTTGGGAACGTGTGAAAGAGGCTTACGACTTATTGGTCGAAGGCAAGGGTAAGCAAGCCGAGTGCATGGTAAAAGCGATGGAAGAGTCGTACGCCGAGGGTGTAACGGACGAGTTCATCAAGCCGATCGTTCACGTTGAGAACGGAAAGCCGGTAGCAGTTATCGAGGAAGGCGATGTCGTGATCTTCTTCAACTATCGTAACGACCGTGCGAAAGAGCTTACGGTTGTATTGACTCAGCAAGACATGCCGGAGGCTGGTATGCATACGATCCCGGGCTTGCAATATTTCTGTATGACTCCGTACGACGCTAGCTTCAAGGGTGTTCATATCTTGTTCGACAAAGAGAACGTAAATAATACGCTGGGTGAGTTCTTGGCAAACGTAGGTAAGACTCAGTTGCATATCGCCGAGACAGAGAAATACGCTCACGTGACTTTCTTCTTCAACGGCGGCCGCGAGACTCCGTTCGATAGCGAGGAGCGTATCTTGGTCCCTTCTCCGAAAGTGGCTACTTACGACTTAAAACCGGAAATGAGCGCTTTCGAGGTGAAAGATAAATTGGTGGACGCTATCACTACGAAGAAATTCGATTTCATCGTAGTGAACTACGCCAACGGTGATATGGTAGGCCATACGGGTGTCTACAAAGCGATCGAGAAAGCGGTCGTAACGATCGACGCTTGCTTGCACGATACGGTTGAGGCCGCTAAAGCCAACGACTATGAGGTAATCATCATCGCTGACCATGGTAACGCGGATCACGCCTTGAACGAGGATGGCACTCCGAATACGGCTCACTCCTTGAACCCTGTTCCATTCGTTTATGTGACAGCCAACAAGGACGCTAAAGTAGAGGATGGTATCTTGGCCGATGTGGCACCTTCAATCCTTCACATCTTGGGCTTGAAACAGCCTAAGGAGATGACTGGTAAGTCATTGATTAAATAAGAGCTAGGCGCATCTTATGATCCAGATAGATGACACTTTAGTAAGTCTTGACGTTATCGAGCGTTATTTTTTATGTGATCTTTCCAAATGTAAGGGGGAGTGCTGCGTGGAAGGAGATTCCGGCGCTCCATTAGAGGATTCGGAGTTGGCGAAGCTCCAGAAAGTATTGCCCATTATCTGGGATGATTTATCCCCGAAAGCTCAAGAGGTCATTAATAAGCAAGGCGTAGCTTATATCGATGAGGAAGGCGATACGGTTACTTCTATCGTGAACGGCAAAGATTGTGTCTTTACTTGTTACGACGCCGATGGTACTTGTAAATGCGCTATCGAGAAAGCATACCGGGAAGGTAAGACGGATTTCTATAAGCCTGTTTCTTGCCATCTTTACCCGATACGTGTCACTCAGTATCGGGATTTCAAGGCCGTGAACTATCATCGCTGGAGCGTTTGTAAGGCAGCGGAGATCTTAGGGAAGAAAGAGCAATTGCCGGTTTATAAGTTCCTCAAGGAGCCCTTGATCCGTAAGTTCGGCCAGGCTTGGTATAAGGCCTTGGAAGAGTGTGCGGAGGAATGGAAGAAGCAGCGTGAGGAGTAGCTTTTAGATCGTTTATAAATATAAAAAATCCCTTCAGTCTCTCCCATTGATAACTATACGTTAAAAACGGATGGAGGCTGAAGGGATTTTGTTTTATAGTCGCTCTATTTCCTCAAGGGAAAGGCCGGTGCATTTTTGGATGATAATAGGGGTTATTCCTTCGGCTTTCATATTACGTGCCGTAGATTCTTTCCCTTTTTGCAGTCCTTTTTGCAGTCCCTCTTGCAATCCTTCTTGTAATCCTTTTTCCATGCCTTCTTCCATCCCTTTTTTCATGCCTTTCTCAACGGCGAAATCCAAGGTGTTATAATAATCATTATACATCTTCCACTCCGCCTCGTACTGCGCTCGTTGTTTGGGGGTGAGGTTCGCCATGGATCCGATGCGTTCCAACCGCTCGAATATGGCCTTGCGTGCCTTGAAAGGCATTCTGTCTAATGTGTCCATATGCTTTAGTACATAAATCCAACGTTCAAAATCAGTCTCGCATTCTTCCTCCTCTTTGTTGAATCGAGGAAGCTCAATATAGATTTGGCGGAACTTGGGGTTGAATACCTGTCCGGTCTCCCGGTCCGCCAATATGATGTCCCTTCGGAATTTTCCCTCCTTCCCGTTTTTGTCTGACCCGTTCTCTTCGTCGAGCGTGAAGTTCAAGAAGAATACTCCGTAAACGGCCGCCAGCTCATAGTCCCATGTTCCCTTTATACCCTGTTCCACCACCGAGTGCGAGAGGTAGTATAAGGCCCTGTCCTTGAAGTGGGGCTGTTCCCTGTTCTGCATCTCGATTATGATCCGTTCGCCCTTGTCGGTCTCGCAATGGATATCGAAGATGACCTTCCTTCCTTGCTCTGTCTCGGGCAATCGCTCATTGTTCATGATCCTCAGCTCCGTGATCGTATGCTCCCCTTCGAGGAGGTCGTTCAGGAACTCGATTAGTATGTCCTTGTCCATTTCCCTACCGAATATGTGCTTGAAGCCGAAATCGGTGAAGGGGTTGATAAATTTTCCCATAGTGTTTATAGGTTTTAGTGATTAATAGGATATAGATGGCTCTTTTCCATCTTTGGCGATAAAGATACGATTTTTATTATATGGGGCATTCATTTAGGCTTTAAAAAAACACGAACGTCTTTTTTCGGAAACACCTTGTGTAGTTTGAGTGAAGACGAGATATAGTGAACGCATAAAGGATACAGCCTTAAAGCTAAAGGTGGGTTAATGAGGCTTTCCGCGTCAAATGTAAGCCATAGCTTATTTGAAAATACGGGAAACATGTGCCTGTACAGGCCCTGATAACCAAGAAACGGGCCCTCTCATTGGCTGTTGAAGTGAATAACTAACGGCTTGTCGAGTGAATAACTAGCGGCTATACCTAGCCGCTAACTGACGGCTTGGGAAGTGAATAACTAATCACTTGGAAAGCCTTTTTATACCGGAACCAACAAGGTCTTCTCAGTGGCTTTGGGATGCGGTTCAGTTATCCTGCGGGGCTTTTCTATGTCGATTATTCTGTTATAGCCCTTGCGGATGGATGGTAAGCGAAGCGGCGATAATCATGACAGTTTGCGCGAAACAAGGCTGTTTGTTTGACATACCTCTTCTTTGGAGAAGTCTAACCAGAGAGAAGAAATAGGTGAAAAGGGCCTTTTTGTCTCTTATTTATAGGTAAAAGGTCGCTTTTCCGGTGAGAAAGGTGGTGTTTGCCCATGCGAATATATGCGTTAGCCGACGTAACCGTATGTATTAGGTGATACATACGGTAGTAATCCCCATCGCATACGATAGAAATTGCCTTTACATACAGGTGAATTACAGGTTTTAGCCTTAAGAGTATGAATAAGGATGAATTATTTTCGCTAGAATAAAATGGTATATTTCGTTATCTTGTTATGAAATAACTACTTGCGAATATTTTTTCTCGTTTTATAGAACTAGGTGTATAATCTCCCGGAAAATTCGATTCTCAAGGACTTTAATATACAAAGTGTCACAATGACAATCCGTAAATTCCGGATGACTCGTTTAATATAATATTAATGTACGCCTGTACATTATTAATGCTATACTATAAAAGCTGATGAATAATAGATTGAAATGATATCTGGAGTATGGAAACGACTAGTTTAAACGAACGATTCTTTTAGTCATTTGCAAAGGTACGCGTTTCTTCGATACTTGCAACCCTTCCGGGCTATTTTTTTACTGCTTATTCTCTTTCTTATCAATAGGATAGGTTATCCTTTACGAAACAAGCGATTCCTTCAACAAACCTTTCTATTTACCCCTTATAAAACGCAAGATTAAAACCTTCGTTTAAACTAGTCGTTTTTGAATGACAAAGCAAACGATACGATTGCGTAATGAGCTGATTATCTTAATAAACACTAGTATTAATATTAATTTTAGAATTATGAACAAAAAGTTTTCTACTCTTGTAGCGGGCTTGGCTTTATGTACAGCCTTTACCGCTAATGCGCAGACAACACCTCTTACATCTATAGTGAAGAGCGGTGCATCTGTTGTTAACAAGATTGAGACAAAGTATGTGCATTTGGTTGGTGCTAATAAGGCATTGGCTGTTGCGACAATTGACGGAAAGTCTCAATTGGTAGCTGTTGATTTAAACACATTGACCTCTAGCGAAAATGCTGCTGCTTTATGGGAGGTAAAAGCTGGTGCTAAAGACCCTGCTACAGGAACAGCAACGAGCATATTCGTAAATAAGGCTACAGGGGCTGTTTTGAACTTTGATACAAAGACGAACAAAACAAAACCTATCCTAGCTCCTGGTTCTACAGACTGGGTCTGGACTGTTAATGGCGGTTCTGCGTTGACAAATGCCGCAAAGAAAGTTTCTATTAAGATTGACGGCAGTGATGTAACCGTAGTGGAGAAAGGTGGTACTTCTATTCAGGCTTATAAGGCGGCCACTTACTATTTGACAGCTGAGGGGTTAAATGAATTTTATGGTAATGGTTTCGCTTTATCTTTTGACAAGGATATTGATGGCAACCCGTTCACCGCTTCCACGTTGGAGGCTAAGAGCGATGGTCCTATCACGGATCCAACAGTAAATGCTGATGATTTATATGTTCGTTTGAATGTACAAGGAACTAAACAGTATGTATCTGTTGATACGGCATTGTATACTCGTCAAGGTATTCACCAAATTAAAGGTAATGATGGTATAGGTTATAAGCTTACTACCGATACGTTGGTTTATAATGATTATAATGATCCAGCTAAGTATGTTTTCTCAACGAAACCCGCTTATTTGTATGATTTCCGTTTTACTCTGGATCCGGCTGCGGCTGATGGTGAGGGTAAATTGACGATTGAGTTGAAAACTCCGGCTGTAGATCAGACTACCGCTAAAGGGCCGAAGTTTATCACTGGTGCGACTTATAATGCAGATGGAGAGTTGATCGCTGGTACAGTTGCTCCTCGCTTTGCTTCTGCGAACTACTTGTCTTGGACATTGTTCGAGAATGGTTCGAAGTATCTTTCTACTTCTGATGCAGCCGCTGTCGTGTACCCGGTTATTACATTTAAAGCTGGTAATTATGCGGAGATAGAGAACGGAGCTTACTATTGGCTTGATGCTAAAAAGTATACGAAGAAAATGGCTACAGATGGTAGTGGTGACTTTAAGTGGATCGCTAACGAAAATTATGGCAAGTATTATGTAGCTACGGAAAATTGCGATGAGGGTACTGTTTCCGAGACATTGGCTAAGAATGCTTATAGCTATTTAGCTTCTACTCAGTGGGCTGTTGATAATACGGCAAAAGGTACTTATACGATTGTAAACCGTGAGTATAGTAGTTTAACAAAAGCCGTTAAGTTATATGATTTAGGTAATAATACTTACGCTGTAGGTGGTGCCCAAGATACAATCAAGTTAGTTCCAGTAACAGGCGTTGATAAATTTGTCGGTTATAAGAATTTCACGGAGAAAGAAGCTCACGAATTAGTCTTTGGCTTGAAGGTCGCTTCTAATATTGCGGACGCTTTTGTTGGTGGTATTAACAATAAGGGAGTATTGAAATTAGTTAAGGCTTCTGAGTTGGACGAGGAAGGTGTACAGAGATTTACTCTTGAGAAAGTTGGACAGACTAATGTTTTAACGACTTCCGCTACTGATTCTTTGGTTTATAATGTATATGCGTTAAAAGAGGTTGGTGGAGAGCGTTATTTGAATAGAGCTAATGATAATTTTGTGCTGTCTGAGGATCCTGAATGGGCTTATGCATTCAAGACTGTAAATAAAGATGAATATCAGATGTTCATCTATAATGCTGGACAGAATGTAAATGTTGATATTGAGACAGGCCTTGTTTTGGATGATGTGACGGATTTGGAAAAAGACGTTGATTATAAGGAGATCATGTCTTATACGGCTTGGGGTGCAAAGGCAGCAGGTTCAATCTCTGATGCAAAATTTACTTGGACGTATCCTTGTAATACAAGATTTGATGATCGTTTCGAGATCGTAGCAGAGCCGAAAGCTGAGTACGCAACTCTGGCTGCCGGTCACAAGAATATCTCCACTCAAGAGGATGATTCAAAGGCTTTGACAATGTTTACTGATGGTTCTGCCGTATTGAAGACTGCCGATCAAATGATGGGTGACACGACTGTAACTGCTGAAAACTTAGGTTTGTGGTTAGAGGAAGCTAATATGGAAGATGTTGTTAAACCATTATATTATATCACTACAGCTCGTGGTATTTCTGCTGACGATCGGAAAGCCGGTCAAAAATACTATATGGTTTCCTTGAAGGATTCTATCGTGAAGGAAGATAGTAAATATTCTGAACTTTACAGTGGTTATGATAGAAAGTTAGGCTTCGTATTAGGTGCTGCCCAAGGTGATTCTGCTTTAGCTATTATTTCAACAAAGGATTCTTTGGCTATCGAGACCTCTCCAGCCGCCGTTGCTTTTGAATTGACTGGTGTTGAGGGCTATTATAGAATTGTTCTTCCGGGATTGCAGAAACCTCAATATAAGGAAACTGATAAATTCGGTGACGATGTTTATGAGCAAGTTGCGGATCCTTACAATTACTTAGCGGTTCAGAATAATGTGTTGTATTTGACTTCTAGACAGAATGCTTATTTGTTCTCTGTAACTCCTACTGAGATTTTCCCGACTTCTAACGAAGGTATTGAGGCTAAGGCTTCTATCGCTGTAGTCGCTGGTAACGGAACTGTAACTGTTCAAGGCGCTGCTGGTAAGTCTGTCGTAATCACTAACATCTTAGGTAAGGTAGTCGCTGAGACAGTTCTTACTTCCGATAACGCTACAATCGCTGTACCTGCCGGTATCGTAGCCGTAGCAGTTGATGGTGAGGAGGCTGTTAAGGTAGTCGTAAAATAAGACTAACTGACGGACTAAACGAATAAAGGCGGGTCTCCCCGCCTTTATGTAATATATAATTAAATAACTATGCCACAAAGAAAAGTATCCCGTGACGGGTGAACACGTGGCATATTAATACTAAAGTAATTAAAAGTTCTTCCGCAGGTATCCTCGTGAGAAGAGAAAGCGGATCAAAAAACAAGCCCCGTAGGATTATCCTATGGGGCTTTTTAATCGTGAGCTGCCTAAGTCAGAGAGACTCCATGAATAGGAAGTCTCGTAAATGAACGATATTAATTCCTTCCGGAGTGATTCCTGTCGTAAAATCGTCTAGCGTGATGATGTATTTGGGAAAATGATCGGAAACTCTTAATAAAGGTGCCATTTCTCGATCCCGAGTCCTCTCAGCTTCAATTCGGAAGCTCACTTGCAAGTAGATGCGCTCCTCTAGGCGATGAGCTATGAAATCAATCTCCAAAGTATCTATCTTGCCGACTAACACTTGATATCCAAGTCGGAGTAATTGCATGTAAACTAAGTTTTCCATCCACTTTTGAATATCGGATAAAGGATTGATCCCGCAGATAGCATTACGAATCCCTAAATCCTCAAAATAATATTTCTCTCCGATTTCGAAAATCTTCAATCCTTGTAAATCGGCCCTAGACACTTTATACAGGAAATAGGCCTGCGAGAGAGCGGTGGAGTAGTCTATTACCATTTGGGTAGGTAACTGTTGCCGTTGTGACTTTAGGTATTTGCTAATGTTACTGGCTGAAAAGAGACTGCCGATGTTGTCCGCTAAATAATTTACCAGACGTTCGAGGAAATCGACATTTCGTATCTGCTTTCTTGCTATTACATCCTTTAGGAGGATGGTGGAATATAGATTTTGTAGATAATCCATGGAAAGCCGCTCGTCTCCGTTTAGGTGGATTAAATAAGGCATTCCGCCAATACGCATGTATTTTTGTAAGCTCTCGTTATTGTTTTCCAGTCTGTGGAAATCAAGAAACTCACGGAAGGACAGGCTGTGGATGGGGAACTCGATATATCGTCCTGCAAGGAGAGTCGCTAACTCACCAGATAACATATTAGCGTTGCTACCCGTACAATATAGGTCGCAGTTTCCTTCGGCTAATAGACTTCTCAAGGAATTCTGAAAGTTTGGAATCTCTTGTATCTCGTCAATAAACACATAATTAGCCTGCTCGCTTGAAAGTCTCTGGTGGATATATTGATATAGCTCATCATCCGTATGGATATTACTGAATTCCTTCAATTCTTTATTGATCGCGATAATATTTGCGTTAAGATCTTCATGCTTGATCTTTTCGATGAGTTGCAATAATATATAGCTTTTACCTATACGCCGTTGTCCGGTCAACACCTTGATAATGGGTTGCCCGATATATGGACGGAATTTATCCATATAATAAGGTCGTTCTATTATATTTCTCATTTTGTTAGATATAACTGATACTTTACGCAAATATAGTATTTTTATTAGATATAACTAATAAAATAGGTAAATATGGGAGAGCTTGTGAGATATAACTGATAAAAGCGGACGCTTACCGTATCGCCACCTTGCGTACCGTATCGCCAATGCGGATGATATAATATCCCTTTGCGATATCTACGACATATTCGGCGGTGGACTGCTTGACTTCGATTTCTTTCACCTTGATGCCTACGACACTGTAGATTTCCAAGATACTCCCGACAGGAGCGTTCTCTACCTTGATGCGATTCTCGTAGGCCGTGATTTCGATAGGAGAGGGATCTTCTTGCCTAGAAGCAAATGTCTTGACTCCCGATTTATTAGCTTGCGCGTAAACCGGATAACTTGCGGAGAATGCAAGTGCCAAAGCGATGATATGTATAAGCTTCATTTACTTGTCCCTAAATTCGTACAAATGTAGAAAGTTTTCTGCATATTAGAAAGTAATTAGCTTTATTTCGTAAAACGGATGTATGATTATACGCTAAGCCTCATACCTTCCTCTCCTAAGATCGTGCCGGGAAATATCTTGTCTGCTTCTTTCTTTAACGGTGCCATATCCTCGTAACGAGCCGAGTAATGACCGATAACCAATCGCTTCACTTGGGCTTTATAAGCAATCTCGGCCGCTTGGCGGGCGGTAGAGTGGAAGGTCTCTTTCGCACGTGCGGCGTCACATTCAGCGAAAGTCGCCTCGTGGTATAATAAATCCACCCCTTCAATGATGGGGATTATAGATGGGTGAAAAGCTGTATCCGAGCAATAAGCATACCGTTTGGGAGCGACGGCAGGGCGGGTTAAGCGGGCATTCGGGATTACCTCTCCTTCCGGGGTGACGAAATCAGCGCCCCTTTTGATCTCTTGCATCATACGGACGGGAACCTGATAGAAATCCGTCATCTCCCGGATGATATGCGCTTCTTTGGCTTTCTCGGCGAACAAATAGCCACAACAGGGTATCCGGTGCTTTAACGGAATGGAATAAACGCTTAAGGAGCGATCTTCCATAACCAACGAATGAGTTGTCGGGTCGATTAAGTTAAAACGGATCTCATAAGGCAACCCTTTGCAAAAGATATCAAGTACCGGACGCATATAGCTCTCGATCTCTTTCGGCCCATGAATAACCAATTCTCCGTTACGTCCTAGCATACCTAATGTAGAGATCAATCCCGGTAGCCCGAAGCAATGATCTCCGTGTAGGTGGGAGATGAAGATATGATTTAAACGACTGAATTTTATACGCATACGACGCATTTGCACTTGCGTGCCTTCCCCGCAGTCGATCATGTATAGTTTATCTCGTAAATCTACTATTTGAGAGGTCGCCAGATGGCGTGTCGTGGGCAATGCGGAACCGCATCCCAATATGTTTATATCAAAATCAGCCATTTGTTGTCTATGGGAATAATTGAGTGCAAAGATAATACAAAAGCATTTCTGTTCTGTGAAAAATAACAAAAAAACAAAGTGTAATGTATGCAGGATGAGGTGGATTCCATATATTTGTTTGCTGTCCTTCGGGAAAGCGAATATACAGTCGGTAAATAGACTTAAGATATTTTTTTCTAAGCCTTAACTAACTTTTTCTTTTTGTTTAAAACGGTTAAATGTAGAAACGGCCAAGCGTGAGCTTCGCCGTTTCCTTTTTTTATTGTTAATTTGAAATCTAAATACCTATATCTAATAAATTATGTCATTTAACAATCTACGATTATGAACAAGAATTTTATCTCTGTTTTTCTTCTGATGCTCGCTATGGGTGTATCTGTTATGGCCCAGAGTTATGAGGAAGATTTGGCTTTTTTCAAGGAACGAGTAAAGACTTTAGGCTCGGATGAGTTCGGAGGGCGTAAGCCTTTGACCGAGTATGAGACGAAAACAATCCATTACATCGCTGATGAATTTAAGAAACTGGGTCTTCAACCTGCTAATGGCGATAGTTATTTCCAGCCGGTGAAGGAAATATCTACTTTTACCCGTCCGGTAAAGGATAAGATCACGGTGAAATGTGCGAAAGGCTCTATGGATTTGAAGTTCTCGGATGATATTGTCGTTTGGACGAACCGGGGGACTGAAAAGGTAGTTATCCCTACTACGGATTATGTGTTCTGTGGGTTTGGTATTAATGCGCCGGAATATGGTTGGAACGATTATGCGAATGTAGACGTGAAGGGGAAAATCGTTATCGCTATGGTGAATGATCCCGGTTTTTATGACGCGTCTTTGTTCCGCGGAAAGAACATGACCTATTATGGTCGTTGGACTTATAAGTTCGAGGAGGCGCAACGCCAAGGTGCCGCAGGTTTATTGGTCCTTCATAACGAGGCGGCCGCTTCGTATGGTTGGAAGGTCTGTCAGGCTTCTCACGTGCAGACAAATATCGCTCTTTGCTCGGAGACAATGAATGCGGAAGCTTTGGGCATGAAGGGATGGCTCTCGGAGGAGGCTTGCAAGAAAATGTTCGCCCTTAGCGGATTGAATTTTGATGAGACGATTGCCGCGGCGAAGAAACCGGGTTTCAAGAGTTTTACGATGAAGGCGAAAAGTAAGGTTATATTAAATGTAAAGATGACCGTAGGCGAGTCTCATAACGTGGCGGCTGTTTTACCGGGCACGGACCTGAAAGACGAATACTTGGTTTTTACCGCTCACTGGGATCATTTTGGGATCGGCACGCCGATAGATGGGGACAGTATCTATAATGGCGCTAGCGATAATGCTTCGGGCGTGGCAACCTTAATGTTATTAGCTAAGAAATATCAATCATTGCCTGTTCATCCCCGTCGTTCCATCGTATTCGTGGCGGTGACTTCCGAGGAATGTGGCTTATTAGGTTCTCAGTACTATTGTGAGCATCCTTTGTTCCCTTTATCTAAAACGGCTATTAACTTGAACTTTGACGGCACGGCTCCGCGTGAGCGTACCCATGATGTTTCTCTCCGGGCTGCGGGTAAGACGGATACGGATGCCTTGGTGATCGCTATGGCCTCGGCACAAGGACGGACCGTGAAGGTTATTACCGAAGATCCTGCGGGTGGTTATTTCCGTTCCGATCATTTTAATTTCGTGAAAAAAGGCGTACCTACGATTTTAGTTGGTGGCGGTAAGGATTACGTGGATAAAGCACGCCATGAGGCTAAACCGAAAGTTTACCGGTATCACCAACCGAATGATGAGTATGATGAATCTTGGTGGGATTTTGATGGGGCTATGGAAGATATGAACTTAATGTTTAGTATCGGTTTAGTTATCGCCAACAATGATGAGATGCCTAAGTGGACAAAAGAGGCGGACTTCCAAAGGCAATAGATTAATGTGCCAATGTAGCAATATGCCAATATGCTAATGTGTCAATTAAGATACTATCACTTGTATTCTCACTGGACATTGACATATTGGCACATTGGCATATTATTTAATTTGCACATTATTTAATAGGTATGACCTCCTTCTTGCATTTCCTTACTATTGATCTTATGTAGATCAAGCGCTCTCCAAGCATAGAAAATGTAGGCTAATACGAATGGGACGAGAATAGATACATAGCTCATTACTTTCAACGTGAATGGGCTTGAGCAACTATTCTGGATCGTCAATGAACTTTGTAGATCCGCCAAAGATGGGTAGTAAGCCGTATTATTCCATCCTGCGCAAAGTAATAACGCTAATACGGTCAAGACAGTCCCTGCTCCCGCAAACCAGATGCCTTTTCTCCAAGTCTTCGAGAATATCGTTTTCCCTATGCCGAATAACACGCCAACCACGCCAATCAATAATACGGCTAACACGATTGGCATCTCGATCAGGTTCATAAAATACTTATACGGTTGCATAAATACTTCTCCGGTATCCGGATTTACGGCAAAACCGTCCACCAACAATAAACGGATCAAGAATGTCAAGAAAAAGACGAGGAACAAGATTGTCTCCGGTATCAATTGTTTCCGGCTTTTAGCGACAATCTCCGGATCATCGATATTGTTGATAAAATAGAGTAGGGCCAGAGCTCGTGCCAAGAAGAAAACTGCCAGTCCTAGGCACAAATTCCAAAATACCAAAGCCGCCTCTAATCCATGCCAAGGATTGGCCCACGTGGAAATGACGGGCATGGCTATATCAGTCAACTGTTCTTTGTTAACAATAAATTCGGCGCCGTTAAAGAAGGTCGCTACAGCGGTTCCGAGTAAGATCGGACCTGCTATACCATTGATCATAAGAAATACTTGATACGTCTTTTTCCCGAGTAAGTTGCCTTTTTTCGCTTGATACTCGTAAGATACAGCTTGTATCACGAAGCAAAGCAAGATCAGCATCCATACCCAATAGGCTCCGCCGAAGCTTGTGGAATAAAATAAAGGGAAAGAGGCGAAGAAAGCACCTCCGAAAGTGACCAACGTAGTGAAAGTAAACTCCCACTTACGCCCGGTCGAGTTCAATAACATTTTTTGCTGTATCTCCGTCTTGCCGATAGTGAAGAGTAGAGATTGGCCTCCTTGTACAAAAAGAAGGAATACTAATAGCGCTCCCAGTAGAGATACCAGAAACCACCAGTAATGTTGTAACAATATATATGTACTATCCATAGGACTTTCTAATTAAGAATTGATATTTGAAAATTGAAAATTAGTGGGCGGCAGCTTCCGGCCCTTTTTTGATGGCCTTAACCATGATTCCAATCTCTGCGATCAGCAGGATCGTAAATAAGATAAGGAACAGGTAGAAAGTGGTCTGTACCGAGGACGGGTTTAACTTGGATATCGAAGCGCTGGTCGGCAAGATATCCTGTATAGCCCAAGGTTGACGTCCTACCTCCGCTACGATCCAACCGGCTTGTCCCGCTATATATCCTAAAGGTATAGACCATAGGCCCACGTATTGCAACCAACGTGTATTAGCGATTTTCCCTTTTTTATCCCATATCAACGTAATAATGAATAGTAAGATGAAGAAACAACCAAGGATCACCATCACACGGAAAGAATAGAATGTCAATCCTACATGCGGGATTAACTCTGCCGGATCCTTAATATAACCATATCCGAAATAGGGGAAATTCTCTTCCAAAGTTACCCTGTATTGCCCGGCGGCTGCGATATCTTTATCTTTGACCGCTTTGCGATAATCAGCTAACGCTTTGATAGCGGCTTTACCTTTCTCAATTTTTTCTTTGGCGGAGAGCGCTACCGTTCCCGTATTGGTCGTATAGCCTCCCTCTATCAAGTTTACGATACCCGGAACGTATGCGTTGATGTCACGTTCTGCTAAGAAGGAGAGGAGTTTGGGGAACTTAATGTCAAAAATAAATGCGTTCTGGTTATCCAGATAACTCGTCTTTGCCGGATTTAAGATGCCGATACCTACGAGTCCTACTCCGTTGCCACCCTCATAAAGACCTTCCATGGCGGCTAGTTTCATCGGCTGCTTTTGAGCGACTTGGTAAGCGGAGCCATCACCCGTCCAGATAATAAGGATGGAGGCTACCAACCCGAATATAGCGCTGACCTTGATACTTGACAAAGCGAATTCGGTATTCCGTTTCTTTAATAAATACCAGCAGCTGATTCCTAGTACGAACAAGGCGCCTACGATCCAACCGGACAATACCGTATGGAAAAACTTATTAATGGCGACAGGCGATAAGGCTACGGCCCAGAAGTCGAACATCTCGTTACGGACCGTATCCGGATTGAAATGCATACCGACCGGATATTGCATCCATGCGTTAGCGATCAAGATCCAGAGAGCGGAAAGAGTAGCGCCGATAATCGTCAGCCAAGTGGAGGCGAGATGGAAGCGTTTGCTAACCTTGTCCCAACCAAAAAACATAACAGCGATAAAGGTGGCTTCCATAAAGAAGGCGAGAATTCCCTCGATAGCCAAAGGTGCCCCGAAGATATCCCCGACAAACCAACTATAGTTAGACCAGTTGGTTCCGAACTCGAACTCGAGGATCAATCCCGTAGCGACACCGATAGCGAAATTGATACCGAATAATTTCATCCAAAATTGGGCGGTCTTTTTCCATGCCTCATTACCTGTCCGATAATAAATCGTCTCCATAATAGCTTGGATAACGCCAAGTCCTAGTGTTAATGGCACGAAGAGCCAATGATACATGGCCGTAAGGGCAAATTGGGCCCTCGACCAATCGATCAATGAAGTGTCAATGTTTTCAATCATATTTATTAATGTTTTAAGGATTTATTGCCCGTTGTATGAGTTCGTTCGATACGTGGTTCTCCTTCTCACTATCGCTATCGAATTGCCCGAGATAATTAGGAAAGAAGAATAATCTCAGGATAAAAAACATGATAAACAATTTGACTAGAATGATTAGCCAAAGAGTCTTGCCCAGCTTCATCTCCCGGAATCCTTCCAGATAAAAGCGATATATTCGTATGAATGCAGATTCTTTTTTCATATAGTTGTTCTTATTTAATATAACAGTTGTTAATATGAATATGTTTTCATGTTTTTACAAATATATCCAAACCGCATTAATAAAATACCCCCAATCCTATAGATAATATTTATGAAATTATAAATAAGATCTATCCTGTCTGTTAAAAAAAACTATTTTAAAGAAGAAAGCGGCCTTTTGATCTTGTCAATAATACAGTATTGGCTATATTTGCGACAATTTGTTGCCTGTAAAGGTGTAAAGACACATGAAATATCATTGTTAAGTGCTAATCTATAAAAAATTATTACTATGTCTAACATTTCTAGAAGATCTTTTCTTCAAAAAGGTACGGCTGCCGCAGCAGCTTTGACTATTGTTCCGAGTGCGGTCCTAGGTAAAACCCATGGTCATATCGCTCCAACTGATAAATTGAATATTGCTGGTGTAGGTATCGGAGGTATGGGTAACGCTAACTTAAAGAACATGGAGACTACCGAGAATATCGTAGCTCTTTGTGATATTGACTGGAAGTATGCGAAACCGGTATTCGACCGTCATCCTCAAGCTAAGAAATACTGGGATTATCGTAAGATGTATGATGAGATGGGTAAATCTATCGACGCTGTGTTGGTAGCTACCGCCGACCATACTCATGCCATGATCACGGCTGACGCTATGACGCTTGGCAAACACGTATACACTCAGAAACCGTTGACTCACTCTGTTTATGAGTCTCGTTTGCTTACGAACTTAGCTAAGAAATATGACGTTGCTACTCAAATGGGTAACCAAGGTTCTTCAGGCGAAGGCGTGAACTTGATCTGTGAGTGGATCGCTAACGGTGAGATTGGTGAGGTTACTAAAGTAGAGTGCGCAACGAACCGTCCTATCTGGCCGCAAGGCTTGAATGCTCCGGAAAAAGCGGATAAGATTCCTTCTACTTTGAACTGGGATTTGTTTACAGGTCCTGCTAAATTGAGACCGTTCAATAAGACATATCATCCTTGGAACTGGCGCGGATGGTGGGATTATGGTACAGGTGCGTTAGGTGATATGGCTTGCCACATCATGCATCCGGTATTCAAGGCTTTGCATTTAGGCTATCCGACAAAGGTTCAAGGTTCTTCTACATTGTTATTACAAGACTGTGCTCCTAATGCGCAGCATGTTAAATTGATCTTCCCGGCTCGCGACAATATGCCGAAGGTAGCTATGCCGGAAGTTGAGGTTCATTGGTATGATGGCGGTATGATGCCGGATCGTCCAGAAGGATTCCCTCAAGGTAAGGAATTGATGGGTCCTGGTGGTGGATTGTGTATTTTCCACGGAACGAAAGACACGTTGATCTGTGGTTGCTATGGCTTGGAGCCATGGTTGTTGTCTGGTCGTGTGCCTAATGTAGCTAAGACAGAACGTCGTGTGAAAGACGTGAAGAAGGGTGATGCTCACGAGCAAGACTGGATCCGTGCTTGTAAGGAAAGCGCAGGTAGCCGTGTTCAGACGAAGTCAAACTTCTTGGAGGCTGGTCCGTTCAATGAAATGGTTGTAATGGGTGTGTTGGCGGTTCGTTTGCAACGCTTGAATAAGGTGTTGGATTGGGATGGTCCTAACATGAGATTTACGAATATCGATCCGAATGAGACAATCAAGATTATTCAGAAAGATACCTTCGAGGTTATCGATGGCGACCCGAAATTTAAGACGGTGTGGACGGATCCTATCAACGCTCAAGAATTTGCCGCAGGTTTGATCAAGCACAATTATCGTGACGGTTGGAAGCTGGTAGATATGCCGAGATAATAGTTTTAACTCAATAAATAAAATGAAAAAGTCAGTATTATTAGCAAGTGCTGCTATCATGATGTGTTATTTCACATCTTGTGGTGGTGGAAAGAAAACAGAAGAAGCTCCTGCAGCCGCTGAGACTACAACAGAAGCCGCAACTCCTGAGTACAAGCTCATGACAGATCTTCCTACTGTAGATATCACGACTTTCCCAAAAGATAAAGAGGGTAGATATGTGATCTTCGATGGTAAGACATTCAATGGCTGGAGAGGTTATGACCGTGCTGACGTTCCGGGTGCTTGGACAATTGAGGACGGAGCGATCAAAATCAATGGCTCTGGTGCTGGTGAGGCTGGTGCTTCCAACGGTGGGGACTTGATCTTCGCTCATAAGTTGGGTAACTTCGAGCTTGAGTTCGAATGGAAAGTAGGTAAAGGATCTAACTCTGGTGTATTCATCATGATTCAAGAGGTAGAGGGACAACCTTCTTACATCTCTGCTCCTGAGTACCAAGTATTGGATAACGAGAACCACCCCGACGCTAAGTTAGGTAAGGATGGCAACCGTAAATCTTCATCATTGTATGACATGATCCCGGCTAAACCGCAGAACGCTAAACCGTTCGGTGAGTGGAACAAGGGTAAGATCATGTGCTATAAGGGTACAGTTGTTCACTATTTGAATAGCGATGAACCTGTTGTTGAGTATCACTTATGGACTCCGCAATGGAAAGAAATGTTGGATAACAGCAAATTTAGCAAAGACAAATGGCCGTTGGCTTATGAGTTGTTGTTGAATTGCGGTGGCGCTAACAAAGAAGGTTTCATCGGATTTCAAGACCACGGGGATGACGTTTGGTTCCGTAACATTACTGTTAAAGTTTTGGATTAATCGTATCAAGCACATTTTAGCATAAATAACGCCCGAGGCTTAAATCTATGATTTTAGCTTCGGGTGTTGTGTTTTTAATAATCGACTTTTTCTAAACCAATTTTTTAGGACCAAGAAATGAAAATAGAACAAGGTTACACGAAAGCGCAGATGACTTGGCTGATGATGCTGCGTCTTTTTATAGGTTGGCACTTTATGTATGAAGGCCTAGTAAAAATCATGAACCCAAAATGGACATCTCTACCCTATCTACTCGATTCAAAGGGTCCCGCTGCTTCATTTTTTATCAAATTGACTCAAGACGACAGTTTGATGACGACCATCAACTTCTTGAATGAGTGGGCTCTGTTATTGATCGGTCTAGGCTTGACTTTAGGTTGTTTGTATCGTTTATCTTCTGTTGGAGGTATGATTCTTCTCGCTATGTACACGTTATCCCACCCCTCTTTCGTGGGAGCAAGTTATATGATGCCGTTTGAAGGCTCTTATTTATGGATTGACAAGAACCTGGTGGAGTTCGCCGCTTTAGGTTTGATGTGTGTATTCCCTACATCACAAATCATAGGATTCGATCGTGTGTTAGGACGTGTGTGTCCGATATTGCATAAACTTAAATTTATTTGATACCCATGGCAACAGAAGATGCAAAGAATACTCCTTCTCAGGAGCAAATGCCCGATAAAGGACGTCGGGACACATTGAAGACATTGGCTACAGTGCCTATCTTAGGTGCTTTGGCATATGGCGTTTATCAAAAAAGGAAAGACGCTTTAAGAGGCCGTAACATATCAGATGTATTTCAGGTAAGTAACAGACAGGCCTCCTATTTGGAGCCGCAAGGCGATGGCAAGAAGATCCGTATCGGTTTGGTCGGCTTCGGTATTCGTGGAAAGCAATTGATGCGTGCCGCAGGTTTCGCTGAGCCTTCTTGGATCGATAAGATGAAAGAGGCTAATAAGCTGAATAAGAAGGATACGCGTTATCAGCAATATATGGAGCAAGATGATCTGAATATTGAGATAACCGCGGTTTGTGATATATTTGATGTATATGGTGAGGCCGCTGTATTGACCGGTTCCAATATCCATCGTGAGGGTAGCGACGGTAAGTTCGGGCCTGCTCCAAAACGTTACCGGACTTATCAAGAGCTGGTAACGGCTCCGGATGTGGATGCCGTTATTATCGCTGGTCCGGACCACTGGCATAGCACGATCGCTATGGCTGCGGCACGTGCCGGAAAGCATGTATATTGCGAGAAGCCGTTATCATGGACGGTTCCTGAGACGTATATGGTTCGCCAAGTAATCAAAGAGACCGGTGTTGTATTCCAGTTAGGTCACCAAGGACGTCAGACCGATTGCTATCAGAAGGCCGAGGAGATTATCGGTAACGGATTACTAGGCCCTGTTAACTTGATCGAGGTTTGTACGAACCGTAACTCTCCAAACGGTGCTTGGGTATATGATATTATCGATGGCTCTAATCCGAATACGATCGATTGGAAACAGTTTGAAGGTGATCCTGAGCGTATTAAGGAGTATATGGATTATATGACATCCAACAAGCTTGAAAGATATATCGGTCCGGACGAGCGTAGCAAGTTTAGCTTGGAACGTTTCTTCCGCTGGCGTTGTTGGTGGGATTATAGTACAGGTCTTTCCGGTGACTTGTTGACACATGAGTATGACGCTGTCAACCAGATCATGCATGTGGGTATACCTCATTCCGCTACTTCATCCGGTGGTGTTTACTTCTTCAAGGACGGACGTACGGTACCAGATGTATTGCAGACGACTTTCGAGTGGCCGGATCGTGACTTGACGATGTTGTATAGCGCTACATTGGCAAGTAGCCGTAACCGTGGCAAGGTGTTCATGGGGCATGATGCTTCTATGGAGGTTTCCAATATCTTGGCTATTACGGTTGACCAAGATTCCACTCGTTATGCGGATAAGATCAAGGAAGGTATTATTCCTACAGATACCCCGTTTTATACCTATGTACCGGGACAAAATAGCTCGGATTCCGTTACATCTCCTACGGAGTTGTATTTCGCTAAACGTGGTTTGCTGTATACGTATGTAAATGGTAAACGTTATGATACGACTCACTTGCATATCCGTGAGTGGCTGGAATGTATCCGTCAAGGCAAGACTCCTAGCTGTAATATCGACGCTGCTTTCCAAGAAGCTATGACTGCCCACATGGGTACGCGTGCTTATCTGGAAGGACGTACGATGTACTGGGATAAGGACAAAGAAGAGATCGTAAGAGGTGAACTTGCGTAAGTATCTAAAAAGACGATAAATAACTTTCCCAAGAAGCGAACTTCATAAATGGATGGAGTTCGCTTCTTTTATTTGTGCATGTATAAAATTTCTTCTCTTTTTTGTAACCGATTTGTGATTGCTCATGTCTTATTGATAAAAGCGAATAATTTATTAAACCTTTAAAGAATAAAAGATATGAACGAGTTGTGGATTCCTATTTTAGGTGTTATTTGTGCGGTAGGTATGCCGGTATTGTTAGGTATTATCGCTAGTTACATGACCATTAAAAGTAAGCATGAGGAAAAGATGGCGATGATCGAGAAAGGAATTGTGCTGGAAGAGGCTATGCGCCCCGAGAGAAGGCCTAATCGTTATAATACCCTGCGTAACGGTATTTTTATGATCGGTTTGTCATTGGGTGTGATTGTCGGTATGATGGTCGACTCTGCTTTCACTTACGATAGCGATTGGTTCTTTTTGTTAGTTCCGGCTATTACGATTATGTTCGGTGGAGTAGCTTTTATAATTTATTTCTTTCTTTCCCGTTCTTTAATGGAGAAGGAGAGATTGGAGGACGAGAAGAAAATGCGTCTGGAAGAATAAACGGTACCGGATGGATGAGCGAAAGTGGATAGAACGTATTTTGGCAGGGGACACGCAAAGTTTCTCCTGCCTTGTCGCGAAGTATGAGAAGATGGCTTATACCATCGCTCTTCGTATCTTGGAAAATCGCGAGGAGGCAGAAGAGGCTGTACAGGATGCGTTCGTGAAGATGTATCGTGCTCTTTCCGATTTTCATTTCGATAGTAAGTTTTCAACATGGTTTTATAGGATCGTGTATCGTACGGCGTTGACGGCCTTGAGACAACAGCGTATGTTCGTGAGTTATGAGGAGGCGGGCCCTGTAGACCTTTCGAATGACGAGGTTGAATCGGCTACAGCTTTATTAGAGCGTGAGGACCGGAAAGAGATGATCGCACGTACGCTGAAAAAGCTTCCGGCTGATGAGGCCTTGTTGCTTACTCTTTATTATTTGGAGGAATGCTCGGTGGAAGAGATCTGTCAGATCACTGAATTGAGCGCTTCTAATGTGAAAGTAAAACTATTCCGTGGGCGGAAACGGTTTTATGAAGTGTTGCAAGATAAAATGAAATTAGAGACAGCTGATTTGTTATGAATATGAATGAGAAAGATATTGATCATTTGACACGTAAGTTGATGCGAGGGACGGCGGAACAACCTTCGGCCTCATTAAACTCCCGTATTATGGCATTGATTATACAAGAGAAGAAGCGGGTATATAAGTACTATATCAAGAAACGGTTTACACCTGTAGGCATTTTTAGCATGTTTGTCGCTTATATGCTTGTGTTAGTAGGCATCTTGTATTTGGTTAAGCTTTCTCCGGGCGGGGCGGAAACGGTTTTAGGTTCTTTGCGAGCCTATTTCCCGATTGTTTTAACGATTGCTTCCGGGATCTCTTGTTTCTTCCTGTTTACACAACTCGATAACTGGTTGAAGAGAGAAGAGATACGCCGGCAAAACACCTCAAAATAAAAATATCCGGTTGTAGAGACGGGGCACGCCCCGTCTCTACAACCGATTAATTGGCCTTGACTTTTAGATTTCCATATCGATTTCCTTCGAAGTGAATCGTCGGTTGCTTTCCACCATTAATCTCATAGGTGTAATTCTTGTCACGATCCTCATCGTCAAAATGCTTGCGGGTGATATTGAAACCGTTCACGTCGCAGCTTGAATACTTCATGTTCTCCGCTACTATCCGGAAAGAAGTTTTTGCGGGAAGCGCTACCTCTAAATTCCCATAATGGGATTCTACGTTCACCTTCGAGAAAGAGGGAGACAAGTTCCGTATCTTTAAGTTACTATAGCTAAGACTACTTACATTCAATGCATCCTTAAGAGTCCCGATTTTAGCGTCGCTGTACTTAATCTCCATGTCTAGTCTGCTTACGCTTTCAATGGTGAGATTACCATATTTAATCTCCATGCGTAAAGATTGTATATCCTGTATATCCAGATTGGAATATTTGCTGTCTATCGTTAAATCTTTAGCGTTGCGAATCTTGGCGGTTCCTACGTAGCCCAGATCCAGTTGGGCGTCCTGTAGATTTCCTACCTCGATGTTACCATATTTGGCCTCTATCATTGCGTTGGCTGTGAAATTACCCGCATTCAGGTTGCCGTATTTTACATGGATATCCATGTTGCCGTTATTATCGCTTGGCAAGTTGATATTTCCATATTTCTGGTTCAAGTCTGCGGCGAGCTTAGGAGGCATCTGGATATAATAATTGATAGTCATGGACTCGTTATTAGAATTTCCATTCATCTCCTTCTTTATCGTAGTGATTGCAGAGACGATGCCACCTATTTTTTTTGTCTCGATTTGGATACGGTCCAAGTTCTCTTGAGCACGTTCCTCGCTGCGAGCCTTACATTCTACCTCAACCCGTATAGCTACCGTATTCTGATTCCAGTGGGTAACGGTGATGTTTCCATAACGATTTTCTACTTGGAGACGATCACCGGCGCTTACGCTGTAGGATTGGGATATCTCTTTTTTCTTGATCTTCTCTTGTGGCCTAGCTATTGCCGATAGATTGCATAGCAGCAATACGAAAGTCAGCAATACGACGGGACTCAATTTTACGTGTGTCGTGTTCATGATTGATATGTATTAATTGTTATTACTATTTCTGGTTATCCGTGACTTGTTCCATTTGCTTAAGCATCAGCGTGAGGCCCTCCAAGCTATTGCTATAATGTTGGGTCATGGCGAAAAGACCGTCGTTGGAACAAGGCAAGGTAGGGAGTATCGTTTCCTCGAACATATAATTATCCGTGAGGATCCGTTTGCTCTCTTGCAATAACTCCTCCGCTCCCGGTGTCCGGTCCTGTTTATACAACTTCTTCATTTGCGCCAATACGTCGTTCATTTGCATATTGTAATATAGACGTAGTTCCTCGATCTCCTCTTGGGTCTCGCAGGTCTGGGCCGTGGTCTTTTGCGCGGGTTCCGGCAGACCGGTCCCTCCCGGCAAGCGGAATAAGAGCAACAAAGCGATAGAGGCAGCTATGGCAAAGGCCGATAGGCTGTATAAGGCCGCACGGTTCTTCCGTGGTTTCGGCAGCTTTTGCTCGAAACGTTCGAAGTGGCCTTCGGGAAGCATCTCATCTTCCTCGAATGCGTCACGGTTCGCGTCTATGAAATTCTTTAGTTTATCCATGTTTAATTGGCTGCTATAATGTCTAACAATTTCCGCTTAGCACGTAGGTACTGGCTACGGACACTTGGCGGTTGGATTTTCAGGATAGAGGCGATCTCTTCCATGTCATATCCCTCAAAGAGGTAAAGCGAGAGGATTATGCGATAGCCCGCCGGCAACTTCGTGGTGGCTTCCTTTATCTGTGCCACGGAATATTGGATTTCTTCCTCGTCCGGTCCGTCCGTTTCCGGTTCGGCCAGATTGTCGGAAAGCTCCTCTTGGTCCGGTGCTTGGCGGCGTACATAATCGATGGCCGTATGGATGGCGATACGATGCATCCATGCCTCAAAGCATTGCCCGTCATGATATTGGTCCAAGCGTGTGAAGATCTTGAGGAACGAGTCCTGCATGGCTTCTTCCGCCTCGGATGAGTTGCCAACGATACGCAAGCAGGCTATATACAATCGCTGTGCGTATTGTTTGTACAACTTCAGTTGCGAGCTCCGGTCTCCCCGGCGGCAACCCTCGATCAGATGTTCGGTTACTTTGTCCATTTGTTTATATAAACGAGAGTGATGCCTTGACCGTTGCATCTTGTATCAAAAAAATACAAAAAAAAGAAAGGCATCATCTCGACGCCTCTCCTCCTGAACTAAATGATAAAAATAAAAGTTATGTGGGAAGGTTTATTTCATGTCCGTTATATTGGAGATACTATCGTTCGTAAAGCCTTGCGAAGTACCCTCCATTTTTGTCTTGTCCGAATTATATTTCAATTTATAAGCCTGTTTCCCGTCGGAAGTCCAATAGTTTACGACAAGATCGACCGTCTCTCCTTTGGTATCCGGCAAGGAAGACAAATTGAACGCCACACGTCCGGCCCCGATCGTATATTGGGGATCATCGTAAGCGTTATGCCTAAACTCCAGCGTATAAGGATCATTCTCGGCATCCGGTTGGATCAGGTTGATAAAGTGGGCGGTCTTGCCTCCCCAAAGTGTCTCGAAATAGATATTCAAATATCCGTCTCCGATCCACATATTATTCTCATAAATACTTACCGGGTCCGTACCATAGATAGAATCATTAGCCGCTCCCTCGTTCTTAGCGATGGATTTCGTAAGGATGTTATGGATCGCGTTAACCTTGACATAATGGGAGAAACCTCCTAGATTACTTTGGGTGGAATCCGACAATATCGTGAAGTTCACCAAGGCACGTTGGTTAGGCTTCGGCTGATAGTTCGGATAGTTCGTGGCGGCGGGCCATAGCTTATCTCCGTCGTCCAGCCGTAAGTAATATACGTTATTGCCTTCCGGTACTACGGTAGCGACCGCTATCCAGATATCACCTAAAGAATACGAGTCATCGTCATCTAAGCAAGAGGGTAGGGCGAGGGATACTAAAGCGATCCCGATAACCAATAAAAAAGCTTTCAACGTCTTCATTCCTTTTGTTTCTTAAAAAATTTACATTTCATCATTCTATGGAGAAAGATGTAAGTTAAGGTTGAAATGCTGCAAAAGACGTTAATAAAAGATGTTAAGAACCAAGGGACTCAACGATTAGCCGTGCCGTACGCTTTGAAGCCCCGGGCATTCCTAGCGTATGGATAATCTCGTCGTATCCGTTTAGCATTCGTTTTCGATAGGCTGGATCTTGTAGGATACGTCCTAGCTCGTCTTGTATTTGCGATTCGGAGAAGCGGGCTCCGAATAGTTCTTGTACGATCTCCCGTCCCCCGATCAGGTTCACGAGGGATATGTATTTCGTATGGAAGAAATGCTTGAAAATAAAGCTGGCCAACTGTCCGGCTACGACATAGTAGCAAACGACTTGCGGAACCCGGAACAGGGCGGTTTCCAAGGTCGCCGTGCCGGAGGTTACCAAGGCGGCGGCGCTATGTTGTAGCAAGGGATAGGTTTTACCGAACACGATCTTGGCGGGATAAGAGCCTATGTATTCTTGATAGTAGGCGGGATCGATGCCCGGCGCTCCGGCTATTACCGGCTGGTAGTCGGGATATGCGGAGGCTACTTTCAGCATGGTCGGTAAATTATCCTTGATCTCTTGTTTGCGGCTACCAGATAGCAAGGCGAGGATAGGCTTGTCGGCCAATCCTTCCTCTTTGATAAATGCATCTTTGGGAATCGCTTGATGCTCCTTGTAATAGGCGACGGAGTCTACGGAAGGGTTTCCTACGTAATCTACCGAATAATTAAGCTTCCGGAAAAACTCGGTCTCAAACGGCAGGATGCAGAACATACGATCTACATAACGCCGGAAGTCCTTGATGCGGTATTGCTTCCAGGCCCATATCTTGGGGGATATGTAGTAATATACCGGGAGTCCCAACTGGGTTTTCACGTATTTGGCGATCTTCAGGTTGAATCCCGGATAGTCAATTAAAATGACGACATCTGGCTGATAGCGGCGGATATCCTCTTGGCACGTCCTCATGTTATTTAAGATGGTGCGCAAGTTCAGCAATACCGGGATAAAGCCCATGAACGCCATCTCCCGGTAATGTTTGACAAGGGTTCCTCCGACGGCTCTCATCAGATCGCCGCCCAGAAAGCGGAACTCGGCCTTCGGGTCATTCTCTTTCAGGGCTGCCATCAAATTCGAGGCGTGCAGGTCTCCGGAGGCTTCTCCGGCTATCAGGTAATACTTCATGAATTGAGAATTGAGAATTAAAGGATCCAGTTGTTTAGGGTGGCCATGAAGTCGTAGTCCGTAACGTCGATCTTGCAGGGGACTAGGGAGGCGTATCCGTTGTCCAGCGCAAGCATATCATTGTCCGGGTGGATGGGTTTGGCGCTTTCGAAAGCTCCTGTCAACCAGAATACGGGCTCTCCGCTGGCGTTCTCGGAACGCTTGAATTCACGTACCCAACGACCATCCGCTTGGCGACAAACTTTCAATCCTTTCACTTGCGGTAGCTTCGGCACGTTGAGGTTTAAGTAGGTTCCGTGCGGTAAGCCTTCTTTTAATACCCGGCGTGCCAGCATACGTCCAAGACGGCAGCATTCGGAGAAGTCGGCATCGGCCGCATGGTCCAGTAAGGATACACCCATGGAAGGGACATTGAAAATACAGCCCTCGGCGGCGGCACCCATCGTTCCGGAATAATTTACGCAGATAGCCATATTCCCCCCGTGGTTGATACCGGAGACTAACAGATCGGGCTTGCGCTCCAAAACCTCATTAATCGCTAATTTAACGCAATCAACCGGTGTCCCGGTGCAACTATAGATGGTAAGTCCTTCCTCCTTTTTCAACAAGGTATACTTGATAGGAACTAAAGATGTAATGGCACTACCCATCCCGGAACGAGGTCCATCGGGAGCGAATACCACCAAATCGCCTAGATTTTTCAGGCACTCAATCAATTCGTTAATACCTTTGGCCCATACGCCATCATCATTCGTGATCAGAATCAACGGTCTCTCGTTTGTCATATCGTTTTATCCTTATAGTTGTCGTACAAAGGTAACAATAATTTGCGAACAATGGTTGGGGTGTGAGGGATGGGAGTTGTCCTTTCGCCTAATCAGTTGTTGATCAGGCGAAAGGTCTCAGATTATTATAGTTTCTCTATTTCTTCTATGGAGAGGCCGGTGGCAAAGGCGATTTGCTCTATACTAACTCCTAATTTCTTAAGATTAAGTGCTATGGAGTGTTTCTCTTCCTGTCGCCCTTCAGCTTTTCCTTTTTGCAAACCTTTCTGTAGCCCTTCCTCCAATCCTTTTTGCAATCCTTTTTCCATGCCTTCTTCCATCCCTTTTTTCATGCCTTTCTCGACGGCGAAGTCCAAGGTGTTATAATAATCATTATACATCTTCCACTCCGCCTCGTACTGCTTCCGTTGCTTGGGTGTTAGGTTCGCCATGGATCCGATGCGTTCCAACCGCTCGAATATGGCCTTGCGTGCCTTGAATGGCATTCTGTCTAATGTGTCCATATGCTTTAGTACATAAATCCAACGTTCAAAATCGGTCTCGCATTCTTCCTCCTCTTTGTTGAATCGGGGAAGCTCAATATAGATCTGGCGGAACTTGGGGTTGAATACCTGTCCGTTCTCTCGGTCCGCCAGCACGATGTCCCTTCGGAACTTTCCTTCGTTCCTGTTATTGTTTGGCCTGTTCTCCTCGTCTAGCGTGAAGTTCAAGAAAAAAACACCGTACACGGCCGCCAGCTCATAGTCCCATGTTCCCTTTATCCCCTGTTCCACCACCGAGTGCGAGAGGTAATACAAGGCCCTGTCCTTGAAGTGGGGCTGTTCCCTGTTCTGCATCTCGATTATGATCCGTTCGCCCTTGTCGGTCTCGCAATGAATGTCAAAGATGACTTTCCTTCCTTGCTCTGTCTCGGGCAATCGCTCATTGTTCATGATTCTCAAGTCCATGATCGTATGCTCCCCTTCGAGGAGGTCGTTCAGGAACTCGATTAGTATGTCCTTGTCCATTTCCCTACCGAATATGTGCTTGAAGCCGAAATCGGTGAAGGGATTGATAAATTTTCCCATAGTGTTTATAGGTTTCAGTGATTAATAATGAATAATAGTATAATAAGACGGGGCACCCTGTCTTCCGGTTGTAAAGATACTACTTTTTTAATAGGATAGGCATCGTTTTAGCTTTTAAGAAAACACGTACGAGTTTTTTCGGAAACACGTACATGTTTTTCGAAAAACTCGTACGTGTTTTTTGAGAGGCATAATGTAACTACTATATGGGTGATTTCAAACGGATTTATCTGTCATGTAAACGGCTGTTCTGTTGACTTTTTGCTTGATATAAGCCGTGTATTGTGACGAGGGCTTTTGGCGAGTCTTTACATCTAGCGTCCGTGGAGTGACCATAAGTGCCGTTTTTCCGTGCGAAAGTCGGTTCTTTCGTGTGCGATAGGTGCCGAAAGCTTGCGCCACTAGTGGTATCGGGTAACGCCGGTAGTGCCGTTGGGCATCGTGAGTAGTCAAGAATAGGGTTATAAGCGGTCGTGAATGGGCATTCTAGCACGGTTATAACCCTATTATAACCCCATAAAATGCCCCAAATACCGGATGAGATATGAATTATGATGAATTAATTTCGCTAGAATGAAAGGCTGTTTTTAGATAGTGCTCTATTAGACAGTTGTTTGCTGTTTTTTTCTTGCGAATTTGAGAGCGTACTGTACTTATGCTCGAGAAATTCGATTCTCCGTGAGTTCAGTATACAAAGTGTCAGAATGTCATTTGTCGTAAATCGGTTCTTAATGTATGAATATATTTTAAATGTACGTGCGTACCTTAATATAATAGTTATAATAAATAGGATGGAAAAATGAATAGTGAAAATGATCGTTTAAATCTGTCATTTGCAAAGGTACGCGTTTCTTTGATACCTGCAACCCTTCTTTGTTATTTTTTTCATCTCTTATTCGCTTTCTTATCAACAGGATAGCCTAGTAGCAACGAAAGGCTTGTTTCCTCTTACGAACCCTCCGATCATACCCTTTAAAAACGCAAGATTTAAACGATCGTTTAGACTAGTCGTTTTCATGGCTGGTCGGAATGTTTCGGATTTTATAAGTGATTGATTATCTTAATAAACACTAGTATTAATATTAATTTAAGTATTATGAACAAAAAGTTTTCTACTCTTTTGGCAGGTATGGCGCTGTTGAGTGCTATGTCTGTTAATGCGCAGGTACAGCCGGGAGTGGTAATTCCGGTAGAGTCCGGAGTTACTAATATTCCTCGACTGGCAGAAATGGCTTCTCTACAAGGCAAGAAATTAAAGCTGGGGGTAAATGAGGAGTTATACCAATTGCAGGTGAAATATGGACCAAGTCAGACACTGACAGGTGTGCTAGCTATGGATGAGGACGGTAAGCTTTATGTAGCGGATCCTGCGACTCTTGACGCTACAGGAATGGCTAATACACTTTGGTGTGTGACGGTTTCAGCGCAAGAGAATGGCCAAGCTCCTAAGTTTGACTTCGAGAATAGAGCTACCGGAATGATCTTGGATATTGCGACGAACAATATTACCGCTGTAGATACACCGGTGGACGCTATCGTAGGTGGTGACGTTAGTGGTTGGGCTTTCTCTCGTTCTTATGAAAGTTTGGAGGTTGATAAGGCATTGTTCTCTTATATCAGTGCGGAAGAGATTCTTGGTATTAAGGTCGCTGATAATGGAACTGTACAAGTAGCGAAAGTCAAAGCTAATGAATACAATCGTGATGAGAATAAGTATAGTACAACAAATAACTATTTCTCTGAATTCTCATTATATTCTCCGGCAGAATTTTATTTGACCGCTACCGAGTTGAATACGATCTTTGGTACGTACAATGACGAGAAGCATGGTATTAAGTTGGGTTTTGACAAGGATGTTTTAGGCACGGATATACCTAACCCATTCAATGCGCAGAGTTTTTACGCGACTCAAGCTTCTTGGGCGAGTGGAACATTGGCTGATGATGGTGCGGGGAATACTCCAGCTGTTTCAAGAGTTCCTTATCTAAACGTAAGACAAAAGGATAAAGAAGCTTATCTTCGTGTAGATACTGCTTACACAAATGAGAAAGGTGTTCCTTTCTTGGCTTATAAGTGGGTGTCTGAATGGAAGGATGTGAATTCTACTTCAACTTCAAATACGGAGGTTGAATATGATGATGCTTCTCAGTACTTAATGAGATCAAACTTAAAAAATCAATATAAGTTCTTGTTCGTTTATACTCCGAAGAACGACAACTTGAAGATCTACATCCATACGGTGACCAATAAGGATATCAATGATGCTGACGCTTACTGGTATTCTACTACTACTAAGGGTTCTAACTGGCGTGTTTCTTTGCAAGACTTGATTGCTAATCAGACTCGTATCTTGACGGTAGATGAGAAACAGCAGAACACGACAATCACTCTTGGATATAAATCTTGTGGTGCGGTGACTCCGACTCGTACTTCTTTAGCTGATGGTGTTTATTTTATCCAAAACTCTAAAGGACAGTATTTAGCTTCTCCAATTCATAAGAATGGGGATATCGAATGGGTAACAGTGAACGACAAGCAGGATGTTAATCATATGCCGGCGTTCCAATGGGTTGTTTTGAAGACTAATCCAGCGGATAAGAATAATGTGTCTTCAATCCAGATTTGGAACCGTGAATTTGCAACTAAGGGTGTTAATTCTGCGGCTAGCATTCAGCTAAATACTCCGGCAGATAAGGATTATTATTATGTAACTAAAGATGTTACTGTAGATGGTTCTACTAAGCTTATCGCAAATGATAAATTGACAATCAAGGAGGTTGAAGCAAAATATCAGAGCGATAAATATTTAGGTTATAAGAAGATCGCTAAGAATGATTTGTTGGTGAACAAGTATACATTCAACTATTATCATCCGTATTCATCAGATAAGTTTATCGCTCAGTCTGAGAAAGACTCTGTCTTGACTGTATTGGATGGTAAAGATGCGTTTGTACTTGATACCGTTCAGTATAATCGTGCGACTGGTGCTGATGAGGCTTATGGCTATGTGATTCCGAGTAAAGACATTCAGAAACGTCTTCCGAACTTAGTTCAGCTTTATAGAACTGTATATACTGCGATGAAGGGTGATTTGAATTGGGCTATCAATAAGGAAGATAAGTTTAACGTAAGTAAGTATTTCGGAGCAACTGCTGAGGGAAATACAAAAGCTACGCCGTTCTTCTTCAAGGAAAATAACTGTATTGATGGTGTTCATTATTATGCGATCCTTTCAACACAGTGGGATTCCAACAAGAAGGTTTATACGATTGTAGAAAGAGATAATGACAAAGCTGGTGTTTCTGATTACGATGGAAACGCTACTTTGAAAGCTCAGATCTTAAGTGAGACTCGTACGTCCGCTTTCGCTATCGCTCCGGATAATTCTCCGTTATATCGTCGTTTCAACAATGTCGCTCTTGGTGAAAGCGCTACTGATGCCGCTGATAGCTTGGTATTTGTAGAGAAGTATCGTAAGGAGTATTTGATGGATGAGATGAACCCTAGCTTCATGGATAAAGATAATGAGGTAGACTACTTAGGTATATGGAGCAAAGAGCATGCGAAGGGTAATTTGGCTATGCGTGTTGATACCGCATGGTTGAACCGTGGCGCAGGTAATGTTAAACCTCAATACTTGATTTCTGTAGCTCGTGATGATCAAGGTGCTATTGAGACAATTCCTTGTGATGAGGCTGATGACAAACACTTCTATATTGACGAGAAGGGCAACGCTCATAAGACAGATAAATGGAATTGTCAACACGCAAAACAAGGTCGTGCAGGCTTCGCTTATGGTAAATATTTAGTAAGTTTCGCTGACTCTGCTAGAATGGAAGATAGTCAGAAACAACCGTGGATGGATATCGTAAATGGTTATACTCGCGTTGGTTTCGTGAAAGCCGTTCACGCTGGTGATAGCTTGTTTATCTTGGTTAATGAGTTCAAGAACATGAAACCGGCTGATTTGGATACTGCTGAGATCGTGAAGGCTTATAAAGCTGCCAAGATCAATACTCAATACATTGTTAATTTGCAAGGTGATCAACACAAGAATGTTACTTGGTCTTTCCGTTATGTAAATCCGGAGAATGCTGGTAAGGTAACAGAGGAAGGTGATGATAATGCGTTTATGTTTGAGTCAAATGTTTACACAGATAGTCAAACATCAACTCCTTCTGTAGATTATGCGGAAGGTGCAGAGAAGAATATTCCGTTAGGAAATGTTCACGCAAAATTGAATAACGCAATCGCTCCTATGTATGCGGCTTGGTTGAAGATGCAAAATGGTTGCTTGGTATTGACTCGTTATGATTCAGACTTTAACTCATCTAAGACTGGTGGTGATGCCGCTTTAGTATTCAACGTAGCTCAGAAGACAGATGAAGATGGCATGGTAACTTCTAATGATGAAGTATCTGTAGAAGGCGTATCTGTAGTATCCGGTAACGGTGCTGTAACTGTTCAAGGCGCTGCTGGTAAGTCTGTCGTAATCACTAACATTTTAGGTAAGGTAGTCGCTGAGACAATTCTTACTTCCGATAACGCTACAATCTCCGTGCCTGCTGGTATCGTAGCTGTAGCTGTTGACGGTGAGGAAGCTGTTAAGGTGGTTGTTAAATAATTAAACAACAATAGATAGGTCAAGAGATGGGGAATATTCCATCTCTTCCTTTTAAAAGATATATAATTCTGAAATTCCCGTGTGGAGATAGATTCTTCAAGTACACCGCGATGGTAGAACATGCGGGAGTATTAATACTAAAGTAATAAATTAAAAGCTCATCCGTAAGTACTTCCGTGAGGATGGAAGCGGATAAAAGACAAGAGGGAACGGCATTTTGCTGTTCCCTCTTATTCTTTTTATTCTTTAAAATTTGCCATGACGATATTCCGCAAGTCGGAACAGAATTGGATATACTCATCTTCAGTAATTGGCCTCTCTGTTGTCAGGATGATTAACGCATGTCCTTGATAGGTGTTTCTATAAGGAGGATGGAGGTGGTCGTAACTGTTTTCAAAGAAACCACATTTCTTGTAGAACTTTAACCGGTTAGCTGATACCTCGTCCATGATAGGATCGATCTCTAATAAGATGATCTTATTCAGGCGTTTATTAAAATCCTCCAGTAATAAGCTGCCATATCCTTGTCCTCTGAAGTTCTCATGAATGGCGAAATGTTCGATATATACATAGGTGCTAAAATCCCAGTATGAGATAAAGCCAATAAAGAGGTTATCTTTCAGATAAACCTCTAGATGATAGTTAGGAGACTGGAAGGCCTGTTCTTGTTGCTGCTCTGTTCGTTGCTCAAATAGGGGGAAGCTTGTTGCATATACTTGCTCAAAGGCAGGATAGAGAGGATCTTGCTTTCGCGTTATTTCTAGTAGGTCCATATGACTTCGCTTTATTTTGATGCGAAGATAATAATATTTACAGAAAGAGGCGAGATATTCTCCCGCCTCTCATTATATAAATAGGTCTATGCGCTATTTCTGAATCTCATCCTTGCCCGTAACTCATGTTTGATGTAACGACGGATCACCCTGTAACGGGGATGCCATGCGTATCTCGGACGGATATCGCTCTCTTTTATCATAAAAAGTAAAAGGCAAGAAAGCCCGATAATCGTAAGCCATCCATATAACTCTTTCATGGTAACCATTAAAGCTTGCTGCTGCAATGCCCCGTAAAGCGCACCTTGAGGGATGTAGCCGATAACCGGGTTCACATGATCGAGATTGGCGCTAAGCAACATGGCATTTTTCTTCATCACGACATTTAAGGCCCGTCCCAGAATCGCCGTGCCTAATACGCTCCCAAATCCTGCGCTAACAAAAGCCTGTACGGATACCGCCTCAAAGAAATGCTGGAAAGGTACACGGCTTAGCGCCGTAAGGAAACAAATAGCGATGATAACATACCCGAAACTCCTCAAGAATATAGGAAGGGCCAAGGCCTCTTTGGGTAAATCGTAATCAATGCGGAAATAGAAATACATCAAGTATCCGGTAATAGCGCTGAAAGCGATGACTGTCATGGTCTTGTACTTCCATTTACGAAGAGCGAATACATAATAGGTAAATACGCTTCCCAGAATAATCCCAGATAATGCGACCCAATTGAGCGATATCAAGTTTGTGGAATCATAACCCAGTATCGTTTCCATATAAATATGCTCGAATAAATGGGAGGGGGCTAATAAGGTATCTACTACGATATAAAGTAAGAACGTGATGTATACAGCCTTGTATCTCCAAGTCTGTATCGCTATAAACGGATGCCGTATAAATGAGGCACGCCATAGATTAAGGGCTAAAATCACGAGTGCGGCGATAGAAGCCATGCGGATCGGCGTGGAATCGAACCAATCGTAATGCTCACCATATACACAAACGAAAATGACGCATAATAAGGTGGAGCCCCACATCGCCGCACCTAACCAATCGATACCGTATAATGGGAGCTTGGGCATAGAGCGGTAATTGCGGAATAAGATAACGGAAGCTAGCATGACAAGCCCGATCAAGCCGATGATCAGCCAATGCATATATTCCCATTTACTCCAGAACGCCGTGTATATGGTAATCAAGCCGGATAATTGGATGCATCCCTGTACCAATAAGTAGATGTAACTGAAAAAGATCGATAGATCCCGGGTTGGCGTAAGCCATAGCTGGATCGTAGAATTACATTCGAAGGTAGCCCACATCCGGAAGATGCCGGCAAAAAAACAAGTGGCTACCAGTACCGGTATACTTTGGGTATACATGCAAATCAAGTTGGCGAGGATGATGGCGATACCGCAAACGAAGAATGTGACTTTTGTCGGGAAACGGAATTTAAGCCGGAACATAATGGCGAATGTCAATCCCATTCCCACCATCGACGCATACCCTGCCATCATGATATCCTCCTGCATCAAAGCCGTGGAACCTACCATCTCGCTGACCGCCGCCAGATAGACACCCCCGGAGAACTGGAATACCAAGACAAACGCTATGATAATCCAAGGTCGTAGTTTTTGGGGTACAAAGTCACGCATCGCCGGTATGGCGAAAGGAGCTATCTCATGCATAGGATTAATAATTTACCAAACATTCTACATTCATACCCGCACGTAAGCGTTCCATATCCTCCGGTTTATTCTCCTCGGAGAACTCGATGCGGATAGGGATGCGTTGCTCGATCTTCACGAAATTACCGGCGGAATTATCTTGCGGGAACAAGGAGAAGCTGGCACCCGTGGCTTGAGAGATCGATTTTACTTGTCCCTTGAATACGATTCCCGGTATGGCATCCACCTCTATTTCTACGGGTTGTCCTTCCAGTATGTTCGCTGTTTGTGTCTCTTTGTAATTCGCCATGATCCATTTGCTATTTAGGTCTACCAAATCTACGACGGTTTGTCCCGGTTGTATCAATTGACCTTCCTGTATCTCTTTACGACCGGTCGTTCCGTCGCAAGGAGCGACGATTACCGTATAGGATAAGTTAAGACGGGCTATTTCCAATTCGGCTTCCGCGAGTTTAATACCTGCGTCGTTTTGAGCCAGACGTTGTGTTTGCTCTTGTTTCACGAGAGCGGTGGATTGTTTCTGGCGGAGCAATAACTCATAACGGGCCTTGGATGCCTCGTAATTTGTATGGATTGCGTCATATTGCTGTTTGGTGACGGCGTCTTGCTCCAGCAGATTCTTGTATCGTTTGTATTCCCGTTCTGCGTTATCCAAGCGAATTTTAGCCTCTTGGATGCCGGCATCCGATACCGAGATGTTATTCTGGGTCGTATGGATCGTTGAGGTCATTACCGTTTTCCCGGATAATGCGTTCTGGTAATCGGCTTCCGCTTGGGCGAGCCGTAAGCGGAACTCCGCATCCTCGATAATGGCAAGTGTATCGCCTTTACGTACCTTTTGGTATTCATCGAAATAGATTTTCTGGATAAAGCCTTGTACCCGGGAGTTGACGGGCACGATGAGTTGCTTGACTTGTGCGTTATCCGTATATTCCACCTTGCCCAGATGAATGAACTTGGCGGATACCCATGCGATTCCACAGGCGATTAATACTCCGACTACGATATTATAAGTTATCTTTTGGGTTCTACGTTTCATTGTCTTCTAGAATTATGATTTGTGAATAATGATTTATAAGTTTCCTGTCGCTTTTTTGAGCCTGTAGTAATTGAATAAGATGTTGATACGTGCGTTGACGGTTTGTAATTCAGCGCTCAACTTGGAATTACTGGCGTCTAGCATATCGGTTATCAAGGCCAGATCGTTGAGGTAACGGTTATTGACTACCTCGTAGTTCTGGGTGGCTAGCTCTTGGCTTTTCAATTGGGTCTCATAAACCGTAAACGCCTCTTGGAAGCGGATATAGGCCTCTTTTATCCTGGTGCGGATGTTCTCTTGTGCCAACAGATCATTCTCTATCGCTTTCCGGGTGGATAGTTTCGCTAGACGGATCTTTTTGCCGGACTTGAACGTGGAGGAGATATCGAATTTTACGCCTACTCCTACATACCAATAGTTAAGGTTCTTGTTGATCGGTGGAACCTCGATCGTGATGGGGCCGTCCAGACGATCGCCGGCTATTAAGGCGATAGAGGGGAGACGCTCGGCTTTCGCTATCTTCTCATTATGCCGGGATTGTTTGATATTTAGTTTTGCCTGCCGCAAAACGGGGGATAGCGTGGCGGCGGTTTCCTGCCATTCGGTCTCGTTGGAGATAACCGGAAGGATGGCGTGAGCGGTTGAATCCACTTCTATCACTGTTTCCCCGGGTAAACCTAGCACGGTTATCAGTTGGTCGTTTAGGATAATGATACTGTTTTGTATCTGTGTTAGGGCTAGTTCCAAGGATTTTAATTGAAGCTCATAACGGGTGATATCATTTTTCAACGCTAATCCCTGACTTTGTTTTGCGTGGATGTCCGCTACCAGTTTCCGGGTCTGCTCTATATTCTTCCGATAGACTTCCGTTTGATTTCTTAGTTTGTACATCTCCAGATAATTGCCTACCAATAAGAAACGTATATCCTGCTTGTTCTTTTCTTTATCCAGCTGAGCTAATTGCTGCTGTAGTTTAGCGACCGCGATGCGATTCGTGATGGCTCCGCCTGTATAAAGTACTTGCGATGCCTCTATCGCGAAATTATTTCCGAAATGCGGCATCGGGGCATTCTCGCCGTTTGAGAAATCCCGGTCCGACAGCCAAGCGTCGCCTAGATAACTGGCGGATAAAGAGATGTCAATGGAGGGCAATAATGCGTTTTTGGCCACTTTTACCGCCTGTTCCGCCTCTTGTTCCGCTATATGGAACGTCCGGATGCTCCGGCTGGCGGAATCCGCTAACTCAAACATATCCTCGATACTCAATTGTAAAGCCGATGTGTTTTGAGCGGACACAAGAGAGGTGTTGTTTAAGAATAGGAATAAGATAAATAGTCCTTTGAATTTTGTCATATATCTGTTATTTACGATTATTGCGGAACCTTGAAAAGCGGTTGCAAATTTCGGCTAAATTTTAGTTTAGGGAGAAATCCCAAATTACATAAAAATGGTTTTATTTGGACATGCTGAAAGCTTTGGTTATCTTTGTATATAATCGGAACATGGTATCATGAAAGCTGAGATCTATATAAAAAACATCAGTGAGTTGCCGTTGGTTAGCGGTGGAAAGAACGATATGAGGAAGAAGATCAGTTGCGTGACCGTTAATTATGAGGATGCGGTTACCCATTTCTCCACTGCGCTCTATCTGGATGCTCTTATCACTGTTTTGGTTTTATCCGGAAATGCTACGGTGTATATTAATTATAAGGCGTACTCGATTCGTCCCGATACGTTGCTTGTCCTATCCTCTTCCCATCTTTTCCATTTTCAGAAATGTAGCCCGGACTTTAAATGCTTATGTCTATTCGTGAGTAAGGATTTTATTCAAGATATGGATTCTACGGATATGATTTACCGGAGGGTAAAATATGGGGTTCGCTTGTATAATATGCCGCTTATATCGTTGAGTCATGCGCACGTCATGTTGCTTTGTGAGAGGATACTTACGGTGAACAAGCGGATCGACGAGGTGAATCATCTGTATTATAAGGAAACGATATTGAATAGCTTATTTACTTTTTATCTGGATTTGAGTGATATCATCGAACGATCGGAAGTGTTCGTGGAGGAAGGGAACCTGACTCGTTACGAAAGTATCATCAAATCTTTTATCGAGTTGCTTGCCTCCAATTATAGGGAAGAGCATAAGGTAGAATTCTATGCGTCCCGGTTAAATCTGTCCGCTCATTACTTAACGTTGATCGTGAAACGTGTCACCGGTCAGAGTGTCGCCGATTTTATCTTTGAGATGCTCTATAGTGAGGCCCGTACTTTATTGACTCACTCTAAATTGTCGATCCAAGAGATCGCTAGTTCCTTGAATTTTTCGGATCAGTCTTCTTTTGGTAAGTTCTTTAAACGGAAATCGGGAATCTCGCCTGCGGATTATCGAAATGGACGCATTTCTGACTGAAAAACATTGTCATGTCATATTAAAGCCTTATTTTTGGATGATCTTATAATTAAGATATTGTATACGATGATAGCGTGGATTCGTTATATATGTTTAATTGTTAGCCTTATAATCACTATGCCGGAATTACTTTCGGCACAACGTCTGGTTTCTCAACGTCAAGAGGATGTAGAGGCCGGTCTTTTATATAACGAGAGCGTCTACATCCTATCTAATTATTCTTGTCTATCCTCCAATTCCCCGGAAAAACTTTCTTTGGACGAGTTGTTGCGGAAGCAGATCGAAGGCTTTTATTTCTATTTGAAGCGGGATACGGAGACAAATGTATTGTTACTAAGGAAACCTGATGGTACGTTTACCCCTTTTAGTGAGTCATTGGAAGCCATTAAGACGGCCTTGGATGCGGACTCCACTAAGGTTATGACGCTTTTCCTTGATTTCTATGTAGAGACGGAGCTGGAATCCTCTTTTAAGGAAATAGGCTTGATGGAGTATGTACTTGAGTATGATACGAAAAACGGATGGCCATCCCTGAAGGATATGTTGAGTTCCGGAAAGCGACTGGTCGTTTTCGAGGTTCAGAAACATTTGAACAGTCCTTCATGGTTGCATAATATGAGGGATTTCGTGGAGCATACGGACGCTGATTGGGGAAACCAACCGGAAGGGGTTGAGAGTTTTGATGAGCGGCTGAAAAAGAATTTGTCTTTATTTACCGGATATAAGTTCTTGGAGACTTCCCGGGGGAATAGTAATGATATCTCGGCTTTAGCCCGGCAGACACCTTATTTAATAGAATCGTTTAAAAGAGCGTGGATCCGGGATGGAAGGGTTCCTAATTTTGTCTTGGTAGATAAGTATTACGCATGGTTAGATGTCTCGTTGGTTACTTTCCGGAATTTCGATATCATTTACGGCGCGGTTACGAATAACAATGAGTTGCTTAACTACGTGAATTGGGATGGGATGTCTAATTATACGACGGGTAAATATTGCTTTCCGCTAGAGCCCGGAGCCGAGTTGATGCTTTCCCCGATCTCTCCGGGCTATCGGATAGAGCCGGCTACGGTTTATGTCTCCGGTACCCAAAGGAAGGCTTTCGCCGGCGATTTTAAGGCTAGACCTTTGCGGATTGACGAGGATATAGAGATTTATTTACCGTTTGAGGGCGATGAGAAAGATGGTTCGTCCAATCATAATCTCACGGTATCTAGGAATGTCGAGTTTATTCAGGACCCTATACGGGGACAGGTCGCTTCCTTGGAGAATCAGGCCCGTGTGGATTTACCGACCGCTTCGGAACTTCATATGCGGGATCATGATTTCACTGTCGGCGTTTGGTTGAAAATACCTAAGTACCTGCCGGAGAAGGAGGATTATTGTATTCTGGGAGCTAAGAACAGTACTTATCAACAAGCGTTGCATCTGTTGATACGGAACCGGAAACCGTATATGGGATTCTTTAACAACGATCTGGTTGGTAACACGGAGATCGAGCCGGGCAAATGGTACAATGTCGTATGGCGGTATAATAAAAGGAATGGGGAGCAGGCTATATTCGTGAATGGAAAACTGGACGCGATCTCTTTTGATCGTCCGGCTTATCTGGGTAGTGATAGCTTATATGTCGGTTTCGTGAATTTCAGTCAGTCCTCGAACTTCGTGGGTGTGCTGGATAATCTTTGTATTTGGTCTCGTGTGTTGAGCGATAAGGAGATATTGGGATTGAGCAACCAGTTATTAGATTTACATATATCGAATGCGATTACTTGGTTGGATGTCCTTGGAATTGGGTTGATTTTGATGGCTTTGGTCTCGATAGCTTATCTAGGCTATCGGAAGGTGAAAGAAAAGCCAAGGCAGGATGAGGCTGATGCGGGAACGGTCGCGGAGGAGGGAATCGAGGAAGGAATCGAGGAAGGAATCGAGGAGCCGGATCGTTCTTTGCGAGAGATGCCGGAGGAGATTGAGGAGGTTCCGGTTCTGCGCAATTATATCCGATTGTTTGGAGAGTTCTATGTGTTGGACCGGGATGGAAATGATATAACCTCTCTATTTACCCCCAAATTAAAACAGCTGTTTATCCTGATTATGCTTCACTCTTCCCGTGGAGGTTTCGGGATATCGAGCAAGGACTTGACACGGATGATTTGGGGGAATGACAACCCCTCGAAAAGTACGAAGAGCCTTCGAAGCGTATCTATATTGAAACTCCGGAAGATATTGGAACGTATCGATACGGTCGAGGTCCTATTTAACGCGAATCGATATATTCTCCAGCTTTCGGAAGATGTCTATTGCGATTATTTGGTTTGTTTGGATTGGCTGAAAGATAAACGGGTACGGACTCAGCCGGACTTTGAATATTTCTATGATATTATCAGCAAAGGAGAAGTGTTCAAAGGGGAATCGTTTGATTGGATGGATGATTTTAAAAGTTATATCTGTAATAGTACGGTGGATGTCTTGTCTCGCTTTATCGACACTTACTCGATCGAGGATGAGGCGGATCGGGTGATCCAGATAGCAGACCAGATCCTTCTGAACGATCCTTGCAACGAGGAGGCTTTGATTTATAAGATCAAAGCCTTGATTCACCAGAACAACTTCAAATTGGCCCGTTATGTGTACGACCGCTTTTGCGCTTTATACCAAGAGATGTATGGCGAGGCTTTCCCCTCTTCTTTTGAGCAGGTCGTACCGTCTTCGCTGATGAGTCAGCAATCTCCCCAGTAATATTATAGTGTGCCTGCTCATTGGCATGCCTGTGCCATCGCTATTGTCACACTTGTGCCATCGTTGTGGCAAGACCGTGCCACCGTTATGGCATGCCTGTGCCATCCGTGTGGCACTCCTCTGGCATTACAGTGACAAATGTATGCGCCCCACTGATAGCGATCCTTTCGAATAGGGAGGCAGGTGCTATGCCTCTGACTTATCGAAGATTTTTATAAATATTTCTTGATTTATTTATATTGCTGTTATTATGTGAATTATGCTTTGTGCTGATATGAAATTAGCCTTAAATTAGCCCTAGGTTAATGTCTTGTTTAGCGTTCGTTAACTCATGGTTTACTGCTCATCCCTATATTCGCTCTCATTGTTTCGCACGAGGAAGCGAAGTTGTGTTTTACTATATATATTTTTTTTTCGACTTTAAATTTAATACTATGAGTAACACTATGTCTGACAAGAATTTGGTGAACTTCACACGTAGGGAGTTCTTAGGTACAGTAGCTGCTGCTGCGGCGTTTACAATCGTACCTCGTTCCGTTTTGGGTGGACCGGGCTATACGGCACCTAGCGATATGGTCAATTTGGCCGGTATCGGTGTGGGTAGCCAAGGTGGTGGCGATATACAGAATATCGCTACTCCGGATGTACCTATTAAAAGGAGATCTTTTGGTGGAGGCGGTATGCTGATGCAACCTTATGCGGGCATCCAGCCACCCAGACGGGAACGAAGAGCGTCGGATAATCCTGTGCAAATGGGAGATGCGGAGAAACAATCGTTTAAGCATGCGAATATTTATGCGCTATGTGATGTAGACCACGATTACTCCGGGCATATCTTAGCGGGATACCCGAAAGCGAAGAAATACACCGACTTCCGGGAAATGATCGACAAGGAGAAAGAGATCGATGCGGTATTGATCGGTACTCCGGACCACACCCATGCGGTTATTGCCGCTTATGCGATGAAAGCTGGTAAGCATGTATTTGTAGAGAAGCCGATGGCTAAGACGATTTATGAGACCCGTTTTTTGAGGGATCTGGCAAAGCAAACCGGTGTTGTTACCCAGATGGGTAACCAAGGGCATAATATTGAAGGGACTATGCAGACGGTTGAATGGATTCAAGGTGGTGTGATCGGTGACGTAAGGGAAGTTCATTTGTGGACAAACCGTCCGATGTGGCGCCAAGGTTATTTTGATCGTCCGGCGGGAGTGGATATACCGTCTAATCTTAACTATGACGTGTGGTTGGGTCCGGCCCCTGATAAACCTTATAATCCGGAGATGCTTCATTTCGCTTGGCGTGGATTATGGGATTACGGTACAGGCGCTATGGGGGATATGGGAGCCCATACCTTCGACGCTCCGATTTGGGCGCTTAATTTGGGTATGCCCACGAAAATACAAGCTACTTCCACCCCTTACAATAAGGACTATCTGCCACAATCGGAATGCGTGACGTATGAGTTCCCAGCTCGCGGAAATATGCCTCCGGTAAAGGTAACTTGGAGTGATGGGGGTATAAAACCGGCTCGTCCGGCGGAGTTGGAACCGAACCGCCAGTTAAGGGAAGCACTTTATATAGGCGATAAAGGTCTGATCATGCATGGTACCCATGGAGCGGAGCCGCAACTGATACCGGAAAGACCGGGGTTCGTAGCTCCGGCGAAGACATTAAAGCGACCGAGTAATATTTATGTGGATTTTATCGAGGCGATAAAGGAAGGTCGCAAAGCCGCTAATGATTTTGAGGTATCCGCTAAATTGACGGAGATTATGTTGCTGACGAATATTGCTGTCGCCGCACAACGGTTGGATCTTACGTTGGAATATGACGCAGAGAATATGAGAATCACGAATTGTCCGGAAGCGAACGATTATTTCCACTATGAGTATCGTAAAGGCTGGAGCCTGTAAGGGACTTTCTTCTAAGGGGTAAGATTAATTTATAAATTGAATGGTTATGAATAAAGATGTGAACAATGGTCAGTCTAGACGTGAGTTTTTAGGAAGATCGGTCGCTGCTTTGGCGGCTGCGTCTTTCCTTCCGAGTGCTTTCTCTTGTACGGGGAAGAGTGTGGCGGCTCCCGCTCCGGTTGATACGGCGGCGGAGGCAGGCAAGGTTAACTCGAAGTTCGGTGGCGTGCAAATCGGCACGATCACTTATAGTTGGCGTTCCATGCCGGGTGGATTGGAGAATATCATCAAGTATTGCCAAGAGGCGAATATCAGTTCCATCGAGTTGATGGGAGGTGATTTGGAAGCTTATTTAGGAGCTCCGGAGAATCCGATGATGAAATTCTTCCGTCAGCAAGCTCCTCAACCCGCGGCGAAACCGGGTGAGAAACCTGCGGCTCCTCGTCGGATGGGTCCCCCGAAGTTTACTCCGGAGCAGCAGGCTGAGATCGATAAATATAAGGAAGAGGTGAAAGCGTGGCGTCTCGGATTGGATCTATCAAAGGTAGAAGGTGCCCGTAAGTTATTGAGTGACGCAGGAATATCGGCGCATATCGTGAAGATGGAACCTTCCCGTATGGGATCGGACGAGGAGATCGATTATGCGTTCAAGGTAGCCAAGGCCATGGGCGCTAAAGCCGTGACGGACGAGATTAATTTGGAGACGGCGAAAAGAGTCGCTCCATTTGCCGAGAAGCATGGGATGTATATGGCTTTCCATAATCATATGCAATATGCCGAAGAAGGGTTTAGTTGCGATCCGATCTTAGCGGTCTCTCCTTCTATTATGTTGAATTTTGACGCAGGCCACTTCTTTGGCTCTACAGGTATCCACCCGAATGAGATGATCAAGAAATATCATGATCGGATCTATAGTATCCACTTGAAAGACAAGACGGGGCCTACGACAGGGGACCAGCCGAATACGAATCAAGTATGGGGACAAGGGGAGATGCCGTTGGAAGACGTACTCTTGTTGATCAAACAAGAGAAATGGCCTATCTATTGCGATATAGAACTGGAATATGATATCAAGCCTTGGTCTGACTCCGTGAAAGAGGTAGGCACTTGCGTGAAATATGCTCGACAAATATTGATGTAGATTATACAAAGTTGTCTTTGGTATGTCATTAATAGGTATAACGAAAGGGCCGGTTCCTGATGGAGCCGACCCTTTATTTTTCATTTATTGATCTCTTTTACCAAATTGGGTGCGCACTTAAAATGGACAATGGTTCTGGGGATCAACATTAAAGTCTCTCCGCTTTTCGGGTTTCTAGCCAACCTGCTTGTCTGCAAGCGGGGAGTATAAACACCGAAACCCTGTATACATACCTTTTCTCCGGCTCTCGTTTTCTCTAAGATGATGTTATTCAGTTCTTCCAATATGTACCGGATTTCTTCTTTGTCATTACCGACTCTGTTCGATAATTCCTCGATTAGCTGACTTTTATTCATATCGTATTATTTTTTGAGAAGTTTGTTCTTTGCTCTGTTGTTAAATATTTTTTCCTGTATTGTAAAGGCGATAAGCCCGTGTGCCTCCGAAAGAAGCGTCCCAACGAGGATTGGTTCGAGAATTGCGTCTTCTCAACAATCTCTTGGATATTCAAGGTGGAGTTGGTGAGTAATCCTTTTAATTCTAGGATCATATATTCCGTAATCCAATCTTTGGCGGATTTGCCGCTTACTTCCTTAACTACCATGGTCAAGTATTTAGGAGTGATGCATAGAGCGTTCGCATAGAACGTTACGCTTCTGTTCACTTTGTAATTACTCATGACCAATTGAAAGAATTTGTGGGTCAGTTCTTTCTTGTGTACATCTATCGTTACCGTGCTGTCTAAAGAATTGATTTTATAATGATTATATATATCAAGGAATAATATGCGAAGTAAGAGTATGACCGACTCTCTTCGATACTGGTTTTCCGGATCGACGGCTTTTCTTATAAGTAATTCAAAGAAGTCTACAAAGGAAAGAGTTTCCACGTCTTCCATCTCAAAATAGTAATGTTGCCTCATATAGAAAAAGAAATGCGGCGAGAAACGACTGATACCGCTTAATATATCAGAATAAAAGGATTCCGTGATCGTGAAATATCTGATTTGGAAATCTACGCTAACGTCCGTTAATGCGACCAATTGCCCCGGCAAGATGATGATGAGCTCTTTGGGGGTTATAATGTGCTTGTTGGAATAGATATCAATTTTAGCGTTTCCTTTTACACAATAGATGACAATCCCTAATCTTATATAAGAAGGGTAAGTGGTAATAGGGAGTTCTTTGGAAAGTGTAAAGATCTTGAAGTCCTTCTCCAAAGAATAATCAATACCACTATTCGGCTCAACTATTTTTTTAATATTTCCCGACATTCTTTTTGTCTATGTTTCTTATGTAAAATTATAACTTCGTCTTTTACTATATTTATCTAGTGGTTGTTTGGTATAATATTACAGAAATATAGGTCTCGTTTTGGCGTTTTTTAAAGTTTGGCTTAAATGATACCTTGAAAAATAACCGTTATTGGATGTTTTTGTTTGTAGGTCTAATACTTTTTTGCAAGTACGGTTGAGGTGATGTTAGGGATAACTTGTATTCTAAGGGCTGTGAGAGCTGGATGGAATATGTGTTAGGAAATATTAGTAATTCAGGTTAAGGACAAGCGTGCGAGACAAGAACGGGAAGGATTGCCTCGCACGACAGGCTTAGATCGTCTTTTAGATAAACTTGAGTATATCTTCTGCCTTTTCCGCTATATGATTGGGTGCGTATTTCTCTAATTCCGTACGAGGGCGAAAGCCCCATGTTACCCCACAGGAGGTCACTTCGCTGTTGATGGCGGTTTGCATGTCTACGTCCGAGTCACCGACATAAAGAGTGTTCTCTTTGGATATGCTCGCTCGTTCTACGATCTCATTGACGATACTGGGATCTGGCTTCGCCTTTACTCCTTCACGTTGTCCGAGAACCTCCGTAAATTGTATGGAAGGAAAGAAATGGGCGATGAGCTTACGGGTAGCGGCTTGATATTTATTAGAAGCGACCGCCAGTTTTATCCCTCTTTCCTGCAACAAGGCTAATAACTCAGGGACACCGGGGTAGGGAACGCTGCGATCCGTGTTATGCAGATCGTAATGCTTCAAGAACTCTTCCCTTACCTTTAGTATATTCTCTGCCGTCTTTTCACCTTCGGGTAATGCGCGTTCGAATAATTTGTTGATGCCGTTTCCTACGAAGAAGTTATACTCCTTTACGTCGTGCGTCGGAAAACCATTTTGCCGCAACGCATGGTTCGTGCTATGGGCTAAATCGGCGATCGTATTTAATAATGTTCCGTCAAGATCGAATATTACTAACTTTTTCATTTTAGTTTTCTGGCAAAATTAATGGAATGTAGAGACATACTTTCCCTTTCGACTGATAAAATAGATGAACCGATTTAAAAATAGATAAAAGTATTAGGTCATATATAAGATATTTGTATCTTTAGGACAGGAATAGAAATCCTTTGTAATATATTGTATAACCTAAAATTGGAACATCATGGGAAAGAATCAATTAATTCACGGGAATGAATTTCATTTGCTGAAACAAGCTGAGATTCATAAAGCTACAGGTAAATTAGTCGAGTCACTAAACTTGGCAGCCGGTTCTACGGGAGGTTTTGATATTTATAAAGTTGTAGAGGCTTATTTTACGGATTTAGAGAAAAGAAAGGAGATCAATGATTTGTTGGGTATTTCCGAGCCGTGTAGTGTACACGTCACGGAAGAATGCTTTTCTTAAATAAGCCGCAGTAGGAATAACATAGAAAAAGGAGATACCTGAATCAGATATCTCCTTTATTATATCTCAAAGAAGGATCAATTACTTACCAGAAAGTTTCTCTTTCAAAGCAGCCAATTCCTCGATGTCACCTAATGTAGTCTTTTCAACCGGACCGGTTACCATTCCAGATTCCTCTTCTTTTTTACCACCACGTTTTGAGGATGCCTTCTTTTCAGAAGTTGCCTTAGCGCCTTTTTGCTCATCTTCGAAGATGCGGCTGTGAGAAAGGATGATGCGTTTGTTGTCCTTGTTGAACTCGATCACCTTGAAGGGGAGCTTCTCATCTACCTGAGCCTGAGTGCCGTCTTCCTTAACGAGGTGCTTGGGAGTAGCGAATCCCTCTACGCCGTAAGGCAAAGAGATTACGGCACCCTTATCCAATACTTCGATGATTGTACCTTCGTGGATAGAACCAACCGTGAAGATTGTCTCGAATACATCCCAAGGATTCTCTTCCAATTGCTTGTGGCCTAAGCTTAAGCGACGGTTTTCCTTATCGATTTCCAATACTTGAACCTCGATCTCTGCTCCGATCTGAGTGAATTCTGACGGATGTTTGATCTTCTTCGTCCAAGACAAGTCAGAAATGTGGATCAAACCGTCAACACCTTCCTCGATTTCTACGAATACACCGAAGTTAGTGAAGTTACGAACCTTAGCCGCATGACGAGAACCTACCGGGAAGCGCTCCTCGATGTTTTCCCAAGGATCAGCCTTCAATTGCTTAATACCAAGAGACATCTTACGCTCGTCACGATCCAAAGTCAAGATTACGGCCTCGATCTCGTCGCCAACCTTCATGAAATCCTGAGCAGAACGCAGGTGCTGTGTCCATGACATCTCTGACACGTGGATCAGACCCTCTACGCCGGGAGCGATCTCAAGGAATGCGCCGTAGTCAGCCATAACGACAACTTTACCCTTAACCTTGTCACCAACCTTCAAGTTTGTATCCAAAGCATCCCATGGGTGCGGAGTCAATTGCTTCAAGCCAAGAGCGATACGTTTCTTCTCGTCATCGAAGTCCAAGATAACAACATTGATCTTCTGGTCAAGCTGAACGATTTCTTCCGGATGAGAAACACGTCCCCAAGAAAGGTCTGTGATGTGGATCAAACCGTCTACGCCGCCCAAGTCGATGAATACACCGTAAGAAGTGATGTTCTTGACAGTTCCTTCGAATACCTGTCCTTTCTCGAGCTTGGAGATGATATCTTTCTTCTGCTGCTCCAACTCAGCCTCGATGAGAGCCTTGTGAGATACAACAACATTCTTGAATTCTTGATTGATCTTAACGATCTTGAATTCCATAGTCTTACCTACAAATACATCGTAGTCGCGGATCGGTTTCACATCGATCTGAGAACCCGGCAAGAACGCTTCGATACCGAATACGTCAACGATCATACCGCCCTTCGTACGACATTTGATGTAACCTTTGATAATTTCGTCTTTTTCAAGAGCCTCGTTAACACGATCCCAAGAACGTGTAGCGCGTGCTTTCTTGTGTGAAAGGATCAATTGTCCTTTTTTGTCTTCTTGGCTCTCGATGTAAACCTCTACCTCGTCACCAATCTTTAAATCCGGGTTATAACGGAACTCGGACATAGGAACAACACCGTCAGATTTGAAACCGATGTTTACAACAACCTCACGTTTGTTCATAGAAGTAACGGTACCCATAACCACTTCTTTGTCTTTTACCGTGTTCAGGGTCTCGTCATACGTTTTTACAAGATCGTCCTTGCTTACTTCGGTGTAAGTCTCGCCTTGCTCGAAAGCGTCCCAGTTGAAATCTTCAACCGGCTGGATGTTTTTTAAATTTTCCATTCTTTAATTGTTAATACTAAGTTTGTTTTAATTAGTAAGTTAGACTTTATGTTGTCATCTCTCAAAAATCGGGGCAAAGGTAATGCTTTTTTTCTGATCGACAAGTGGTTTTATCCTTTCTTGTGAAATAGATCCCTCAATTTGTAATCCACAAATAGAAGAATGAGCGTGATGGCTCCTATATATAAATAGAAAGCCAAAGCCGATGTACTTATCGTGGGAACGGCTATCTTGGGTATCTCCATATATGTGAAAGATACGACCGCGAGGGAAATCATGATAAGCGAGGCCACGATCGCCGCTAACAGACTGAATCGTTCGTTGCGTTTCTTTGCCTTTGCGGACTCAAGCATGATTTGTCGCATTACGTTCGAACGGAACGATGCGGGAAGCTCCTCCTCCGGTATGTGTTTGAATAAATCCCCCAATAAATCGGGTTGTTCCTTATTTGTGTTTATCTTACTCATGATCCATTCCATTTAATAATACAAACAATTTTTTTCGGATGCGATGTAGCTTGACTTTAATATTCGAGGCGGTCAAGCCGGTGATAGAGACCAGTTCTTCTATTGTCTTTTCTTTCCAATAAAAGAGCAAGATCAAGGCCCGTTCGTCCGGTAGAAGTTGTTCAAGGGCGACTTCCAATCTTTGGACCTGTTCCGTGGATTCGGTTTGTCCAAACAGGTTCGTGACCTCCTCCTCCGATACGTTTTCAAGTGTAGTCTCCTCAATCGATAGAAACTCATATCTCTTCTTCCTGACCGATGATATCGCCGTGTTATAGGCGATCCGGTAAATCCATGTGGAGAAACTACAATCCCCTTTGAATGAGGCTAAGTTTTTGAATACCTTCATAAACGTATCTTGCGCCAACTCCTCAGCCTCCTCTTGGCTTCGTACCACTTTGAGGATCAACGAGTGAATCGGACGGCTATACTTGTCCAAAAGGCAAGCGAAACATGCCACGTCCCCCGCTTGTATCCTTTGTATATAATATGTATCGGTATACAATTCCATCGTACTTAATGGACGCAAGCCGGGTAAATAGGTTACAACTTGCGGTAACAAAAATAAAAAATATTTTTCAGCCCGGAGGTGTAACCTATGGGAAACTGTTGCGTCAAATTAGCAAACAAGATGAATGAATCAATTAAAATTATACAGTTATGATGGATTTTATTTCTATTCCGCTAGTTGTCGGAATCGTTTGTGCAGGTATTTACGGATTATTTGAGTTGTTTGTTCGTAGGAGAGAACGTTTGGCGATTATCGAGAAGATCGGTGATAAACTGGATGCCTCTGCTTTCGATGGCAAATTGGGACTGCCCAACTACATGCGAAACTTCTCGTTCAGTAGCTTAAAGGCCGGGTGCCTTTTGGCGGGAATCGGATTAGGTTTGTTGGTAGGCTTTATTATTAATATGTGTATGGCGACAAATTCTTATTATGATGATGGTTGGTACAGGCATGAGGTAGCGGGTACGGCTTATGGGGCTTCGGTTCTTTTGTTCGGGGGAATCGGCTTGATAATAGCCTTCGTGATTGAGCTGAAACTAGGTAAGAACAATAAGTCATAGGCTTGCCGGTAGAGACGTAGCGTGCTGCATGCAGCACGCTACGTCTCTACTACAAATAGATCTCACCGAAGAATTCCGGACAATGGAAATTAGGCTCGGGAAGGTCGATCGGGTTCCAGCTTACGAAATGCGGATTCATCGTCTCATCGGCGCATTTATAGAAGTTCCCTAGTATTTTCTCCGGCAGATTACTAGGATCTAACCCCATCAACTTGAGTGGTATGACTACGATCAAGTTCCATGTATGAATACCTTTAATCTCCTCGAATGCCCTTCTTCTCACGGATGGGAGTCTTATGATGCTTTTATACTCTTCTTGCGAAAGCGACGTCTTGATATCCCGTGAGGTACGGCGGGCGGCATCGCAAGTCCCGATACAATTAAACTCGAAATTCATATAATGCGAGTCACCTTCCTTTTTCATGAAGAACTCCACGCAACTATCCTTATGGACCGAGGAATTGTCCATCTCATAAGACGCCTTTAGCGAATTACCCTGCACGCTATATCGTATATATAGATTTTTCTCTGTCCGGGCTATATTAAAAGCGGTGATCGGCTTATATGGATACTCATGCCAATTGGCATGGGTGAGGAACTCACGTTGGGATTGCACCTCAAGAATCGGTTCTATGGATGTTATATCGAGTACATCCAGAACGGGGATAACAGGAACTTTCAGTCTTTTCATTTTAACTATAGATTTGAAGTAAAGGCCATTGTAAGTAGGAGGTCAATAAAACCGATAGGGCACCGATAATAGACAATACGATAATGACAGAGCCCACGATCCGGTTCAGTAACCAAATACCTCTAACGTTGAACCATTTTCTCAGTTTTCCAATAATATATGTTATGCCGAACCACCAAAGAACGGCCCCTAACCCTATGCAAACAATGCCCAATGCCAGCAACCAGAACGAATGTTCAGGCAGCACGAAACCAAACCGGGCGAATAATCCGATATAGAGCAAGACGATTAACACGTTGCTAAAGGTAAGTAGAAAAGCTGTAATAAAGTCTTGGGTGAATGATAATTTTTTTTCTCGGTGTTTCTTTAGGTTCCTAGTCGGGTTGCTTTGGAAGATATAATACCCGAAAATGCCGAGAACGATACTTCCGATCAATTGCAGGGGCGTTTGGTTCGCTTCCACGAAATTGACCACAACTCCCATGCCCAGACAAGTCAGTGCCGCATAAATCACGTCGGATAGTGCGGCCCCTAATCCGGTGACGAACCCGTGCCAACGTCCTTTATTTAGTGTTCTTTGTATACAGAGCATACCGATGGGGCCCATGGGGGCCGAAACCAATACACCTATAATGATTCCTTTACTAACGATTCCTAGCATTAAGTTGAGTCTCTTCTAGTTTCTGATGCAAAGATACATCCATTCTGCGGTAAAAAAAAGGTAAAAAACGTAAGAGACTGTAGGGACGAGACTCGCTCGTCCCTTATTTCGGGAAATTGGGGCTGTACAATAGGGTCGTATCGAGAGTCATCAATTTACCGTCTTTCACGAATGAGTCTCCTCGCTCGGACAGGTGTTCTGCCATCGCCTCGCGTAGTTCGGACAACTTATCCTGATAGGCTGCGTCATCCCCGGAAGTGTCGCGCCCAGCCCGATTCCGAGGGATGACTTAATGAGTTTCTTCTTTCCATTATTTAGCCTTGATTGTGTGATCCCGAACTCCTTTTAAGATTCCTTGCAATTGGAAAACGATCTCCGGATGTTGCAAGGCCTTGTTTCCTTCCTCGTAGACCTTCGTCATGTCGTATAACTGAGGCTCGGGGGAATATCCAGTCTCTATATTCTCATGCTGCATGATAACGGGACCTACGCTCGGCTCGATGTATTTCCAGTCTTTCGTACGGACGGAGAGTGCCTTATTAAGCGCTTGCTCGATTACCCACGGGCGGTCTTCCTTGCTTTTCCCGATCCAAGTATCCAGATAATCATAGCTATCCGGTGCGCTTCCTTCCGGAAGACGGGAATTCGTCAGTGAGGCAAGGGAGGCGAACCAGTCGATCTGGCTTACTAGCGCGTCTGATACAGCGGCTTGCTTGATCTCTCTCGGCCAATGTACGATGGCCGGGATACGGGTTCCCCCTTCGAAGGCGCTGTATTTATTACCTCTAAGGGGTCCGGCGGGTTTATGATTGCCTAGTAGCTCCACGGCCCGGTCCGCGTAGCCATCATCTACGACCGGTCCGTTATCGCTTGACAAGATGATCAAGGTATTTTCCGTCAATCCCATCTCATCCAATGTTTTCATCAATTGGCCTACACTCCAGTCGAATTGCTCGATAGCGTCGCCCCTTACGCCCATCGGGTTCTTTCCCCGGAAACGGTCGTGCGGGAAGCGGGGTACATGCACATCGTTCGTGGCGAAATACATGAAGAAAGGCTTCTCTTTATTCTCCTTGATGAAATCGATGGCGTGTGTCACGATAGAATCGGCGATATTCTCGTCTTTCCAAAGCGCCTTGCCGCCACCTTTCATGTAACCGATACGGCTGATTCCGTTTACGATGGATTGGTCGTGCCCGAAACTAGGCTTCTGGTTGTATAATAATTCCGGATTATCTTTTCCGGTCGGCTCTCCGGGAAAGTTCTTCTGGTAACTGACATAGATCGGGGCGTCCGGATCGTAGTTCGCCACCTGCCCGTTCTCGATGAATACGCAGGGTACGCGGTCTGCCGTCGCCGCCATGATATAGGAATAATCAAATCCCAGATCGCCAAGGGCGGTGGGGAGTGGGGCGTTCCAGTCTTGTTCGCCCGATTTATCCCCCAGTCCCAAGTGCCATTTGCCGATAGCGGCCGTGGCGTATCCTGCGTTCTTGAACATATCGGCTATCGTATAACGCTCCGGTCGTATGATCATTCCGGCGTTTCCCGCGGCGATGTCCGTTCCCGGGCGGCGCCATGCGTACTCTCCGGTTAGCATGGAATATCGGGAGGGCGTACTGGTAGAGGCGGTTGCGTGAGCGTTGGTGAAGCGGATGCCGTTCTTGGCGAGCCGGTTGATATTCGGGGTTTTCACTTGTGTGCCGTCGTAGCATTCCAAGTCTCCATATCCCAAGTCATCTGCGTAGATGAACAATACGTTTGGCGTTCTAGGTGTAATGTCTTGTCTCTGTTGGGCTTTTGCGATACCGGCTGTAAGAAGCGAGGCACCGATCCCTACGATAAGTGTTGATTTCATGTTGTTTATTATTTAGATGTTCTTGTTGTGTATCTGCAATTTCTTATTCATGGCATGTTTTATGGACATTAATTATATACAAAAATAACCAAATTATTTCAGAATCAGGGTAACTACACCAGGGCAACCGCACCAAAATTCCTCAAAAAAGTATATCATTGCAAAATGAATCCATCAAATTATTTTTCAGAAGTGA
>JAAGKN010000549.1_pt1 | contig 161111 bp, 152 predicted proteins | sample 6206371 | NCBI WGS metagenome assembly JAAGKN01 (sample SAMN11533720, study PRJNA540317) | gut metagenome | isolation source: fecal pellets from male and female animal of same cohort | host: Peromyscus leucopus | place: USA:CA | collected 2017 | reverse complement strand
AATAATATTTAGTTTAGCAAAATTTCACTTTTCTGTCAATAAAAAATCAATGGCAATACTATAAAGCAGTTGCCATTGATTTTTCATTTTTTATTGAATTTTGTTATCGGTCAGTTTTAATTTCAATATTAAACTTTTCAGATATTCTTGTAGGAAAGTATCACTGTTATAAAAAGTATTTTCTGTAATATAGTTACTTAAATTATAAATTGCATTTGTAAAAGCTGTTGTTCCACATATTTGGAAGAATATTGGAAGAGCAGAATGCACATTTTCAATTAATTCTTCCAGTGTTCCTGTTATAAAAGAATTTGATTTTGAAAACTCAATACTGATATTTTTTGGTATTTTTACAATGTTATTGAATGTTACCAAATTATTAGGATAATTATTGATAAAACAAATTATATTATTTAAAATTTTCTCTCTATCTTCATTAGATAGTGGATTTATAAATTTTGAGGTTATATAAGTTAATTTTCCTGATTTAGAAAATTCCTCAAAAACTTCTTTGTTATAATACTGATGCGGTTCATTTCCTCTGAATTTTTCAGCAACACCTTTATAATGTAAGATAACAAGATTTATTAAATATTCTTTGTTTTCAAGATCTGATTTAACACAATTATTTAAAATTTCTGCTGTAAGAAACTGCTCTAAGCATGGTCTGCCATCCATAAAATTAAAATTTGTTTCTTTAAACAGAATATTTTCTTTAGTATGAAAAAGAAAATCTACTTCATTATCAAAAAATTCTATCATTGGTGAATAATGATGTAATTCTTTTTCAAAATTTAATTTATAAAAACTCGCTATGTCGCGATCTTTTAAAAGTATCCCTTTTGATACATTATCATTGAATAATATTACTCTGTCAGAAAGAATTATATGCTTTGAAAAAAGCTCTCCTGAAGAACAACTGTTTTTACCATTAAGATAGGTATTAAGTGCAATACTACCATATTTAATAGAATGAATGTTGATAAGTATTTCATGCTTAGTATCGTTACTTAAATTTTCTGTATGATAATAATGGAGTGGTTTTGAAAAATCTCTTTTTTTTAAAATCTCATATAATATTTGATCAAGGCTTTGTGAAGTGACGGAGTAGTTTGTATATATTATGGGTTCATCTTTCAATAATTCGCTTTTGTATGACAAAGCAATTATTTCCATAAGCTCTGTTTTATTATTTATAACATAGTTTTTAGTATCTGGTTTGAGTAATTCGTTAAAATGATTTTGACGAATAAAAATTGCATCACCTGTGTTTTCTATGTTGTTGAGAAGGTCTATTAAATACAAAACATTATCAAAATTCACTTTCCCATATTCATTTGAATAATAAGTCGTTCTCAATAGTTCGGAATTGTTTTGATTTAAAATTCCACTATTAAGAATTTGATGAAGAATATTTTTACTCATTTTCTTTTCATTTTTTATAATTCTCAACAGGAAGCTTTTACTTATACCACATTCTGCTGCAAATTTTGTTTTGCTGATTTTTTGTTCAAATAAAATTTTCTCTAAAACTGCTCCGATTTCTATATTCATAAATTCTCCTCTATAATGCTAAAACCCTTTTACATTATAGAGGAATTCAAGCAAAAAAACAATCGGTCACCTTGAATTTGACATTTGTAAATTATGGGTGCCCAAATGTATATGAGATTTTGTAATATTTAATTTAAAGGTGACGGATTGTTTTTATAGTAAAAAATTATTATAATACTGAGAAAATTATAGACTCAATGGAGGAGAAGTATATGTTTTCAGGTTCAACAACATCAACAGGAAATGTCGCTCTTACAGCGATTATTACTGTAATTATTATAGGTTTTTTATACTTTTTACCTATTATAATTTCGGTTTCAACAAAAAACATTAAACTAAAAAGAACAGTATTGTTTAATCTAATAGGATTATATCCAATTGCGTTTTATTATGCCACTGCACCTAAATATCAAAGTAAAAGTAAAACTATATTGCCGCGTAATTTGATTAATGTATTGGGTATTGTATCAAGTTTGGGAATCATTGCATCACATTTTATTCCTGCACTATTTGCAGTTGATGAAATTACTGCAGAAAAAACATTCTATAATGTTTTTAAGCTTTTAGAACTTAATGGTTCAGGTGTTGAAGACATAAAAATTGTAAAAGTTATTTGTGCAATTACAATTGTAGTATTATTTTTACTTGTTATAGGATTAGTATTCAGAATTTTTAAAAGAAAGCCCGATAGCAGAATATTTTTTATTAGTATAATTGCTTTGATCACATCATTGTTTTTTGAACTTTGTGTTGTTAGTGAGTTGCATTTATTTGATTATTGGAACATTGGTATTACAAAGTTTTATTTGATTTTTTGGATAGTATGCATAGTGATTTTACTTTCATCAACATTTATAGCTTTACTGCAAGGTGATGGAAAGCATATTGAATTAATTTCGCAAGAAAAACCAATTGAAACTTCTGAAATAGAATCAGAAAAATTTGGTATAGGTTCAGATGTTAAAAAGAAAAATAAGCGTACAAAAATTATTGCAGTTGTTGCTGTTATTTTAGCAATCATTTTATTATTCTCCTTCTGTGGTCATAACGGAAACAATAAAAATGATAGTAAGAAAAACGATTCTGCTATGACAGAATCTGAAAATAAAGAATTCTCTTTAAGTTATATTGATCAGACAAATATAAATTCAGGCGGTTTTATGACTAGCGATAACAAAAATATTTATATAGCGAAAACTTACGGAATATGTTATTCAAAACTTGAGGATAAGGATAAACCTTTTGAAGATTATTTTACATTAACGTCTGTTGACAATTTAAACTATCGCCCTAATTTGATAGCAGATAATAACGGAAATATATATTATATGACTTCTGATAAAGAAACATATATTAATGAATATATTTGCTACAATATTGAGAATGAAACTTATAAAAAACTTTTCTCTGGATATATTGTAAACGTTATATATTATAATGATACTTTTTACTATATTGACTATATTGGAACAAATAGCAAACAATTCAAATTAATGAGCTATAACGATGGAGATATTAAAGAGCTTCGCACAATGGCTGGTTATTGTGGAATATGCAATGATTTATATGCAGAAAATGGTTATATTTATTTTGCTCAAAGCGGTGATGAAAATGCATTGTGTCGTTATGATATTGACAAGGGCGGAGATATAGAAAATTTGTTAAGTGCTTGGATTTCAAGCTTTACGGTTTGCAATGGTAAAATTTATTATTCTATTGTAGATGAAAGTGATTTAATGCAATTTAATCCATCAAATAAAGAGAATAAAACTATCTGTTCTTCAGATTACGATGGTGTTATACAAAATGTGAAAATCATAAACGATGATTTATTATATACTTTCAATTCAAATTATCCGGAGAGCAATACATCAGGCAACTATAAATGCAATATAAACAGCGGTAATACAGAACTATTTCTGAAGAATATGCGTAATTTTAATTATGTAGGTAATCAAATGTATTATTTGATTGATAATGACGAAGAGAATATCAACGATAGAATTTGGATTATAAAAAAATACAATGACGATGTTAATCAAACTATTACAAAAGACGATGCAATTTTACTATCTCGCATAGATGATATAAGTTCATATTATGCTTCCAGTGAAGACGAGATAAATTATATATTTGAAGCAAGAGATCGAGATGATTTAAAAATATCTGTAAATAAATATAGTGGAGAAGTAAATGCGTACTAAAAAAAGAAAAATAATTCTATCAATAATTTTGATAGGTATAGTAATAAGTGTTTTAGTTTTGAGCGTAATTACGCTTGGAAGATATAAGAAACTTGATACATATTCAGATAAAATAATTGAAAATTTATCAACAGGAATTTGTGATTTGGATAATAATACTGATTACCCAAACGAAGTGAATTCTCTTGAATTGCCAGATGAAATAAAAAATGAAATGATAGAAAAATATGTTACAGAAGAAAATCCACTAATGTATGCTGTATTAACGAATTCAGAAATTAATAGCAATATCTCAATATTTAATAATCAGGTTGAAATAACAATCAGTGCACCTGATATGATGACATTTGTTGAAGATTATACAGGTGAGCTGTCATCTAAAAAAATACTTGAAGATGTTAAGGCATATTGCCCTAATGCAGATAGGAAAGATTTTTCATTTGTAATTACATATGAAAAATCCGGCGATGAATGGACTGCTCAATACGACGAACGCATTGTTGCAAATGCAGTAACAGGTGGACTTGCCGATGCGTATGACAAGTATGCAAATGAGTGGCTCGATGAAGAAATAGAAAGCATGGAGGATTGATATGAAAAAATTATTTAAAAAGATATTATGCTTTTCATTATCTTTGATAATTGCATTATCCTCTTGTGTCATAAGTGCTTATGCAGAGAGCACATTGGACGGTGCTGTTCCGGGTTCTATAAATCTTTATATTTCAGATAAAGGAACAATTAATGAGCTAAGAGCTATGCAGTTAAATGATATTATTTATGTTGATGCGACTGAATTAGCAAATCTTCTTGAATGCAGATTTATTAAAACGGATAATTATATCTTCTTCGCTTTTGGAAGAACATATTATAACTTTTATTATTCATCCAAAAAAGTTGGTGTTGTTTATGCTTCGTGGATTAATAATGTGGGCGAAACATCTTTTGAGTCCATAGCAGAAACAATAAAAGACGATGAACATAATGCAGTTTGGGTGCCACTCAGATTTACATTAGCTGTACTGAATTGTGATTTTATTATTGGTAATGAATGTATAATTACAAGCATTCCAAAGTCAACGGTATTTGATTTACAGTATGACTGGATAAAAAATAAAAAAAGGTATTCATTTGACTGGAATGACGACTATTATATAGACGATGTTAATGCAGATACTATGCGAAAAAGTGCATATGTGGTTCAGCTTATTAACGGTATGATTTCAATGGAGGCTTCCTCTATCGTTGAGGCAGTATCATGTCTGAACAGAGATATTAGTGGATATGATATTAAATATGGACAGGATTTTTCGAGACTATATATAGTTCCATCTGCTAATGAACTTGACAGTATTAACTCAACAATAAGCAAAGCAGTAAAACCATATAACAATACAGCAAAAGTTGTTAAGAATATTAATGGGACAATAAACGAATTGAGTCAGAATACTGCAAATTCTGCAAAGTTATGTCAGGAATACATCAATGGTATAAATAATGCTAATGGAAATATTGCTGAATTTAACAAGAGCTTTTCACAGATGAAGAAAAATGCTGATAAAGAAGCCAAGTGGCTAAAAAACACTGAATTACTTAGAGAAATTGATAAGGAATTAAATTTTGAGAGAATTTCTGATGCAGTTTCTGCAGCTGCTGATATAATTTCTATTATGACATATGTATCGGAATATGCACAGCAGGATAAATTTTCAGTTGCTTCAATGGAATGGGTTTTAAATAATAATTATTCTAAAGAATACTTGTCAAAAGCAACATTAAATTCTTGTAATACTTATGTCAAATCATTAGATACCAATGTGGCAGCATATTCTGCTTATAGATATTTCTGTGACAATATAGGATCTATACTTGGTGATAGTGTGAAAGCATTAGGAGGTAAAGGTATATCATCTGCCATAGGTGCAAATGCAAATTGGATGTTGTTTGCTTGGAGTATTGCAAAGAATACGATTCCGTTTTTTAAGGACGGTTTGTCAAATACTGATAAAATGCTTTTAACTACATATGCACAATGCTTTCAATATGAAACTTATAGATATGTAAAGGAAATATCAGATAAGGTGTTTGTAAATAATTCTGTTAATGAAGATTATTTGAATGATTATGTAATGAGCTGGTACAGCTTTTTCAAATCTGCTTATATTTGTCGAGATGCTGCTCTTGGGGTTAGCGATGATATTCCTCAGTTCAGAATAGATGACCAAAATCAAAAGAATAAAGAAATAGCGTCAAATCTATCGTTTTTAAGACAAGCTTCATTTGAAAACGATAAACCTGAAAAATATGTTGGTACAATCTTTGGCTTTTTTCCTTCGGTTAGAAAAGCCTTTATCAAAGATTATAATGAACAGCCTGTTATACAAGTGTTCAAGCTCCTCAAAAAAACATATGAAATAGTAGATTTCCTTAAGCTTGTTTATCAAAATCGTGAGGGAGTTATGTGGGCAAAGATAGTCAAAGATAATGAGAAATTATCAGTTCTTAAGAAGGAACTTATAGAGGATTTTTTGCTTAGTGAAAGTGATTATAAACTGCTGATTGATTCCTTTGTGTATGAAATCAGTCCGTTCACCAATCTTAACCAGGGTGAAAAGCTGACACTTAGCTTTTCCTATGATAAGAATATCAATAAAAGAGGCATTACTTTTGAAAATAATAAAGAATTGTTTGCTGATTTTGAAAGTGATGAAACCGTTTATTACAGATATTTGAAAGAAAATGATGATGGTGTGAAACTTTCAAATACTATTGTTGATGGTGGTCCCTTAAAAAGTTTTCCTATAACACAAGAGGAATCAGGTGTTATTTGTGAAAATCTATACGATTACGATAATGATGACTTTATGGAAATGATGACTATATCTCTTCAAACAGCTGTTGATGATAGTTCAGCAATTAATATGAAACTGGATTTATATGATTATGTTAATGGTAAAGTTACAAAAATTGATTCTATTTCATCTGATTTATATTGTTGTCAACTATGGAGTGGAGTTTGGAATGATATAAATGTATATATATATGAAAATCAAATCGGCATAATCAAGGAAAGCGCAATATATTCTCGTAGTGTTGAATGGCAAGAAATATATATGTATAAAATTGAAAGAAGCAAAATAATTACAGAAAAAATATATATGAAAGAAAGAGCACATTCAACGTGGTCATTATATGAGGTGTTGTCTGACACTTATTATTACAATGATGATATGAGTGAACTACATGGCAAAATTAATGAAGGACAAGTTAAATTTAGAAACGAATTGAAGGACTCTTTTATTTATCCTTATATATCCATAGACACAGTTGAACAAATAGCTAATACAATTTGTACAATATCAGATAAAGAAATTTATCCAAATACAGATAAAAGAATTATTCATTATAATGTTAAATGTAAAACCGATTTGTATGGAAAAATTTACTCGTTAGAATAGGAGGACTAAAATTGAAAAAGGCAATAATAATCATCATTTCTATTATATTTTTGGCTGGTGCTACAGCAGGATTAAGTATATATATTCACCATGAATCTGGTAAATCCAAGGTGCCTGTTACTGAAGAAACACAAGAAACAACATTTGTTTATGATGAAGATAATGAGGCGATGAAAAAAGAAACGATCAACACAACAATTACGATTGATGGTTTTGAATACAATCTTCTTGATACATATATGTATGAACTTGAAAGTGATGGATGGGAGATATTTGATTTTGAATATTCATGGGAATTGATAGGCTCGGAAAAAACAAAGTATTCTTATTATTCAGATGTTAGAGATATAGGGGCAATTCAAGTTGACCTTGAAAATAACGGAACATTTATTTCTGTTATCGCAGAAACAGTCACAAACAAAGAAGTTATTTTGCGTGAATGTAAAGTAACAACACTTGAAACAGTGTATGATGTAGGTAATCATACAGTACGTGGAATGCCGGCATCATTTAACATCTTAGATTTGTTTTCGCAGGATGATGGTTGCAAGAATTTAGTAGAGCGACTTGAAGTAGAAAGATTTACAAGAAGAAAAGAACGTTCAGGAATAGATAGTTATAATGAATATTCAGAAATTAATAATTATGAATATCCAGATGAAGTTCGTGATGGTGATAAGGAAGTTGTGTTTGCAAAATATGCTGACGAGAAATATGTAATTATGGTTGATATTACATGGAAAGAAGAAAAATTAGTCAGATTTAGCACTTACTTGTATGTTACTAATGAGCTATATTAAAAATAAAAAGTGAGGCAAAACAATATGAAGCAGCATATTGAATGTTTTGAACAATAGAAGAGATATGGCTCGGATGAATTAATCATTGATAAACGGTGATTTGCAGATATTAAATATGGTGAATCAATTTTGTTAAAAAAAGATTTTATATCTTCTTTTGAAACTCCTTTTATAGTGACAATAACTATATTACAGTTGATGCAAGTGTTTTTGGTTATTTGTGTCTGTTAGATACAATATATTGTTACCATGAAACATCACTGGAATATGTATTAAATGTAAACTATGAGGATATGTACTCAAAGAAGTATTCTGCAGAAATACATATAAACTATACGATTGATAAAGACTATAAAAATAATCCTAATAAGTTTATTATTATATTTAAGACAAATACAATATATAAATGATTTAGCAGGTGCGATTTTTCGCACCTGCTTTTTCTATATGTCAATCTTGTATGATGTTAAAATGATTAAATTACTTGTACATATAAAGGTTAATATTGAGTTATCATAAAGAATTTGTAAATTTTTCAAAAAACTTTTGTTACCTTTTGCATTTTTCGACACTTACATTATGTAAGAGAATATTTTGTTAATTTTTATTGTCAAGAGGGTAAAATGATACATTTTTGTCGAAAAAATATGCAGTTTTGTATTTCTTATTGACAATTGTGTTTATTTAACAAATATAATAAACTTAAATGATGTAATAAAAAGGAGAATATTATGCCTCAAAAAATTACTGTTTATGATTTACTTATATCATGTCCTTTGGATGTAGTGGATTATATCCCTATTATAGAAACCACAATAAATCGTTTTAACAATAGTTATGGTAGGCTAAATAATATTATCATACGGACATATCATTGGAGTAAAGATACATACTCTGAAATTGGAGACCATCCTCAGGTATTATTTAATAATCAAGTTTTAAACAATATGGATATTGTAATTGGAATTTTTTGGACAAAATTTGGTGAGCCAACAAAAGACTATAACTCAGGAACTGAAGAAGAGATAGAGCGAATGATCTCAAAGAAAAAACAAGTTTTTTTGTATTTTCTTGATTTTCCTGTTCCACCTTCGCAGTTTAAACAGTCTCAATTTGATAAGTTAAATGCATTCAAAGAGAAATATCGTGACGAAAGTATTTATTTCATTATCTCTGATGAAAATACTCTAATAAATAAATTACGAGAAAATTTAGAATTGTATTTCGGTAGCATCATTAAAGGCAAGAGATTTTCTGAAAGTAACAATAAAAACGAAATATTATGGGTAGATGATCACCCTGAAAATAATGTATATGAAAGAACTATTCTTGAACATTATGGTTTACAGTTTTCTTTAGCTTTAAACACTGAAAAGGCATTAAACCTTATGCATAATAATAAGTTTTCACTTGTTATCTCCGATATGGGCAGAAAAGAAGGAAATAATGAGGGATATGTGCTTTTAGAGAAGATTCGTGAATTTGATGAAAATATCCCTCTTATTATTTATGCTGGTTCAAAAGCACCCGAACATATAAAGAAAACTAAAGATAAGGGCGGACAAGGTTGCACGAATGATCCTGGTGAACTTGTTGATTTAGTTATCAAAAATTTACTGATTAATTAGACGTGAAATTTATTAGGAGTGGTATTTTATGCGTAAAGCTGTATGTGTTGGAATAAATTATTATGATTTTGCAAGTAGTTTAGAGGGATGCATTAATGATGCTAATGATGTAGCGAATGTATTAGAAAGAAATTATGATGGCTCTAAAAATTTTGATATTAATTTGATTACTGCATTTGATGCAAATAGCAAAATAACAAGAAAGGTTTTAAAAAATGCTATAGATGACCTGTTTTCTGATAATCCGGAAATAGCTCTGTTTTATTTTTCAGGACACGGATATATTGAATCAACAGGTGGATATTTAATAACATCAGAATGTAATGACGGTGATGATGGTCTACCATTATCAGATTTACTCACTATCGCATCTCAATCAAAGGCAAAAAATAAAATAATTATTCTTGATAGTTGTCATTCTGGAGCTACTGGTAATTTAAATCAATTTGATGAGTTTTCACTTATATGTGAAGGAATGACAATATTAACAGCATGTGAAAAAAATCAATACTCAATAGAAAGTAAAAAGCATGGTATTTTTACATCATTATTAGTTGATGCATTATTAGGTGGTGCTATGAATTTGCTTGGTGAAGTAACTCCTGGCAGTGTTTATGCTTATATTGATCAATCTTTAGGTGCTTTTCAGCAAAGGCCATTATTCAAAACTAACATAAAAAACTTTGTTTCTTTAAGGAAATGTAAACCACCGATAGAATTGCAGGAATTACATAAATTGACATCTTTGTTTTTTAATTGTGATGAAGAATTCAAATTAGATTCTAGTTATGAACCAACTAGTTTAGAACACAATGAAGAGCATTGTGAAAAATTTGCTGTTTTACAGCATTTTAATCATGTTAATTTAGTTATTCCTGTAGGAGCAGAACATATGTATTATGCTGCGATTGAAAACAAATCCTGTAAGCTTACACCACTTGGAATCCATTATTGGAATCTTGTAAAAAATAAAAGAATTTAGGAGGTTACAATGAGTAAACAATATAATTTATTTATAAGTCATTCATGGTCATATTCTGACGCTTATGATAAACTCGTTAATCTTTTAGAAAATGCAGAAGATTTTGACTTCAAAAATTATTCTGTCCCTAAAGATAATCCTGTTCATACTAATGGAACCGATAAGGAATTAAAAGCTGCAATAAAAGAACAAATGTCACACGCTAGTGTTGTTTTGATTCTTGCTGGTGTTTATTCTTCGTATAGTAAATGGATAAATAAGGAAATAAAAATTGCTAAAAACGAGTTTAATATACCCAAAAAAATTATTGCTATTGAACCTCGGGGTTCTCAAAAAACTTCAAGTGTAGTTAAAGATGCAGCTGACGATACAGTAAAATGGCAAACTAAGTCTATTGTTGATGCAATAAAAGAACTGGTGTAGAAAACATTATGGATTCCAACTGGTGTTTATTTAATGAAACATTCAAGTTATACTTTTTTTAAAATTAGAATATTATTTAAACATGTTAAGGATTATTTATGAAAACAATAAAAATATTTATTGCTTCTTCAGATGAAGTGAAAAAAGAACGCGAAGAATTAGAAAAATTAATAAATGAGAAAAACTTAATTTATCATGATTATGGTATATATTTAAAGCCTGAAATGTGGGAACTTCAGTCAAGAAGTTTTTCTGATAAAAGAAAACAAAACGAATATACGGAAAGACTACTTGACTCAGATATTGCGATTTTTATTTTTGGAATACGAATAGGAGAACACACTAAAGAGGAATTTAATATAGCATATAAAAATATGAAAAACAGAAAAAAGCCTCACTATATTTTTACATATTTTAAAAATGTGAATGTTAATTCTCGTATGCTTAAAAATCGCCAACTGTCGGAATTAAAAAAAGGTAATAGTTTACAGAATTATATTATGAAAACTTTGCAGCAAGTTTATGATTATTATGTTACGATTGATGAAATCAAACTTAAAGTTGAAAATGAAATTAATAGAATTTTACTTCCAGAAATATATAGAAAGAATAATGATATTTTGAAAGACAAAAAGATTAATGATTTTATTGATATATACAATGGAATTACAGAAGCATTTCAAGTGAACTTTAAAAACACAATTATTGATTCGGCAATAAATCAACTATATTTACTAAAAAAATACGACATCAAACCTAAATTGAGTCAATTAAGTAAAAGTGATTATTACGATTTGTGTCAAGCACTTATTAAAGATACTCAATCTGGTTCAAAAATTAAAGCTCTTTCCTTAATGTTAAAGTGTGAATGGACTAATTCTCCCGAGGAAGTTAATTTTTGGAAGGCTAATGTTGATGCTGTAAAAAGAGATGTTTTATTGGAAAGAATATTCATTGTGAAAAAGAAGGAAGAGCATAGATTAGCACATATTCCTCAAATTGTAAATCATATGAATGAAAAAAATGATTTTCTAAAAGCATATGTAATACAAAAAGAAACATTATTAAATTTTGATAATAAGTTATTAAAAGATGCTGGAAAAGGTTTTCTTCTAGTTGATGATAAAAATAATAGAGTTGCGCTTCTTGATGAGGATTCTGAGAACGGAATGAGAGGTACTCCGATTTTTGATGAAACTGATTTGGAAAAATTAGATAAAACATTCGATAAAATAAAAAAATTATCTGTTCCTTTAGATGAATATATTAAGAATGTCAAATTATCTCATCACAAAAAAGAAATGCTTTCAATCTTTGTTACAACGGAATGCAATTTAAACTGTGATTATTGTTTTACTAATAAACATGTTGGAAATCATAAGAATCAAACAATAGATATAGAATTTGTAAAAAAAGGAATTGATGAGTATTTTAAATCAGAATATATAAGACATATTAGATTTTTTGGAGCAGGTGAACCAACTGTAAAACTAAATATAATAAAGGAAACATGTAAATACGCTGTGGAAAAAGGTGGCGATGCTGTAACATTTGAAATACAAACAAATGGAGCATTTGATGACGATACAGCTGAATGGTTGTCAAAAAATATTAATATAATTTGGATTTCTTGTGATGGTACACCAGACATACAGGATGCACATAGATTATGCATAGATAAAAATAAAAAATCTTCTGAACTTATTAAAAAGAATATTGAAATTTTAAAAAATGGCAATTGCTTTGTCGGAATTAGATCTACAATAACAGATGAAAATGTCGATAGACAAATAGAAATGATTGATTATTTTAAAAGTATTGGTATAAATACAATTTGGGTAGATCCGATATTTCCAGGTGTTGGTGATAAAGAAGAAAGCAATTTTGATCATATGAAATTTGCTAAAAAATTTTTAGAAGCTTGTTGTTATGCAGAAAAAGAAAATGTTTTTTATGGTAGTATATTAACATGTAATTTTGGTGACACAGTAACGACTCATTGTAGAGCTTGTCTTCCAGTTCCACATTTAACAACTGACGGCTATGTATCAGCTTGTGATATGGCTTTATTTGGAAATGACAGCAATCATATGGATCCGTTTATATATGGGAAATGGGACCAAAAAAGAAAAACAATAGATTTATATGATGATAAAATCTCCAAATTGCAATCAAGAAATACAGAAAATATGTCGCACTGTAAGAAATGTTCTTCAAAAGAACATTGTGGAGGATATTGTCTTGGTGAAGTTTTAAATGAAACACGAGATTTATTTGGAAAGAAAAAAGGTGTATGTGAAGCAATAAGATTTTTGGATTCACATATGAACGAAAATCAAAGAAAATATCTTTACACACATCCATAATAATATGATATCAATTTCTAGGATGAATTTGATATGTAGGAGTTTAAAATGCAACATACCAAATAATATGTGAAAGTGTTGAATTTAGTCTGGTAAGCAAATAGAATGTATTTTGACAATGAGAACTGGAAGAATTGTAAAATCATTGAAAAAATACATGCTTACTAATATTTAAGCTTGTGGATATTTTTAGTTCTTATTATGATAATATTGAAAAGCAGCAATTGAATTGTGTTTCTTGAATATTTTTCTATTTTGAGTTATACTATTTTCAAACAGATGGTAAAAAGGATATTATCATGCCAATAGTTCAAGATATACTGTGTATAAGATTGATGAGGAATAAATATGAGCAAAAATAATACAGTTTATAATAATGATTCGGTTAAGCTATTGCTTGAAACTTCTAAAAGTGAATATGATAATGAACATAATAGAACTACAATTATTGATAGTAAAACTGGAATTGCCTTACCAATTATATCAGCTTATGCATTAGCATTAGCTCAAATGAATAATTATAAATTGCTGTTAAATATATCAGTTGAAAATCTCAGTGATTTAATTATTGCTATATTGTTGTTATTTACATATACAGCTAGTTTAATACTATCTTTAGTTGCAGTAATAATGATGGTTAAAGTTATATCAATGCGTAATTACAGTGTTATTAAAGTACGTGATTTATATAATAATAATTATTTAAAAGAAAACGATATATACATTTCTATAAAATTAGTTCAATTATATATTTCTGCAACAGAAAATAACAAGGCAACAAATGATAGTAGAATTCCGTTGTATAAAAAAGCTTGGATAATTACTGTTGTTTCTATTGTTTTATTTGTAGTATTTTTGATTGTAAATAATTATATTTTTAGTTAGGAGATGATAACTTGTCTGATGATGCAATTGAAACTATTAACTCAATAAATTCAGGAGAACTACCGGCTATTGATTGCAACCTGCAATCTGTTGGACTTGACTCCAATTACAGAGGCATTGATACAATATCATTTGGTTTACAAACGATAACCCATGGCCAAGATGATTGATAAACTCAATTGTAATTGATAGAAAAATGCAGCTTATCTATCATCCACCAAGGTAACGCTACCATCAGGTTCTAGTTGGCGCAAGTCGGTGAGGGTTCAAGTCCCTTCTCCTGCACCATAAAAGAGCAAGTCTTTTGACTTGCTCTTTTGCTTTTAGTCGGACAAAACAAGAAGTTGATAGAGAAATGCATATAAATTTTGCAAATACGATTTATGATGAATGATGAATGTGGAAATATTCATAAAATGGCATTTTTATATTGAAAGATTATATAATTTATGATAAAATTTACGTATTAGTAATTCATTGTTAATACTTTATCAATTTCAGAAGAAAGAAGGCTGATGTATATGGAAAAAACAGGGAAAAAATTGTTGAGTCTTTATCTTGCGTTTTTAATTATCATTTCAATGATAACACCTGCTTTTATTGTTAGCTATGGTGCGGTAAATTCTATTAACATAACGGATGAAAACGGAGTAGAGATTACAGAACGCCAAACAATTAAAGAATATGATACGGTTCAGTTGAAATACAATACCTCAGAGGCTATTCCGGATGGTGCGTATGTCGTATGGTCAAGTAATCTGCCTCTTCTTGCAGGCGTTGACGAAAATGGTATTGTTAAAGGCTACGACTATTCGAAATCTGCCGTTATCAATCTTTGGATTGATGAAAATATCCGTGTTCTTCCGCTTGTGGGAGATGCAATGGCAGATCAAATTCTGAATTCCTTAACAAGTACCGGAGTTGATCTTGATGATATGAACAATGAGCTTATTGTGGCAATCATCAGAGGCATTGCAGGTGATGCACTTGCAAATAGTCTGGAAGCTGTTTTAAACAATATGAATGTAAAAATTTCGGCAACACTCAGAGATGTTAACGGTAATGAAATTTCATCAGATACCGTTGAATTTGTTGTGGAAAAAAATCTTGTTGCAAGTGTTCTTCCGACAGGCGTTCATATTACAAACAGAAATGTAGTTCCTCTCGATGTTGCAGTAGGAAAAACGGTGCAGTTGTTTGCAGCTGTTACTCCTGTCAGACTTCATCATAATGTAAAATGGTCTGTCGGTAAAAATACATTTGACCTTGAATCAAAAAAACATGCAGAGGTTACTGCAGACGGCCTTGTAACATTTACATCTCCTGGTACTGCATCAATATTAGTTCAGGATGCAAGTAATCTTGCTTTTTCAAGTTATATTACATTTAAAGTTTATGACACAGCTGATTTGCCTGTTGAATCATTTGATATTGTTGGTGATACAAGTGTAAAGGAAGGTGAAACCGGTCAGCTTGCTATTGCCAATGTTGTTCCTGAGGGAGCATATACGGGCGACCTTGTTTGGTCTGTTGCAGATCCGGCTGTTGCTGTTATTGACCAGAACGGTAATGTAACCGGTCTTGATGGCGGCGATGGATATATTGAATATTCAAAAACAACGCAGGTTACTGCTGTTGCAGGCGGAGTAACTAAGACTGTTGATTTGAAAGTTACTCGTGCCGGTGTGACCGGTAATCTTTCTTCTGTTGAAATAGCAGGTCCGGATGCAATTCCTGTCGGAAGTGTAACGGAATATAAATCAAATGTTACCCCTGCAAGACTGAATGAAAATAAATCTCTTCATCGTGAATGGGGATTGATTAATCACTTAACAGGAGAGACTCTTTGGGCAACTGATGAAAATCCTGTCACAGATAATTTTATTTCCATTGATTCAAATGGTAATGTAACTGCTCTTGCAAGCGGTCAGGTTACTCTTGTTGCCAAAGCAACATTTAATAATCAAACTGTGGAAACGAAAAAAGATTTAATAGTTGGTAAAGCGATTGAAAGTTTTGATATAACAGGTAAATTCAGTGTAGCAGAAGGAAATGAAGTACAGCTCTCCATTTCCAATATTTTACCTGAGGATTACGATCCGGAAATTTTAGCTACTGCTGTGTGGTCTGTTGCAGATCCAAAGGTTGCATCTGTAACGCAGACCGGTCTTGTTAAAGGCTTAGACTGCGGTGGATCATTGGCTTGGAATAATCAATCGACGGATGTTACTGTTTCTGTCGGCGGTATCTCAAAAACGGTAACGATTAAGGTTACAAATAAAGTCGGACTTGATAAATACACCGGCGGCCAAATTATTGGATTGGATTATGTAATTAAAGATTTTCCAATGGAATATTCTGCTGTACATTCTCCTGAAAGAGTTAATGCAACCAGACAGTTTTGGGGCGTAGTTACAGACGATGGCTCAGCTCCCTGGAGTGCAAACAGCAGTATGGGCATAACTAACTTTAACGGTAATATGGAAAATTCAATTGTTAAGGTTGATGCCCCTACGGATGGAAACAACGCTGAAACAGGTAAAATCATTGGTCTGCAAGCCGGAACGACCACTATCCATACATATATTGCAAATCTCTTAACAACTTATATTGACCTTCAAAAAGAAATTACGGTTGTTGAGATTGAGCCTAAATCAATAAAAATCACGCCTCCTCAAAAAAACGATTATATTGAAGGCAGCGTTGATTTGGATTTAACAGGCATGGTGATTGAGCTTACCTACAGCAGGGATGATATTGCTGAATATTATGGTGAAGAATTTGCAAATAGCCTTACAGATGATCAGCTTACAGTTCCTGTGACAGATTATACGGTCGGAGAAGTAAATAAAAATACTCTGGATACGGAGCAGTATGTTCTTGTTTCCGTTACACGAGCCGGAAAGAGCTTTAAAACTGTTTTTCCAATAACAATACATTCAAAAGAATTAACAAGTATTGAACTTGAAAATCCACAGTATAAATATCTTGAAGGGGTAACGAATCTCAATCTTTCAGACCTTCGTGTTAAGGCAAATTATAATAATGCTGAATCAGAATATGTAACGGATTATGTTGTTAATGAATCTGAATTCAATCCTGAGCTTTTTGATGAAGAGCAAAACATTACTGTTACATATACTCACGCACGCAGGAGCGCATCAGCTGCTTTCCCAGTAATTGTTTACGGTATTCCTGTTGTTTCGGTTGATTCAGGTTCGTATAATGGCGGATGGACTGACAAAGATATAACCTTTACACTGTCTTCAACACACCAGCTTGATGGGGTTAAATATTATTATAAAACAGATTCTGATTCACAGCTTGTTGAGATTGAAGGAAATACCTTAACTGTAAATTCAAACACAAGTGATGTTTATTATTTTAAAGCGGTAAACAGCAGCAATATTGAAAGCGAGTTTACACAAGGATTTGAAGTTAAGCGTGATGACATAACTCCGTCATTTAAATTGGAGCAAAGTGTTAAAGATGTTACGAATAAAGATTACGCTGTTTTAATCAGTGATATGACAGTTGGTGCATCAGGTATTCAATCGGTTACCCTGAATGGTTCTGATATAACAAACACACCAACGCAGTTTACAGTAAGCGAAAACGGGACATACGACGTTGTAATCATTGCAAATAACGGTCGTTCTTCAACACAGTCAATTACTGTTGAAAATATTGACAAAGAAGTTCCGGCAGTTAACAGCATATCTATTGCCCATAAGGAAAACGGCGGTCTTGCAAGACTCCTGAATAAATTAACATTTAAAATGTTTTTCAATGAAAAGGTTGAAATAACAATTGACGCATCAGATAAAGGTGTGGCAGGAATTGACAGAGTAGAATACCGTTTGCTTGATGAAAACGGAAATCCTATTGATGATTGGAAAACATATAACGAATCAGACAAGCCGACACAGGATTCTGAATTTAAAGGATTTGTTGAAGCTCGTGCAATTGATAAGGCAACAAACGAATCAGAAATTTTGCGTTCAGACGGCTATGTAATTGACAGAGATCATCCGACTGATGTTATAATGAATGCAACATACAATGGAGAAGCTTATACTCCGGCAACGTGGGTTGCAGGGGATGTTAATGTTGGGTTATCATCAACCGCTTTTTCAGATATTTATGAATATTGTTATCGTATTGACGGCGGCGAATGGATTGCACTTGACTCAGATACTTTCACAGCAACGCAGGAGGGAATTCATAAATATGAATTCAAGGCAGTAAGCTATTCAAATCTTGAAAGTGCCGTATCGGAAATGGATATACGAATTGACCGTCAGGCTCCTGTTATACGAGTTGACTTTGAAGGTACATTCGGAAGATGGTCAGGTGACGGCGTTAAGTTTAAATTATCTACCGAAGATGAATCACTTTCAGGCGTATCCTATTATTATGATAACGGTAATGGTTGGGTGAAAATCACAACAGGTGAGGAAATTGAAATTAATTACAGTGTAAATGCAACATTCCGCTTTAAAGCTGTTAATAATGCAGGCACTGAAAGTTATCCGTCTGATAGTTATATTGTTATGATTGACGCAGAAGAACCAACAATTACGCTTAATCAGTCAGTAACAACATCAACAACAAAACCCTATAATATTGAGATACAGACTACGGCAGGTGAAGCAGGTCTTAAATCTCTTTTTGTTAATGGCACTGACATAACAGATAAATCGGAATTTGAGGTCTCTAAAAACGGTACATATGTTTTCACTGCTGTTGGTAATAACGGAAAGATTACAACAAAAGTATTAGAAATAACAAATTTTAAAATTGAAAATGAACCTCCGATTCTTCAAATTGTAGTGGATGGTACAATAGGCCATGTTACAAATGAGGATGTAGTGTTTACACTCAGTACGCCAAATGTCCTTTCAGGTGTTAAATACTATTATTCAATTGGCGAAGAATGGATACCTATGGACAGCGATACACTGATTGTTTCGGAAAACTGTTCTGCTGTGTATAAGTTCAAGGCTGTTAACAGTGCAGGCGTAGAAAGCTATGTCAGTCCCGGATACAAAGTTCTTATTCAGAAAGAGACGGATATAGACTATGCTGCATTGAAGGCGGCTATTGAAAAATTCAGCGAATTAAATTCAGCAGATTATTCAGAAGCGTCATACAATAATCTTAAAAATGTTGTTGATAATCATAAGAGCTTGTTAGACACAGCACAATCTCAGGAAGATGTTGACCGAGCAGTAATAGAAATCCTTGAAGCAATTTATGATTTAGAGCCGTATTTTAACTTTACAGTTTCTGCAGAAAACGGCAGCTATGATGTAACTTGTGATGGAAGTACATCAAGCGATGGTAAGTATTCATTATTGTTTGGTACAGAAATTACATTGTCGGCAACAGCAAATGAAGGCTATGAATTTGTAGGTTGGTATGATGTAACAAATAATTTGTATTTCAGCAAAGAGAATACGTATACATTCAAGATTACTTCAAATACAAATTTGAAAGCCGTTTGTGCTAAAAAACAGTCTGCAACATTGACCTTTACTACATATAGCAATTGGGTACAGTCAACAGTTACAAAGACAGTTGACGAATGGAACAGCATAACAAGTATTGATGATTTATTGCCTGAAGTTCCTTATAAATATGGTTACAGCAACGGCAGATGGGTATATGATAATGACGAAGTTCTTTCAAAATTAAGAGCAGGTGAATGTGTATTCCTTATTCCTGAATATGATGAAGATGACACTTCATTACCAACACCAAGAGAGCCTGAAAATGGTGAGCCGGCACTTGATTTATATTATAAGCTTGATGCCGATACGAATGTAGGTTCGTTTGTAATGGCTGCAGGAATACCGGATGATTGCCGAATTGAATCTGTTGGAATTGCGTTCTATTACAAAAATGCAAATGAATTTGATCCGACAAAGTTTGAATTGCTGAATAATAATAAAATGCTTGTCGGCAGATTTAATACAGATGAGATAGAAGATATTTATATCGTTAATATGAATAAATTCACCTCAGCATATAACTGGGCAGCACGAGGTGTTGTAACCTATTATGATGCTGACGGTAATCTGAAAACTGTATATTCAAATCAGATTAATATCGTCAATAGGGAGCAGGTGTAATATGAAGAAACTGAAAAATCTAATATCTGTTTTACTGCTTGCAATTATGGTATGCAGTTTGAGTATATTTGCATACGCTGCTGAAATTAATATTGACGAACCCAAAGAAAGTCATAAATATACAGTAGTAAGTATCAATGAGAATGATATTACTTATATTTGTGATGATTGCGGGGATACAGTAAATATTCCAAAGAGTGAAATTATTGTAATGTGGAATATTGCTTATGTAAATAAGCCGCCGCAGCCGACCGATGTTGATGATAGCTCTTATCTTGATTTGCATAAAGACAATATCATCAATGCAAAGGATTATGCAGTATTAACGCATATGTAATTAAAGCATCCGAAGATTTTTAATTCAAGTCTTCGGATGCTTTTTATTACCACTATTACAACATATAATTTTTAAAATGATACAACAAGCTGCATTTTGATTTTTTCTTTCCCAAATACTGCGTGCTGAAGCTAAACTATAGAAAAAGGAGTTTGTGATATGATAAGAAAATTTGAAAAGCAAGACACAAAACGCGTTATGCAGATTTGGTTAGAAGCAAATTTGGAAGTGCATGATTTTGTGTCAAGCGAATATTGGCTTTTACAGTATCAGTCGGTACAGGAACAGCTTTTACCGGCAGATATTTATGTGTATGAACAGGATAACGAAATACAAGGATTTGCCGGTATGATGGATGACTATCTTGCAGGAATTTTTGTTGATAAAAAATACCGCTCTATGGGAATCGGAAAAGGTCTTTTAGAGTGTATCAAGAAAGTTTATCCTGTGTTTTCATTGAATGTTTATCAAAAAAATCAGCGTGCGGTGGATTTCTATCTGAGAGAGAAACTGACCATAGTATCAACAGGCGTTGATAAGGATACAGCAGAGGCTGACTATACAATGGTATGGGGAAAATAAAAAGGCGTGAGTGGTATCGCTTTGCTGATTTCATATCGTCCGGCATTGGTATCCTTATTTAAAATAAAACCTTTTTTGTTACCTAATTAAAATAATTCAACTTTACTCATAAAGCTATTGATAAATGGTGGTTTTATGAAAAAGTTTTTTGAAGATATATTGGAATATTTAAAAGAAATAAGCTTGCCTGTAAAAGTTGATTATATGATTCTTCTCCTGACATTTGTATTGGAAATGCTTTGGGCGTTTACAGGTGTCAGAATATATCACACCTATGTGCCTGTTGAAAATTTATTTGATTTATATGTGCTGGCTTTTCCATTTGTGTTTTTATTCATTAATCTTTTTGCGCTTTGCCGGAGAAGGGTAAGTAAATTTCTTTTAATGATTGATTTGGTTTTAGAGGTGACATATCCTGCATTGGTATCATCTGTATTAATGGTAATTAATGAAATCATTTCCTAAATAAAAATGTTTTTACATTAAGTAGCACTCGTATTGACAATTTGTAATAAATTAATTATAATTAACATAATGTCATTATGTGACAAATAATAAAAATATTTCTATTATTTATTTGCGGAGGAAATGCTATGAATGTATTTATGATTGGCGGAACAGGTCTTCTCGGCTGCGAGGCTGCTACCACTCTTATTAAAAAAGGTCACAAGGTAACATCAGTTGCTTTGCCGCCGTTACCGGAAGGCGCACCGATTCCAGAGGAAATGGACATCATCTTTGGGGATATCAATAAAAAATCAGATGAAGAGCTTGAGGAAATGCTCAAGGGTAACGATGTATTTATTTATGCTGCCGGTGTTGATGAAAGAGTTGAATTCCCTGCACCTGTAATGGATTATTATTATAAATTCAATATTGCTCCTCTTAAGAGAATTTTCCCAATCTGTAAAAAGGTTGGTGTTAAGAGAGCAGTCGTTCTCGGCTCATACTTTGCTTATCTTTCAAAGGCAAGACCTGATATGCGTCTTACTGAGAGAAATCCGTATTTCAAGTCAAGAATTATGCAGGAAGAGGTTTGTGAGGCTTTCTGTGACGATGATTTCAGCTGTGCAGTTCTTGAGCTTCCTTACATATTCGGTACTCAGCCGGGCAGAAAGCCGGTATGGACTATTCTGATTGAGCAGATTGGCTTTATGGACAGCTGGCCGTTCACAATGTACCCAACAGGCGGTACAACAATGCTTACTTGCCGTCAGGTTGGTCAGGCAATTGCAGGTGCTGCTGAGAGAAAGAAGTCAGGCTTTGAGGCTATTCCTATCGGTATGTACAATATGAAATGGGACGAATTCCTTTCTATCGTATATGATGCAAGAGGAATGCACGGTAGAAAGATTGTCGGCGTTTCACCTTGGATGATGAAGATGGGTATGATTAAGGTTGCTAAGGATTACAAGAAGCGTGGCATTGATTCCGGTATGGATCCATTCAATCTTCCTGATATTATGGATATTGACCTTTTCTTCAACAATGTTTATACTAAGGAACTCGGCGTTGAAGAGGACGATATTGTTGCAGCAATTACGGATTCTATTAAGATTTCCGAAGCTTCATACAATGGTACAGTTCAGCTTCTTGAAATGAAGGGCGAGTAATTAACTTTATAAATATTTAAAAGCGATGAGTTTTGCTCATCGCTTTTTTATTTTAAATTTATTGTTGACAAAGAGTGAATTAAATGATAACGTATGTTATATAACGATTGTTATTGGAAAGAGGGAGAAGGTTATGCCGCCAAAAGCCAAATATACAAAATCACAGATTACAGACACTGCATTCCGTATGGTAAGGGAAAATGGTTTAAGCTCGCTGACTGCAAGGAGCCTGGCGAAAGCACTTGGCACCTCAACAGGTCCGATTTTCACTGTTTTCGATACGGTTTCGGAAATTCAGGATGCAGTAATAGAAAAAGCAAAGCTTTTATACGATAGCTATTTAAAGTCAGGATTAACGCAGCCAATCCCATTTAAAGGGGTGGGAATGAAATATATTCAGTTTGCGAAAGATGAGCCGGAACTTTATAAGCTTCTTTTTATGACAGGTGACGGAACCGAACAGATTACAAACTTTCTTCCGGCATATGAAGTTAATACTTCTGAGGTTCTTGATCTTATTGAGGGCAGTTACAAAATCGATAAGGAAAAAGCCAAAAGTCTTTATAATCATCTTTCTGTTTATGCGTATGGTTATGCAACACTTTTTGCACAGGGAATTCATATCTTTACAATGGAAAATATTGACAGAATGATGACCGAGTTATTCAATGTACTGATAAGGAGTTACTTATGAACAATATAATAGAAATCCATAATTTAAACAAATCCTTCGGTGATGTCAGGGCGGTCAGTAATCTGAGCTTTAATGTAAGAAAAGGTGAGCTCTTTGCCTTTCTCGGAGTAAACGGTGCAGGAAAATCAACTACGATTAACATTATCTGCGGTCAGCTCGGAATGGACAGCGGCAATGTAATTATTGACGGTTGCAGCCTTAATGAAAATCCGAAAGGTATAAAAAATGCACTCGGTGTTGTATTTCAGAATTCTGTGCTGGATAAAGCTCTTACTGTCTATGATAATCTGGAGAGCCGTGCAGCTCTTTACGGAATATATGGTAAAGCGTTTAAGGCAAGACTTTCAGAGCTGGCAAGGCTTCTTGATTTTGAGGGTTTGCTGAAGAGAACGGTAGGAAAGCTTTCAGGAGGTCAGCTGAGACGAATTGATATAGCACGTGCCTTGCTTCACAATCCTAAAATTCTTATTCTTGATGAGCCTACAACAGGACTTGACCCTCAGACCAGACAAACGCTCTGGAATGTTATAAGCACATTGAGAAAAGAAAAAAATATGACCGTATTTCTTACCACTCATTATATGGAGGAAGCGGCAGAAGCAGATTATGTTGTCATTCTTGACAGTGGTAAAATTTCCGCAGAGGGAACGCCTTTGGAATTGAAAAACACTTATACAGGAGATTTCATTACACTTTACGGTATCAGTGAGAGCGAGGTTAAGCAGCTTGGCAGACCTTATGAAAAAATGCGTGATTCCTACAGAGTATCTGTTGAAAATACGCAAAAGGCAACGGAGCTTATCCTCAGATATCCTGATGTATTTACTGATTATGAAATCGTCAAGGGTAAAATGGATGATGTATTCCTGTCTGTAACAGGTAAAAAACTTGTAGGGGGTGAGGGCAAATGAAAATATTGAATATTCTTATCAAAAGAAATATAAAGCTCTTTTTCAAGGATAAGGGAATGTTTTTCACATCTCTGATTACACCGGCTATTTTACTGGTTCTCTATGCAACCTTTTTGAAAAATGTATATTACGATACCTTTGTTTCCGCTTTGCCTGAAGCCTTTAATGTTTCGGAAAAGCTGATTAATGGATGTGTGTCAGGGCAGATTATTTCTTCCATTCTTGCTGTTTCCTGTGTAACTGTGGCATTTTGTTCGAATATGCTCATGGTGCAGGATAAATCGAGCGGAAGTATTAAGGATTTCACAATTTCTCCATTAAAGAGCTCGTCCCTTGCAATCAGTTACTATTTTGCCACTATGATTTCAACGCTGGTGGTTTGCCTTGCTGCACTGTGTATCTGCCTTGCTTATGTTGCGGGTACAGGATGGTATATGAGTACGCTTGATGTAATCTATTTATTATTTGATGTTTTTATGCTTGTGATGTTTGGTACAGCACTATCAAGCATTATCAATTTCTTTCTGAATACGCAGGGACAGATGTCGGCGGTAGGAACGATTGTCAGCTCCGGCTATGGTTTCATATGCGGTGCTTATATGCCTATATCACAGTTTTCAGAGGGATTACAGAAAGTAATATCGTTTTTGCCGGGTACGTATGCAACATCACTTATACGTAATCATGCGATGAACGGTGTTTTTAAAGAAATGTCAAATCAGGGCTTTCCTGATAAAGCTGTTGAGTCCATAAAAACCTCCATTGACTGCAATATCTATTTTTTTGATAATAAAGTTTCTATAGAAATGATGTATTTCATATTAATAGCGACCATTGTTATTCTTCTGTCAGTATACGTTATTATGAATATCGTCAAAAGTAAAAGAGTAAAATAAGAAAAAAGCAGTACGTCTGACTAAGATGTACTGCTTTTTTGCCTAAGCTTCTTTGTTACAGGTATTACAAGAATGAGCGTTAATATAAATGATAATATATCAGCTGCAGGCTGTACATAGGTTATACCTGCTGCTTTCAGCCACATAGGGAGTGTAAGCATAAGCGGAACATAGAAAATGCCCTGTCTCGCCAGTGCAAGCACAGTTGCTTTTCCGGATATTTTCAGTGACTGCATAAGCATATTTGAGGAGGTGCAGTAGCCGATAAGCGGCATTGCAAAGCACTGTGCTCTTAATGCTTTTGTGCCTATCTCAATAACCTCAGCGTCGTCACGGAAAACTGCGATAAGCTGAGGTGCAAATAGAAAGGCAATTACAGAAAAAACAGTTATGATGCAGGTGGTTATGACTGTGGTAAACTTATATCCTTCATAAACCCTTTTATAATTTTTTGCACCGTTATTGAAGCTGCATACAGGCTGATATCCCTGACCAAAGCCGATTACGATCGCCATACCTAAAAAAGTAACTCGGTTGAATACGCTCATACCCGCCACAACAGCATCACCGTACTTTGCACAGGCAAAATTAAGACATATGGTTGCAACAGTCTGAATGCCCTGACGTGCAAGGGAGGGGAGACCGTTTTTGGAGATGTCTGCAAATATTTTAAGTTCAGGCTTGCATTTCTTTATATTAATCCTGATATTTTCACCCTTGCGTGTTCCTAAAAGCAGTACAATAAACCCAATAAATTGACTGATGATTGTTGCAATTGCCGCACCCTGAACACCAAGCTTGAAGGTGAATATAAATAAAGGGTCGATAAGAATATTTAAAATACTGCCGCTGAGTATTCCTGCCATTGAGTAAACGGCACTGCCTTGATATCTCAGCTGATTATTAAGAACAAAGGAAGTAAGTATAAAGGGCGAGCCAAGCAAAATATATTTAAGATATCCGCTTGCAGATACAAGTGTTGTCTGTGTTGCACCGAGCAGCAATGCTATTTTTTCGGAGAAAAAGAATCCGACTGCTGCCATAATGATTCCGGTTATAAATGCGGTGAAAAAAGCAATGTTTGCATAAATTTCAGCACGTTCCTTTTTCTTCTCTCCAAGAAATGTGCTTATCAGTATTCCGCTGCCGTTACCAAGAAAAAAACCGACTGCCTGCAGCAGCGTCATAACTGAAAAAACAATACCGATTGATGCAACGGATGTTGTGTCAATTTTTCCTACAAAGTAGCTGTCTGCCATATTATATACAGCTGAAACAAGCATCGTTATTATTGTAGGAACGGCGAGTGACGATATTAATTTTTTTACAGGTTCCTTTGACATTTTGTCAAATTTATCTTTATACTTCTTCATTTTGAATTTTCCTTATATTCTTATATAGACAGACATTTCATTTTCTGTGCGATTTCCCCATTGATAGTATGGAATAAATTTTATCTTACATTCCTCAAAATTCGGACTTGTGTAATTCGAGTAAAGCGCACTGTCCTCCTGTTCTCTGAAACCGTCTGCAAAGATATTTCCGTCTTTGTAAATAAAATTCGGCTTCTCCGACAGTTTAAGCAGCTGAAGATTTTTGCCGTTGTCTGCCTCCTCGATACAGTATACAATCGGTCCTCTTGTCACAGCAACCTTGCCGATGTTCGCTCTTACCTTGTTGGAGCATTTTATCCTTTTTATCTCTGTGACAAATTCTGCATTTATTGTACAGCTTTCTTTGATAGCAATAAACGCATAGCCGTTTTCAATTTTATAATTTTCAGAGATATTATATTGGTCACACCAGCTGGGAATACGCAGTGCAAGTATAAATGGCTTATTCACTTTTACACTTAACGAAACCTTTCCATTATCAATATAGCTTGATATGATATGAATATCTGCCTTGTCACTTGTCATATGATTTCCAATGTACTGATTAACATATATAGTGCTGTCACTTTCCGTAAAAATATATTCGTTAATGGAGGAGATAAGTCTCGCAAGATTAGGAGGACAGCAGGCGCAGGAAAACCATTTTTGTCTTACCGGTTTTATGTGTTTTTTGCGTGAATCAACCTTTGACGCAATCGGTAAAACCTCAAGCGGATTGACATAGAAAAAGGATTGCCCATCCTCAGCCATTCCGGAAAGAACGGTGTTATAAAGTGCTCTTTCCATAACATCTGCATATTGCGAGTTGATTTCACATTCTGCCATACGTCTTGCAAAAAATATCAGTCCGATTGATGCACAGGTTTCGGCATATGCCAAATCATTCGGTAAATCGTAATCAAAAGAAAATGCTTCGCCGTCAACTGTTGCACCGATACCGCCTGTAATATACATTTTTTTGTTTTCAATGTTATCCCATATACTTTTGCAGGCATTGAACAGCTCCACATCATTATATGCTTTTGCAATGTCAGCCATAGCGGAGTAAAGATAAACGCCTCTTACTGCATGACCGACGGCCTCAGTCTGATACTTCGGCTCAATATGTGCCTGATTGTAATGATAATTATCATTTACCGTTTCTTTTCCGCGTTCCATATCAAAATAATACGGCTTTTTTCCTCGTTCTTCAATAAAGAATTTTGCAGTGCGGAGATATTCTTTTTGGCCGGTTGCCTCATATAGCTTTACAAGAGCCATTTCAGCTATTTCGTGTCCGGGATATCCCTTTATCTTATCTTCACCGAAGTTACGGCAAATCAGGTCGGCAAAGCGGCAGGCAGCGTCAAGAAGCTTTCTGTTGCCTGTTGCATTATTAAAGCTGATTGCAGCCTCAGCAAGATGACCGAAGCAGTAGAGCTCGTGGTGGTCCTTGAGATTTGAAAATACTTTGCTTCTGTCATTAATGATATAAAGAGTATCAAGATATCCGCTTTCAAGCTGTGCTCCGCATATGATGTCAATATATTCATTTGCTTTGCTTTCAAGCTCTTTGTCAGGATGATTCTGCAGAGAATATCCGACTGCCTCAATCCATTTATATACATCGGAATCCTGAAATACCCAGCCGTGAAAAGCATTTCTATCTGAATTGTTTTCATCATACTGCCACCTGTCTACCGGATAGGTGGCAGGCTCAATACCTTTCCTTATATCTTTGCAAACCTTACCTGCTTTTATAAAATTTTCAATGCAGTAGCTTTTCTCAGCATTATCAATTTTGTCCTGCAAAGCAAGGTACTGATAGGGGATAACGTTTTTTCTTACAGTTTCAAATACTTTATTCCAGAAAGCATCATCCATTTTTACATTATCTATTTTTGAATGTTTTGAAAAGTTTTTGCTGTTCATATGTGTCTCCAATAAAAATGCACTTGTATTTTCTACAAGTGCATTTTAACATATCTGAAATTATTATCAAGTGTCAGGCAGCAAAGTTTGAGCAATTTATGATTTCGTTTAATTCTCTCAACTGAGCATCTCTTTCTTCAATACGCTCGAGTTTTCTTTTTTCAAAGGCTTTTCTTTTCTGCTCCTTGTATTTCTTTGATTCAAAAAAATACATTACACCGAGTGAAGATACGGAAAGTGAAAAGACATCAATTGCAAAAAGTATTTTCATCTGATTGTCTGTAAGATTGTCAAAAAGATTGAATGAAAGGATTGTAATGCCAAAGCCTGCCGCCAGTGTGATTGCTGTGATAAGAATTCCTGTGATGATTTTTTTTACTGTTTTCTTCATAAGAAATACCTCCTTTTTCTTTACAATCTCATTTTAGCAGAATGATATTTTTATTCAATAGGACAAAGGAGGAGTGTCCAAAAACTTGGACACTCCTCAAGGTTTTTTTACAAATTTTCAATTTTCTATTGACAAAATTAAATTTTCTGCTACAATTTTCAGACTTTTTTCAGGTATTCCTGATGGTGAAATGACCAGAACGATTTGATTATCCTCATATTTTTCCACGAAAACCTTTAATCCGAATTCTTCGAATACGGATATATCCTTGTGGAATTCCGATACCAGAACAATCTGCAGGGTGTTTTCACCGATTTCAATTTTAGCATTTGGCATTTTCTTTTTTAGTATATTATAAAACTTTTTTGTTTTCGCAGTGTAAAGACGTCTTATTTTTCTGATCTGTGATTTAATGTGACCGTCACGTATATAATTGCATAGAGCAATCTGCTCAGTCTTGCTTGCTGTCTGAGCAAATCGATAAGCATTTTTATTGAATTTTGCAGTTAATTCATCCGTAAGTACCATAAAGCTTATTCTTATACCGGGCAAAAGCATTGCAGAAAAGGAGCCCATATATATGATATTTCTTTTCCCTAATGCAAAAAGTGACGGTGTTGGCTTTACATTATACAGAAATTCATTTTCATAGTCGTCCTCAATAACAAGTGAGTTATTTTTCTGAGAATAGGATATCAGCTCCAGACGTCTTTTTATAGGCATAACGTCACCCCACCTTGTCATGTGCGAGGGGGAGACATAAATGATATCAGCATCCTTATCTCTTGTGTGCACCTCAAACCCGTAATCACTGAAAATGCTCATTCCCTGAGCAAAGCTCTTATCAGGAAAGGAAACGCAGCTGTTTCTGTCAATCAGTGAGCACAGTATCTGCAGCAGCGGCTGTACACCTGCACCGATTATGATTCTTTCAGGTGATGCAATCACATTTCTTTTTTCTTTTATATATTGCGATATTGCACATCTTAAATCATATTCACCTTTTGGCTGACTGTAGGAAAGAAGCCTGTCTGTCTGTCTGAGTGCACTTTTAATGTATCTCTGCCACAGTGCAAAGTCAAAGCAGTCCTCATCAGCTGTACCGCCTGTAAGGTCAAATTCTGTGCTTTCTTCTGGAGCATCTTCATCTTCATTGATTTGATTTTGCACGATGTCAGATACAAAATAACCGCTTTTTTCCTGTGCGATAATAAAACCGTCTGCACATAAATCAAAGTAAGCATTCTGCACTGTGGTTACTGACACATTATAAATCTGTGCTGCCTTTCTTACGGAGGGTATTTTATCTCCTGCTTTGAGCTCGCCTGAAAGAATCATATCCCTTATTGTATTATATAGCTGTGTGTATTTTTTCATAACTGTACCTTAAAATATTATTGGAACTGTGTATTTTAATCATTACAGTAATAGTATATAATGATTAGCAAGATATTTCAAGAGGGAAGAGATATTATGAAAAAATGTGCGATAATCAATGATTTATCAGGTTTTGGAAAATGTTCTTTAACTGCGGCAATACCTATTATATCTGTTATGGGCTCTGAAATTCACCCTCTTCCGACTGCCGTTCTGTCAAATCAGACTGCTTATGAAAGCTTTCGGTCTGTGTCGCTAACGGATGTAATGCCTGAATTTATATCGGAGTGGAAAAAGCTGAATCCTGTTTTTGACGGAATACTTACAGGCTTTGTCACAGATGAAAAGCAGCTTGATATTATCAGCGTTTTTATTGATGAATTCAGGACAGAAAATACAACTGTTATTGTTGACCCTGTTATGGCGGATAACGGTGCTTTGTACAGCGGTTATACTTCTGCAATGTGTGAAAAAATAAAAAAGCTCTGTCATAAGGCGGATATCATCACACCGAATATTGCTGAACTTGCTTTCCTTGCTGATGAAGAATACAGTGAAGATATTGACGATATTAACAGCTATGCAAACAAGCTCCAGATGGAGGGGATTGAAAGAATTGTCGTCACAGGCTATAAGCAGGACAATATGATTTCCAATCTTATTTATGATAACGATGGTATGGCAATAGCATCGTCAACTTTGATTGGCGGTTATTACAGCGGAACAGGCGATATACTTGCTTCAATAATAATGGGTGGCATTTTGAAGGGGTTGTCACTTGTTCAGTCGGTTTCACTTGCAACCGAATTTATAAGCAAGGCAATCGCAGATACTGAATGTGATGACCATAACGACGGAATTGAATTTGAAAAATATCTCGGAGATTTGCTATGAAGAATAATAAGATATTTAAAATGACAATAACAGCAATGTTCACCGCAATGATTTTTGTGCTGACAAGATTTGTTTCAGTCCCTGTTGCAACAGGGTATGTTCACTTTGGTGATGCACTGATTTATCTTGTGGCATCAACACTCGGTGGCGGCTGGGCATTGTTTGCAGCAGCTGTCGGCGGTGTGCTTGCCGATATAACATCCGGCTGGTTTACATATGCACCTGTTACATTCATTGTGAAAATACTGATTGCATTGCTGTTTGTTTTTGTTAACAAAAAAAGTGAAAAAATCTTGACACCGATAACTGCTTTGCTTACAATACCAGCAGGAGCAATTACAATCGGTGGCTATTTTATCGGTGATATGATTATTGATAAGGTCTATGCCGTTGTTAATATTCCCGGCAATGCCATTCAGGCGGTCGGAAGTGCTGTTGTGTTTATCGTACTTGCAGCAGCCTTTGACGCTGCTAAGATGAAGAAAAAATTTTTTATTGATAAGAAGTGAGAATTATGGCTGATATTGTTTATACTCTTGAGGGCGGAGTTTATCTGAATCTAACAAATAAGTGCCCCTGCAAATGTGCTTTCTGTATACGTTCTAAGGGCGACGCAGTAGGTGATGCTGAAAAGCTCTGGTTTGATAAGGAGCCGACTTTTGAAGAAATCAAAAAGGCAATTGATGATTTTGATTTCAGCAAGGTTGACAATGCTGTTTTCTGCGGATACGGTGAACCTACAAATGCCTATGACAATCTGCTTGCCGCTGCAAAGTACCTCAGAAGTGTGAATCCGGATATTAATCTGAGACTCAATACCAACGGACTTTCCGACTTAATCAACGGAAAGCCTACTGCGCAGGAGCTTTCAGAGAATTTTGATACTATATCTGTTTCTCTGAACGAACCCACATCGGAAAAATATGATAAAATCACAAGAAATATTTATCCCGGCAGGGCATTTGACGCAATGCTTGAGTTCACACGCGAATGTGTTAAATACTGCAAGGATGTCAGAATGACCGTTGTTGATGTTATTTCTGAGGAGGAAATAGAGCAGGCAAGGCTTGTGTGTGAATCAACAGGTGCCAAATACAAGGTTCGTTCCTTTGCCAGAGGCAGATAGTTATTGACAAGATAATAGAAATAATCCACACCCGGTGTTCATTAATTGGCACCGGGTATTTTTTTCTTGTAAATATTTTCTATTAATGTTATGATTGAATTATAAATAATAAGGGGGATTTAGCTATGGCTAAAAGTAAAGGAGCAGGTGCACTTACCGGGCGTACCTGGATGTCGATTATACTCTTTGGTCTTATTGGTCAGATTGCGTGGATGGTTGAAAATATGTACTTTTCGCGCTTTATGCAGAATGAGATTACAAGGGCACCGTATGCCACAACACTGATGGTTGCTTTTTCCGCAATATTTGCCACATTGTCAACACTTATCGGCGGTGCATTATGCGACAGAACAGGTAAACGTAAAATGTTTATCTGCTGGGGTTATGTTATTTGGGGGCTGACAATTATGATGTTTGCCCTTGTGCCTATGCAGCCGAGTGCCGATAAAGTATTGCCTCTTGTAATATTAGTCGTAGCAATGGACTGTGTTATGTCCGTAATCGGTTCAATCAGTAATGATGCTGCCTTTAACGCATGGGTTACAGATATTTCCGATACCTCAAACAGAGCAAGAGTTGATACCGTTCTTGCAATTATGCCGCTTCTTGCTCTTGCAGTGGTATTTGTAGGCTTTGACGGACTTACAAATGCATCAGCAACTACAGATGATTGGAAAAAGTTCTTCCTTATACTCGGAATTATTCCAAGCATCGGCGGTTTAATCGGTCTTCTGATTATGAAGGATAAAAAGGGAATTACCGCAAATAAAGAAAATTCCTTCCTTTCCGATTTTACATATTCACTTCAGCCAAAGGTAATTAAGCAGAATAAAATGCTCTATGTCTGCCTTGCAGGTAATATGATTTCAGCAGTTGCTTATCAGATTTATGTTAACTATCTGTTCAATCTGATTGAAGGCACTCTCGGTATTACAGACTATATTATTCCTGTTGCGATTATTATGGTTGTATCAGCAGTCATATCTGTTTTAGTTTCATCAGCAATGGATAAGTACGGCAAAAAGCATTTTTATTTCCCAACGATTATTGTAGGAGCGGTAGGCAGCCTTGTAATCTGGTCAGCTAAGTTTCTCGTCGGCAAGGATGAAAAACTGCTTATCGGTGTGCTGATTATAGGCGGTATCCTTGCTATCGGTGTAAGCCTTATTATGGCAGGTCTCTTTACTGCATCATACAGAGATTATATTCCTAAGGGAAAAGAAGGCTTGTTTCAGGGATGCCGTATGGTTATGTATGTTTTAGTTCCTATGATTATAGGACCGCTGATTGCACAAACCATTATCAATTCAGCGAATAAAGGCGTTGCAGATGCTGCAGATATTGTTTATCCTATGGAGCTGTTTCTCGGTGCAGCAGTAGTTATGCTGTTTGCTCTTATCCCTGCAGGCATTGTCAGAAATAAGCAGGCAGAACATCATAATAAACTTATGAAGGAAATTGAGGAATAAGGACAATCGCAAATATGATTGTTTTGATCGCTTCCATTCTGAAATAAATCTATTTTCAGATAATCAAAAAGCATATGCCGTATGTTGGCATATGCTTTTTATTTATATTGATTATGTTTTTATTTTGTGAATTTTATTCTCAAGCAGCAATGAGATAAAACCGATTGCAAAGCCGGATATATTAAATACAATATCATCAATATCCACGCTGCCGCATTTGAAAATATACTGATACCCTTCAACACAAAAGGGAATAATCAGTCCGATTATAAATATCTGATATTTTTTAATTTTCGGAAAAACCGCTTTAATCAGAAAAGCAATCGGTATGAAAAACACTACATTGCCTACAAAATTAAACAGCGGCCAGGTATTTCCATGAAAATGGCTTATCATATAATCAAGATAGCTGATAAGTCCGTTCCCGAATTTTAAATTAACCTCAAAATAACTGTTAGGCTTTCTTGCAAAAATGATTAAAAAAGAGAAAATGTAAAAGGGAAGAAAGGAAAGCCACAGCTTTCTTGACAGCTTGTCAAAGCCGGATTGCCTGCTGACGGAAACACCTATATAGAGGGCTGTGTTGGCAATATAGATTATGCTCAGCCACCACATTTTATAATAGTTTTCACTGCCGCTTATATTGGTTACAAAATAATCAAAAGCAAAAAATACAAGAAGTACATTTAAAAATATCCCTGAAAATTCAACAATTCTTTCCTGCTGCTTTTTATTGATTATTGCTGCAAGCAATACAAAAAGGAATACAAGTGAAAATTTTATGAGCAGTTTGTCCGTATCTGAATATCCAAGATAACCCTGAAATTTGTCAGTTGAGATTGTCAGACAGGATAAAATATAAGTTATAACAAAAAATATGTATTTAATTTTATTGCTTATGCCATTTATCATTTAATTACCAGCTTTAAATGTTCAGTTCGTTCAGAAGCCTTTTGTACTGCTCAGATTCATTGTTTGTATTCATAATGGATTTTATTGTGCTTTTTGAGTGTGCCTTTCGTTTGAATATTGCATCAAATAATCTGTTAAGCCACGCAACAGGCAGCAGAAAAGGATATTTCTTTGCATAGGGGCACTGATTTTGCAGGTACCTTTTGCTTGGAAAAAACAGTGCAAACAAGGCTCTCAGCTTTGCTGAAAAATTATTTCTGCCGTCTTTTCCGATGCCCTTGTTGATATAATAGTCACCCAGATTCCTTTTGTTAAAACCAAAACTGCCGCTGCTGATGATTTCATCTTCAAAAAGCTTTCGGAATTCTTCATTTTTATCAAAATCAATTTCGCTTTTTATCGGTGTATTAAACCAATAATGGCACAGCGAAAAACTTGCTTTTGCAAAGGTTTCAATATGAAGTTCGGCACATTTTATTATAAATTTATCATAGTCAAAATCAACCATATGCCTGATGATCACATCAATGTCCATAAACATTTTTATCCCTGCACCGCACAGATTGAAATGTTTAATGATGTGGCAAAGAATATAAAGCAGATGCTGCTCATCATCAATGAAATATTCAGATCCGTTATTTGTGCACATATCAAATATGTTCTTAAAATACGGATGATCATAGTCCTCTGTGCTGTGTATCTCGATATGCTGTTTGTCATAATCGAAGGCAAAGCCGTTGTCAGAGTCATCATTTATATTAATATTACTGCTTATAATAATTTGACGGAATCTGTCAATATCAGCGTATTTAATAATAATATCAATATCTCCGCTTGTCCTGAATTCTTTTACAGGATAATAATTACGCAGGATTGCCCCTTTAATTAACAGAAAATCTATCCCTGCGTCGGTAAGCATTTTCTTGACATCGTTTATTGCAATGGTTTTATTGTCACTGTCAATAAGCGTATATCCGAGCTTCTGACGAAATTTTGACAGAAGATTTTTTTCAGGCTGATTTTTGCTTTCAAGCATCATAATCTGATTTGTCGTAACTGCACATACATTATGAATATTTGAAAGTCTGTATATTTCCTGCCAATCTATATTTTCCTCAGCATCAGGAGATATATTATTAAGATAAGATGAAATAAGTGAAACAAAATATTCTTCATTATTATTCATTTTAATACCTCCTTTTTATAGATTTTAAATCAATCCTTGCTGTCAGTCAATCCTATTTTCTTTGTCAGTGACTGAATATGTTCAAGATATACAAGACTTGAGAATTCTTTTATTGCCTGCTTGATTGTGCTTTCAATCAAGTCTTTTTGAAGATCGGTTATATTTTTTAGCGAATGAATTGCTTTGATCAGTCTAGTAAAATCGAAGACCTTAATATCCTCATAGTTATTTATTCCTGAGCTTTCAACAAAGTCAAATATTGTTTCAAAAACGTCTTCAATATTTTCTTCACCGACTGCAGCGGTCAGCTTCTTTAAATATTTGTCGACAAATTTGCTCGTTTCATCTGTCTCATCGGTAAATTCAAAATGATTATCACGAATCAGCCAGGATGATACCTGATGCTGTTTAATATTTTCATTTGTGCTTTTTACAATCTTCCTTGATGCGTTGTGATAAAGCATACAGCCGATGATTGAGGATTGTGGTATATATGAAAATATTCTGTCCTTCATTTCAATGAAATCATATCGTTCAATCATCTGTCGCGGAAAGCCCGGTGCATCAAACTCGTAGATGCCTTTGATTTTCTTTTTCAGTGAATTGGAACAATTTACACCGGAAAAGGAAGCAAGATTTCCGCCTTTTGAATGACCGCATATCATCAGATTTCTTTGTGCAAGGGTTCCGCATTCCTCAAGATAATAAAGTGCATGAATCTGTGCAGGAACAGGGAACATATAGCTGAGCATTGCGGATTCCTTAATTCCGGTAACACTTGTGTCCGTACCTCTGAATGCGATAACTGCAAGCTCACTGTTTATGTAAAAGGTTATTGCTGAAAATTGCTTGTCGATTTTATCATTAACATTATTTACATATTTTAAAAGTGTGATATTCTTATATCTGTTTGTATGTGCACACTGATTCAGAAGCATGGACGCCTTGTAAACAATTGATATTTTTTCCTTGAGTTCATCCTCGTTGTAGAGATTGAAATACTGGTATGATGCTTCTTCAAGAGTGATTTCCACATCACTGTCAGGTTTACATACTATAGCGGAGAAATCCACATAACTCAGCTGTGAAAATATCAGTGCATCAACCTCGTTGAAGGGCACTTCATTGAAAGACATATTTTTGTATTTTTCAATATATTCCGTAATCGTACTCATACTCATTCCCCATTAACAAATTGTCTACAAAAAAGATAAATAAAATTCATTTTAGTTTAATAGTTTTGAAATTTTCCTTTGATAATATTTAGACAAGCAAAAGGAAAGCTTACTTTAGTTTCATAATTTTTTTCGAGTGGAAAACAGTTTTCGGAGTCAGAGTTTCTCCTCATTCAATTCATAAAAATACTTTTTTCATTTCTCTGTCTGTTTTTAAAAATACTCCATCCACTTAACCACCTCTGCTCCCCCAAAGCAGAGGTGTGTTTCTTTTATGGACAAATTAGAATTCGTTATAGCTTACCATTTTGTTCATATCAATAAATGTATTGTGAAGCGGATTTACAGGTGCATCATCAGCCGGGTATCCTGTCGGAAGAAGGGCAAGTATTTCCAGATTATCCGGTATTGAAAAATGACTGCGTATTTTTTCAGGATCAAATGCCATTACCCATGTTGTTCCCAGTCCGATATCCTCTGCCTGAAGCATCATATGCGTTGTTACTATGCTTGCATCAATTTCGGCAGAGTTCCTGCCGTCATATCTTCTTACATATGCCGCTTCGCTTTCATAACAGATGATAAAGCAAAGCGGTGCATTAAAGCCGTATTTTGTACACGTATTCAGCTTAGAAAGCTTTTCTTTATTATTGATTACAAGTATTCTCTGTGGTTGTTTATTAACGGCAGTGGGTGCAACAAGAGCAGCGTTTAAAATCATATCAATTTTATTCTGCTCAACCTCCTGCACTTTGAATTTTCTGCAGGAAAAGCGTTTTTTCGCTAATTCGGAAAAAGACATATAAATTTACCTCACTTTAATTTATGCCTATATAATAGCAAATATATATTAAAAACACAATAAATATATGCTTTTATTTTTTGTTCAAATCTGTTAGAATAATAACACGATTTACTTTATTGCTGAAAGGATAATTTATGGATATTACATTAAAGCTTACTCAGGAATTTTCACTGAAAGCATGGCAGGTTGAAAACGTTATAAAACTGATTGACGATGGCAATACAATTCCTTTTATTGCCCGCTACCGAAAAGAAGCGACAGGCTCGCTTGACGACCAGCTTTTAAGAAATCTTTATGACAGATTGACTTACCTCAGAAATATGGAGGAGCAGAAGGAAAAGATTATTGCCTCAATCGAGTCACAGGAGTTAATGACGGATGAGATAAAAGCATCTATTGAAAATGCAGCAACACTTACTGAGCTCGAAGATATATACAGACCCTTCAGACCTAAGAGGAAAACACGTGCATCTGTTGCAAAGGCTAAAGGCTTGCAGGGTCTTGCAGATGCTGTATATGCGCAGGAAAAGGACAGCAAGTCACCGTTGGAACTTGCTGAGAATTATCTGAATGAAGAGGTTGAAACCGTTCAGGATGCAATTGACGGTGCAAGGGATATTATTGCCGAAATGATATCCGATGATCCGGCAGGCAGAAAGATGATACGTTACTCCTGCAAGAATAACGGCAGCATTGTTGTAACAGGTATTAAAGAGGATTTAGGCGTATACGAAATGTACAAGGAATACAGCGAGCCTATTAAATCTATTGCCGGACACAGAGTGCTTGCAGTCAACAGGGGAGAAAAGGAAGGTTTTCTTAAGGTATCTGTTGATTTTGATAAAATTGTTGCACTCTCAATGCTGTCAAATCTTCACGTTAAAAATAATTCACCGACAACGGATGTAGTCATTGAAGCGATTGAGGATTCCTATTCTCGTCTTATTTTTCCATCCATTGAGCGTGAAATCAGAAATACGCTGACGGATAATGCAAGTGAAAGTGCAATAGAGGTTTTTGCAAAAAATACACGTCAGCTGCTTATGCAGCCGCCAGTGAAAAATAAAATCACACTGGGACTTGATCCCGGATACAGAACAGGCTGCAAGGTTGCAGTTGTTGACGAAACAGGCAAGGTGCTGGACACCGGTGTAATCTATCCTGTTCCGCCGCATAACAAGATTGAAGAGGCTAAGAAGATTATAAAGAATCTTGTGAAAAAGCATAATGTGCAGATGTTTGCTATCGGCAACGGTACTGCGTCTCACGAAACAGAGGTTTTCGCCGCTGAGGTGATCAAGGAGCTTGACTGCGGTATAACATACATGGTTGTAAGTGAAGCAGGTGCGTCGGTTTATTCAGCATCAAAGCTTGCTGCACAGGAATTTCCTGAATATGATGTTTCCTTAAGAAGTGCCGTATCCATTGCAAGACGACTTCAGGATCCACTTGCCGAGCTTGTTAAAATTGACCCTAAGGCAATCGGTGTGGGGCAGTATCAGCACGATATGCCGCAGAATCGCCTGTCACAGGCGCTTGACGGCGTTGTTGAGGACTGTGTAAACTCAGTAGGTGTAGATTTGAATACTGCATCTGCTCAGCTTCTGAATAGGGTTGCAGGTGTATCCTCTGCAGTTGCAAATAATATTGTCGCTTACCGACAGGAGAACGGTGCATTCACATCACGTGAACAAATTAAGAAAGTATCAAAGCTTGGACCGAAAGCATTTGAGCAGTGCGCAGGCTTCCTCAGAGTGAGTGAAAGCAAAAACGTTTTAGACAATACGGCAGTTCACCCTGAAAGCTATAGTGCCGCCAAAGAATTGCTTAAGCTCTGCAATGTGTCAGACGCTGATGTGAGAAACGGAAATGTTTCTGCGGTTCAGAGCTATGTCAAGACAGTCGGTACCTCTGCACTTGCACAGCAGCTTGGTATCGGTGAGCCTACTCTGATTGATATTACTAAGGAAATTGCAAAGCCCGGCCGTGACCCACGTGACGAGCTGCCTGCACCGCTGCTGAGAACGGATGTTATGGGCATTGACGATTTAAAGGTTGGTATGGAACTCAAGGGCACTGTAAGAAATGTTATTGATTTCGGTGCGTTTGTTGATATCGGTGTGCATCAGGACGGACTTGTTCATATTTCTCAGATAACGGATAAATATATCAAGCACCCAAGTGATGTGCTTAAGGTAGGCGATATTATTACTGTCTGGGTATTATCAGTTGATGCGGCCAAAAAGAGAATCGGTCTGACAATGAAGGCGCCTAAAAATGGAAATTAAAGTTATAAAATCAAAGCGCAAAACGATTTCACTTTCTGTTGATGATAATCTGAATGCTGTTGTGAAAGCACCATATGGCGTATCAACTGAAAAAATAAATGATTTTGTAGAGAGCAACAGAGAATGGCTGATGAAAGCAACAGAGCGTAAGAAAGCACAGCTTGAAAGAACTAACCTTACCGAAGATGAAATTATAAATCTGATTCATCTTGCTAAGGACGTTATTCCAAAGCGTGTGGAATACTATTCCAAAATAATGAATCTCTGTCCGACAGGGCTAAGAATCACAAAGGCGAAAAAGCGTTTTGGTTCCTGTAATGGAAAAAACTCCCTTTGTTTTTCCTGTTTTCTTATGAAATATCCTATGGAAGCTGTCGATTATGTTGTGGTGCATGAGCTTGCACATATAAAGCATCATAATCACAGTAAGGATTTTTATAATCTGATAAATCACTATATGCCTGATTATAAGCAAAGAGAAAAGCTATTGAAATAAAAAAAGTGTAGAAATTTTCTACACTTTTTTTATGTTTATGATTACAATTTCAGGGTGATTGAATAATCTGAGAGGGAATTCGGAATTGCCTAATCCTCTGCTTATAATCAGCTTTGGTCTGTCACCGAAGGTGCCGCGTGCATATTTCGGAAGCACGCCCTGACCGGGTGAAAACAGTGGACCGACAAACGGCATAATCCATTGACCGCCGTGCGCGTGGCCGGATAACTGCAAATCGAAATCGTATTGACTGTAATTGACCTCTGTAATTCCTTCAAAATTTTCAGGGAAATGGCAGAGGACAAGCCTGAAGTTATCAGCTCTTTCCAGCTCGGCAAAATGTTCACTCATATTCTTATATTTGAACGTGCCTCTTTTTCTTTCTTTATAATCGGAAAAATCAGCCTGATTTTCATCAAGTCCGAGAATCGTTACATTGTCTGTTTTTAAGCATCTGTTCAGCAGAACGTTGAATCCGATATCATCAAGTTCCTGCATAAGCTCTTCAAAATAATCAAGCCGTCTCTCGTGATTGCCGGTAATATAATAGACCGGTGCAATTTTTACAAGCTCTTTGCCGTATGCAAGCATTTTGTCCTTATTACGGCATTTATCATTGATATAATCACCTGTGATGCATATTATATCAGGGACAAGCTCTTTTGTTCTGTCTAATACCTCTTTAAAAGGCTTTGAGTGAAAGTCAGACAGGTGAACGATTTTTATATCGCTCTGTACTTTGTTGCTTTCCATTTCGTATTCCGTTATATCCAACTTATTATTCTGATAATAACAAAACACAAAAAACAGTATAAGTAGAACAATTACAATAAATGCTATCAATAATTTCATTCAACATCACCTGACAATATAATATAATTAATATTTATTTTAGTCAATATTCAAAATTTGTTTTTAAATTTAAAGGATAATATGTTATTATTGAGTATAGTATAATGGAAAGGGTGAAAATTTTGGATAATTCTATACGTCTTTTGGCAGAAAAAAACGAAAAATATATTTTGTGCGACAAAGCATGCTTTGCAGCGAATTCACGCGGACGAGCAGTTGAAGAGTCTGATGATGCAGTAAGAACGTGCTTTCAGCGAGACCGAGACAGAATTATTCATTCACAGTCCTTCAGACGCCTTAAGCATAAAACACAGGTGTTTCTTGCACCGAGCGGTGACCATTACAGAACCCGCCTTACACATACCCTTGAGGTTGCACAGATCGCAAGAACGATTGCCAGGGCTCTTCGACTTAACGAGGATTTGACTGAGGCAATTGCACTGGGTCACGATTTGGGACACACCCCATTTGGGCATGCAGGTGAGCGTGCACTTAATAAGCTCTGCGACTGTGGATTTAAACATTACGAACAGAGCGTTAGAGTTGTTGAAAAGCTGGAAAAATACGGCAAAGGACTTAACCTTACTGACGAGGTAAAGAACGGAATCCTGTGCCACACAAGGGGTGAGGAGGCCTATACCCTTGAAGGTCAGATCATCCGTATTGCCGATAAAATCGCGTACATAAATCATGATATTGATGATGCCATCCGTGCGGGCGTTATGGCTGAGGAGGATATTCCGCTCAGTCTCAGAATGCAGCTGGGGATGACTAAAACAGAACGTATTAATAATATGGTGCTGGATGTTATTCGTACAAGTGACAACCTGATAAGAATGAGTGATGATTTTTATACTGGTTTTATGGATTTGCACAGATTTATGTTTACTGCTGTGTATACAAATCCTGTTTGCAAGGGCGAGGAAAGCAAAGCAGTTGATATGCTTGAAAGGATTTATTCCTACTATATTAAAAATATTGATAAGATGCCAGAGGAGTTTATACGCATTGCAGAGTCTGACGGTGATGAGCGTGCGGTATGTGACTATATTGCCGGAATGAGTGATAATTATGCATTAAAGGTATTTAACAATTTATTTGTGCCTATGTTCTGGCTGGAATAATATGATTTGATTTTATGAAAGGGCGGTGAGACTGTGCCGTTAAATGAATCCTTTTTACAGGAGCTTAAATTTAAAACAGATATTGAAGACATTATTTCAGGCTACGTTTCACTGAAAAAGCGTGGTTCAACATCACTTGGACTATGTCCGTTTCATAATGAGAAAACACCTTCCTTCACGGTTTATAATGATACCCAGTCTTTTTACTGCTTCGGCTGCGGAGCAGGAGGAGACGCGGTTACCTTTATAAAGAAGATAGAAAATCTTGATTATATTGATGCTGTAAAATTATTGGCACAGCGTGCAGGCTTGCAGATGCCGGATGATAACAGCTACGACGACAGTCTTTCAAAGAAAAGACGGCGTATTTTGGAAATTAACCGTGAAGCAGCAAGATTTTTCTATAGCTATCTTTTAAGTCCTCAGGGTAAAGTCGGACTTGACTATTACCTGAATCGCGGACTTTCAATGAATACAATTAAAAGATTCGGTCTTGGCTATGCACCTGACAGTTGGGATAGCTTATTAAAACATTTAAAGGATAAAGGCTTCCGACCCAGTGAAATGGTTGACGCAGGCGTTGTAAAAATCGGAAAGAACAACAGATATTATGATATTTTCAGAAACCGTGTAATGACACCGATTATTGACGTACGCGGTAATGTGATTGCGTTTGGCGGACGTGTGCTGGATGACAGTAAGCCTAAGTATATAAATACATCGGACACATTGGTTTATAAAAAGACCAATGAGCTTTTCGGTCTTAACCTTGCAAAGGATAACTGCAGTGACAGTCTGATACTTTGTGAAGGCTATATGGACGTTATTGCGATGCACCAGGCAGGCTTTAAAAATGCTGTTGCCGGCTGCGGAACAGCTCTTACAAATGAGCAGGTCCGATTGATAAGCAGATATACAAAAGAGGTTATCCTTGCCTATGATGCTGACGAGGCCGGTCAGAAAGCACTGAATAAAGCAATTGGTTTATTTAAACAGACAGATATTAAGGTAAGAATACCTGCACTTTCCGGCGGAAAGGACCCCGACGAAATTATCAAGAAATTCGGACGGGACAAGTTCAAGGGAATGCTTGAGGGTGCTTCAAATGAAATTGAATTTGCACTCCTTGATTTAAGAAATAAAAATAATCTGAATACCACGCAGGGGAAAATTGATTTTCTGAGCGGTGCGATCAGAATCCTTTCTGATGTCAGTCCGATTGAACAGGATTTATATCTTACTCGGCTTTCATGTGAGATGGGTGTTGAAAAAGCAAGTATAAAAATCCAGCTGAATGATTATATTAAAAGAAAAAAAAGCCGTCAGAAAAGGAATATGTATAAATCTGTTATTAATGATAATATCAGAGAAAATCAGAAGCTGACGTATGAAAACAATACGACCATAAGACAGATAAAAGCTGAGGAAAGAATTATCGCATTGCTGCTCAGGTATCCTGACTGCAGGAATCTGTGCAGTGATTTTGATGTCGAAAAATTTTCATCAGTGTTTATAAAACGGGTATTTAAGGAAATAATATCAAGGCTGAACAATCATCTGGATGCTGAGCTGATTAACTTCAGTCAGTCCCTTACGGATGATGAGCTCGGCCGCTTATCAGGTATTATTGCCAGAACCTGCGAAAGCAAAAATGCAAAAAAAGAGTTTTCCGATTGTCTTAATATTGTCAATGAGGAATATGAGAAATCAAACGGTACCTCATCCTCCTCAATGACGGACGATGAATTCAGAAAACTGTTTAACAATGGATAGATTTTGAAAATATCTTTCTTTACAGAATCCAAAATACATACAGAGGAGATTTTTTATGAAGGAAATTAATCTTACACCGAATCAGCCTGTAAGCGAGGATAAAAAGCAGCAGGCATTCAAAAAGCTTGTTGATAAAGGTAAGCAGGTGGGTCATCTTACAACGCAGGAAATTGATAATCTTATTGTTGAGCTTGATCTTGATGTTGATGAGCTTGAAAAACTCAATGAACAGATAGATGCTGCTAATATCAATATCATTGACGATTTCTCGGCAGAGGCACTTGACAGTATTAATCTCGAGGTGGACTTGCCTAAGGAGACGGACGCAGCTGAGACTGTTGCCGTTAACGATAATGCGGCTATGGATGACCCTGTTAAGGTTTATCTTAAAGAAATCGGCCGTGTTCCGCTTCTTACACCTGAAGAGGAAATTGAGCTTGCTATCCGTATTGCAGATGACGATCAGAATGCGAAAAAGCGTCTTGCTGAAGCAAACCTGCGTCTTGTTGTAAGTATTGCAAAAAAATATGTCGGAAGAGGAATGCAGTTCCTTGACCTTATTCAGGAGGGTAATCTCGGTCTTATCAAGGCTGTTGAAAAATTTGATTACACAAAGGGATTTAAATTCTCAACTTATGCAACCTGGTGGATCAGACAGGCAATCACTCGTGCAATTGCTGACCAGGCAAGGACAATACGTATCCCTGTGCATATGGTGGAGACAATTAATAAGGTTAAAAAGGCGAACAGCCAGCTCCTTCATGCCAACGGCAGAGAGCCTACTCCGGATGAAATTGCTGAGTATCTCAGTATGCCGGTTGAAAAGGTAAGGGAGATTTTGAGAGTTGCGCAGGAACCTGTTTCTCTTGAAACACCAATCGGTGAGGAGGAGGATTCACATCTCGGTGACTTTATCCCTGATGATGATGCACTTGCACCTGCTGATGCAGCATCAATGAGCCTTCTTAAGGAACAGCTTTCCGATGTTCTGAAAACGCTTACTCCGCGTGAGGAAAAGGTGCTTTCACTCCGTTTCGGTCTTGAGGACGGCAATCCGAAAACACTTGAAGAGGTCGGTAAGGAATTTAACGTAACACGTGAGCGTATACGCCAGATTGAGGCTAAGGCTCTCAGAAAGCTCCGTCACCCAAGCAGAAGTAAAAAATTGAGGGATTTCTTAGACTGATGACACAGGAAAAAATTAACAGAATTAATGAGCTTGCTCACAAGTCAAAGACGGTGGGTCTTACCGAAGAAGAAAAGAATGAGCAGGCTGTACTCAGAAGAGAATATATTGATTCCTTTAAGGCAAGTCTTATAGGTCAACTTGAAAACACCTATATTGTTGACGAAAAGGGAAATAAGAAAAAGGTAAGAAGAAAATCAGATGGCAAAGTTAATCATAATTGAGGGGCTTGACGGCTGTGGAAAATCAACGCAGACAGCACTCCTTGAAGAATATTTTCAGTCGGAAAATATGGATTATAAGAAAATCAAGCTCCCTGACTACGACAGTCCGTCGAGTACTTTGGTGAAAATGTATCTCGGCGGTGCGTTCGGTAAGAATGCAGATGATGTCAATGCATATGCAGCAGGTGCATTCTATGCCGTTGACCGCTATGCGTCCTTCAAGCTTGGATGGAGTAAGGATTATAAGGAAAAGGACATTATTCTTGCCGACAGATATGCTACATCAAATTCTATCTATCAGATGGAAAAGCTGGATAAAAGCCAATGGGATGAATATCTGGAATGGTCTGCCGACTTTGAATATAACAAAATCGCAATACCAAAGCCTGATTTGGTTATTTATCTGGATATGCCGATTGAGATTTCTCAGAAGCTTATGACCTCACGCTACAATGGCGATGAGGATAAAAAGGATGTTCACGAGGCTGATGTTTCATTTTTAAAGCAGTGCCGAAATGCAGCACTCTATGCAGCAAAAAATCAAGGTTGGACTGTTATCAGCTGCTCTGATGGTGAAAATCCGTATTCAATTGATGAAATACATAACAAAATTATTGAATGTATCAAAGAAAAAATAATGAATATTTAAAAGGAATTTTAAATAATGCTTAGTTTTAAGAAACCCACTATAGAAGATAAGCAGTGGGTTGACGAATGTTTGAAATATGTGAACAGCTTTAACTGTGAATATACTTTTGGTAATCTTTTAGTATGGAGTACCTCCTACTTGACAACAATATGTAAATATAAAGATTTTCTCTTATGCCGTTGGGGCAGAAATAATGATTATATGTATTCTGTTCCGATCGGCAAGGGTGATTTCAAAGATGCAGTAGAGCAGATAATTAGTGATGCGAAATCATTTCATATTACTCCTGTAATTTACGGCGTAACCGAGAATTATAAAAAGCTCATTGACAAATATTTTCCAAACTGTTTTTCATATGAATATGATGAGGGATATAATGATTACATTTATTCAGTTGAAAAAATGGCGGAGCTCAGGGGTAAAAAGTATCACGGTAAACGCAATCATATAACGAATTTTAAAAAGAATAATCCTGACTGGTCTTTTGAAATTCTTAATCATGATAATATCAATGAGTGTATTGCACTTCACAGCGACTGGATAAAAAATCACGAGGATGATGAGGACTATTCATATGAATTTGAGGCAGTGCTTACCGCTTTTGAAAATTATGAAAAACTCGGATTCGTCGGCGGACTCATCAGAGTTGACGGTAAGGTTATTGCCTACACAATGGGTGAACGTCATTCAGACAGGTTGTTTGTTACGCATTTTGAAAAAGCTCCTGCTGAAATTCAGGGCGCATATCCTATAATAAATCAGGAGTTCACACGCAACTGCCTTATGAATTATGAATATGTCAACAGGGAAGAGGATTTAGGTCTTGAGGGTTTGAGAAAGGCCAAGCAGTCCTATAATCCTGAATTATTTTTAGAAAAATGTGTGGCAACATATAATGGTTAAAATTTTTGAAACAAAAGAATATAATGATGAAATGATTTCACTTTGGCAGCAGGCCTTTGGTGACAGCAGGGAAGATGTTATATTTTTTCTGGAAAATGCTCATAATATCAGTTGCCTGTGCTTATATGATAACGATGGTCTTTGCTCAATGTTTTTCCTTGTGGACTGCAGGATGCTGGGCGAAGATTATAAATATATTTACGCTGCCTGTACGGATAAATCTTATAGGTCAGCAGGATATATGTCACAGCTGTTGAAATATTCGCAGGAGAATTACAAAAGAATTTTGTTAATTCCTGCTGATGACTCACTTGTTTACTATTATTCAAAAAGAAGCTTTAATCATAAAGCGGATATTCATAGCATTATATTTAATGAGTGCGATGAAATTAAGGAGTATTTGTTTGAAGGATGCTCCCTTGAAAAACCATTTGCACTTGCTTATATCGGAGATTAATTATGGTATATTTATTTTTAGCAGACGGCTTTGAGATTATTGAGGCACTTGCACCTGTTGATATGTTAAGACGTGCAAAGCTTGATGTAAAGACTGTCGGTGTAACAGGTAAAAATGTTTTATCCTCCTGCGGTGTTGAGGTAACAGCAGACATTACAATTGACGAATTTAAATACATTGATGTTGACGCAGTCATTCTTCCGGGAGGTATGCCCGGTACACTCAACCTTGAGAATAATACAACTGTTCAGAATACAATCGATAAAGCTGTTGAAAATAAAGCATTAATCTGTGCAATCTGTGCGGCTCCGTCCGTTTTAGGTCACAAGGGATTGCTAAAAAATAAAGAGGCTATTGCTTTTCCCGGATTTGAGAAAGACCTTGAGGGTGCTGCGATTTCAGAGCAGTATGTTGTTAGAGACGGTAATTTTATTACTGCTAAAGGTGCAGGTGTAGCCGTTGATTTTGGTCTTGAAATTGTCAGGGCTCTGACAGATGAAGAAACCGCAAATAATATAAGGAATACGATTCAGTGCAAACCAAACAAAGCTTAAGACGTGAATTAAAGATAAGCAGAAGGAATATTGAGAATAAAAAAGAAACAGACAAAAAAATCCGTGAAAATCTTATGGCTGCAGATTTTTATAAGAATGCCGAAACTGTATTATTCTACGCTGCTTTAGATGATGAAATAAATATTGATGAATGTATTAAATCAGCTTTATCGCAGGGCAAAAAAGTGGCTTTGCCTGTATGCCTTGATGATAACGGGAATATGAAATTTTATTACATAAATTCTTTAAAGGATATTAAAACAGGCTTTTTCGGTGTGCGTGAGCCTGATAGAAATATCTGCGAAGAAGTAACGGATTTCAGCGATTCTGTATGTATTGTGCCTGCAATAGCGTATGATAAGCAAGGCTACAGGCTTGGATACGGAAAAGGGTATTATGACAGATTTTTGAAAAATTTTACTTTTATTTCTTTAGGTCTGTGTTATAATGAATTAATAATGGATTCTTTACCAACAGATGAATATGATATTTCTGTTGATTATATTATTACTCAGGACGGGCTTCTTAAGGTGATTTAAAGGAGGATATTATGGATAACAATGAGTTTAAGCTGGAGGAATCAGGTATTAATCCTGTAAATACTGCCGGCAGCGACAAGGATGTTTATTTTTCAAATGTTGATAACGATGATATTCCTGCCGCAGCAAAGACAGCAACCGTTAAAAGGTCAGCACCGAAGCAGAAGAAAAGTAAGGGTGTTGCAAGTACTTATGTGTTCTTTATCGTTGTCATTGTTCTTTCAATGGTTATTTCTGTTTATGCGGTTATGTGTATGAATGATGTGCTTGCGATTACAAAAACCAATTCGACTGTGACTGTAAGCTTCAGTGAGCCGATAGACAATATTGATGACGCTGTCGATCTTCTTTCTGATAACGGCTTGATTAAGTGTAAAAATTTCTGTAAGCTGTTTGCAAAATTCCGCGAAAGTCAGGTTGGTCCTGACTGGAGAAACGGTGTTCGTTATGATGATAAAACATATGAACCCGGTGTTTATTATCTGTCCGGCAAAATGGGGCTTGAAGGTATGCTTCAGGCAATGCAGGGCAATGCTGCCACTGCAGTAACAGTAACTTTGACCTTCCCTGAAGGTCTTACTGTTCCTGAAATTGTGGACAAGCTTGTTGCAAATGAGGTTTGTGATAAGGCTGCTCTTCTTTCAGCAATTGAGACAGTTAATTTCTCATATTCGCTCGTAAATTCTCTTCAGGCTGACGAGAAGGTTCCTTATCGTCTTGAGGGCTATCTTTTCCCTGATACCTATGATTTCTATGTTGGTGAAAGTGCTTCGTCCGTTGTTAAGAAATTCCTTGCGAACGGTGATACACGTATTAAAGAGGAGCACAGAAAAAAGGCTGAGGAAATGGGATATTCAATGCATGATATTATCATCATTGCATCTATTATTCAGAAGGAGGCAGGTAATGAGGAGCAGATGAAGACAATTTCTGCCGTTATCCATAACCGTCTTTCAGATCCGGTACAATTCCCATCTATAGGCTGTGATTCAACAAGTGATTATATTAAAAATAAAGTCGGACCTGCTCTTTCTTCAACTTCAGCTCATACAGCAGACTATTATCTGAATTATTATGATACCAATATTTCTTCTGAGGTTGTAGGCCTGCCGGAAGGTCCTATATGTAATCCGGGTCTTGCTGCGATTGAAGCAGCTCTTAACCCTGACGGAAGTGATGCTTATTTCTTCTTCCACGATAATAAGGGTAATCTTTATACTGCAAAAACAAATTCTGAATTTAATGAGAAGGTAGCAACCTATGCACCTTATTTACTGTAATGATTATGAGAAAAATTGAACTTCTTTCACCTGCCGGTGATTTTGAAAGACTTAAGCTGGCATTGAAATTCGGAGCAGATGCTGTTTATCTTGGCGGTGAGCAGTTTGGTATGCGTACCAATCCTTCCAATTTTAATGCTGACCAGCTTAAGGAGGCTGTAAGCCTTGTACATTCACTTGGCAAAAAGGTATATTTAACCTGTAATACCTTGCCGAGAAATAATGAAATTGAATATTTGCCTGATTTCTTAAAGTATGCTGCCGATATTGGTATTGACGCATTTATTATTGCGGATGTCGGTGTTATGATGCTGGCAAAAAAATATGCGCCTGATGTGGAGATTCATATGTCAACGCAGGTCGGTATAGTGAATTATCAGACAGCCAATTCTTTTTATGAGCTTGGAGCAAAGCGTATTGTTACTGCACGTGAGCTTTCGCTTGAGGATATAAAATCAATCAGAGATAAGACTCCGCCTGAGCTTGAAATTGAGGTTTTTGTACACGGTGCAATGTGTATGAGTTTTTCAGGACGCTGTATTCTTTCCGATTATATGGTCGGCAGAGATGCCAACAGGGGTGACTGCGCTCAGCCCTGCAGATGGAAATATCATCTTGTTGAGGAGACTCGTCCGGGTCAGTATTTTCCGGTAAATCAGGATGAAAATGGAACTTATATTTTCAATTCACGTGACCTTTGTATGATTGAGCATATTCCTGAGCTTGTTGATGCAGGAATTGATTCCTTTAAAATAGAAGGCAGAGCAAAGAGTGAGTATTATACCGCAATTGTCACCTATGCTTATCGCAATGCGATTGATGAATATTTAAAGAATCCGAGCGCTGATTTTAAAGTTCCTCAGTGGATTCTTGATGAAATGGAAAAAATGAGTCACCGTGAATATACTACCGGATTCAATTTCGGACCTATGAAAAACGGTCAGGTTCTTGATACAGGAGGATATATACGCAGCTGGGATGTTTGTGCATTATTTAACAGCTATAGTAACGGACGTCTTGTGGTTGATCAGCGAAACCGTTTTTATCAGGGTGATATTCTCGAGGTTGTTGAGCCGAATAAAAAGCCGTATCAGATTACTGTTGAGGATTTGTATAACGAAACAGCTGATGAAAAGGTTGATGTTGCCAATAAAGCTACCAATACATATTCCTTTAAATGTGATATTCCAATTTCATCTGATGCTATTTTCAGACGCCAAAGAAATGAATAAATATTTACCCCCCTGTGTAAACTACTCAGGGGGCGTTTTTTATGAGTAAAAGATTAGTATCTCTTTTGTGTGTGTTTTCTCTTTTATTCACAGGTATTATAGGAAGATGTGCTTATATTGCAATGGGTTCGGCATATCAGATATCTGACAGCTATAACAGTTATACGCTGAATATCGGCAGGCTTTATACAAATATTTACGACAGAGCAGGAAGAAAAATAAATAATAATGATAAATCCTTTGTAGCTGTAATACGTCCGAATGAAAAATGTCTTAACGAGCTTGATAAGCTGTTTGATAAAAATGAGGTTGCTGAGATAACGGATGAGCTGTCTCATGGATATCCTGTTATCCGAGAGATAAATAAAAAAATGAATACAAAATATATTAAAATTTTTGAAAAAATCAACGATTATAATATTATAGCACCTCACCTCCTGAATAAGGAAAACGGAGGACTTGAACAATATGTCAGTGAAGAAATCGGCTCACTTTCTGTAAATTTCTCTGTTGATGCGGTGGGCAGACTGCTAACGGGTGACGACGGTACAGTCGTGAATGATAACTATGACAGTAATGACGGTGTGATTATTTCACTGGACAGCGAAATACAGAAAATAGCAGAAGAATCCGCAAGGTCAATCCCAAAAGGCTCGGTTGTGATTCTTGATATAGAAACGTCGCAGGTGCTTGCATCGGTCAGCAGGGGAGACGATTATATAAATCGCTCGCTTTCACCATATGCAGTTGGTTCTGTTTTTAAAATTGTTGTATGTGCCTGTGCACTTGAAAATCATATAAATCCGGTTTATACCTGCACAAGTAAAATAAAAGTTAATGATACTGAATTTCATTGTCAGAAAAATCATGCACACGGTTTTCAGAATATGAAGCAGGCACTTGCAAATTCCTGCAATTGCTATTTTGTCAATCTTGCTTTAAAGCTTGGTAGTGACAAAATTTTTGAAACTGCAGAAAAATTCGGTTTTGGTAAAGCTTTTGAACTTTACGATAAATGGGCTGTAAAGGCAGGAGCCTTTGCAGATAAAAGTAAATTGAATTCACTTGGGCAGTTGGCATTAATTGGCTTTGGTCAGGGTCTGCTCACAGACTGTCCTATGCATTTTGCCTCCGTAATATCCTGTATTGCAAACGGCGGAAATTATTCCGCTCCAACGCTTGATATAAAAGAAATTGCTGAAAATAACATTATTTCAGAAAGTACGGCTGAAACACTGTGTGAATATATGAAATATGTTGTATCTGACGGAACAGGTAAAAATGCCGAATATAATGAAAAAACTGCCGGAAAAACAGCAACCGCCCAGAGCGGTATATATTATAATGGTATAGAAGTTCTCAATACCTGGTTTGCTGGCTTTTATCCCTATCATAACCCTAAGTTTACAATAGTAGTAATGCGTGAAAATGGCGTAAGCGGTGCAGAAGACTGTTGTCCTGTTTTTCGTGATATTGTTGAAAAGCTGGACAAAAAGTAGTATAATTTAAGAAACGAGTAGCGGGAGTTTTAACAGATGAAGAGTTATAAAAATAAATTAAAAACAATTCTTATATATAAGATGCTTGAAAATGAGAGTGATGAGGAGAATCCTGTTACCTCATCAAGCATTATTGATATGCTGGCTGAATATGGATTTGAATGTGACCGCAAAACCGTTTATTCCGATATAAATGCACTCAATTCAATAGGATGTGACATTATGAAAAGCAGCGGATACAACGGCGGCTTTTTTATGGCTTCGCGTAAGTTTGAACTGCCTGAGGTTATGCTCCTGATTGATGCTGTGACAAGCGCAGGCTTCATAACACCCAAGAAAACGGAATCTCTCGTAAATAAGCTTAAAACTCTTGTGTCAGTCAAACAGGCTGAATCTATGGTAAGTCATGTTTATGTCGATTCCAATCATTCCAAATGTGACAATGAAGAGGTTTATATTATTATTGACAAGCTTCACGATGCAATTATGAAGCGAAAAAAGGTGCGTTTTATATATACTCGCCGAAGTATTGACTTACATAATAAAAGGAAAAATACTGAAAGACTTTTTACGGTTTCACCGTATGCGCTGATTTGGAAAGACGACCATTATTATTTAGTATGCAACAAGAAGAAATATGATAATCTTATGAATTTGCGTATTGACCGAATGAAAAGACTTTCCATAGTCGGTGATGATGCACGTCCTGTGGGAGAGGTAAGTCCGTATAAATATGAATTTGATGCACAGGACTACAGCTCCAAAATGTTTAATATGTTTTCAGGTAAGGAATGTGAAGTCAGATTAAAATGCTGCCTGAAGCTTCAGGAAGAAATGCTGGATAGATTCGGTGCGTCGATTCCGCTTTCGGCATCAGACGGTGCTCATTTTGAAACAGAGGTTAACGCTACTCTCAGTGACGGATTTGTTTCCTGGCTTATGCAGTACGGAGATGATGTTGAGGTTTTGTCACCGCCTGAGCTGATTGATATGATAAAAAATAAAGCAAACAGAATATTGAATAAGTATGAAAATAATTAAAACAGATGTGTGCAAATACATCTGTTTTTTTATGTAACGCTTTTCTGAAAAAAATTAATAAAATATTCACAAAGCACTTGACATTATATTGACAAAGTTATAAAATAAATCCGTATATAAATGGGGATAATTGCGTGTTTTTGTAAGGTCAGGTACAATATCGTGTATATTCCTATCAGAATATGATTTTTTGTTTTAAGGAGGCAATTTAAGTTTATGAAAACTAAAAAATCTAAAAGTTTATTATCCTTGTTTCTGGCTGTTTTGATGCTTGTAACAAGTATTCCGTTTGCTGCATTTGCAACTGACGAATCAGGTGTAAAGCCTGTTCCAAGCAGTACGAAAAACCAGCCGTATATTTTGGGCGAACCATCAGATAACTATCGTATTCCTGCCATGGTTTCTCTTGATGACGGCACAATTGTAACAGCAGTTGATGCACGCTGGAACGGCGGCATGGACGGCGGCGGTAATGATACCATGATTTCACGTTCTACTGATAATGGCAGAACATGGCAGAATCAGTTTATTAACTATTATCCTGATAACGGTAATGTGTTCAATAAAGCATCTACTTCTGTCTGCGATTCCGAACTTGTAACTGATGGTAAAAATGTTTACATGCTTACGGTATTTTTCCCTGCAGGCGTGGCGCTTAATGCTGCCAGCGCCAATAATCAGCTGAAGTCCAATAACGGAACTGCATTTGATTCACAGGGAAGAGTTAAGCTTTCTCTTAAAGGATCTTCTTCTTACGATTATTATTTAGGTGAATTCGATAAAGCCGGTGCAGACGGCAGAGCTCCTATTATGAATAATAACGGCACTGAAACCGGTTATTATGCAGACCATGATTATTATCTTTACAAAGGTACGAATAAGCAGGACGGAAATCTGTTTTATTCAGACGGCCAGTATCAGACAGCTAAGGTTAACTTTCTTTTATATAGAAAGTCTGAAGACGGCGGACAGACTTGGTCTGATTTTACTCCTGTTAATGTAAAAAATGATTCAGAAGCATTTTTCGGTGTTGGTCCCGGTCGTGGTGTTTATGATGCTGCTCATAACAGAATTATTTTCTCAACTTATTCGTGGAATGGAACCGAAAATTCACAAAGATCTTCTTTTATTTATTCAGACGATAATGGTACTACCTGGCACAGATCTCCCAATTTCCCTGACTTAGAAGGTTCAGCTGGTAAATGGACGAGTGAAAATGCGCTCGTTCAATTGGATGACAACACACTTCGCTGCTTTGTAAGAAACAGATGGATGCATATTATTTATGCCGATGCTATTCTTCAAAGTGATGGTTCATATAAATGGACTGATTTTAAAGACATTAAATTTAATGCCAATGGTACTCCCAATTTCGTTCTAGGACTGCAAACAAATGGTAACAGCGGTTGCCAGCTTTCTGCTATAAAATATTCTGAAAAGCTTCAGTATAACGGTAATTATTATACAGCTATTCTTCTTTCAACCCCTCAGGGTGAAAGATCAAACGGAGTAATTTATACAATACTGGTTGATGAAAATAATAATTGTGTTAATGTAAATAGTTCAAATTCTAATAATGACAAGCAGATTACATATCAAGTTAATAATGGTTCTTTCGCTTACAGCTGTTTAACAGAATTGCCTGATGGTTCAGTTTCTCTTCTTTATGAAGCTTCTACCGGAACAATTATTTATACTAATTACTCTGATATTCAGAAAATAACCGGCTTAAGAGTTCCTGATGGTGCAAGAACGATTGAGTATGCACTCTCAAAGGGTGACGAAAGAGTCTTTTTTACAGATGAAAATGTAGCTGTTAATTCAGATGAAACAATCGTTTCCACCAAGTTTGATTCACGTACCGGTGTAAATGCAACAATGGGTGACAGTGCTGCATTTGATGGTGAAACGATTCACTTAAAAGATGCTCTTTATAATTTTGAAAAGAATGAAGACGGTACATGGACAATTGGGTCTATGGGTGTTTATATGACCATTGTCAATCCCGGTCTTCCGTCTTCAGTAACAAAAGGCACAATGAGAATCATTCAGGATGGCGATTATTTTAAATTCGTTGGATATAAACCTGATAAGGGTCATCCAGGATATGATTGGAAAGCTCTTAGCTACTACAGAAGCGGTGATAATGTTAACACGTTTGACCAGTCAACTGCATTCGGAGACGGTGATGGCGTTGCCAACAGTGAAGGAAGCCAGCACAGAGACGTGAGCCTTTTTGAGGTTTATCGTCCCGCAAGAGTGGATGAAGCAGCAGCAGATACTGCAGTTCCCGGATATATCCGCATTACGGATATGAGTGAGCTTAAGAGTGGTGAGCAGTATCTTATCGGATGTCAGGTAAATAATGTTTATTATTTCATGTATCCGTCAACCTCAACAAATAACAAATATGCACATTCCGTAAAGGTTGATACCACACCTGTTCAGTCCGGATACTTTATGACTGTTAAAGCGCTCAAAAAGGGTGAATCAACAGTTACTGTCGGTAAAACCACTTATATCTTCAAGGTATCGGATTACAGCAATGAAATTCTTGGCGTAGTTGATTACGACCCTGTTATTTATACACATGGTTCTGATGTAGCAACGCCTGATATGTCTCATACATATGTTGGTAATATTATTTCAGATGCAGAGTATAAAGGCGAAAAGGAAACGTGCTATCGTTTCAGAACTGTAGATGGTGTTGATTTAAGTACACAGTACAGAATTTTATCAGTATCCGCTTTATCTGATGACGGTGAGGATTCCGCAAAAATTGAAGGCGCAGATATTCAGCTTACAAATGACGATGGTGTTGTGGACGGCAGACTTCATGGTATTCTTCCTCTTGCCGATTCATCAAACTACAGGTCTTATGAATCAGGTACATATGTGCTTTTGAAAACAACACTTGAAGAAATTGCTACAGGTGAAATTTATACGCAGACAGATAAGCTTTATGTTGCGTCAAACCCTGTTGCAGGTCATATAATTTATGGTTCGAATGGTTCTCAAAATAGTGTTGTAGCGGGTAAATCTGCTGTTCAGCTTTGTACTTTTATTCTTGCACAGGGCTCTTATGGTAACACAGTAAATATTAACAAAAGTACTGTTGGTTCAACATATGCAGGCTATAATGCTAAACATTTGTATGATTATAATAATTTAGGTGAGACTGATAATCACTCTCTTGTTTACAGAAACAGTGCAGAGAATATGACTCAGATTAATACTGAAGCATCCGAGTTAATTAAGGGTGCCGGTGTTGTTGAAAACTGGAATGGTAATAATCATGAACAGCTTTTGTTCAGTGATTCCAATATTATTGATGGTGGATTAAATTCAGCATTTTATTATTATGATAAGTCTTCTCCTAAGAACGAAGGTATTACTAAAGATGTAAATGATCCTTCTAATTTCTCCATTGTGCTTTCAAGACAGGCTGTTGATGTTGAATTCTCAATAAGTGATTCTAATGAATGGCAGAGACAATATGTTATTGGTAGCAATTATTCTGCAAGTGGTTCCAGTGCGTTAGATTCGCATTTTGGTAATAATGTCAGAAGCTATATCAGAAAATTCAGCGGCTCCGGCAGTATCACTGAACAAACATATATGTTTGGTGCTGCTGGAAGCAAATATACAGTATATAGTTCTGAACATCAGAAGGATGTTTCAGTAAATTGTTCAACAAAAGAAAATAATGTTGAACAGGTTAATCCAAATGAGTCTGCAACATTGAGAGGTGTTCTTAGATATCAGGAGGGTGCTGAGCATTCAAGAAAGGTTATGGCATCAAGTTCTTCCGCAACAGAATACAGTGATATTCGTCTTCCGTTTGAAATCAAAATGTGTGATAAAACAAACGAACGAAATGAATATAACAAAACAATTGAACATGTACTTAAGTCTACAGATTACACAACAACAACATGGACTAAGTATATGAATTCAGTATTGCTTTACCAGGAATATCTGAACAATTACACGCTTCTTACTACAAATGAAAAGAAACAGAATACCAATACTACCTATAAAGAACTTCTTGAAGAACTTGGTAATGGTACAGATGAACCCGGTAATTACACAAATATTCAGAAAAGCGCTCAGTTCTCTGACCTTAAGAAAGAGCTTGATAATAATTCAGAAACACGTGAAAATGGCATTCTTCTTCCTGATGGAAAAAATTACACACCGGATTCATATGTTAAATTCCTTGAGGCTTATGATAACGGCCAGAATTTATATGATGAAGGCGGTCAGGGCGTATACTTGCCTGAAACCGTAGATCAGGAATTATTCCCGACGCCGGATGAAAAACGTGATGAAACACCGGGATGGGAAGTTGGTCCTTACAACGAAACAAAGCTTCCTGTACAGAATCAGATTGAAGCAGATGTTGCTGCTATCCAAAACAGTCAGCCTGTTCTTTCGGGTGATGATTCGGCTTATATTGCGGCAGCAAATGAATCAAGAAATATTGATAAAACAGCATTTGTAAATAAAGACAGTATTGATTCAATTCAAACAGGTTTTGATGAATCCGATAAGGTTCTTTATAAAACATTTGTATATCAGGGTGTTGAATACGGCGATTATCTTAATCTTAGCGACAGCACAGAAGATCAGGCTAAAATTGACCTTGAAACACGCAAGAATCTTGAAAATATGACAGTTGCAATCGAAAAAGCAATAGAAAAAGATAACCTTAAAAAGTATCATTTAGCACTTGAAGTTAACGGCACTGTTATTGAAGGAATTACAGGTGATTATAATTACGGCACTGTTGTTGATGTTCCGTTTGCTTCCTATATCAGTGAAGATTTAATTGTTAAGTGTGTTGTTAATACGGATGTTGAATCAACTAAGGTAGACACAACGGTTAATCTTGAAGATTATGCTGGTATGGGTTATGTAATTCCTATTCTTGTTCAAGAAGATATAACCATTAAAGTTACAACAATTCCTAAGGCAGACAGAGCAGTAACAGTTCTTGATTACTACGGCACGGTTATTGGTGTTCTTTATGGTGATGAGGTTACTGTAAGCGCTGACGGTGTTACAGTTGGTGATCAGACAATTGCTCCGAAGCCTTCACCTAAGTTTGTATTTACAGGCTGGTCTGTAGAAAACGGTACTTACGCAGTTGATGCGCCTATGACAATTATTCAGCGCGGTGATCATAACAGATTCGCTCATATCTTTAATGCTGTGAACGGAACAGTTAACAGCCGCACAGAATTTAATGTTGGAATCGTAAATGAAAAGCTTATTCTTGAATCAGAAACAGGTAATTTCTGGACACGTACAGTTAACGGCGAAACCTATCTTGCATCTTACGAACGGAACTTTATTAACTTCTCTTCTGATGAAGATGTTACTTACACCGCTTATAACAGTATTGCTGATCTTCCTGAAAATCTCAGGGATGATGCACAAAAAGGCATTCCTGTTGTTTATGGCACGGGTTATTTTGTAAATAATAAGTTTACAATGTCTGTAGATTATTCTGCACCGACAGGCGGCAGCAATATTACAGTTCTTGACGCAGGCGTTATTTATTCAGACACTGATTTGGGTGAAGACGGCCTTGTTAAGGGTGCTGAAGGAACAAGAACAATTGCTTCAAACAGAATTGCACATTGGTCTGATGATGCGAATTCAGGAACATTTACAATGACTAAGGGCAATGCAGATATTGGTGTACATTATATGCGTGCATATGTAAGCTACACAGCACCTTATACTGATCCGAGATCAGGTGAAACGTATATGCTTCCTTATGTTGCATATTCACCTGTAATTTATCAGTGTGTAAACGGTGAAGTATCAAAAGTTGATTAAGGAGGAATTAATATGAAAAAATATGAAACTCCTTCTTATGAAGTTGAGTATTTCATAATCAGAAACGAGATTTTTACAACAAGTGAAAATCCGGATACTGAGTTTGATTTTAATGAAGACGATATGGGCTTCAATCAGTTTTAAATTTTTGAGCAGGGGATAAAACCTCTGCTCATTTTTTGTGTTTTATTAAATGTAAAAACTTTGTAAATATTGTAAACAAACCGTTAACAAAACATTGACCTATGCTTTATGTAATTATATAATATTACCAATAATTAGTTGGAGATGTGTATATGATTAAATCAATGACAGGTTTTGGCAGAGCTGTAAAGGAGCTTGATGGTTATGTTATCACTGTTGAGCTTAAATCTGTCAATCACAGGTATTTTGAATTCAGTTCGCGCTGTCCGAGACAGTATGGATTTATTGATGAAAAAATAAAATCTTTTGTCAATTCACGTGTGGAACGCGGCAAGGTTGATTGCTATGTTGGAATTGAAGCACTGAATACCGAGTCGGCAGATGTTGTAGTGAATAATACGCTTGCATCTGCTTATGTAAAAGCGTTAAAAGAGATTGCTCAGAGCTACGATCTGAAAGAGGATTTTGGTGCTTCAACAATCAGCCGTTTTTCCGATGTTCTTGTTGTGAAGAAGGCTGAAGAAGATGAGGAAAAAATTTGGAACCTTGTAAAATCAGTTGCAAGTGAAGCGATTGACAAGTTCATTGAAATGCGTCAGACTGAGGGAAAAAGAATGTATGATGATGTTTATTCCAGATCATCATTTATTCTTGATTGTGTTTCATATATTGAAGAGCGGTCGCCTGAAACGGTTAAGGAATATAATGATAAGCTTGTTCAGCGTGTTCACGATTTAATCGGTGATGTGTCATTGGATGAAAACAGAGTTATTCAGGAGGTTGCAATTTTTGCAGATAAGGTTGCGGTTGCTGAAGAGACTGTAAGACTTCGTTCTCATATTGAACAGCTCAGAGAATTTCTGGACAGTGATACTGCTATAGGAAGAAAAATGGATTTTCTTGTACAGGAAATAAATCGTGAGACAAATACAATCGGATCAAAATGCAATGATGTTGATATCGCGCGCAGAGTTGTTGATATGAAAGCTGAAATTGAAAAAATCCGCGAACAGATTCAAAATATTGAATAAGGTGACAGATATGAAATTAGTTAATATTGGTTTCGGCAACCTTATAAATGCGCAGAGAGTTGTGTCAATCGTTTCGCCGGAGTCTGCACCGATTAAAAAAATTGTGCGTGAGAGCAAATCCAACGGCACATTAATCGATGCAACACACGGCAGAAAAACGATGAGTGTAATTATTACTGACAGCGATAATGTCGTGTTATCCTATATGGATTTAAAGCAGATTGCTGCAAAATTTGGTGCGGAGGTTGATACAGATGAATAAAGGAATGCTTGTTGTTTTTTCTGCACCAAGTGGCTGCGGTAAGGATACTGTTTTTAAAGAGCTGTGCAAAAGGCATGATAATATCGTCGAATCCATTTCTGCCACTACAAGAGCCGCTCGAAAAGGCGAAGTCAATGGTGTGGATTACTTCTTCATTTCCGAAGATGATTTTCATCGTATGATAGAAAATAATGGTCTGCTTGAATATGCACAGTATAATGGATGTTATTATGGAACGCCTGTAAAAGGTGTTAATGATGCAATAAAAAACGGTAAGATCTGTTTTCTTATTATTGAGGTGCAGGGTGCACAGAAAGTGATGCAAATGTATCCTGAATGTGTATCCATATTTCTTCTTCCCCCAAGTGAAGAAATACTGCGCAAAAGATTATACGGCAGACATACCGACAGTGATGAAATGATTGAAAAACGTCTTGAAATAGCTAAGACGGAATTGAATTATAAAGATAAATATACATATAATGTCGTTAATGATGATCTTGATGTCTGTGTTGACGAGATTGACAAAATACTTTGCAATGAGCTCAAAGAGCACAATGCATAAAATAAATACTATAATAACTATATTAAGGAGAAATAATTATGTTTAATCCGGATTTAAAGAAACTTTTAAAGGACTGCAACAGCAGATACAGCCTTGTGGTAGGGACTGCAAAAAGAGCAAGGGAAATTCGTGACGAGGCAATTGAGAACGAAGAGCATATAGATGTTAAGACCGTTTCAACTGCGATTGACGAAATACTTGATGGCAAATATGTAATTGAAGAGCCTGATGTGCTCAAATCAAAATAATAAAATTGGGTAAAATAGTGAACAGAACAATTGCTATTGTTGCTGTTGAAAAAACGTTTTTCAGCCCTGATTCTGATTTTGATTATTATGTTCCTGATGAACTTGTTGACAAGGTTCATATCGGATCAGCAGTTAAGGTTCCTTTTGGCAATGGTAACAGGCTGAGAGACGGCATTGTTGTAAAACTGTATACAGCAATTCATTCTAATCTTAAGGATATTGTTTTTGTTTCAAGTGATATTCCTGTTCTGAGTGAAGAGCTCATTTCACTTGCTCTGTGGCTTAAGGAGCGTTGTTTTTGTACAACATATGATTGTCTTAAACAGATGCTGCCGCGTGGCTTCGGTAAAATTAAAGCGTCGACATCAAGAATGGTTACTCTTCTCATAGAACGTGAAGAGGATTTGCCTAAGCTTACACCAAAGCAAAGAAGTGTTGTAAATCTGCTTTTTGATATCGGAACTGCATCGGCAGATGAGGTTTGTGAATTCTGCTCCGTTGGAATCGGTGTGTTGAAAAATCTTGAAAAGTATAAGGTGATTTCCTTTTACGAAAAAGAAAAATACCGCAATCCCTATAAAAATATTTATTCAGAGACTGAACGAAATGAAATTGAACTGACGACTCAGCAAAGCAATGCTTATCATACTTTTCTGTCTGCTATGGAAAATGGCGGCGGAACTGGCTTGCTTTACGGTGTTACGGGAAGCGGTAAAACGCAGGTTTATTTAAAGCTGATTGATAAGGCAATTGATAACGGAAAAGATGTTATTGTGTTGGTTCCTGAAATCAGCTTAACTTCTCAAGCAATTGATATTTTTCATAAAAGATATGGAAATAAAGTTGCTGTTTTTCACAGCGGTCTTTCGCTGGGTGAAAGAAATGATGAGTATAAACGTGCTGACAGGGGAGAGGTAAAAATTGTTATCGGCACCCGCAGTGCTGTGTTTGCACCGCTTCACAATATCGGCCTGATTATTATGGATGAGGAACAGGAGCATACCTATAAAAGTGAAAGAACGCCGCGTTATCATACAAAGGATGTTGCAAATTTCAGATGTAAATACAATAAAGCATTATTTCTTATGACATCTGCAACACCGAGTCTTGAAAGCTATTCAAATGCTGTAAATGGAAAATATATCCTTTGTGAGATGAATGAGCGTTATGGTGATGCACAGCTTCCTGAGGTTATTACGGTTGATATGAAGGCTGAAATGAAGAACGGCAATCATTCACCGATTTCAGCTAAGCTTAAAGAGCTTTTGCAGATAACGTTGGATAATAATAAGCAGGCAATTCTTCTTATCAATAGAAGAGGGTACAATACTTTTATTGCCTGCAATGACTGCGGTCACGTTATTACCTGTCCGAATTGTTCAATATCACTAACATATCACAGCTACAATAACAGGCTGACCTGTCACTACTGCGGTTATACAAAAAGGCTTGATAATAAATGTCCTGAATGCAGCAGTGATAATGTGCGATACAGCGGTTACGGAACGCAGAGGATTGAGGATGAACTTTCAGCACTGTTTCCTCAGGCACGGATTCTTCGTATGGATGCTGATACCACATCCGCAAAATTCAGTCACGACAAAATGTTTTCACAGTTTTCCAACCATGAGTACGATATTCTTGTGGGAACGCAAATGGTAGCAAAGGGACTTGATTTCCCTGATGTTACTCTGGTTGGTGTTGTGAATGCGGATAATTCACTCTATGACGAAAACTATAACAGTTCTGAACGCTCCTTTGATTTAATAACACAGGTTGTGGGCAGAAGCGGAAGAAGAGACGAACAGGGCAAAGCTGTTATACAGACAATAAATCCTTTTAACGAAACCATTGAATTTGCTGCAAGGCAGGATTATAAAGGTTTTTTTGAAAATGAAATCATGCTCAGAAAGGCTTTGACTTATCCGCCTTACTGCGATATTATTTCTGTTTCCTTTGTGGGGGAAAATGAAAACACAGTTGCAATGTGTTCAAAAACTTTTTTGGATATACTAAAAGAGGTTAATAGGGATAATGCTCAAAAGCTGATTGTTCTCGGTCCAAGTCCTGCAAAAATATATAAGTTAAACAGTCAGTACAGATACAGGCTGTGTGTTAAATGCAGAAATTCAAAAAATGTTCGTATGATGTTTAATGAAATTTTAAAAAGAATCAGTAAAATGAAAGAGTATAAGGATATATCTGTATCAGCAGATGTGAATCCATATGATTTGTGCTGATATTGGTTAAAATAGGAGAATATAAAATGGCACTCAGAAATATTGTTAAGTTAGGTGATCCTATACTTTATAAAAAAAGCAGAGTTGTTGAAAAGTTTGACGACAGACTTGCAACCCTGATTGATGATATGAAAGAAACGATGTATAACGGAAACGGTGTAGGACTTGCCGCTGTACAGGTTGGTATACTGAAAAGAGTTGTTGTTATAGATATCGGTGAAGGACCAATGGAGCTGGTTAATCCTGAAATTGTATTTTCGGAGGGTGAGCAGATTTCACAGGAGGGCTGTCTTTCTCTGCCGAATAAATGGGCAACCACCAAAAGACCGCAAAAGGTTCAGGTTAAGGCTCAGGACAGAAATGGCAAGTGGCAGGTATTTACTGGTGAGGATTTGAAGGCGAAAGCATTCTGCCATGAAATTGATCATCTTGATGGAATTTTATTTACATCTCATATTATTGAGGGTGAAACTTTGCAGGGTTAATTACTCTGTACAAATCTGGTGAATTTATGAATATCGTTTTTATTGGCACTCCTGATTTTGCTGTGCCTTGTCTTGAAAAATTAATTGAAAATAATCATAATATAGTTGCTGTGTTTTCACAGCCGGATAAACCTGTTGGCAGAAAACAGATTTTAACTCCGCCGCCTGTAAAGGAATGTGCAGTTAAAAATGGTATTTCTGTGTATCAGCCTTCTTCGCTGAAAAACAGTGACGCGCTTGATATTATAAATGGTTATAAGCCGGATATTATTATTGTAGTGGCATATGGCAAAATTCTTCCGAGCAGTATTTTAGCATCAGCAAAATATGGCTGTATTAATGTGCATGCCTCACTATTACCAAAATATCGCGGTGCTGCACCGATTCAGTGGTCAATACTCAATGGAGACGAGGAAACCGGTGTCACAGTTATGCAGATGGATGAGGGACTTGATACAGGTGATATGCTTCTTGTTAAAAAGACTGCTATTGATATCAATGAGACCTCAGAGGAGCTTTTTAACAGGCTTTCCGTTATAGGAGCAGATGCACTTATTGAATGCTTGGATAAGCTTGAAAAGGGCGAAATCATTCCTGTTAAGCAAAGTGATGAGGGTACTTGTTATGCACAGAAGATTACCAAAGCACTTTCACCCATTGACTGGAATAATTCAGCAATTGAAGTTCATAATCAGGTAAGAGGCTTACAGACATGGCCGTGTGCATCTACTGTAATACATGGTAAAACTGTAAAAATTCATAAGACTGTATTGTCAGATAAAACAGGTAATATTGCCGGAGAAATTATAGATAATAATAAGGTGCTGACTGTATGCTGTGGTGACGGAAAATGTATTGATATATTGGAACTGCAGCCTGACGGCAAAAAGAGAATGGATATTAAATCATTTTTAGCAGGAAATAAGTTGGAAATATCTGCTGTTTTGGGAGAATAATTATGGGACCTTATTTTGCATATTATCTTACAGGATATATTATGATACCTGTATTTATATTTGCGCTGTTTTGTCAAATGAAGGTTAAAAGCGCTTTCAGAAAGTATTCAAAGACGATCAACAGACGCGGTATGACCGGTGCTGACGCTGCATATCAGCTTCTGCGTCTTAATGGTATTACGGATGTGCAAATAAAAAAGATTCCGGGTAGTCTGACGGATTATTATGATCCTAAGAATAAAGAAATCTGTCTTTCACAGGATGTATTTGACTCACGAAGTATAGCTGCTGTCGGTGTTGCTTGTCACGAGGCTGGTCACGCTTGTCAGCATGCTCAGGGTTATGCACCATTAAAAATAAGAAACGCAATCATTCCTATAACAAGAATTGGTTCTTTTCTCGGTGTTCCGCTAGCATTAATCGGAATGTTTATTTACAGTGATCCGCTTATCTATGCAGGTATCATCCTGTATGCGGCAGTTGCGTTTTTTCAGCTTGCTACACTGCCTGTTGAGTTTAATGCCTCAAGAAGAGCACTGCAGACGATTGAATCAAATGGTTTTCTTGAAGGTGAGGAATACAGCGGTGCAAAAAAGGTTTTAACTGCTGCGGCACTTACTTACGTTGCTGCTCTTGTCTCAGCACTGGCTACACTGCTGAGACTATTCCTGATTTTAAACAGAGGTAACAGAAATTAATGAAAAGTGCACGTCTAATTGCTTTCGAAATTTTGCATAAAATTTTTACGGATAATGCTTATTCTAATATCGCTCTTGATAACGCAGTTAAAGAAACGAGTGAGGAGAAAGCCTTTATATCTGCACTGGTTTACGGTGTGGTTGAAAGAAAACTGACACTCGATTATTTTATTAATAAATATGTCTCTTCAAAGCCTAAACCTAAAATACTGACTATCCTTCGTCTTGGTGCATACCAGCTTTTGTTTATGGACAAGGTGCCGAACAGTGCAGCTATAAATGAATCCGTAAAGCTCACTAAGGAAATCAGGCAGGACTATTATTCATCATTGGTTAATGCCGTATTACATAAAATAGACGCTGACAGAGAAATCCCTGAAGATGATTTGTCTGTAAAATATTCCGTACCGCAGAATCTTATTAATATGTGGATTAAGCAGTACGGCAAGGAAAAGGTTGAAGCTTTTCTTCCTGCTGTCAATGAAAAGCCTCCTGTTTTTGCAGTGCCTAACAGACTTTATGTTGATGCTGATGAGCTTTTATATGAGCTGATGTGTGACGGAATTGAGGGCGAGGTAACAGACAATCTTGTTAAAATCACCTCATCCTTTGATTTGAGTAAATCAAGAGCTTTTAAAAACGGTCTTTTCCATATTGAGGATTTATCAAGCTATGAATGTGCGGTTTCTCTCGGTGCAAAAGAAGGAGACACTGTACTTGATATGTGCTCTGCACCCGGCGGCAAGGCTTTTACTATCGCACAATGTATGAATAACAATGGTACAATTTATGCCTTTGATATTCATAATCACCGTGTAAGTCAGATTCGTGACGGTGCCAAAAGGCTTGGCATTTCAATAATAAATGCAGATATAAATGATGCTGAGGTTTATTCTGAGAATATACCTTTGGCAGATAAAATACTTTGTGATGTGGTATGTTCAGGCTTCGGCATTATTCGACGCAAGCCTGAGATAAGATATAAGGAGCTTGACAGTGTTTCGGATTTACCGAAAATTCAGCTTAATATTCTTAAAACATCATCAAGATATCTTAAAGCAGGGGGAACAATAATATATTCCACCTGTACACTTAATAAAAAAGAAAATGAGAAGGTTGTAAACGCCTTTTTGAATGATAATGACAATTTTACTTTAGTTAAAGAAAAAACATCTTTTCCGTGTGAATCAGGCGGTGACGGTTTTTACTTTGCACTTCTTAAAAAAAATGAAAACAGATATTAAATCATTAACTCCGGAACAATTAAATAATGCAGTAAAGGAATTATCCTTGCCTGTCTTCAGAGCAAAGCAGATTTTTAAATGGCTTCACGAGATTGGATGTACTTCTTTTGATGAAATGACCAATCTCAGTAAAGAGCTGAGAAATGAACTGTCTGAAAATTATTATATTTCAAGGTGTGATATTGAGGACAAATATGTTTCCTCAATTGATGATACTGTGAAGTATTTATTCCGACTGACTGACGGTGAATTCATTGAATCGGTTGTAATGAAATACAGTTACGGCTATACTATCTGCGTATCCTCGCAGGTTGGCTGCAAAATGGGGTGTACCTTCTGTGCATCAACGCTGGCAGGCTTTACAAGAAATCTTACACCGGGTGAAATTGAATCTCAGATACATACTGCACAGTCTGATTTAGGTATAAGAATTTCGCGCATAGTTATGATGGGCATTGGTGAGCCGCTTGATAATTTTGAGAATGTTCTTGATTTTTTGAACAATGTCAATAATGAAAACGGTCTTAATATCAGTATGAGAAATATTACGATTTCCACCTGCGGTGTGGTTGACAGAATATATGATTTAATGGACAGGAATTTACAGCTTACACTGACCATTTCTCTTCACGCTCCGAATGATGAAATCCGTTCACGCACAATGCCTATAAATAGAAGATATTCGATAGATACACTGCTTAAAGCCTGCCGTGAGTACGGCGAGCATACAGGCAGGCGTGTGAGCTTTGAATATACACTGATAAAGGATGTTAACGATAGTGAGCAGGATGCACAGGAGCTTTCACAAAGGTTGAAAGGCTCGATGTGCCATGTTAACCTGATTCCTGTTAATGATGTTAAAGAACGCGGTAATGTCCGTTCCTCAAAGGAGACAATGATTAAATTCTGTAATGTATTGAAAAGGAACGGAATTAATGCTACAATAAGAAGAACACTAGGTGCAGATATCAATGCATCATGCGGTCAGCTCAGACATTTAAAAAGAGGTGATATGAATGAGAATAGTCGCTAAGACTGATAAGGGAATTGTAAGAGATTCCAATCAGGACGCTTATGCTGTCGGCGAATTTTCAGACGAGGTTGTCTGGTCTGTGGTCTGTGACGGTATGGGCGGTGCTGCCGGAGGTAATATTGCATCGGCACTGGCGGTTAAGGTAATCAGTGATAAAATAAATGCCTCTTACAGAGATAAGATGCGTGATGCATCCATTTACAATATGCTTGATTCTGCACTTACTGCTGCAAATATTGAGGTTTATGATTTTGCTGAAGCCAAACCCGAGCTCAGAGGTATGGGTACAACCGTTGTCTGTGCCATCGTAAGGGACAATCAGGCATATATTGCACATGCAGGCGACAGCCGTGCTTATGTTATAAATAACGGCATTATCACACAGGTGACAACTGACCACAGTATGGTTCAGGACCTTTTGTCAAAGGGTAAGATTACCAGTGAAGAGGCTGAACATCACCCTAATAAGAATATCATTACTCGTGCAGTCGGTGTGGACAAAAGCATTGATGTCGACTTTGCTCAGATTGATCTGAATGACGATGATGTATTGCTTCTTTGCACTGACGGACTGTCAAACTATGTTTCAAATGATGAAATGATTAAAATCATGAGTGACGGTAAGCATTATGCTTTTGCAGACCGTCTGGTCACTCAGGCTAATAAAAACGGCGGCGGAGATAATATCACCGTTGTTATCATATCAAAATAATCGGAGAGATTGCATTTTATGGATAATTACGTTGGAAAACGCCTTGACGGCAGATATGAAATACAGGAGATTGTGGGCGTTGGCGGTATGTCTGTTGTTTACAAGGCATACGATAATGTCGACGACAGAATTGTTGCAGTTAAAATTCTCAAAGAAGAATTTTTAACGAACGATGAATTTGTCAGACGCTTTAAAAATGAGAGCAAGGCAATTGCACTTCTTTCGCACCCTAATATCGTAAAGGTTTATGATGTCAGCTTTGGTGAAAAACTTCAGTATATCGTAATGGAATATGTTGACGGTATAACGCTTAAGGAGTATATCCAGAAGCAGAATGCCATTACCTGGAATGATGCACTATTCTTTACCACTCAGATTCTCAGAGCACTGCAGCATGCACACGACAAGGGCATTGTTCACAGAGATATTAAGCCGCAGAATATTATTCTTCTTTCAAACGGCAATATTAAGGTTGCTGATTTCGGTATTGCAAGATTTTCAAGAAGTGAAACAAGAACCCTTACCGATACAGCAATCGGCTCTGTTCATTATATCAGTCCTGAACAGGCTAAGGGTGAGTTCACTGATGAAAGAGCAGATATATATTCCGTCGGTGTTGTCCTTTATGAAATGCTGGCAGGCAATGTACCCTTTGAGGCAGACAGTGCGGTTTCCGTTGCACTTATGCAGCTTCAGGATGATGCAAAAAAGCTGACAGATATCAATCCGGATATCCCTGTCGGTCTTGAGCAAATATGCATCCACGCTATGCAGAAAAATCCTGTTGACAGATATCAGACTGCTACGGAAATGCTCCTTGATGTTGAGGAGGTAATAAAGAATCCTAAGGCGGTATTTGACTACTCCTATTTTGTTGATAAAGAGCCTACCAAGTATGTCATCAATACTGAGGAAAAATTTGCTGTAAGCAATGATGAGGAATACTATGAAGATGAAGCAGAGGAGTATTATGACCCGAATCATAAGAAAAAGGTTATCACAGCTGTTGTTATCGGTACAGTGGTTTTGATTGCTGCAATTGTATTGCTTGTTATGAGCCTCACAGGAAATTCTTTCAAAAATACACATAATCTTGAAAACTTTGTCGGTATGTCCTATGATGAGCTGATAAGCTCAAATCAGTATGACTACGAGTTTGTTATGGAACAGGAAAAGACGGATGAATCTGAAGCAGGTAAAGTTATCAGACAGACACCTGAAGCCGGAACTAAAATTCTTGAGGGTGGTCAGGTTAAGCTCGTTGTGGCTATAACTGCTGATGATATAACCGTTCCGAATGTTTATAATCTTGAGATTGATATGGCTAAAAAGGCACTGGAACAGGAGGGACTGAAAAACTATACAGTTACCTCTGTCGGCAGTGATTCTGTTGATGAGAACAAGGTAGTCTATACCAATCCAAAGGCAGGCAGTGTTGTTTCAGCCGATACACAGATTACAGTATTTATCAGCTCAGGCCCTACAACTGAGGAGATAAAGCAGATAACTATTCCTGATGTAATCGGTCTTAAACAGGAGGGAGCACGTGCTTTCCTTGAAAAATTCGGCTTCAAAAATATTGACTTTGTTACTAAGGACAGTGAATCCCCTAAGGGCGTAGTCCTTGCACAAAGTCCTGCTGCAGGTGCCACTGCTACTGCTGATGACAGAATTACAATCACCATTTCATCCGGTGTTACGACCACAACAACCAAGAAGGCGTCAAAGGTTTCCATCGCTGTTGCTCTGCCTAAGTGTGTTGATGCGGACGGTGAAATGATAAAGGATCAGCTTGTTGTTGAGCTTGACGGCAAAGTATATCTCAGTCAGAACGTAACACTTAACGGTAAAAATGCAAGTGTAAACATCACACTGGACAAGGATAAAGATGTACAGGTAAGAGTTTCTCTTAAGGACACAGGTGCTGTTGAAACAAAAACGATTCAGGGTGGAAAAAATCAGAATATATCCATTAGCTTTAACAGCTTTTCTTATGATAATATGACAACTGCTGAAGCACCTTCGGATGATAATTCTAATCCTGACAGCAAGCCGGAAGAATGAGGAATTTATGGTTGAAGGACGATTAATTAAAGGTATAGGCGGTTTCTACTATGTGGAAACCGCTGAATCTGTTTATGAATGTAAGGCACGCGGTATTTTCAGAAAAAAGAAAATCACTCCTTTGGTGGGTGATATCGTTTCAATCAGTATTCATGAAAATGCAGAAAATACAATTGATGAAATCAAGGAGCGTAAGAATTATCTTATAAGACCTCCTCTTGCGAATATCGATCAGCTTTTTGTTGTATCATCCGTTGTTGCCCCTGCAATCAATATGTCTGTATTAGACAGAATTATTGCAATCGCTGAACATAAGAATATTGAACCGATAATTGTAATAACAAAAATTGATTTAGATAGTTCTTATGAAGCGTATTATGATATATATACGAAAGCAGGATTTAAGGTCATTCTCTGTGATAACAAAAACGGTGTCGGCTGTGATGAAGTCAAGTCTCTTCTTAAGGGAAAGGTAAGTGCTTTTACAGGGAATACCGGCGTAGGCAAATCCTCACTGCTCAATGCAATTGACAGCAGACTTTCCATTGAAACAGGGGAAACAAGTAAAAAACTCGGCAGGGGAAAGCATACTACCAGACATTGCGAGCTTTACAAAGTAGCAGGCGGATATGTAGCTGATACACCCGGATTTTCATCCGTTGACTTCGAACGCTGTGAGAAAATTATGAAAGCAGATCTGCCTTACTGCTTTAGGGAGTTTGAGCCTTATCTTACTGACTGCAAATTTCAAACAAACTGTGCACATATCAATGATAAGGGATGTGCGGTTGTCAATGCTGTTCATAATGGTACCATATCTGCCGAGCGTCACAATAGTTATATAGAGCTTTATAATGAGGTAAAGGATATAAAGGAATGGGAAATGAAGTAAAAAGCTGTGCAATCATTTCAGGTGCGCCGGAAGATAATTTATCCTATTATAGTAAGCGCCTTGATAACAGGTTTATAATTTGTGCAGATAGTGGTTATAAAAAATGTATCAGAGCAGGCTTTGAGCCAAATCTGATTATAGGTGATTTTGATTCCTCGACTAAGCCTGAGGTAAGCTGTGAGCTGATTGAACTGAATCCGAGAAAGGATTATACCGATACCTTTCACTGTGTAATGGAAGCAATTGCAAGGGGATATAATGATATAGTAATTCTCGGCGGTATCGGCTCAAGAATTGACCATACATATTCAAATATTCTTTCAGCCGTATACTGCTTTAACAGAAATATCAAATGTGTGCTTGTTGACAGTAAAAATGAGCTTACGGTTGCAAGCGGTGAAACGGTTATAAAAAAAGGAGAGTACAAATATTTTTCTTTATTTGCTTTGTTTGAGAAGTGTGAAGGTCTTTCAATAATAGGTGCAGAATATGATTTGGACTCAGTTACAATTGAACCTTATGAGCAATTAACCCAGAGCAATGAGTTCAAATCCGATGAAGTAAAAATAATTGTAAAAAGCGGAAAAATTATTTTGATTTTCAGTAACGATTAAATTTTTCTTACATAGTATGTAGTAAATACAGCGTGAACGAGGTGTTGCTACATGAAGAAAATGTGCCGTCGTGACTATCTCTGGATAGCCTTTGGTGTCGGTTGTGTTTTGGCTTGCTGTCTGCCGACAGTATGGATAACAAGAATTCTTGCTATCGTAGTAATCATTCTCGGTATTATGTGCTGTAAAAAGTGATGGGGGAATGGGTTATGAAGGTCGTTTTAATCAAAAGTCCAAAATTTTTAGCACCATTGTTAAGATCCATATTTAAAATTCAGAAAGTGAAAAATGAAACATAATTAAAAAAGGTTACAGAACAAATTTCTGTAACCTTTTTTGTTATATTATCCGGTTTCTTTGCATAGTTATTGTTAGAAACATTAAAGGAGAAATCACTATGGAGCTGTGTAAAGAGTATAAGCCAATGTGTTTTAATGAGAGCTGTGAAAGATTGAGTGAAAATTTTGAATTTGATTTTCAGGAAAATCTTCCTCAATATCTTGATGATATTGACCGCATAATTAAATGCAGTGTGAACAGTGCTGTTACGAATTATGATGTCAATGATTCAAGGCTTACAATTCACGGAAAAACAATAATCTGCCTTACATACCTTAATAAGGATATGTGCACACTGTCAAATATTTTTGAGGAGGAATTCACTAAGAGTATTGATTTGGATAACGGCAGTACTGTTCATTTTGCTGATATCAGGCTTAATACAAAATATTCAAATTTCAGACTGATTAATCAGCGCAGAATTGATGTTCACACAGCACTGTGTGCCAATATTTGTGTTTATCGCAGAAATAACGGAAAATGCCTGGCAGAATGTAAAAACGCTTTTACAAGAGAAATGAAACTGCCCTGCCTTATGAACAAGAACGCAGGCGTGTGCTCTGCTGAGTTTGATGAAACGTTTTCAATATCCTCTTCAAATGCACAAATTAAAAATATAGTGAATTCCTATAGCGTATGCTATCTTGATGAAACGAAAATCATTAAAGATAAAATGCTTGTTAAGTTCAGAGTTGAGGTATCCGTGCTTTATATCAGTGATGATAACAGCATTGAGAAATGCGCACATTCCTTTTCAATGAGTAAGATTATTGATGTAAGTGATTGCGATGATGATGACAATGCACTTATTAATGCGGTGATTTCAAGCATTTACATCAAATCAAAAACAAATTCAGATAATGTTGTTAATGAAATTGAGCTGGTGGGTACGGTCTCTCTCAGCTATCAGATATACTCCATTTCAGACCATAGCTTTATTACGGATTCCTATATGCCGCATTATAATACGGATATTTCAAAGGAACGCTTATCAGTAAAAAAATCTCCGATATATTACTATGATGACAGGTCGGATGAGATTGTTTTTGACAGTGATAAGAATATTATTGAAATTATTGATCTGATACCGAGCATTGAAGGCTGTACAGTTAATGAGTCCGTTATGAAAGTAAATGTAAATTTATCCTTTCTTTATTATGATGATACATCTCAGCTTTGCTTCTATGAAAAGACGGCTGAGCTTTCCTTCAGACTGAATGATGAAAAGCTCGACGGAGAGGGTGTGATCAGTCTTATTTCCTATGATTTCATCATTAAAAGTGCAGATAAGATATCATTGAGACTGAATTATACCTACCGTGCTTATCTATATAGAATACAGAATGTGGATTATTTAACTGATATTGAGGTGACCGGTGAAAGAAATAATCTGAATATGCCGGAGCTGACTTTGTATTTTGCAAATAAGAATGAAGATGTCTGGGATATTGCAAAGAGCTTTTCAACCGATATGTCACTCATTATGGAGGAAAATAATCTGACATCACATATTGTTGACAATAAAATGGTACTGCTTGTTCCGGGAATGTGAGGTAAATTATGAACAACAATATTTATAATGATATTTCAAAACGAACAGGCGGCGACATTTATATTGGTGTTGTTGGTCCTGTAAGATCCGGTAAATCGACCTTTATTAAAAGATTTATGGATACAATGGTAATTCCGAATATTGAGGATACCTTTGTAAGAGAACGTGCACAGGATGAGCTTCCGCAGTCAGCTGCAGGGCGTACGATTATGACAACTGAGCCTAAGTTTATTCCTGAAGATGCAGTTGAGCTGCATATGAATGACAATCTGAAAATGAGGGTAAGACTTATCGACTGCGTTGGTTATATTGTTCCAAGCTCAGTAGGCTATATTGAAGAGGATCAGCCGAGAATGGTTATGACTCCATGGTATGACGAGGAGATTCCATTTAATATGGCAGCCGAAATCGGCACAAAGAAGGTAATTACCGAGCATTCAACAATCGGTCTTGTTGTTACAACCGACGGCTCAATCAGTTCTATTCCACGTGATGAATATCAGGAGGCTGAACAGAGAGTTATTGAGGAGCTCAAGGAGCTTGATAAGCCGTTTATTGTTCTGATGAACAGTGCTGAGCCGCAGCATCCGTCAACGATTAACCTTTGTAAAAATCTGACAGATGAGTACCAGGTTCCTGTAATACCTGTGAATTGCCTTGAGCTAACCGAGCAGGAGGTTAATGATATTCTTTCGGATATTCTTTATGAATTTCCGGTGTCAAATGTGGGTATTCATTTTCCGTCCTGGATTAATAATCTTGAAAAAGATAACTACCTGCGTTCCTCCATTTTCGAGACCATAAGGGGAAATGTTTCTCAGATCAATAATATTAGAAGTATAAGCGCCTTTGCACAATCCATTAAGGAAAATGAGTATGTTGAATCGGTTTCAATATCTTCTCTCGATTTATCAAACGGTTCTGTCACAATGAAGTTCTATGTTGACAATTCCTATTTCTACAGGATTCTTTCTGAGAAATGTATGGTAGAAATTAAGGATGAAAAGGATTTGATGAGTAGCTTCATTTCGCTTGTGGCAATGCGGCGTGAATATGAGCGATTTTCAAAGGCGCTTGCCGATGTGGAGGAAACGGGTTATGGTATTGTAATGCCTGAAATGAATCAGCTTTCCCTCAGCGAGCCGGAGCTTATGAAGCAGGGCGGACGATACGGTGTAAGATTGAAGGCTGAGGCGCCGTCCATTCATATGATAAAGTGCAATACCTTTACTGAGGTTGCACCGATTGTGGGCAGTGAAAGCCAGAGTCAGGAGCTTGTTATGTATCTTCTTAAGGAATTTGAGGAAAATCCTTCAGATATATGGAATACAAATATGTTCGGCAAATCACTGCACGAGCTTGTAAGCGAGGGCCTGAACAATAAGCTTTACAGAATGCCTCTTGATGCGAGAAATAAGTTCAGAGAAACAATTGAACGTGTAATAAATGAAGGGTGTAACGGTCTGATCTGTATAATCTTGTAAACAAAAAAGGTCGTAGCCTTAAGCTACGACCTTTGAAATTATTAAAATGATTATTACAATATGCAGTAAAAATTCAAGGGGTAAACCTATCATAAACTTTTTGTGACGGGTTTTATGGTGAATTCTTTTCATTGTTAAGTATTCACCGATTGCACCGCCCATCAGTCCGAAAAGCATAAGTGTATTTTCTGATATTCGCCATTCTTCCTTTCTTGCCTTCCTTTTGTCAGCAATGGCTAAGGCAGATGAAATAATATTTATAATCATAAAATAAATAACTGCAATCAGAATTACGGTTTTGAAAGTCATATTTTTGATTTGAATTCCTTAAGTGTTTTTAAATCAAAATTGCCGATTGACAGTTTTTCACCCTGCTTAAAGCTGTCACCCTTTGCCTCATCTACAGTGAAAACACCTGCACATTCAGGACAAACAAGGAAATAAACCGTCTGGCAATCAAGCAGCGTTATCTTTGGTGCAAGTCGTCTTTCAAAATTTGAAAACACACCAAACTGCACTTTTTTACCGCAGTCAGGGCAAACAAGTTCAACCGTATCTCCTCTTGATTTTACTCTTATTGAATTACCAAGTCTGTATTCCATAAAAATCACCGCTTATATATTACTATAAAATTAGGAAGTGTTCAAGTGTATAAAAAAATAATTTTGTCAATTTTGCTGATATTCACTCTTGCAGGCTGTTCCATTGCTGTTCCAAAGGAAAATAAAACCGTAACAGAGGAGCAATATGTTAAGGCTGTATGGATAACATATTATGAGCTTTCAGGTTTTACGCAGGACAGCACAGAGCAGGATTTCAGAAAGAAAATCAATAAAACATTTAAAGAATTGAAATCAAATGGATTTAATCGTGTTACGGTTCAGGTGAGACCTTTTGCAGATGCGTTTTATAAATCCGATTATTTCCCTGTCAGCTCATACTGCTTTAAAGAGCAGGGGAGTGAACTGATTTTTGACCCGCTTGAAATTATAGTTGAATCAGCACATAAATACAAGCTGTCAATCGAAGCGTGGATAAATCCATACCGTGTCAGCAATTCAGACGATTTTTCACAGCTTTCAAAAAATAATAAAGCAGTGGAGTGGCAGGGGACGGATAATCTCATTGTATGCGACAGCGGAATCTACTTTAACCCTGCCAGTGATGAGGTGACAAAGCTCATTTCAAACGGTGTCAGGGAAATTGCAGAAAATTATGATGTTGACTCCATTTGCTTTGATGATTACTTTTATCCGAGTACGGATGAAAGTATTGATAAATCATCCTATGCAGCTTATAAAAAGAGCAAAGGAGACAAGTCACTTGCTGATTGGCGAAGAGAAAATGTAAACAAGATGATTCAATCCGTTTACAGTACAGTAAAATCAGTTGATGAAAATATTACATTCGGTGTCAGTCCTGCTTCAAATGCTGAAAGCAATTATAACACCCTTTATGCAGATACCAAAAAATGGTGTACGGAAAAGGGATATGTGGATTATATTTGTCCGCAGATTTATTTCGGTTTTCAAAATGAAAATCAGCCATTTATGAAAACAACGAAAAACTGGGTTCAAATGGCTGATTGTACATTGTATGTTGCTCTCCCTCTGTATAAAGCAGAGAAAGAGGATGAATTTGCAGGAGATAACGGAAAAAATGAATTTATTGATAATAACAATATTATTGCACGTCAGGTTACATATCTGTCAAAACTTAGTGATGTAAAAGGCTATTATGTATTTTCATACAGTTCTTTAAAAGACAATGATGAAACGAATAATCTTTATTCAGCAATGCAGAATTCATCACAGTAATCTGTTATTTTAACGTTAATCATTTTTCCTATTATGTTTTTGTCACTATTTAACCTCACAGGAAGATAATTTTTTGTATACCCCTGAAAGACATTTTTTTGAGTCTCATTTTCAAAAAGCACTTCAACTTCTTTACCGATTAAGTCCTTAAGGTATTCCTGCCTTGTTTTTTCAGTTTCATCTATCATAATTGCTGCACGTTTTTCCTTAACCTGTTTTGGAACACTGTCTCCTTTTTTTGAAGCAGCTGTTCCCTGACGCTCACTGTAAGGGAAGACGTGCACTTTTTCAAATCGGATGCTTTTCACAAAATCAAGACTTTCTTTAAAGTCTTCGTCGCTTTCCTCGTGAAAGCCGACCATAACATCGGTTGTAATGCTTGCATCGTTAAATGTGCTCCTTAGCTTATCACAGAGTGCTTTATATTCCTGTGCAGTATAATGTCTGTTCATACTCTTTAGAGTTTTTGTACATCCGCTCTGCAGTGACAGGTGAAACTGCGGGCAAAACTTATCAATCTTTGCAAGCTCATCAATGATTTCATCTGTAATATGATCAGGCTCAAGTGAGCCGAGTCTTATACGTTCAATACCATCCGTATCAGCACAGATTTTAACCGCATCTACAATGTTGAAATTTTCACCCTTGCCGTATGCGGAAAGATTAATTCCTACAAGAACAATCTCCTTAACTGAATGTTCTGCAAGATTTTCGATTTCTTTTTTTAAATCTTCAGGATTTTTTGAACGCACTCTTCCGCGAGATTTCGGAATAATACAGTAGGAGCAGAATCTGTCACAGCCGTCCTCTATTTTTACAAATGCCCTGATTCTTTCATTGAAATCGGTTATGGAGCACTGCCAAAAATTATCACCGGTCTTGTGCTCGTCAATACGGATAACACGTGATTTATTATTGTTATATTCATTAATCAGCTTTAAAATATCACCGTCGCTTTTATTGGATAAAACAATATCAGCTTCAGTAAGTGCACTTGCTTCATCAGGAAATGCCTGCGGCATACAGCCTGTAAGAATAACAGTTGACTCAGGGTGCTTTCTCTTGAATTTCCTTATATTCTGCCTTGTTTTCTGATCTGCGGTAGCGGTAACTGTACAGGAGTTTACTATATAATAATCAGCCTCCTCATTCGGTGATACGATTTCAAAGCCTGCATTTTTTAAAAGCTCGCTCATATATTCTGTTTCATATTGATTTACCTTGCATCCAAGTGTGTAAAAAGCAGCTTTCATTTTCATCTTCCTTAATGTCTTTTTGCTGATTATATCAAATTTTTATCATTAATACAATATTTTGCTAATACTATTTAATGGTGATATTATGAAATTAACAGTTAACTTTATAAAAAAGTCTATTCTCTTTATTCTTTCATTTTGTATGTTTATCGGTGCTCCTTCAACTATTTTTGCTGAAGAGGCAAAAAAGAAAGAGGAAATCAAGGTTAAATCAAGTATTCTGATGTGTATGGATACAGGGGATGTAATTAAAGAAAATAATGCCTATGAACATCTCTCACCTGCATCCGTTACAAAAATAATGAGTATACTTCTGATTATGGAGGCAATCGACAGCGGAAAAATAAAGCTCGAGGATATGGTAACTGCAGGTGAGAATGCGGTATCAAAAGGCGGTTCCCAGATTTGGCTCGAGGTAGGGGAGCAGATGAGTGTTCACGATTTGCTGAAAGCTGTAATCATATCCTCTGCCAATGATGCGTGTACCCTTCTTGGTGAATACGTTGCCGGCAGTGATACTGCCTTTGTGGATATGATGAATGATAGGGTTAAGGAATTAGGTCTTAAAGACAGTCATTTTGAAAACTGCACAGGTCTTGATGATGATATAACCAATCATTATTCCTGTGCATATGATTTAGCGGTTATTGCCAAAGACGTTATGAAATACGATTTAATAAAAAAGTATTCCACAGTGTGGCTTGATTCACTGCGCGGCGGTGAGACAGAACTGAATAATACCAATAAACTGATTAACAAATACAATGGCATAACAGGGCTCAAAACAGGCACAACCTCCAATGCAGGCTTTTGCCTTTGTGCCACTGCCACAAGGGATAACATGAGTCTTGTGTCCGTTGTGCTCGGTGCAGACACCAGTGATGACAGATTCAATATGTCCACACAGCTTCTTGACTTCGGCTTTGCAAATTATAAGCTTGCTGAAATAACGTTTGATGAAAAACAGATTACACCTGTTAAAATCGAAAACGGAAGAATGAAAAGCATAACCCCTGTATACAATAATACTGGCTGTATTCTTGTAACAAAGAATGCAGGCGATTTTAAATATGAATATAAAATTAAAGAATCAGTAAAAGCACCTGTAAGAAAAAATGATACATTAGGTGAGGTATTGGTTATGAGCGGTAACGAGCAGGTTGCTTCAGTCAAGCTTATTTCAGATCAGAATGTTAAAAAAATTAATTTTTCTTATATTTTTAATGAATTAATGAAAAACATTTAGCAAATTAATATAAAAAAATATTGCAACTTTGTGCAAAATAGTGTAGTATATTTTCTCAAAGAAATATTTGTATTTTAATTTACTATTATATAGAATTGAGGGAATATTATGGCAATCAAATTTGTATCAAACCATGCTGAGGATATTGTTTCAGCTAAGGATATAAAAAATCTTGAAGCACAGGCTGTTGCTGCTATGAACACGCTTCACAGCAAAACAGGTGCCGGAAACGATTTTCTTGGCTGGGTAACACTTCCTACCGATTATGACAAGGAAGAATTTGACCGTATCAAAAAGGCAAGTGAATATATCAAGGAAAACGCAGATATATTAATTGTTATCGGTATCGGCGGTTCATATCTTGGTGCAAGAGCAGTTATTGAGGCTCTCACATCACCAAATTATAATTCAATCAAAAAGGATACACCTGATATTTACTTTATCGGTAACTCTATCAGTCCTTCGATGCTTACAGAGCTTGTTTCAATCTGTGAGGGTAAGGATATCTGTGTAAATGTTATCAGCAAGAGCGGTACAACAACTGAGCCTGCTATTGCATTTCGAGTATTCCGTGATCTTGTTTACAGCAAGTATTCTGAAGAAGAGGCTGCAAAGAGAATTTTCGCAACAACAGATAAAGCTAAGGGTACACTTAAGGAATTAGCTGATTCAAAGGGTTATGAAACCTTTGTTGTTCCTGATGATGTCGGCGGCAGATTTTCAGTTCTTACAGCAGTTGGTCTTCTTCCGATTGCTGTTGCAGGAATTGATATTGACGAGCTTATGACAGGTGCAAAGGAAGCACAGGATTCTCTTAACGCTGAAAGTGTTGAAGAAAACGATGTGCTCAAGTATGCTGCAGTAAGAAATGCATTTTATAATAAGGGTAAAAAGCTTGAATGCTTTGTTTCCTATGAGCCTTGTATGGCAATGTTCAATGAATGGTTAAAGCAGCTTTTTGCAGAAAGTGAGGGTAAGGACGGCAAAGGCCTTTATCCTGTATCCTGTATTTTCTCAACCGATCTTCACTCAGTTGGCCAGTATATCCAGGAAAGCGGAAGTACGCTTATGTTTGAAACCGTTATTAAATTCAATCAGCCTAAGGATGATTTCCTTATCACTGAGCAGGAGGGCAATATTGATGGCCTGAATTTCCTTGCAGGCAAATCAATGAGCTTTGTAAATGAGAAGGCTCGTGAGGGTACACTCCTTGCTCATACTGACGGCGGTGTAGGCAATCTTGTTATTGAGTGTGATTCAGTTTCAGCTAAGGATATCGGTTATCTTATCTATTTCTTTGAAAAAGTATGTGCTGTTTCAGGCTATATTCTCGGTGTAAATCCATTCAATCAGCCCGGTGTGGAGAGCTATAAAAAGAATATGTTTGCTCTTCTCGGCAAGCCTGGCTATGAAAAGGAAAAAGAAAGTCTTGAAAAACGTCTTGGCATATGTTAAGATGTAATTGAAAATAAATCACCTTTGGAGGAATTATAATGATTAAACTTATCATAGGCAATAAGGGTGCAGGTAAAACAAAAAGATTAATTGATCAGGTTAATACCTGTGTTGAAAGCTCTGACGGAAATGTTGTATGCATTGAGAAAGAGCCTAAACTTACATATGATGTTTCTTCAAAAGCTCGTTTGCTTGAGACTGAAACATATCTTATCAATGGTCACAAAGCATTTTATGGTTTCCTTGCAGGTATTTGTGCAGGCAACTATGATGTAACAGATGTGCTTGTTGATGCAACATTCAAGATTGTCGGCAGAGAGTATGAAAAGCTTCCACAGTTTTTTGAGATGCTTTCACAGCTTTCAGAAGCTACAGATGTAAACTTTTATTTTACAATCAGCTGTGATAAAGAAGATTTACCTGTTGAAATCTTTGATTATTGCGAAGAAATGTAATTGAATAAAAAGAAAGCCGTTGATTTTCAGCGGCTTATTTTTATGTTCTTATCTTTATTAAATTTTAAAAATTTCTATTGACAAAGAGCGTCCTTATATATATAATACTAAGGTGCAAGTGCGAGTAAGCGCTTTATGGAGTGGTTTAATGAAAATTGACCTTACGAACTTATTCAATGGCAGTAAAAACGAAATCTCCCTCAATCATTCATTTGATATGAGTGATTTGATTTACAGTTCATACACACCGATTAAGGATGCTGTTACTGTAAAAGGAAAGCTTTTCTCAAAAGCGGATGTTGTTTATCTTGATATAAACATAGCTTTTACTTTTAATGGCTTTTGTGACAGATGTGCTGAGGAGATTGTAAAGGATTTTTCTTTCAGCGTAAAAAAAATTGTTGTTGAAGAGTTGCAGAATGAAAATGATGACGATGATTATATCGTTGTTAAAAACAGAGTTCTTGATTTGCAGGAGCTTGTGAATGAAGAGGTTTCGCTGAATTTACCGACAAAAATTCTTTGCAATGATGATTGCAAGGGGCTTTGTCCTCAGTGCGGAGCGAATCTTAATGTCAGTAAATGTGATTGTAAAAAGGATGTAGATCCGAGACTTTCCGCTCTTTTACAATTACTTGATGAAGAATAATAAAATGCTTTTAATATAAAAGGAGGCACTTAAAATGGCAGTACCAGCAAGAAAAACATCAAAGGCAAGAAAGAATAAGAGACGTTCAAGTGTTTGGAAGATGGATGCTCCTACACTCGTAAAATGCTCTAACTGCGGTGGCTATACAGTATCACACAAGGTTTGTAAGAACTGTGGCTACTATGATGGCAAAGAAGTTATCAGCAAGGAAGAAGCATAATTTTATTACAATTTGTGGACGGACAGATTTGTCCGTCTTTCTTGTTATTGAAACAAAATATTTTAATGTTTTATTAGGAGGCAGATTATGGCAAAGTCTGTTGTTGCAATTGTCGGCAGACCTAATGTGGGCAAGTCGACGCTTTTTAACAAGTTAATAGGCAGCAGATTATCTATTGTTGATGATACTCCGGGTGTAACACGTGACAGAATTTACGGTGACTGTGAGTGGCTTAACAATAAATTTCTGCTTGTTGATACCGGTGGTATTGAACCTAATACAAATGATATCATTCTCAGTCAGATGCGCTCACAGGCAGAGATTGCAATTGAAACAGCTGATGTAATCATCCTTGTTACCAATCTACGTGACGGAGTTGTTGCAAGTGACCACGAGGTTGCTTCAATGCTTCAGAAAAGCGGTAAACCGATTATTCTTTGTGTAAATAAGTGCGACAGCATCGGTGCACCTGACCCTGAGTTTTATGAATTCTATAATCTTGGTATGGGTGATCCGATTGCCGTTTCTGCTACACATGGTCACGGAACCGGAGATTTACTTGATGAAGTTATCAAGTTTCTTCCCGAGCAGACTGAAGAGGAAGATGATGATGAAATCATCAATGTTGCAATTATCGGCAAGCCGAATGTGGGTAAATCATCACTCGTCAATAAAATCAGCGGTGCAAACAGAGCAATCGTTTCTGACATTGCAGGCACTACGCGTGACACTACGGATACATTTGTTGAAAATCAATATGGTAAATTCAATTTTATTGATACTGCTGGTTTAAGGCGTAAAAGTAAGGTGAATGATGCAATTGAAAAATTCAGCATTATCCGTGCAAGAATGGCTGTTGAGCGTGCAAATGTCTGTGTGATTATGATTGACGCTGTGGAAGGCTTTACTGAGCAGGATTCTAAGGTTGCAGGCATAGCACTTGAACAAGGCAAGGCTTGTATCATTGCAGTTAATAAGTGGGATGCTGTTGAAAAAGACGGCAGCACTATGAATGAATACAGAAAGAAGCTTGAAAATGATTTTTCATTTATGAGCTACGCACCGATTATGTTCATTTCTGCAAAAACAGGTCAGAGAATTGAACGTCTTTATGAAATGATTTCATTCGTTCATTCTCAGAATTCAATGCGTATCTCAACCGGTAAATTGAACGAGGTGCTTGCAGGTGCAACAGCACGTGTGCAGCCGCCTACAGATAAGGGTAAAAGACTTAAGATTTACTATATGACGCAGGCATCAACCCGTCCGCCAACATTTGTTTTCTTCGTAAATAATTCAGAACTCTTCCATTTTTCATATCAGAGATATCTTGAAAATCAAATCAGAGAGGTATTTGGTCTTGACGGTACCCCTGTGCGTTTTATTATCCGTGAAAGGGGAGAGGGTAAAAAATAATGTCGGTTATAGCATGTATTTTTATAGCTGTATTATCCTATTTGCTTGGCAGCTTAAATTTCGGTGTTATTCTATCAAATAAACTAAAAAAAGACGATGTAAGGAATCACGGCAGCGGTAATGCAGGCACAACAAATATGCTCAGGAATTATGGCAAGGGTATTGCTGTTCTGACTATTCTGGGCGATATGCTTAAGGTGTTTGTTGCAATATATATTGCCAATTCGATTTACAGCTATGTACCGATGCCTCTGAATGAACTCGGAAATGATATGATCAGTACATCCGATATGGATATGCTGATAAAATCCTTTGCAGGTTTTTTCTGTGTGCTCGGTCATATTTTCCCTTGTTATTTCAAATTCAAAGGCGGTAAGGGTGTAGCGACCTCAGGCGGTATGGTTTTTGCAATTGATTGGCGGATTGCATTAATTCTGCTTGCAGTGTTTTTTGTTGTCGTTTTCATTACAAGATATGTTTCGCTCGGCAGTATCGTAATGGCGGTTCTATATCCGGTGTTTATCTTTATATTCTACAAAAGTATTATATTAACAGTGATTGCTGTAATTTTTACACTTATTGTAGTGATTGCTCACAGAGAAAATATAAAAAAGCTTATTCATCATACAGAAAGTAAAATAAGCTTCAAGTCTAAAAAGAAAAATAAATAGAGTAAAACAGGATGCAATTCAATGCATCCTGTTTTTTTATAATATACGATTGATTACTTCAGCTATATCCGCGTCGATACAAATTGACTGACGCTCTAATTCTTCAGGGCAATCAGTATCACCTCTGTTTATACAGGCATATATTGATTTTGGATTTTGTGCAGTCATCTGCCAAAAAGGATACTTAATAATAACAGGGGTGTTGTATCCTACGCCAATTTCAAGATAGAGCACATTCAAATCCTTATGCCTGCGGATAAAATCACTATATTGTTCACTTGCTTTATACCACCCCTCATCCTGAACAAATTTATCATCACATCTTAAATTTGTTGTAAGCGGCTTACCGCAGTGAGGACACTTGGGAATTAAATTGCTTGGTATTTTCATATCATTTTGCTGTTCATACATAACCTTGATTATTTCTTCATTATCAAAGGTTTCCTGACAGCAGGGTGTACTGCACTGAAAAAGTCCGTAATCACCCTGTGTATAAAACAATCTCTTTTTATCAAAGCCAGCCCTTTGAAAACAGTGGTCAACATTTGTTGTGATAACAAAATAATCTTTATCTTTAACCAAATCATACAGCTTATAATATAAATCCGACGGCATATCCATATAACGGTTAATATAAATATATCTGCTCCAGTATGCCCAGAATTCCTCCTGTGTTCTATACTGATAAAATCCGCCGTAGTACATATCATCAAAACCGTATTTTGCTTTGAAATCAGAAAAATATTTATTGAATCTTTCGCCGTTGTACATAAAACCTGCTGCTGCAGACAGACCTGCTCCGGCCCCGATTATTACGGCATCACAGTTGTCCAGTGCGTTTTTTAATTTATTAATCTGCACTGAGCAGCTCTCTGTAGATTTTATAGTCCTTATCCTTGAAAACATTGAATATCACCTTGATTCTGCTATTTGTTTCTGCCTTGTATTTCTTTACTGTATCAACCGCAATTTCCGCCGCCTTATCATTCGGAAAACGGAATTCACCTGTTGAAATACAGCAAAATGCAATACTGTTTAAATTATATTCGTCAGCCTTTTTCAAGCATTCATAATAACAGGAGGCAAGTAATTCCTTATCTTTTTTTGTAAGAATACCGCTTATAATCGGACCGACAGTGTGTAAAATATATTTGCTCGGCAGATTATATGCAGGCGTTATTTTTGCTTTGCCTGTGGGCTCTTTAAAGCCTTGTTTCTGCATAATTCCAGCGCACTTTAAACGAAGTCGCACACCTGCAAAGGTGTGAATGCAATTGTCAATACAAGCGTGGCAAGGACAGAAACATCCCAAAAGCTGATTGTTCGCCGCATTGACGATTGCATCTGCATCAATTGTTGTGATATCGCCCTGCCATAAATACAGATTATCATACAACGGCATCAGCTCGTAAATATGCGTAATCCCTTTTTGGCTTATTTCATTTTTCAGATATTCATCTTCAACACTTAGATATGCATCGCTGATGCATTCAGGCATACGTACATTAACAAGTGAACGATAGAGATAAAATTGCTCATCCGTATTGTCAGGTATTTCAACCTTATTGTATCTTGGATTTTCTGCAAGCAGATATTTAATCAACCATAAAAGTTTTTCATTTTGAGTCATAATATCTTCTGTATTATCGGAATTTTGATTTATGATTAACTTTGCTATTTTCTTACTACAGAAATTCTTTGCTGAATATGATTACCATTTGCAATTTCATCAACCATTGCAATTGCATAATCAGCATAAGAAATAATACTTTCGCCCTTTTCGTTTAAAGTTAATTCTTCACCTGCTAAAATGTATTCACCTGTTCTTTCACCATCTGCCTGAAAATCACCTGCAGGTGATACAAAAGTCCATTTAACATCATTTCTGAGACGAAGCTCATCAAGTGCTTTACTTTGTGCTGCTGCAAGTGGTTTAAATATTTCAGGGAAATCAGGACCATCCATTACCTGAACAGTATGTTCAGTATTGACATAAAGACTTCCGGCACCACCAACAACGACAAGTCTGGTATCTGTACTTGAAAGTGCATCACATAATACCTTAAGTGAAGTGCTGTGAAGAGGAAGTGTATCCTCTGTCCATGCACCGAATGCATCAACTACAACATCAAATTCCTTCAAATCTTCAGTGGAAATGTCCAAAATATCCTTGATTAAAAATTTTGGAGCAACTGACTTGTTTTCGTCTCTTACGATTGCTGTTACATCCATACCTCTTTTAACAGCTTCCTCTGTAATAAGTCTTCCTGCTTTACCATTTGCACATACTACTGCTAATTTCATTTATATTTATCTCCTTTAGAATGATTTATGATTTGTAAGAGTGTGTCGACTTATCTCTTGACTTCATTGTACCGCTTATGGTATCATCTGTAAAGTAAGCACTTTATTGTGCCGTAGTTACCAAAAGGGAACTATTAGGCAGTTACCGATTGGTAACAAATGCGTATTTTCGCAGCTTATCACGGAAAATACAAATTCAAAAAAATCTCAGAAAATTTTTTAGGAGATGTTATTATGGCTGAAAATGAAGTGAAAAATCTGCCAGCCTGTCCGGTAGAGACCACATTAACATTGATTGGAAATAAATGGAAAGTATTAATCCTGCGTGATTTATTACCCGGTACAAAAAGATTCGGCGAATTAAAAAAGTCTTTAGGCTCTGTAAGTCAGAAGGTACTTACGGCACAGTTAAGAGATATGGAGGCGGACGGTCTTATTTCAAGAACAGTTTATGCTGAAGTACCGCCGAGAGTTGAATATACATTAACAGACTTGGGTATGAGCCTGAAGCCTGTTCTTGATTCAATGCTGACTTGGGGAGAAAATTATAAGGCAAGCATATAAAAAGGTACAGGCAGTTGCCTGTACCTTTCAGCTATGTCTTAAAAATTCAGTTGTAAATCCACCCAGCTTTCCTGTTCAGCCGTTTTAATTTCATCTTCAGGTTGAATATTTCCAATCAGAAGCGGTGAATTCGGATTATGCAGCTTTGCATTTCTGATAACCGCGTCTTTATTTGTGTTTGCGTAACAATATCTGCAAAAATGCCTGCAGGTATCATATGCACCTATATCATTACCGAAGAAACAGGCACAGTCCTTACGCTGACTTTTTTTCTTCGGCATATTTAATTTGGTATGCAACGCAGTTTCATACACTGTCTGTGTTAAGCAGCCGTCACAGTCAATACCGTATTGTTCCAGCTCATTACCCTCTGCGCAGGCTTTTATTGTGATACCATACTTTTTTCCGATATCGGCGAAGACTTTGCCGATTATCAATCGTTCTTCCTTGCTTACCATTCTGCCCTGTGGAAAATTTGTTATAACCTTTTTATATAAATCAATAAAGCTGATAATACAGGTATGCGTATAGCTTGAAAGCTCCTTTGCCATTGATTCAAAGGCATTAAGATGAAAGTCAATCGAATACTTATCTGTTATGAATATCGGGTCATATCTCCAGCCAACACTGTCAATTCCGACAGCTTCAGACAGCCTCTTAAAATCCTGAATCACTTTTCTTTTATCAGGAACATTGGGCTCAATCTCCTTTCCGTAAGGTGTTATTGTAACAAACCAGTATTGTCCGAACGGATTGAGAACATCCATATATTCCAGCATAGGAGCAGGATTCTTCGTGCAGAAGGCTATCAGGTCAACAACATCAGGATTTATGATATATTTTGTAACTAATGAAGGATTATACGGATTACGCACCATAACATAGCCTTCCTTTATTCTGTTGATAAACCATTCTGCATAAAAAGCAGGGATATCCGTTCTCATTCCTGTTTGTAAAATCATAATGAACCTCTGATTATTAATATTAATTTAAAATACCGGCAAAAAAATAAGCACCGAAAAATCGGTGCTGTTTTTATGCGAAATAATTATGCTCTTTCAACCTTACCTGAGCGAAGGCATCTTGTACATACATTAACTCTTTTAGGAGAGCCGTTTACAATAGCCTTTACTTTTTTAATGTTTGGTTTCCAGGTTCTGTTTGATCTTCTGTGTGAGTGAGAAACCTTGATGCCGAAAGATACGTCTTTTCCGCAGTATTCACATTTTGCCATTTGCGAACACCTCCTTAAATATTTAGAACGTTGGTATAATATCACAACTGATTGAAAAAAGCAAGTGTTTTTTTATCCTTTTTTTCAAAAAGCCTCAAAATTTACTCTTTTTAGTATAAGTTATTGATTTTAAATACAATATTTAGTATAATATAAACAATGATTTTTAGGAGGAAAACGAATGGCTTCAGATAAAAAAGCGGCTCTTGAATCCGCAATGAAACAGATAGAAAAGAAATATGGTGCCGGTGCAGTTATGCGTCTCGGTGAAAATTCAAGCCTTAAGGTTGATGCTATTTCAACCGGCTCACTTACACTGGATATAGCAACAGGTATCGGCGGACTTCCAAAGGGAAGAATTGTTGAAATCTACGGACCTGAATCAAGCGGTAAAACAACGCTTGCACTTCACTGTATTGCAGAGGCACAGAAAGCAGGGGGCGAGGCTGCATTCGTCGATGCTGAGCACGCACTTGATCCTGTTTATGCTGCTAATCTCGGCGTAGATGTGGATTCACTCCTTGTTGCGCAGCCTGATTACGGTGAGCAGGCACTTGAAATTACAGAGCAGCTTGTAAGCAGCGGCGCTGTGGATATTATCGTTGTTGACTCTGTTGCAGCACTTGTACCTAAGAGCGAAATTGAAGGCGATATGGGTGACAGCCACGTTGGTCAGCACGCACGTCTTATGTCTCAGGCTCTTCGTAAGCTTGCAGGTACTGTTAATAAGACAAACTGTATTATTATATTCATCAACCAGCTACGTGAGAAGATTGGTGTTATTTACGGTAATCCTGAGGTAACAACAGGCGGTAGAGCACTGAAGTTCTATTCCTCCATAAGAATTGATGTAAGAAAGGCTGAACAGCTTAAGAACGGCACTGAGATTTTAGGCTCCCGTACTAAGGTTAAAATTGTTAAGAATAAGGTTGCTCCGCCTTTCAAATCAGCTGAGTTTGACATTATGTACGGCACAGGAATCAGCAAGGACGGTGAAATCCTTGATATGGCTGTTGAGTATGATATTATACATAAAGGCGGTTCCTGGTTCTCATACGGTGACCAAAGGCTTGGTCAAGGACGTGATAATGTCAAGGCAATGATTAAGAATGATCCTGACTTTGCTGCTGAGCTTGAAGCGAAAATCAAAGAAAAGATGAAGGAAATTCAGGAAACCTCAAAGCAGAAGTACAGACCAAAGGCTGCACCAATGGCAAAAACAGATGCGGATGAAACACCAGCTCCTGCTAAAACAACACGTGCAGCTGCAAGAGCAAAGCTTGACATTGCTGTTGAGGACGACGAGGATTAATGATTATTAAGCACCAGAGGGGGAGGGGAAACAAGGTTCACCTTCTCCTTGATGATGAATATGTAATTACAACGGATATAAATTTCTGGCTTGATCATTATATTGCTGACGGCACAGAAATTGATGAAGAGCAGTGGCAGGAACTTGTTGAGGGAATCAATTATAAAAAAGCGCTCAACAAGTGTGCCGATTTGCTGTCAAGGCGTGAGCATTCCGTTAAAGAGCTCAAGACAAAACTGCTGAGAACGGTTGACGAAATCAGTGCTGATAAAGCAATCAACAGATATCTTGAGGCAGGTTATCTTGATGATGAGCATTTTTGTGAAAGTCTTGTTGAATATCTGTTCAATGTAAAAAAATATTCCACTGCCCACGTCAGGCAGGAATGCTATAAACGCGGTGTTGACAGCGATATTATAAGACGTGTTATCGATGATTTTGAAATGGATAATACGGATACAATTGTTGAGTTGATTACTAAAAAATATTCTTCAAAGCTGGAGCAGGAAAACGGTAGGGAAAAGGTAATTGCAGCCTTGCAGAGAAAAGGCTTTTCCTATTCAGATATTAAATCAGCATTTTACAGGTTAGAGGAAGATGAATTTTAAAGTAGGAATGATATCACTCGGCTGTCCGAAGAATCAGGTTGACGGCGAGGTTATGCTTGAAAAACTGAATAAAAGCGGTTTTGATATTGCACAGTCCATTGAGGACAGTGATGTTATGGTAATTAACACCTGCGGATTTATTGAGGACGCTAAGCGTGAAGCGATTGAAACCATTCTTGAAGTGGCTGAATATAAAAAAGCAGGGCTTATTTCTGCAGTTGTTGTAACAGGCTGTCTTGCAGAAAGATATCAGGATGAAATTTTAAAGGAAATTCCTGAGGTTGATTCTGTTATCGGTATCGGCGCTGACAAGGATATTGTAAAGGTTTGTCAGAAGGCTCTGATAGGCGTTCAAACGAGTTTTTACCCTGATAAGAAGTATCTTCTGCTTGAGGGTGACAGAATGCTTTCCACACCGCCTCACTGGGCTTATTTGAAAATCAGTGACGGTTGTGATAACAAATGCTCCTATTGTGCAATACCCGGAATACGCGGCAGTTATATTGAGCGTGATATGGAAAGCATTATTGCTGAGGCAAATAAGCTTGCGGCATCAGGTGTTAAGGAGCTTATTATAATCGCACAGGATACCACAAAATACGGTCTGAAACTTTATGGAGAATACAAGCTTGCTGAGCTTTTAAAAGAGCTTGTTAAGATTGATGACATTGAATGGATTAGATTATTTTACTGCTATCCTGACAGAGTAACGGATGAGCTGATTGACGTTATAGCAAGTGAGGAAAAGGTTTGCTCTTATATTGATATTCCTCTTCAGCACTGCAATAATGACATACTCAAGTCAATGAACAGATACGGCTCTTATGACAGTCTCAAAAAACTTTTGACTAAGATGAAAACGAAAATCCCTAATCTTTCCCTGCGCACTACCTTTATGGTCGGCTTTCCAGGTGAAACTGAGGAGCAGTTTGAAGAGCTGTGCCGTTTTGTTAAAGACATTGAATTTGACAAAATGGGCTGCTTTACGTACTCACCTGAGGAGGATACACCTGCTTTTGATTTTGACAATCAGATTGATGAGGACATAAAAAAACGACGAACAGAGGTACTGATGGATATTCAGTATTCAATTACCGAAAACGCGAATAAAAAGCGCATAGGAAATATTTATAAGGTTGTTGTCGACGAAAAGGACGGAGACAAATATATCGGCAGATCCTATCTTGATTCACCTGAGATTGACAGCGGCATCATTATCACATCCGAGCGTGCCCTTTCCTCAGGAGAATTCATTAACGTAAAAATTACCGATTACGACGGATATGATCTTATAGGAGTGGAAATATGAATTTACCTAATAAAATTACAGTATTCAGATTTTGCTGTATACCGTTTTTAATGGCGTTTGCTTATATTGATTTCCCATATCACTGGGTAGCAACATTGATTGTATATTTTATTGCTTGTATGAGTGATAAGGTTGACGGTATCATTGCAAGAAAACGCGGACTTGTTACCGATTTCGGTAAATTAATGGATCCGCTTTCTGATAAAAGTCTTGTGTTTGCGGCTTACATCATTTTAATTGATATGGGATGGCACACCGACATTTGTCTTATGCTGATGCTTGCTCGTGAATTTTTGGTTGCAGGTATCAGAATGGCCGCTGCCACAAACGGCGAAGTCGTTGCCGCTAACGGCTTTGGAAAATGCAAAACCTTTTTACAGATGTCAACTACAGGTATGACATTCCTGCTCCTTGCAATAGGTGAAGGAAGTGCAAATATTGATATGTCAACCTCTTGGCTGAACATCTACTGCACAATCGCATTCTGGATTGTTACGGTTGTTGCTGTATTAAGCGGTCTGATTTACGCAAAGGACGGCTGGCACCTGATTAAAACAAAATAGTTGCAAATTCTGAAAAAAATATATATAATATTATTAATAGATAAAAACTGTGACAGAGAGAAGTAAGCAGATATCCGCTTTTCAGAGAGTGAGCCGTTTTGCTGTGAGGCTCATATAGCGAATCTGCCCAAATGCACTCTTGAGTTGCCCAAAGGAAATCAGAGTATTTTGGGTCGGTAGGCTCCGTTAACGGCTGAAGCTGTAAGCCATTATTGCAGCTGAGTATAAACAAGAGTGGAACCGCAGTTATTACATTGCCTCTGTCATAGGACAGGGGCATTTTTATATATTATTAGTATTGGAGGGCGGCAAATGTTTGATTCATTCAAGGAAGATGTAAAAAGCTTTATGGACCATGATCCTGCAGCAAGAAGCCCTATTGAAATTATTTTGCTCTATCCGGGCTTCAAGGCACTGCGAAGTCATAAAAAAGCGAACTGGTTTTTACGCCACAATATGCCTTTTATTGCAAGATATATCAGTCAGCGCTCTGCGCATAAAACAGGTATAGAAATTCATCCCGGTGCTACGATCGGCCGTAGAGTATGTATAGATCACGGCAGCGGTATCGTTATCGGTGAAACAACTGAAATCGGTGACGATGTTATGATTTATCAGGGTGTAACGCTGGGCGGTACAGGTAAGGACGTCGGCAAACGTCACCCCACAATTGAAAGCGGTGTTATGATTGGTTCTGGTGCAAAAGTACTCGGACCGATTACAATCGGCAGAAATGCTAAGGTTGCCGCCGGTGCAGTTGTGGTTAAGGATGTTGACCCAAACTGTACTGTTGTTGGTGTTCCGGGCGAGGTTGTGAGAATTGACGGTGAACGTATCGACGACCTTGATCAGATTAATATCCCTGATCCTGTTATGAATGCAATTGAAAACAATCAGCAGAAAATTAAAGAATTGGAAAAAGAAATCAAAATTTTAAAGGAGTCTTTGAAATGAGAATTTATAATACAATGTCACGTCAGAAGGAAGAATTTATTCCTGTTGACAAGGATGAAATTAAGATTTATGCCTGCGGACCTACCGTATATAATTTTATTCATATCGGTAATGCAAGACCACTTTGTGTATTCGACGTTTTAAGACGTTATATGGAATATCGCGGTATGAATGTAAAATTCGTTCAGAACTTTACAGACGTTGACGATAAAATCATTAAAAGAGCAAATGAAGAGGGCATCACCTTTGAGGAAGTTTCAAAAAAGTACATTGAGGAATTCTGGACAGATGCGCACGGACTTAACGTAAAGGAAGCAACCGTACATCCTAAGGCTACGGAGAATATTGATGAAATCATTGATATCATCAAAGCACTTGAGGAAAAAGGATATGCTTATGCAGTTGACGGTGATGTGTATTTCAGAACACTTAAGTTCAAGGAATACGGTAAGCTCAGTCACCAGCCGATTGAGGATTTGCAGTCAGGTGCAAGAATTGCAGTCGGCGAGAAAAAGGAAGATCCGCTTGATTTTGCACTCTGGAAAGCAGCTAAGGAAGGTGAGCCTTACTGGGAGTCACCTTGGGGCAAGGGCAGACCCGGCTGGCATATTGAATGCTCTGCTATGAACAGACGTTATCTCGGCAAAACAATTGATATTCACTGCGGCGGCAAGGATCTCGTTTTCCCTCACCACGAGAATGAAATTGCCCAGAGTGAATGTGCAAACGGCTGCACCTTCTCAAAATACTGGATGCACAACGGCTATATCAATGTTGACAATGTTAAGATGAGCAAATCACTCGGCAACTTTAAAACCGTTCGTGAAATTGCTGATGCATACGGCTATGAGGTAATACGCTATTTCCTTATTTCATCTCACTACCGTTCACCGATTAACTATAACCTTGATATTATTGAGCAGTGCAAATCAGCGCTTGATAGACTTTATACCTGCCGTGAGAGCCTTGATTTTTCCCTTAAAAACGCTGAAGATATTGAAGACGATACCGAGCTCATCAATCAATTAAACAGCCGCAGGGAGCAGTTTATTACCGCTATGGATGATGATCTTAACACTGCCGACGGCATTTCAGCAGTATTTGAACTTGTAAAAGATATCAACACGAAAATCCTTGATAAGCCTGTTTCAAAAAATGTGTGTGAAACAGCTGCTAAGCTTTTTGACGAGCTTTGCGACGTATTAGGTATTCTCTATAACAGACAGGCAAATGATCTTGATGCGGAGATTGAGGCGCTTATCGCACAGCGTCAGGAGGCAAGAGCAAACAAGGATTGGGCAACTGCGGATAAAATCCGTGATGACTTAAAGGCAATAGGAATCATTTTAAAGGATACACCACAGGGCGTGACCTGGACAAAGGAATCATAACGTCCACTGATAAAAGAAAGGTATTTCATTATGGTTGACAGAAGAAAATTTAAGGACACAGAGGTTTCACTTTTAGGCTTAGGAGCAATGCGTCTGCCCTGCAAAACAGCAATTAAGCGTGAAGCAAATCCGCTCATTGATTACAAAAAGGGTCAGGAACTTGTTGACATTGCCTATGAAAACGGTGTCAATTACTTTGACACTGCCTATATGTACCACGTCGGCAAAAGTGAAAGGTTTATCGGAACAGCCTTGAAAAAATATCCGAGAGACAGCTATTTCCTCGCAAATAAGCTGCCAATCTGGATGTGCCCTAAAAAGGCCGATATGGAAAAGGTTTTCAAAAAGCAGCTTGACAGAACAGGTCATGATTATTTTGACTTTTATCTTCTTCATTCACTCAACAAAGAAAATTTTGAAAAGTGTGAAGCGTTCGGTGCTTATGAATTTCTCCTTGAAAAGCAGAAGCAGGGTAAAATTAAAAATATCGGTTTCTCCTTTCACGGAACAATTGAAGATTTAAAAACAATTGTTGCTGCTCACCACTGGGATTTTGCACAGATTCAGATGAATTACCTTGACTGGAAAAATCAGGACGCTGAAACGCAGTACAATATCTTAACCGATGCAGGTATTCCTGTTATTGTTATGGAGCCTGTTCGCGGCGGAAAGCTGGCTGAGGTTACATCAGATATTGAGGAAATGTTCAAAAAGGCCAAGCCTGAAAAGAGCATCGCCTCTTGGGCAATGGGCTTTGTGGCAAGCCACGATAATGTTTTAACGATACTCAGCGGTATGAATTCACCTGAGCAGTTGTTTGATAATCTCGGCACGCTTACAGACTTTATTCCTTTCAATGAAAGAGAAATGAAAATCTGTGCCAATGCTGCCGCTATGCTGAACAAGAACGACGTTATCCCTTGTACAGGCTGCGACTATTGTGCAGATTGTCCTAAGCATGTTAAAATCAGTTCAATCTTTTCCGCTTACAATAAAATCAAGACAGGCGAGCTTTCAATGGAAGAGGGCAGGGCACTTTATAATAAAATTGATTATAAAGCGGATGTATGTATAGAATGCGGAAAATGTGCTAACCATTGTCCGCAGGCAATTGAAATACCTAAGAAAATAAGAGAATTGAATTCTTTTTTTGAGTAATTACCGAAAAAATTAAGGGCGGATATTCAATCCGCCCAAAAAACATTTGACTTTTCTGTATGTACGTACTATAATATATGTACGGACATAATGGAGGTGAATAGATGTCCGTAAAGGGGAGACCGACTAAAGATAAAAAGGACAAGCGTTTTGAAATACGTTTGTCGTCAAACACTTATGATACTTTAACAGAATGTTCAGAGAAATTAAACATATCTAAGGCTGAGGTTATTCATAAGGGGATAGATTTAGTTAAGTCTGAAATTGATAAAAAATAAAAGAACTCTGTACCACACCGACTAAAGCGAATACAGAGCCTTTTACGCAAACACAAGGGATAAATCCCAAATGCCGTAAATTTATTATACGGCATAATTGGCCATATTTCAAGTGTTAATAAAAACAATTGAAAGGATTATTATGTCAGAAAAATTAAATAATCAAAGAGTATATAATATTGAGCCTGAAATGCTCCATTTATTTTTAGTCAGTTGTGACCGAATAGATGTTAACTTTTATAAAGTTTTACAGTATTCAACTCAGCTCTCAATATTATCTGATGCATATTATAATGAGCAATATGACAGAGAAATTGTTTGTGATTGTATTTGTTCTTCAATAGAGCGTCTGTCCAATATTATTTCCGATGAGTATGATTTGATTTTAAAAAGCAGAAAGCTGCATGATGAACTGTTAGGTATTGAGTAAAGATATCATAATTCCTATTTTATTTCATAAAACCTTTATAAAAAATACATTTTGTTTGACAAATGTGCGTGATTTCATTATTCTTAACTTGAGGTGATTCTATGAATAAAGCACAGCTTTTAAATATAAAAGTATTACCCCATGAGGTTACGAAGTCAATCAGTAGCCAGCTTGGCATTGCTGAATCACATTTATCATACAAGGTTGAAAAACGCCTTATGACCTGTATTGCGCAGGGTGATGTACAAAAGCTTTTTGAAGAACTGCAGGTATTCAGCAATTCAATTGGTGTGGGTGAAATGTCTGCTGATAACTTAAATCAGTACAAATATATGGCTGTCAGCAGTATCACACTTGCAACACGCTATGCCATTGAGGGAGGACTGAATGAGGCTGACGCCTATAGCTTTTCGGATATGTTTATCAGAAAAATTGATTTGATGAAATCACCTGATAAAATCATTTCCTCACTTGCTCAGGCAATTATTGAGCTTACCAATTCTGTTGCTGAAGAAAAATCAAGGCTCAAATATTCACCGCATATCAGAAAATGCATAGCTTATATCAATAAGAATATCAATAAAAAAATCTCAATCAAGGATATATCTGAGCAGTGCGGTCTTTCAGCCGACTATCTCTCACATTTATTTAAGAGTGAAATCGGTGAGAATTTAAGCAGCTATATTTTGAAGAATAAGCTGGAGCTTTCAAAATCACTGCTGCTTGAGGGGCTTGATAATCATAAAATTTGTCAGGCACTCGGCTTTTCCTCGCAGTCTCATTTTATATCCGTATTTAAAAAGCAGTACGGTATAACACCAAAGCAATTTGTATTATATACCAAATGAAAAAAAGGACTAGACGGTTGATTCCGCTTAGTCCTTTTTAGTTATCTGATTACTCGCTGATGAGTTCTTTCATATCGTACATTCCTGCACTCTTGCCGGTCATATAAACTGCTGCATTTACAGCACCGACTGCAAAGATTTCCTTACTTCTTGCAGAATGTGAAAGGGTAATCATTTCATCTCTTCCGGCAAAAATAATATCGTGTTCACCAACGATTGTACCGCCGCGAATGGCGTGGAGACCGATTTCATTCTTCGTTCTTTTTTCACGCTTTGAGTGGCGGTCATACTCGTATTTCATGGGATCAGATGTTACCTCACAGATTGCATCAGCAAGCATTAGTGCAGTTCCGCTTGGTGCATCAATTTTCTGATTATGATGCTTTTCAACGATTTCAATATCAAAATCACTGCCGAGAACCTCGACAGCCTTTTTTGCAAGATTCGCTAAAAGATTAATACCGAGACTCATATTATATGTGAAGAAAATAGGGGAAAGTGCAGATGCTTCTTCAATCTTTTTCTTCTGCTCGTCATCATATCCTGTTGTTGCAATAACAAGTGCCGTGCCGGTGCTCTTGGAATAATCAAGAAGATCATCAAGAAGTACAGGATTTGAGAAATCTATTACAACATCTGCCTTTTCCTGAACCTCACTGATTGATTTATAAATAGGGAATACACCGTTTTCATCCGTGTTCAAATCAACACCTGCCACGATTTCACAGTCATCTCTGTTCGCAATAATGCTCTGTAAAACATTACCCATCTTACCGTTTGCACCGGTAATAATAATCTTTGTCATTTTATAATTCCTCTGAATATATCTTATTTAAGAAGTCCGTACTCTTCCATAGTTTCCTTAACGTAAGCCTTATTCTTTTCATCCATTTCAATAAGCGGCATTCTTACAGGACCTGCGTTGAAACCGATAAGACTTACAGCTTCTTTTACAGGGATAGGGTTTACATCAACAAACATTGACTTAGCAAGCTTCATATACTTATCCATTAATGCCTTGCTGCCTTCCTTGTCACCGTCAAGATATTTCTGAACGATGTCGTGTGTCTCCTGAGGGCAAATGTTTGAAAGCACGGAAATAACACCCTTTCCGCCTCTTTCCATAAGATCATAAATCTGATCATCATTACCGCTCCAGAGATTGAGCTCGTCACCGCAGAGCTCGTGAATTTTTTCAATCTGCTCAAGGCTACCTGATGCTTCCTTGATACCATTAATTCTCGGAAGCTTTGAAAGTTCATATGCAGTTTCAGGTGCAATATTGAGTCCTGTTCTTGAAGGAACATTGTAAAGAATAATAGGAAGGTTAGTTGCATCGTGAATTGCAGTGTAATGCGCAATCAGACCTCTTTGGCTTGTTTTATTATAATATGGTGTAACAAGAAGGAGTGCATCTGCACCGGCATCACAGGCCTCTTTACTGATTTCGATTGCACAAGCGGTTGAATTTGAACCTGTGCCTGCAATAACAGGAACTCTGTGATTTACATATTCAACACACCATTTGATAGCCTCATTATGCTCAACAACCTTAAGTGTTGATGATTCACCTGTTGTACCGCATACAACGATTGCATCCGTGCCGTTTTCAATCTGAAAATCAATAAATCTTCCGAATTCCTCATAATTTACTGATCCGTCTTCATTCATAGGTGTGATGATTGCAACAGCAGCACCTGTAAAAATTGGATTCTTCATAAGTATATTCACTCCCTAAATTAATTTAATAGATTTAGTCCATATAGCCTTCAGCAGCTAAAAGCTCTGCAAGAAGAACTGCACCGCCTGCAGCACCTCTTAATGTGTTGTGTGAAAGACAGACAAATTTATAATCATACTGTGTATCTTCTCTGAGTCTGCCGATTGAAACAGCCATACCGTTTTCAAGCATTCTTTCAGACTTAATCTGCGGTCTGTCGTCCTCAGTGAAATAGTTGAGGAATTTCTTAGGTGCTGACGGAAGGTTAAGCTCCTGTGCTCTGCCTGAGAAATTCTCCCAGATTTCAATCATTTCTTCCTTGCTTGGCTTGTTTTCAAAATCTACAAATACTGCACCGAGATGTCCGTTTGAAACAGGAACACGGATACACTGCGCTGTAAAGTTAGGTGCATCAGCTGATTTGATTACATCGCCGTCAATTTTTCCCATAAGCTTGAGAGGCTCTTTCTCACTCTTTTCCTCTTCACCGCCGATATATGGGATTACGTTATCAATCATTTCAGGCCATGTCTCAAAAGTTTTACCGGCACCTGAAATTGCCTGGTATGTACATACAAGTACATTCTTAACACCAAACTTCTCGTGAAGAGGGAAGATAGCAGGAACATAAGACTGAAGTGAGCAGTTTGATTTAACAGCAATAAAACCGCGCTTTGTGCCAAGTCTCTTTCTCTGAGCAGGGATAATGTTGATGTGCTCAGCATTCAACTCAGGAACAACCATAGGAACATCGTCTGTAAAACGGTGTGCACTGTTGTTTGATACTACAGGGCACTCGTGCTTTGCATATTCTTCCTCAAGTGCTTTGATTTCATCTTTCTTCATATCAACGGCACAAAATACAAAGTCAACCATTGATGTGATTTTTTCAATATCATTTGTTGCATCCATTACAATGATATCCTTCATTGATTCAGGAATGTCAACATCCATACACCATTTTTTGCCGACTGCGTCTTTATATGATTTACCTGCACTTCTTGATGAAGCAGCAAGACAAACTACATTGAACCAAGGATGACCATCAAGTAATGTAGCAAATCTCTGACCTACCATACCTGTTGCACCGACAATACCTACATTAAATTTCTTTTCCATAATCATTCTCCTTAAAAAATACCTTGTAAAACAAGATGATATGCAATATAATATATAATTGTTTGAGACGGAAATCAAGATAAAATTTTATATTTGAATTCCGAGTTCATATATGTTATATATAATATCACTTATTATATATATATGTCAATTATAAATTGTGGAGAAATAAATGAAAACTTCAGATTTTTATTATGATTTGCCCGAAGAGCTTATTGCACAGACTCCCATTGAGCCGAGAAATGCATCAAGACTTATGCTGCTCAATAAGAACACCGGTGATGTGGAGCATAAAATTTTTAAGGATTTGACAGAATATCTGAATCCAGGTGACTGTCTCATACTGAATAATACACGTGTAATACCTGCTAGGATTTACGGTGTAAAAAAAGAAACAGGTGCAGTAGTTGAGTTCCTGCTTCTTAAGCAGATTGAAAATCTTGTGTGGGAATGTCTCTGCGGTCCGGGCAAAAGGGCTAAAATAGGTACTGAATTCGTATTCGGTGACGGTCAGCTTGAATGTGTTGTTAAAGATATACTTAAGGACGGCAACAGATTGATTGAATTCAGGTGTGAAAACAATATTTATGCTGTTCTTGATGAAATCGGTCAGATGCCGCTGCCGCCTTACATAAAAGAAAAGCTTGATGATAAGGAGCGTTATCAGACGGTTTACAGTGAGAATTTAGGTTCAGCTGCAGCACCGACAGCAGGATTGCACTTTACAACGAAAATGCTTGAAGAAATTAAAGCTAAGGGCATAAATATAGGTTATGTTACATTACATGTTGGTTTAGGAACCTTCAGACCTGTTAAAGTTGATGATGTAACCAAGCATAATATGCATAAAGAGCATTATATAATGCCACAGGAAACTGCTGACTTAATTAACGAAACACATAAGAACGGCAAGCGTGTTATCTGCGTTGGAACAACAAGCTGCCGTACAGTTGAATCGGTTGCAACGAAAAATGGTTGTATTTGTGCAGATGAGGATGATACAAGCATCTTTATTTATCCGGGTTATCAATTTAAATGTATGGATGCACTTGTAACAAATTTCCATTTGCCTGAAAGCACATTGATTATGCTTATTTCAGCCTTTGCAGGCTTTGATCACATTATGGATGCTTATAAAATTGCTGTTGAAGAAAAGTATCGCTTTTTCTCTTTCGGTGATGCGATGTTTATTTATTGAGGTATTAAGATATGTACAAACTTTTGAAAAAAGAGGGTAATGCAAGACGCGGTGAATTTCATACAGTACACGGAACTGTACAGACTCCTGCCTTTATGAATGTTGCAACATCCGCTGCAATCAAAGGCGGACTTTCTACGAATGATCTTAAAGAAATTGACTGTCAGGTAATGCTCTGCAATACTTACCATCTTCACGTAAGACCAAGTGATAAGCTTGTGTATGATATGGGTGGACTGCATAAATTCACGAATTGGGACAGACCGATTTTAACTGACAGTGGTGGATTCCAAGTTTTCAGTCTTGCTAAACTAAATAAAATCAAAGAAGAGGGTGTAACCTTCAATTCACATGTTGATGGCAGGAAAATATTTATGGGTCCTGAGGAAAGTATGCAGATTCAGTCAAATCTTGCTTCAACGATTGCAATGGCTTTTGATGAATGTGTTGAAAATCCGGCAACTCTGAAATATGCTAAGGAGGCTTGTGAAAGAACTCTGCGCTGGCTTGAACGCTGTAAAATTGAAATGGACAGACTGAATTCTCTTGAAACAACTATTAATAAAAAACAGATGCTTTTTGGAATTAATCAAGGCTGCACATTTGATAATTTAAGAATTGAGCATATGAAAGAAATAGCAAAAATGGGTCTGGATGGATATGCAATCGGAGGTCTTGCTGTTGGTGAGCCGAAGGAGGATATGTATCGAATTATCTCCGCAGTTGAACCTTATATGCCTGAAGACAAACCAAGATATTTAATGGGTGTCGGTACTCCCGGCAATATCCTTGAGGCAGTCAGCAGAGGAGTGGATCTTTTTGATTGCGTTATGCCAAGCCGAAACGCGAGACATGGACAACTTTTTACTAAAAAAGGTATAATAAATATCAATAATGCCAAATATGAGAGAGATGGTGCACCCATTGACGATGCATGTAATTGTCCGACCTGCAGAAATTATTCACGCAGCTATATACGCCATTTATTTAAGAGCAGCGAGATACTCGGCATGCGTCTTGCAGTTATTCACAACCTGTATTTTTATAACAAGCTTATGAATGAAATTCGCGAGAATCTGGACAATGGTACATTTATGGACTACAAAAATGAATTTTGTGTTAAACTTGATACCAGAATTTAGAAAAGGCTTGCAAATTATACTGTTTTCTAATATAATAATTTTATTCAATTTAGGAGGAAAAAATTATGAATTCAATTATATTAATGGCTCAGGCTGCAAGTGGTGCAGCCGACGGAGGAAAGAATCAATCCATATCAATGATTATTATGATGGTTGTTCTTTTCGCTGTTATGTACTTTATGATGATAAGACCACAGAAAAAACGTCAGAAGGAAGAGCAGGAAATGCGTGCTTCACTGGAAATCGGTGATGAGATTGTAACAATCGGTGGTATCGTAGGCAGAGTTGTTACAATCCGTGAAACAGATATTATTATTGAAACTGGTTCCGATAGAAACAAGATGAAAATTGAACGCTGGGCTGTTAACACCAATAAGACAAAAATGGAGCAGCATCAGAAAGAGGTTGAGGCAGCTCGCGAAGCAGCTAAGGCTAAAAAGGCTGAAAAAAAGTCAAAGAAAGATGTTGTTGACGAGACAAAAAACAATAAATAATGTTCTAAAAAGTTATCCCTTCGAATAATTATTTTCGGAGGGATTTTTATGCCTAAAATTACAGCAGGTGAAACAAAAGGACTTCTTATTAAATATGTGATTAAAATAGCTGTCAGCACGGTTCTCAGTATTGTTGTACTTAATATGCTATGCTCTTTTATATTTCTGAAGCTTGACCTTGATTTAAGCGTTCTTCAGTATGCCGGCACAGGAATATGTATTGCCTCATCAATAATCGTTGCATTTGTTAGCACAAGCGGATTCAAAAATAATTTTTTGATGCTTTCAATCATTTCAGTTATGCCGTTACTTATATATACTGTTGTGAATTTCTGCGTTAATAAAACAGGAACTGTATTTATTATAATCAAAGTATGCGCAATTCTTGTTTGTGCTTTTGCAGTTTCGCTGATAAAATCAAGTAAAAAATCAAGGTGACATTTATGGAAGATGAAGAATTAGCTTTTTTTGAAAGCGAAGAATTTTTTAATACAGACAACAAAACTTCTGATAAGGAAAAGAAGGATATAAGCGAGCTTTTTGAAGAATACAAATCCATTATTTACACAGCATTATTTTATTCTTTCGGCTTATTTATCGGCTCATATTTTTATAAAATGGCATCTACAGAGCTGTTGGATTCCTTACTCAAGCCTGAAAGTCAAAGCATAATAAATCTGTTTATTTCAAATTTCTGCATATATTTTTCGCTTTTTCTTCTTGTTGTTTTTCTTGGATTCTGCCTTATTGGTTATCCGATAATAAATATTATACCCACTGTAATAGGTCTGGTAACAGGAATTCGTGCTGCCTTTTTCTTTACAAATTATTCAGTGAAGGGGATAGGGTATTCACTTGTAATGCTAGTCCCCTACATTGCACTATTTCTTACCGTAATAGCATTTACAATAAAACTGAGCACATCATTATCAAAAGAACTCATCGGACTTACAAAGAATTCTGATGAGCACACGGAATTAAGTCTGAAGCCTTATATAAAAAAATACTTACTCTTTGCGTTGTGTATTGCCATAACTTCACTGATTGATGCAGGATTGACAAATCTTCTTTTTACGATAGTCACCATTTAGATTTTTCTTTTGCAAGCGGATTTGACTGAATCGCCTTTCTTGTAGCTTCATCATTGATGTGTGTGTATATTTCTGTAGTACCAAGATTTTCGTGCCCAAGAATTTCTTTCAATAAGAGCAAATCAACCTTGCCGTGCTGATACATAAGTGTAGCAGCAGTATGTCTGAGCTTATGTACTGACAAGCCACGATCACCTAATCCGGCCTTATCAAGATATGTATAAACAATATGCTGAACGGTTTTAGGACTGATTCTTTGATTGCGCGAGCTTAAAAATAACGCTCTGTCCTTTACTCCATCATTCGGTCTGACCTTCATATACTTTATAACCGCGTCTATACAAGCCTGATTCAGGTACACTATTCTTTCTTTATTGCCTTTACCGGTGATAACCAAGGAACCGTCGTCCTTTATATCATTATAATTTATGGACACAAGTTCGCTGAGTCGCATACCGCAGTTTAAAAACAAAGTAACAATTGCATAATCACGCTCTTTATATTTACCATCTATTACTGAGAGTAAGTTTTCAGCCTCTTCTAAAGTAAGATACTTCGGCAGCGCCTTTTTCGTTTTCGGTGCATCAAGGCTTTTCATGGGATTCTTCTCAATTAACCCTAGATTTTCTGACAAATAATTGTAAAATCTGCGTATGGAAATAACACGTCTTGCGCGTGTAGTTTCATTGTTATTTCGTACATTTTTGCAGTAAATCAGAAATTGATATGCATCAGTAAGATTTACGCTCTGTATAAAACCCAAATCAATAGGGGACAAATCAATTTTTTCGTCAGGCGTATCCTTACTGTATAAACCTTTTTCTTTCGCTAAATACCGGAAAAAGGTTCTCAAATCAGAGGCATACTCAATAACCGATAATTCACTGTGACCCTTAATGGCTTCGATATAAACCAGGTATTGCTGTACAAGCTTTGGTAAATAAATAAATTCTTCTTTTTTCAAAAAAAACAACTCCAATCCAATTTTATATAATTTTAGTTATTATTCATTAAATAGAAAATTTCAAAACAATATCCACACCGTTATAAAAAAAACTGAACACCTGCATTTGATTGTAAAAATATAAAGATGTAAATAATACAGAAAACCAAGACTTTGCTTGATTTGTAGTTTTTTTAGGACAATAAGATGTAATATATAAATACGTTATCAATCAAACAGAAGCTCTATTCTTCATATTAAAACTTCCCTTTATTGAACAAAATATTTATTTTGTATAATTGTAATTCAAAAACAACGGAATGTCAAGGGGTTCACCCATTATATTTATTAGCAAAAAATTTAATAGATAACACAAAAACCGTAAGTATACTTTATGTACTTACGGTTTTTGTATAACCTGAATTATTCTTCAACTAAGGCTGAAAAGGCATCGCGGATCGTTCTTACAGGAACGATATCCATATTTACCTTTAACTCTTTAGTCAGTGATTTGTAATTATGAAATGGGATGATGCACTTTTCAAAACCGAGTCTGTAGGCTTCGGCTACTCTTTGCTCGCAATGGCTTACTGCTCGTATTTCGCCTGCAAGTCCGACTTCGCCGAAAGCTAATACTTTATCTCCTACTGCCTTATCCTTTAATGAGGATACAAGTGAAAGTGCAACTGTTAAATCTGCTGCGGGCTCCTCAAGTCTGAGACCGCCTACAACATTTATGTATGCATCCATATTATTAAAAAAATAACCTGCTCTTTTTTCGAGAACTGCAAGAAGCATACTCATTCTATTATAATCAAAGCCTGTACTCATACGTCGCGGTGTACCGAAGCCAGTTGCACATACAAGCCCCTGAACTTCAGCAAGAATGGGTCTTGTTCCCTCCATAATGCAGGCTACACAGGTTCCTGACGTGTTTTTGGGTCTGCCTGAAATCATCATCAGTGAAGGATTTAAAACCTCTTTAAGCCCCTCCCCTGTCATTTCAAAAACACCTATCTCATTCGTAGAACCAAATCTGTTTTTTACACCTCTTAATATTCTGTAGGAGTAATTCTTTTCGCCTTCAAAATAAAGAACTGTATCAACAATATGCTCCAGAACCTTAGGACCTGCAATTGCACCGTCCTTATTGACATGTCCAACAACGATAATTGGAATACCCAAGCCTTTTGCAGTATGCATAAAAATATTTGTGCATTCCCTGACCTGTGTAACGGATCCTGCAGAAGAAGCGATTTCCTCGTAAACCATTGTCTGAATAGAGTCAATAATAACAACATCAGGCTTTTCTGATTTAATGCTTTCCACAATTACGGATACATCTGTCTGAGGCAATATATAGAGATTATCTGTAGTCACACCCAATCTGTTTGCTCGCATTTTTATCTGATTGGCTGATTCCTCACCGCTGACATAAAGTACCCTGCGCTTTTCTCCTAAGTGCTGGCAAATCTGCAAAAGAATTGTTGATTTTCCTATACCCGGATCACCGCTGATAAGCACAAGGCTGCCGATAACAATACCGCCGCCGAGAACTCGGTCAAACTCATTGTTGCCTGTATTAATCCGCTTTTCAACATTTTCAGTTATGTCATTCAAAGCCATAATTTGATTTACAGCGGAAATTCCGACATTGCTTCTGCCGACGGATGCCGTTGACGGCAGCTGCTCATCCATTGTATTCCATTCTCCGCAGCCGGGACATTTCCCAAACCACTTTGGTGATTCATATCCGCATTCACTGCAAACATAAATTGATTTAATCTTCGCCATTATAACTCCTCAGTTATATACTCTGAAAAACCAAGCATAATTGAATATGCAAGCTGTTTCTGGTATTTATTATCCTGTAATTTTTTATTTTCATCGCTGTTGCTCATAAAACCGCATTCCACCATAATAGACGGAACCTGTGCTTTATAGAGCAGATAGTAGCTGCTGTCTGATTTTTTATTTAGTCGTGTATTATCACTTTGCAGATTTGATTTTGTAATTTCAAGGATATTGTCAGCCATGATCTTACTCTTATCATCATTTGGTGAATACCATATCTGCATTCCCCATTCACTGTTGTCCTGAAAATGATTCTGATGGATTGAGATAAGAGAGCTGTTTTCGATACTGTTTATGTAATCCATTCTGTTATACAGGTCAGAACGGCTTTTGTCATCATCATCACTGTAGACAAGATAATCACCATCGCGAACAAGAAAACTTGAAATTCCGCTCACCATAGCAAAATCATAAAGCATAAGCGCGATACTTAAATTTATATCCTTTTCATTGGCATTGTCTACACCGATTGTACCTGCATCAATTCCTCCGTGTCCTGCATCAATCACAAGATTTACTCTGTTACTGCTGATATTGCTGCTGATATCAACAACATCACGCATCATATAATTAATACCGACACAGGTAACAAAAGTAAAAACAAAAGTAAAGATAATAACAAGCACTTTTTTCATATTAATCACCGTTAATATCTATGATGTAATTATAACTTATTATACTAAAACTATCAAGGTTATATTGCTTTTTTACTATTTTAAGGATATAATTGATAATATAATGGTTTGGGAAGTGATTTTATGAAAATAGTAAATCTTGACGGATACACAACGAATCCCGGTGACTTAAGCTGGGACGGTATAAAAAGATTGGGTGACTACACTGTTTATGACAGAACTGAGCCTGAGCAGGTAATTGAAAGAGCCAAAGGTGCTAATATCCTTATAATAAATAAAACGATTATAACGAAAGAAATACTCGATGCATTATCTCCTGAGCTTGAATATATAGGCCTGCAGTCGACAGGCTACAATGTGGTTGACTGTACCTATGCAAGAGAGCTGGGAATAACAGTATGCAATATCCCCTCTTATTCAACCAATGCTGTTGCACAGCTTGTATTTGCTTTTATTTTACAGATTACAAATGAGGTGACGTTACATTCAGCTGCAGTAAAAAATGGCGAATGGTGTGCGTGTCCTGATTTCTGTTTCTGGAAAAAACCTCTGACAGAGCTTGCAGGTAAAACAATTGGTATTATCGGCTTTGGTGCAATTGGTCAGAAGGTAGCTAAGCTTGCTGAAGCCTTTGATATGAAGGTACTTGCCTATACACCAAGACCAAAGGATAAAGGAGCGTTAAAAACGGTTGAGTTTGTAAATATGGATACACTGCTTACAAACAGTGATATTGTTACCTGTCACTGTCCTCTTACGCCTGAAACAACAGGTCTTATCAATAAAGAAACGATTTCAAAGATGAAGAAATCTGCTATATTCATTAACACTTCACGCGGACCTGTAGTTGATGAAGAAGCTCTTGCCGATGCGCTGAATAATGGCGATATAATGGCAGCTGGTCTTGATGTACTTGAAACGGAGCCTGCAAAGCACAGTAATCCTCTGATCACTGCAAAAAATTGTTATATCACCCCTCACATTGCTTGGGCAGCTAAGGAAACAAGAGCAAGACTGCTTAAAATACTTGAAGATAATCTTGAAGCATATATGAATGGTAAGCCTCAGAATGTTGTGAATTAATATGATAAATGCAACTGATTTTTTAGAATTAATTTAAAATAACTATTGACTTTATTAAAAAAATCTATTATCATATCTAATGCACGCTGGTGTGGCGAAATCGGCAGACGCAAGGGACTTAAAATCCCTCGGTAGCAATACCGTACCGGTTCAAGTCCGGTCACCAGCACCATTTAAGGCATAGTATCAGTATGTTGTTACTATGCCTTAAATAATAAAAACGCTTGCCGGCGTGATGGAATTGGCAGACGTGCCGGACTCAAAATCCGGTCCTGGCAACAGGGTGCGGGTTCGACCCCCGCCGCCGGCACCAGAATAAAGAACGTTTTATAACGTTCTTTATTTTTTTCTCATTAAATAATAGTTTCTAAAGTATTCTAAGGTAAAGTTTAGTCATTATTTTTATATCGTTAAAAGCAGACTTATTGATTAAGTCTGCTTTTAATTTTTTCATAGATTTCAATAATTTTGAATTTAGGTGTATAGCCGTCGCTAATCAGTTCCATTTCTTCCTCTGTCAGATAGTCACTCATAGATTCAGAGCAGGAATAGAGACAAACTGAGGGAAATACAATACACCACCAGTTATGGCCGCTGCCCTCCCCGATTACAATTTTAATAGAATTATATACACCTGCCGGAAGCGTAAAATCATCATACACTCTTGTATCAAAATATTCCTTATCAACGATTACCTTTGTTTCATAATCGTATCCACTATCGGTTATAAATTTATTGCAAAGCTCTTCCAAAGCAAGCGTATTTTTCTTTGCGATTTCAATATTGTCTTCAAGCGTTTTTCCTGAAAATAAATCCGATGTATTTTCAAGAAAATAGTTTTTAAGACCCAGCTTCAGATTCTGATCCTCTGTGCTGTCTGAATTTGCAAGGATGTGCAGTCTTAAAACCTTGTTGCTTATATCCTCCGACGTTGCAATGATTGGCTGAAAAAAACTCAGAGTAAGAGTAAGTATCATAAATAAGGGTAAAAATATTTTATAGGTTTTCATAAAAAATAACCTGCCTTTCATTTGTCAAGCTAATGATTGGCAGATTTTTCCTTTTTTATTCAATTTTATATTTTAGCGAATTTTTCTCCTAATTCAGTGAGACTGTATTTACCATTGCTGAGTTCGGTCAGCTTTGCTGATAACAAAGTCAGCAGTTCAGCTTTGATGCTGAACTGAACAGTAACTACATCTGAAAAATCGCTGCTTTCAATATTAGCATTAAAATCATTTAAAAGAATATTAAGCCTGTCGTAAAAGCTGTAATCAACGGAGACAGACAGTATTCGGCACGGCGCCATAGTGATTATGTTGCCGGATTCAAGAGCGATTTTTGAACCGTGTGAATACGCCCTTATAAGTCCGCCTGCGCCGAGAAGTGTACCGCCAAAATACCTTGTCACAACAACACATACGTCAACAAGATTTTCTTTAAGCAGAACGTCGAGCACAGGCACACCCGCAGTTCCGCTCGGCTCACCGTCGTCTGAGGAACGCTGTATATTATTCTCCCTTAAAACATAGGCAGACACATTATGTGTTGCGTCCCAATGCTTTGATTTAATTGAACTGATAAAGGCGGATGCCTCCTCCTGCGTTTTAACAGGTTTAACGTAACCTATAAAGCGTGACTTCTTTTCAACAAATTCATCACTGCTTTCAAATTCAACTGTTCTGTATTCCTTCATAAATTTCACCAAGAAAAAAGGCAACGATAAAATACCGTTGCCTGAATTAACAGATTAGCCTTTTCTGCCATATCTCTTATTGAATCTGTCAACACGTCCACCTGTATCAACAAGCTTCTGCTTACCGGTAAAGAATGGATGACACTTTGAGCAGATATCAACCTTTAATTCATTCTTTGTGCTCTTTGTTTCAAAGGTCGCACCGCAAGCGCACTTAACAGTGCATGTATCATAATTTGGATGAATACCGTCTTTCATTTACTTTCACCTCTTTGCAAGTAATCTAATTTGCTTTGATATATTACCACAAGATAATATAAAATGCAAGCATTTTTTAAAATTATTTATAATAGCAGGTTTTACCTAAATAAAAAGAATAGAGTACAGCCTCTTTTACAGGCTTACCCAGCGTTTTTGAAACCGCATTTTTATAGAATAAAATCTGCTTGCTGTATCTTTCGAGGAGCTCACTTTCCTCTGAAACCCTGTCGGTTTTATAATCAAGAAGAACAAGCTCGCCGTTTTCCTCAAAAACACAGTCGGCAATACCCTGAACAAGAATATCATCATCATAGTCGGTATCATAAATTTCATTTGCCTTGACAAATGAAGATACCTTTATCTCACGGTAAATCTTATCAGCGTTAAACATTCTGTCAGCAAAGCGGCTGTGAAAGAAATCTGCAAGCCGTTTTTTATCAAGACCCTGAATTTGTTCTGAGGTAAGATAGCCCATATCCTGAAGTCTTATAATCTCAGCTTCCAAATCGGACTTGGCATTTTCGTAAATACAAAACTGCATAAAGGTATGCATTGCAGTTCCTCTCTGAGCGGCTGTGAGACCGGTTTTATTCATAAACGAAGGTTTTGATGATGTTATGAATTCAAAGCCTGCCTGAACGCTGTCAAGAGATGATGCGGTCAGCTTAGCTGAAATGTTCTCAAGACTTTTGCGTTCATATGAAAATTCAAGCTTTTTGTCAATCTGTGCCACAATTTCATCACTGTAATCTGCAAAGATAATATTGTTATCCATTTCCTCAAGCTCTATTTCATCGGTTATTTCAATAGACAAAGGAAAATCACAGGGCTTTGTTTTCACATCTTTTTCAAGATAATCTCTGAGGATTTTTCCGTCCTTGTGCATAAGCGAGCACATCAGGAAAAAGTCTGCATCACAGGTGATTTTTCTGCACAGATAAGGACTTATCTCATCGCGGATTATATTTGATGAAATCCGCTTCAGCTTGCTTTCAAGATTATCGCAGGTGATAAAGGTAATAAACTGCTCCTTTGCTCTTGTGAGTGCAACATAAAGAACTCTGAGGTTTTCACTCATAAGCTCAACCGTATTCTTATCCTTGATTACTGCATAAGGAACAGACTTATACTGATATAGCAGCTCCTCATTATGGCATTTGATTCCGAGACCGTAATTTGTATTGAGCAGTAATTTATCATTTAAATCAGCTTTATTGTAAATTCTGTTCGTTCCTGCAAAAATGCATATCGGGAATTCAAGACCCTTTGAATGATGAACAGACATAATGGTAACTGCATTTTCACTGCCGGCTGTAAGTGAGGCAGAGTCAATGCTTTTATCCGATGAAATGATTTTATCTATATATCTGACAAATGCCGTCATACCTACATTGACACCGTTATCAAAGCTCTGTGCAAAGGAAATCAGCTTTAAAATATTTTGATATCTTTGCTCCGCATTACCCATAGCGTTGATGTAGGCAATCATTCCCTTTTCCTCAACAAGGTATCTTATAAAACCTGCAACAGACATAGTGACGCTGATTCTTCTGAGCTCTGAAAGCTCATCAAGAAACTGCTTTACTTTAGGACTCTCTGACGAAACAACTGCACAATAAAGACTTTTTGATTTTGCGTCAGCCTTTATCTGTGCCATTTCATCTGCTGAAAAAGAGTAAAACGGTGACATCATTGTGGCAAGCAATGGGATATCCTGCATAGGATTATCAATCACTCTTAAAAGTGAGATAATCATTTTAATCTCATTATTTTCAAAAAGATTGGTTGAATTGTCACATATAATAGGAATTCTGTATTGAGTAAGAATCTCTGAATAATCATTGATATGGCTCTTAAGACTGCGCATCAGAATTGCAAAGTCACCATACCTTACAGGGCGATAAGAATCTCCGTCCTTAATCAACTCACCGGAATTAACCTTATGGATTATGGTTTTGGCAATATAAACAGCCTCTTTTTTATCCGTATCTTCCCCTTTTACTCCGCTGAGAATATAAATCTGTGCACTTGGAACAGTACTGTCCTTATAGGATGCACCACAGTTGAGATACTCCTCTTCCGTATAATCAAGCTCACCGAGCTCCTCACTCATAAGATTTGAGAAGATAAAATTAACATAGGAGCAGATATCCTTTCTGCTTCTGAAATTCTTATCGAGTATGATTTTAGAATTGAGCTCAGCATCATCAGGATGATATGGTGAATACCTCTTTTTCCTTTCATTGAATATATGCGGCATTGCCAGACGGAATCGATATATGCTCTGCTTGATGTCACCGACTGTGAACAGGTTTTTACCGTTAGACAGATAGGTAAATAATAAATCCTGTGCCTCGTTTGTATCCTGATACTCATCTACAAGAATTTCATAAAAGCTGTCTGCCAAATCATTTGCCAGTTCTGTTCTTACAATCTCACCTTCATCATTCATTCTGAACAAAAGTGTAATTGCAAAATGCTCAATATCAGAAAAGGAATAGGTATTGCGTTCCCTTTTTTCAAGCATAAGACGGTTGTCAACCTCTTTAATCAGTGCTACGAGTGCCTCAAGCTGATTATAAAGCATTTTCATATCTTCTGCAAAGCTAAGCTCATCGCTGATGAAAAAGGATGGTATTTCGGCGGTCAGGAGTTTTTTATAAATATCCCTGTTTGATTTGAGCACAGCTGCAACATCTTTATCAACCTTGCTTGAATTCGGAAAACGAACAAAGGATGCTTCTCTTTCGTTTACGAGCTCATTCCAGGAGCGTTTATATGCTGCCTGAAAGCGTTCAAATTCCGTCAAATCGTTTTCAAATACATCAATAAATTTGCTGTTCAACTTTTCATCCTCAAAATCCGTAAGCGAAATATTTTCCTTAACAAGACGGATTCCAAGCTCGAACAGATAGTCAAGTTGAGATTTTATGTATTCATACCAAATGGAATGGTTAAACGGAATGTCAGGACTGTATTTTTTCACCGCATCATCAAGCCAGTGGTACGGGAACGGCTGAGCATAAATAAAGCGGAGAATCTTTTTTACATTGTTAATAATCGGCTTATCGTTATTTGGGGTTGTAAAGGATTCAACAAGGGACATAAAGCTCTTATCTCCCTTTTCAAAACATTCATCCAGAACCTCATTGATAACCGTATCCTCTAAAAGCTGCAGCTCGCTTTCATCCAGCAGTGAAAAATCCTGATTGATGGACAAATCATAAAAATGCTCTTTTACAAGATTGGTGCAGAATGCATCAATGGTACAGATTCTTGCATTGGGCAGAAGTGAAAGTTGCTTTCTGTAAAAGGGTTCATTGGGATTTTCTTTGATACATTTATTGAGAGATTTTGAAATTCTGTATCTCATTTCAGCGGCGGCAGCATTTGTAAAGGTAACAATAAGCAGGCTGTCAATATCAACAGGATTATCCCTGTCGGTAATCATCTGTGTAACTCTTTCAACAAGTACGGCAGTCTTGCCTGAGCCTGCAGCCGCACTGACAAGAATATTTCTGCCTCTTGCGGTTATGGCATTATTCTGCTGCGGTGTCCACTGTGGCATGGTCTGCATACTCCTTTGCTAAAATTTCTTTTACCTCATTATCCGTCAAATCAGGAATGATTCTGTTATTGATACTCTTAACATTGGCACATACATCAGCATAATCGCAGAAATCACAGGTATTTTTATGATTTTTGTTTTTCACCGGATTTCGCTGAATATTACCCATATGCAAATCCATACCCATTTGTGTAACAAGCGAATTTACCTTTTTATGTATCATACCAAGCTCTTCAAGCGTAGCAAGCTGGCCTGTAAGGTCACCGTTTTTCTTAACCTTAACAGGTATATGTTTACCGTTCAAATCATGCTCCATTGCAAAGGCAATCTCACCGTCATAATCCGAAATTACAATTCCCTTCATTTTAAAGGAGCTTGACTCCTCAGCACCGATTGAGTTTTCAGCATCTTTGCGTGAATCAAAATTAAATACATTTCTTGCAGCGTGCATATAAAGTACACCTGACGGTATGCCAGAATAGTCTGAGGTTTTATCCTCGCTGAGTGAAAAAAGATATATGAACATCTGAAGATTCAGTCCATACATAATATCAGACAGGCTGAAAAGCTTGTTGCCGGACTTATAGTCGACAACACGTACGTATTGCCTGCCGTCCTTTTCAAGCGTATCTACTCTGTCAATGGAACCTCTTATCTGTATCGTGCCGCCGTCATCAAGGCTTAATATTTCAGGCTTGACAAGACCATCCTTATCAATAGCAAGCTCAAATGCCTTTGCCTCGAAATCACACTCTGAAAATTCTTTTGCAAGATGAATAATGACACTGTAAATCAGCTTGGAGAGTCTCATATAATTATATCTGAATCGGATTGTAATATCATTCAGATTGCCCATTTCAGTTTCAAAATATTCCGACACATATTGATCCACAACAGCTTTTATATCTTTTTCCGACATTTGAGAGATTTTTTTGCTGCCGTAATTCAGAAGTATCTTTTCCAAAACATAGTGAATGAGTGTTCCCCTCTGCATTGGATCAATCTCCGCCTTTGTTCGAGGTCTCGCACCTAAGCCGAATTTGCAGAAATATCGGAATGCACAGTTATAGTAATCTTCAAGCCTCGAGGCTGAAATATACATATTGTAATTGAATAGTGATGTCGCAAGGCTTGTATCCTTTATTTTTGTATCGGTATTTTCTGCAAGAGCTCTGACTGAGCTATATCTTTCATCCTTTTCAAAATACTTCTTCAAGGAGGAATAAAATTCCGAATTCACAAGATAGCGTTCACTCATCAGCTCAAAAGCATTTCTGCGTGTTTCAATCAAATCAATGTCTGCTATATCATCTGATGAATATTCCTTGATATCAGAAAAGATATTTTTTACCGACACAACGATTTCAGACGGTGAGCTGTCCTTGCCAGTATTTCCAAGATAAGATACAAACAGCTTTTCGGATGGTGCAGCACACGCCATATAAGCAAAATACCTTTCCTGCAGGTTAAGGATTTCGCCATAGGAATAGAGCTTAAAATCATTTTCAAGGAGTATTCTTCTGTCGTTTTCGGAAAGGAGTCCCCCTCCTGTTACAGTCTGTGGAAACTCCCCTTCATTTGCACCGAGAAGAAATACTACCTTTGGATTATCCGTTCTGATTCTGTCTGCCTGCCCGATTTGCACATTGTCAATGCCGCCGGGCAGTGTGCCTAAATCCTCAGTGGAAATAATCATTGAAAACAACTTTGCAAAATCCTTGAGCTTAATTTTTTCGTCACCGAGTACAACAGGAAGCTGGCTTAAGATATCCATAGCCATATCCCACACTGCCCCCTGCTGAAGAGCAAGTGCGTGACAATTGGAATCAGAAAGACTGACCGCATATTCTCTGAGTCTTTCATCAGCTTTAAACTGTATTAAAGTATAATAAATCTGTTCGCAGATTTTTTCTGCATTCGCATCTTTAATTGCTTTTTTGAAAGATAAAACAGGACCAATAAGTCTTTCCCTTGTATGATTGATTTTATCAAGAAGTGCTTTGTCCTTTTCATCCATTTCACTGACAAAGCCTTTTGTGGAATTTTCAAACGGTCTTGTCCACTTAAGTCCATTTATATTCCAAAGGAAAACATAATTTTCAAGCTGGTTGATATCATTATCCGAAATATCGGTAAGTCCTGTTTTTGCAAGACTTAAGATATCATCACTTCTTAAAGAAAAATTCACACACCTGAGAAGATATTCAATAAATACAACAAGGGGCTGGCATTTTATCGGCTGACGCTCGTCATTGAAAAAAGGTATTTCATACTTTTTAAAAGCAGAGGAAAGCTCTGCTCTGTATCTGTCAAGGTCCCTTGTGATAACCGTTATATCACTTGCCCTATAGCCGTTTCTCAGAAGTGTTCTGATCTGTCTTGAAACCTCGCAGCATTCATCGGTAATATTTTTTGATGAATAGAGTTTTACATTATCGTAGCTGAGATTTATTGTCGAGCTGTTTTCAGAGAACAGATTTTTTTCAAGATGCGTTATATCATCACTGTATGATCTGAAATTTTTATCAAGCAAAACCGTTTCATAATCCACACCTGCTTTGACGGCAATCTTTTTCAGTATCTTTGCTGAATCATTAACATATGTAAAGAGATTGAATCTGTCCTCACTGTCAAAGGAATCCGTGCACAGGGTTATGGTAACAGATTCGGCCTCCTTAATTACAAGCTCAAGGAGCTTATATTCCTGCGCTACAAAGCCGTTAAAACCGTCAATAAAAACAGTTTTGCCTGCAAAATAATTTTTGTCCTTTATTTTATTATATACCCTTGTAAGTTCGTCGGAGGTATCAAGAAATCTATTTGCTATTATAGACTCATAACAGCTCATAATCATTGAAATATCAAGGAGCTTATTTTTCAGCGTATCATTTTTTATCGGAGCTGAAAGCTCTGTAATTTCAGCGGCACTCAGATTACAGGATTTCATCTCATCATAAATCTTTATCATTGAACCCACAAAGGCGGCTGAATCAAGCTTTTTGCTGAAAAGATAAAGCCTGTCCTTCGATTTTTCAATTGCCTGCATCATAAGAACTGACTTGCTTCCCTTTGAAAGAACAGGGATTCCCTCACTGCCGTATATTCTTTTCACACTGTCTGCTATACGTGAGAAAGAGGAATTTTCAACACAGGACACACCAGCTTCACCTAAATCCGTTAAAAGACGTCTTTCACTTACCAAAGAATACTGTTCAGGCGTAAGCAGTAAGATATTCTTTTTACCCTCACCGACAAGAGTCTTTATGCTTTTAAATACATATTCTGTTTTGCCATAGCCGGAACGACCGAATATCATTTTAAGCATAATTCATCACCAATCTTTTATCTTCTGTAATAATCCTCAGGTTTTATAAGTCCCTCGTTCATCAGATTCTCATACGCGTCAATAAAGAATTCATACATAGGTCTGGCAATATCAAATGCCAGTTTCAGCTCATCAATAAGTGCAGGCGTTGAAATTCTTGAAAGGTCCTTGCTGTAATAGCAGAAGGACATATTCTTTGCACGCAAATAAGGCTTAAGCTCTTCAGGCGCATCAGGGTATAATTCCTTTTTATATTCATCTCTGCAGTCATAGGTAAAGCCTGCCTCTTCACACGCTTTTACGGCATCAATCCATCTGTCAGGGTGCCTCAGTATCATTCTGTGTACCTCTTTAAAAAGAGCAGGTCTGTAAAGCCAGAATACCAAACCATAACCAAAGCTGTCAGGAAAGAATTCAAAGAAATAAAACGGTGCACCGGGAAATTCATTTTTATATCGTCTGAAGAACATCCACATATTTTCTCTGTACTTGATTTTATTTCTATTTCCCCTTGTATCACGGTAAATCCTGCATACGGACTTAACAGGGTCAGTAAGCATCATATCATCAATGTCTATCATTAAATCACTTAAATCAAGCATAATCTGGCGCATAGGTACAGTGATTCCCTGCTTAAGTTCCTCTTTATGCTCTTCATAAAAGGATTTTGAATCGTTAAATCTGTTTTCGCACAAAAGCTGTATGCTGTCAGCCTGTATTCCTTTAAAATTATATTCACTCATTTCAGTAACCCCTTATCCTCCATCTGCTGTGCTGCAAGCATTGCGCAAAGCTTGGCACTGTGAAAATTCAGTCCGCCCTGAATCCAGGCGTAATATGGCTCTCTGATTGGTGCATCAGCAGAAAGCTCAATGGATGAGCCAAGTGTAAATGCACCTGCCGCCATAACAACCTTGCTGTCATAACCCGGCATATCCCATGGCTCAGGCAAAACAAAGCTGTCAATAGGGCTGCCGCTCTGAATGCCCTGACAAAAGGCAACAAGGCTTTCAGGATTTTCAAGTCCGAGAGACTGGACAATGTCGTGTCTCGTCTCGTTATACTTAGGTGTTACATCGTAACCGAAATGCTCAAACAAAGCAGAAATATAAACAGCACTTTTAAGTGCTTCTCCGACTGTATGCGGTGCATAATAAAGACCCATATAAAGCTCACGGTTGTGACCTAAGGTTGCACCAACCTCCTTGCCGAGACCCGGTGTTGTCAGTCTGTAAGCACATTTTTCAACAAGCTCAGTTTTTCCTGCAATATAACCGCCTGTCGTTGCAATACCACCGCCTGCATTTTTAATCAGTGAACCTGCTATCAAATCAGCACCGACCTCAGTCGGCTCACGCTTTTCAACAAATTCACCGTAGCAGTTATCAACCATTACAATCACATCAGGATTCTTTGATTTTGCAATTCTGCACACCTTTTCAATCTCATCAACTGACAGGCTTGGTCTAAGCTCATAGCCTCTGCTGCGCTGTATGTAAACCATTGTGACAGAGCTGTCAACAGCCTTTTCAATGGCATCATAATCAAGTCTTTCGTTTTTCAGTGCCACCTCATCATAAAGTACGCCGAAATCCTTAAGCGAGCCCATGCCCTCACCGCTGATACCGATAACACTGTGAATGGTATCATACGGTGTACCTGTAACACAGAGCATTTTATGACCGGGTCTGAGAACGCCGAAAAGTGCGGTAGCAAGAGTATGCGTTCCGCAGGTGAAGTTATGGCGCACAAGTGCATCTTCTGCACCGAATACCTTCGCCCATACCTTATCGAGTGTGTCTCTTCCCCTGTCTCCGTAGCCATAGCCTGTACTTGATGCAAAGTGGCTCTCCGAAATTCCGTATTCGATAAAAGCCTTCTGCACCTTGTACTGATTATACTCCGTTACATCATCAATATAACGAAACTGCTCTTTGCAAAGCTGAAGTGCTTTTTCAGAGGCCTTTTCAATTTTTTCACTGATTTTAAAAAAAGGAATCATTTATACATTCTCCATTTTCCGATATTTTCAAAGCCAAGCCTTATGTAAAACTGCTCGTTTAAATTCATTTCCCTCATTAGAAAAACTCTGCCTTTGATCTCACTGAGCATCTGTGATACAAGATATGAGCCATACCCCATATGCCTGAATTCAGATGAGGTACGAACAGCTGAAAGAATGGCATCATTGTTGTAGATTGAGGAAAAAATTCCGCTTGAAATGATTTCGCCATTGATATTCAGGGTGCAGGCACTTGCACATCCGTGCCTTATTCTATGGCTGATATCCACATACCAAGACTCAAAACTCAGCGTATCGTAATCCACAAAGTTGAAAAGCTCCATAAGCTTCGGATATCGGTCAATATCAACATAAGGACACTGTGTTTCTATCCTCTTATCACAGGACATAATAATGCCCTCATCATAGGACGCCATAAAATCAAATGAACTGTCGGAAAGCACCGAACTGTATCCGATAACGGAAAAGAATTCACTTAGCTCTTCCTTGTCAGCATTATCATAAAAGGACAGTGTAAAATCCGTATCAAGCTTTGATAAAATAGCTGTCACCTGATTTTTTTCATCAAGCTGTCTGTAAAATGAGGCAAAATCATATCCGCAGCCATAGGCTTTAATGAGGGACATTATTCTTACATAATATATATCCTGTTTCTGAAAGCTGCTGAGCTGTTTAATATCCGTAATTTTTTCAATCATAAAGCTTTGGTAATAATTTGTTCAATAAATTTCTTGTTTCTTCTATATCAGACTTTTTCACAACAGTTGCACCTGAATGAATATAACGGCACGGAAGTGAAATGGCAAGCACTTTACTGCCTTTACCGCTGCTCTGAACAGCACCTGCATCATTGCCGCCTGCAATGGCTGTTTTTGTCTGGGCTTTTATATTGTTCTCGTCTGCAGTTTTTCTCGCAAGGGCATAAAACTCTTTATCATAAATCGTTCTGCCGTCCATAAAGGAAATGACAGCACCGTCACCAAGAACACACACTCTGTCCCCTCCTGTTACACCGCAGAGATCAGCAGCAGTTGTTGCCTCAAGAATAACAGAAACATCACTCTGCACCTGATACGAGGTACAGGAAGCCCCTCTGAGACCTACCTCCTCCTGCACATTGAAGCAGAACCAGGTATCATATTCCAGTTCAGATTTTATAAGCTCAATCAAAAGCATACAGCCGATTCTGTCGTCGAGAGCCTTTGACATAATAAAGCCGTCACCGAACTCTGTATATTCACTGCAGAAATAAGCATAATCACCGGGATGTACATATTTCAGTGCATCCTCCTTATTTTTTGCACCGATATCCATTTTCATTGATTTCATTGTCGGAGCAGTGCCTTTTTCATCATCCGTTAAAAGGTGTATAGGCTTTAAGCCAATAACGCCATTTACACCGTTAACCGTTACGTTTCTGCCTGCGATTACCTTAGCATCAATGCCGCCCACTGCATCAAAGGAAAGATAGCCGTTATCGTCAATATCCGTAATAATAAAGCCCACCTCATCCATATGAGCACAGAGCATAACCTTCTTCTCAGGTTTACGTTTTCCTTTTTTAAAAGCAATTATTGATCCGAGATTATCAATCTCATATTCACAGTAATCCTTAATTTCGTTAACTATATAATCACAAACGATTTTTTCATCGCCTGATGTACCATTTAATAAGCAAAGCTCTTTAAGCATTTACATCACCAATCCTTTCCTTGATATATGCACAAATGAGACAGCTGACACTTTCAACATCTGCAGTATCAACAACCTCAACACGCTGGTGCATATATTTTTCAGGGATTGAAATCAGAGCCGTTTTTATACCCTTTTCCGATATTGAAATCACATCGGCATTTGTACCTGTCCTGCCTGACATAATTTCACACTGATAAGGAATACTATTTTTTTCGGCAGCATCAACAAGCTTTCTTGAAATTTCTTTATCCAGAATTGGAGAAAAACCAATCATTGCACCCTTTGAAAGTTCGCCGCACTCTGACTTATCGCAGCCCGGTGTAAGGGCAAAGGACACATCAACACTGATTGCTTCATCAACAGACTTAGCATACGGACCGATCTTAGCACCTCTTGTACCGACCTCCTCCTGAGAGGAAAACATAACAGTTACCTTGCAGCCCAGATTTTTAAGCTCATCAAGGCACATCAGAATTGCTGCAACACCAGACCGGTCGTCAAGGCATGAAGCAGAGACAAGACCGTTAAGCAGCGGTGTGAAATTACGCTTAAAGGTGATTCTGTCACCAAGTGCAACAAGCTTTTCAAGCTTATTCTTTGTTAAACCTGTATCAATGGCAAACTCGGATAGCTTAGGGATTTTCTTTTCATCAGAGGCACTCTGCAGATGCGGAGGCAGTGTCGAAATAACACCATTAACCTCTTCCTTGCCCCATACGGAAACCTCCATAGCAGGCAAAGGCCTTGCATCAATACCGCCGCAGTTTGAAAATTTGATAAAGCCGTCGTCTGTAATATCCGTGACAATCAAGCCGATTTCGTCAAGATGTGCGTCCAAAAGAAAATGATATCCTTCACCAAAGGTGCAGAAAACATTATTCATATTGTCAACCGTAACATCACCATATAAAGAAAGCATTTTCCTAAGCAGTGCTGCAATATTTTCTTCACAGCCTGAAACACCGACAGTCTGTGTTAATTCTTTTAATAGTCCAATCGTTTTTTTCATTACTCACCAAATCCGTTTACAAGTTCTTTAAATTTTCTGCCTCTGTATTCAAAGGTTTTGAACTGGTCAAAGGCAGGACACGCAGGACAGAGGGAAACAATATCACCACTGACTGCGTTATTTTTTGCTTCAGTTAAAGCGTTTTCCAGAGTATCTGTTTTAATAATCTGAATATCAGAAGTATTATAGCCGTCATCATTGATTATTGTATCGTAGATTTTATCGGCAGTGGCACCGTTTAAAACAAGAAGTTTAACATACTTTAAGATATCAGGCACCATTTCACTCATATCATTGCCCTTATCAGAGCCACCCATAATAACAACAATCTTTTTTCCAAAGGCACGCAGTCCGCTGATTACACGTGATGGAGAGGTTGCGATGGAATCATTATAATATCTGACACCGTTATACTCCCTTACAAACTCAATTCTGTGTTCTACACCGCCAAAGGATTTAGCAGTTTTAAGCATATTTTCAGGTGCAACGAGCCCCCATACGGCACTGATTGAAGTACAGTAATTTTCAATATTATGCGTACCGGGAATGATGATATCACTGCTGTTCATTACCACAGTTTCTTCTCCGTTATCCGTGTAAACGATATCACCGTTTTCTTTCATATAAGCACCGCGTTCAACAGGATGCTTGATTGAAAACTGAGAAAGCTGACCTCTCACATCATATCTCATATCATGATAGACACGATTACCGATTGAATAATCACAATCGGCATTAAGAACAGTTCTGCATTCAGCATTCTGATAAATCAGAATATTTCTTTTAGCATCAACGTATTCATCAAGGCTGATATGGTGATCCTGATGTGTACATTCAATGTTCGTTACAACTGCAACATCAGGACTGTTAACAAGATTACCCATAGTTAAAAGCTGGAAGGATGAAAGCTCAACAACTGCAATATCCTTTTCGGTAATCGTTTCAAGCTCTGGCATAAGTGCCTTGCCGATATTGCCGCCAAGATAAACGTTATACCCCTGAGCCTTCAGCATTTTTGAAATAAGAGTTGTCGTGGTTGTTTTTCCATTAGAGCCTGTTACTGCAATTATTTTTGACGGACAGAGGTTAAAAAATACCTCCATCTCTGTTGTAACCTTCTGACCTCGTTCAATACATTCACTGATCCAGGAATTCTGAAACGGCAGAATTCCGTGCGAGCGGAATACAAGGTCCATATCAGGAAGAATGCTTAAATAATCTTTACCGAGTGAAAAATTCACTCCGAGCCGTTCAAGGCTGTCGCATATTTCTATGCCGATATACTCTCTATCTCTTTTATCACAGGCATATACCTCAGCACCCTGCTTCGCCATAAACTCGGCACAGGGAACATTCGCAACACCCATTCCGACAAAGGCAACCTTTTTGCCTTTAAGATTATCAAAATATTTTTTTGCTTTTTCGTTCATATTTTCTCCTTATATTAATGGGCATTAAAAGTGCCTGCTTTAAAGTCTTTTATATTAAATGATTTCATCTTTTCTTCAAGCTCATCCTGAAACGGAAGTCTTTCTTTCCCTATGTACTGCTCCTTAATAGGAACATCACAGTTCATAACGAAATTAGCTGTCAGCTGCTGACATTTTGTTTTAACATTACCAAGAAAGTAAACACGTTCTGATGAAACCTCACAGATTGCAATCGCGATTTTTATCTGTTCCTTTTTGCCCAGAGGTGTAATCATTTTGCTGAGCGCGATTGCATCGTCCTCAGCCCTATCAGTTATAAAGCAAAGAACTGCATTGCCCTTGCGCTTAAGATTTTTAACTGTAATATCATAAATTACGCAATCCAAATATGCGAGCACATCATTTCTGTCCACATTATCAAGTGAGATACAGTAAAAAAATTCTTTCTTCTTTTCAGCCTTGAAATCAAATTCAAATTCATTAATTTCAACATTGCTGTTAAGCATATATCCGCAGCTTTTAAAATCCTCAAGCATTGCGTTTGTATAGGAAACCGTTTCCTTTTCAGAGCGTGAGGTAAGATAATATCCTGTATCGGACAATTCATTCTCAATTGAAGTTAAGAAGGAATCACTCTTGCCGTATTTTGAAAAATACGTAAAGAGCACAACCATAATGATGATAACAAGCGCATCACATACATAATTGCAAATCATTGCGGCAGTATTGCTTACATCTTCAACATAAGGCTTTGCACCGATATAAACAAAAATAGCAGCAGCACCGATTATGGTAATTGCTTTCATAAGGTTATATAATCTTTTCTGTTTTTTTCTGAATTCTCTCATTTTATCATACCCATAAATGTTTCTTCACTAATGATTTCGATACCAAGCTTAGCGGCCTTATCAAGCTTTGAGCCTGCTTCCTCACCTGCAAGAACATAGGTTGTTTTCTTTGAAACGGAAGATGATGTCTTACCGCCGAAGGATTCTATCATCTTTGAGGCTTCATTTCTCTTTAAAGTCGGAAGTGTGCCTGTCAGAACAAAGGTCATACCTGCAAAGCGTTCATCCTTAATTTCGTTTGTGCTGAGCATATTTACACCGCTTGCTTTCAGTTTGTTTATCAGTTCCTTTGCTGAATCGGTTGCAAAATAATTTACAACACTTTCCGCCATAATCTGACCGTATCCCTCAATTTCAAGAATATCCTCAGCACCGGCTGACATAATTGCATCAATATTTCTGAAATGGTCAGAAAGCAGCTTTCCTGCCTTAGCACCGATATGGCGGATACCGAGTGCAAAAATCAGCTTTGACAAATCATTTGATTTGGATTTTTCAACTGAATTTCTGATATTATTTGCACTTGTTTCCTTAAAGCCCTCAAGCTCTGTTATCCTCTCATAATCAAGATTATAGATATCAAAGGTCTTTTTTATCAGCCCCTCTTCAACAAAGTTTTCGATAATCGCAGGGCCAAGTCCCTCAATATCCATTGCGTCACGCGAACAAAAATGAATCAGATTTCTCAGAAGCTGAGCAGGACATTCCGGATTGATACACCTTATTGCAGCTTCTTCCTTTTCGCGGATAACAGGTTCACCGCAGGACGGACAGTGCGTTGGGAAGGTATACACACTGTCACTATTGTGCTCATTCACACAAAGCACCTCAGGAATAATATCACCTGCTTTTCTTACGGTTACAATATCACCAATGTCTATTCCCTTTTCATTGATAAAATCCTGATTGTGGAGCGTTGCACGGCTTACCGTTGTACCTGCAAGGTGCACACTTTCAAGTATTGCAGTAGGAGTGAGCACACCTGTTCTGCCTACTGCAATTTCAATATCCTTAAGCTTCGTCTGTTTTTCCTCAGGGGGATACTTAAAAGCAACCGCCCATTTAGGATATTTTGCAGTTGAGCCGAGCTGCTCGCGGTTTGAAAATTCATCAACCTTGATTACAGCACCGTCAATATCAAATTCAAGATTTCCTCGCTCCTCACCGATTCGTTCAATCTCTGCAAGAGCATCATCAATATTATCAACCCTTGTGTAAAACGGAACTGTATTGAAGCCGAGCTCCTTAAGATAATCAAGGGATTCCTTATGAGATGAAAGCACCTTACCCTCAATTTGCTGAATATTGAAGATAAAAATATCAAGACCCCTTGTGGCAGTAACACTGCTGTCCTTTTGTCTGAGCGAGCCGGCAGCAGCATTGCGCGGATTCTTAAAAGGCTTTTCATCATTCAAAAGCTGTCTGTCCACAACCTTCTCAAAGCTGCGCTTTGGCATATATACTTCACCGCGCACCTCAATAAAAGGTACAGGCTGTTTCAGCTTAAGCGGTATATTGTGTATGACTCTTAGATTACCGCTGACATCCTCGCCGACATCACCGTCACCTCTTGTTGAGCCTCTTACAAAAACTCCGTCACGATATTCAAGACTCACTGAAAGTCCGTCAATTTTAGGTTCAACAACATAATGCTTATCCGAAACAACATCAGATACTCTTTTATCAAAATCCTTTATTTCATCACTGCTGAATGCGTCTTGCAGACTCCCCATTCTTACTGTATGAACAACACTCTCAAACGTGTTGTCTGCCTTTCCTCCAACCTTTTTTGTTGGAGAATCAACAGCATCATACTCCGGATATTCTTCCTCAAGGCTCTTGAGCTCACGCATCATCATATCGTATTCATAGTCCTCTATTTCAGGCGCATCATCATTATAATAACGGTCAGAATGATAACGCAGCGTTTCTCTCAAATCATTTATTTTTTTCTTAATTTCAGTCATACTATCACCAATAAATATAATTCATTTTAGTTTATCACATATATTGTAATTAATCAATAATGATATAAAAAAAGACGGACGATATTTTACCGTCCGTCAAAATATGGAAATGTTATTTTGTAAACTTATGGAACATTTTCTTGCCTTTTTTAACAATTACCTCATTGTCAAAGTCATGCATCTTAAGAGCGGTTAATGCACCGCTGACTTTTTTATCATTAACACTTACTCCGCCCTGATCAATCAGGCGTCTGCCCTCACCCTTCGACTTAATCATACCGGCCTTGAGCATCATATCAAGAATAGTGATTTCGTCATCTGTAAAATCATCCTCAGCAAGTACGGTTGTCGGCATATTTGAGTTATCACTTCCGCCTGCAAAAAGAGCCTTAGCAGCGTCCTGAGCCTTATTAGCTTCATCCTCTCCGTGAATCATCTTTGTAAGCTCAAAGGCAAGCACCTCTTTTGCTTTATTAAGCTGAGCACCCTCAAGCTTTTCATACTTTCTGATTTCGTCCATAGGAATGAAGGTAAGAAGCTTCATACACTTGATGACATCATCATCACCGACATTTCTCCAGTACTGATAGAAATCATATGGTGATGTCTTTTCAGCATCAAGCCATACTGCACCCTTTTCGGTCTTGCCCATTTTTTTACCCTCTGAGTTTGTAAGAAGAGTGATTGTCATAGCATTTGCGTTACCTGAAAGCTTACGTCTGATAAGCTCCATACCGCCAATCATATTTGACCACTGATCGTCACCGCCGAACTGAAGATTACAGCCGTATTTTTTATACAGGGTGTAAAAATCGTAGCTCTGCATAATCATATAATTAAACTCAAGGAAGGAAAGACCTCTTTCCATTCTCTGCTTATAGCATTCAAAGGAAAGCATTCTGTTAACGCTGAAGCAAGCACCAACCTCACGCAGAACCTCAATATAATTTAGATTTAAAAGCCAGTCAGCATTGTTGACCATCAGTGCCTTATCATCAGAAAAATCAATAAACTTAGACATCTGCTTTTTAAAACAGTCGCAGTTATGCTGAATGGTTTCAGGGGTCAACATTTTACGCATATCACTTTTGCCGCTTGGGTCACCAATCATACCTGTACCGCCGCCGATAAGAGCAATCGGCTTATTGCCTGCCATCTGAAGTCTCTTCATAAGGCAGAGTGCCATAAAGTGACCTACGTGCAGGCTGTCAGCAGTAGGGTCAAAACCGATATAAAATACAGCTTTACCTGCGTTCACCAAATCTCTGATTTCATTTTCATCTGTTACCTGAGCAATTAAGCCCCTTTCCTGTAACTCCTCATAAACTCCCATTTATATATCCTCCAAGTTGTAATCATTCTGAATCATTCATAATATATCGGAAAACAGCAAGTGCCGTTTTTTACCTTCTGTTCAATATAAATACCCATAATCTTTTATCTCACTGAGATGCCTTTAACAGCTCCTCTGCTGAAGTCAGCAAGGTATCTGTAATTTCCAGGCCGCCCATAATTCTGGCAAGTTCCTTTTTGCGTGATTCAAAATCAAGGGGGGTGACATTTGTATACGTCCTGTCCCCTGCAAATTCCTTTTGAATCAAAAAATGCACATCTGCATTTGAAGCAATCTGAGCAGAATGCGTAACACAGATAACCTGAGTGTTTTTAGAAACGGATTTAAGCTTTAATCCAATTTTCTGGCTTGCTCGTCCGCTGACGCCGGTATCAATTTCATCAAAAATCAATGTGCCGATTGTATCATTGTACGACAATATATTTTTAATTGCAAGCATTATTCTTGAAAGCTCACCGCCTGACGCAATTTTTGAAAGCGGTTTCGGCGGCTCACCCGGATTGGTTGAAATTAAAAATTCGATTTTATCAAAGCCTGTTGATGAAAGATTTCCCTTTTGAAAATCAACAACAAACTGTAATTTAGGCATATCGAGAAATTCAAGCTCAGCCTTAACCTCTTTTTGAAATTGCTCTGCAGTCTCACGTCTTTTATCAGAAAGCCTTTGTGCAAGCGAAACAGTCTGCTCAAACAGCCGATCATATTCATCATTCAGCTTTTCAAGCTCTTCATCAGAATAAAAAATCGAACTGCGTTTTTCCTTAGCACTTTCGAGAAAAGCTAACATTTCTTCTTCCGTAGAGCCGTATTTGTTTGAGAATTTATAAAGCAAATCAAGTCTCTCCTCAATCTGCTCCAGCTCATCAGGATTAAAATCAATCAAAGAAAACAGGGATTCAATTTTATCCTTTGCAAGCTCAAATTTATCATTTATATCTTCAAATATATCGCAGATGTCCTTTGACTCATCAAAAACAGAAAGTGAATTGCAGCAATTATTAATAAGCGTTTGTGCACCGTTTACTTCATCGTCACCGTTTATAGCAAGCAGAGCTGTATTCAGTGCGGAGGTAATTGCCTCACTTTTATGAATCAGTGCCTTACGCTTATTAAGCTCGTCTCTCTCACCGACTTTTATACCGGCATCCTCCAACTCCTTAATCTGATAATCAAGCAACTCAAGCTGACGTTCATTATCCGTCTCATCTGAAGTAAGCGCCTTAAGTTTACGGCGAACTGAAATAAGCTGTTTAAAACTGTTTTTATATTCACTGATAAAATCCGTATCTTCAATCAGCATATCAATATATTTGTACTGAAAATCAGGATTCAGCAAAGCCTGGCTATCGTGCTGACCGTGAATATTGACAAGTGAACTGCCTATTTCCTTAAGCATTGAAACCGTTGCACTCTTGCCGTTTATTTTACAGTTGGATTTACCGCCAGATGATATTTTTCGTGTAATTAAAAGTGAATGATCCTCTTCTGTATCAAAGCCGAGTTCCTCAAGTTTTTCACATACAGTAGCGGATACATCCTCAAAATATGCACTTACAAAAGCATTATCAGCACCGTGACGAACAAGCTCCTTTGATGTCCTTTCACCAAGCACGGCATTAATAGAATCAACAATGATTGATTTACCTGCACCTGTTTCACCGGTCAAAACATTTAAGCCGGCGGAAAAATCCACTGTTGTTTTTTCAATAACTGCAATATTTTCAATATCAAGTGTTTTTAACATTTAAAATCTTCTCCATATTCATAGTGAAAATTTTTGCAAATTCGCCTGTTTTACATAAAACAAAAATGGTATCATCACCGGAAATTGCACCCACAACACCGGACCATTCCATCGACTCAATGGCAGTACAAACAGCCATTGCCATACCCGGAAAGCATTTTATACAAACAGTATTAAGTGCATGTTCAACACTGACAATGGATTCAGAAAAAATACCGCCGCTTCTTCTGATTGCATCGTTATTTGCTTTCTTACCGGTGGAATATATATATCGGCCTCTGTCAGACAGTTCTTTCAAAAGACGCAATTCCTTTATATCTCGTGAGATGGTTGCCTGAGTGACTTCAAAACCGCATTTTTGCAAATATGCCTGAAGCTCCTCTTGTGTTTCAATATCTTTGGAATTAATTAATTCCAATATCTTTGCGTGTCTTCTCTTTTTCATCAGGCTCTCCTCTCAATAATCTTTTTATTAAGTATTTCATAAAAATTTTCCGGCTTAAGCTTAATCAGCTTTGTCTTGGTTTCTGAAACTCTGATACGTACTTCGCTTGTATTATCAAGCGTAATTGCTTCCTCACCATCGACTGTCAGCACAGGCAAATTCATTTTATCATTATGAGCTTTGATAACAAGCTCCTTATCTGCTGAAAAAATAATACTTCTATCCATAAGAGAATGAGGACATATAGGAGTAGCAAGAATGCACTCAGCCTCCGGACTTACAACAGGACCGCCTGCCGCCATTGAATAAGCCGTTGATCCTGTAGGAGTTGAAATAATAACACCATCAGCACGCATATTTGATACATTTCTTCCGCCTGAAGTAATGCTTATATCAATAAGCCTTGCGAAATTGCCACGTGAAATAACGGCATCATTAAGGCACTGATGAACGGATAACACCTGATTATCCAGCACGATTTCAGCCTCAAGCATCAGACGCTCGTCAACTTCAAATTCTTCATTGACAATATTTCTGAGCAAGTCAAGCTCGTCCTGTTCAATACCACTCATAAAACCGAGTCTGCCGGCATTAATTCCGAGAATGTATTTATCATACTCTGCTGCCTTTTTTGCAACGCTCAGAGTCGTGCCGTCACCACCAATGGCAATTGCCACATCACACATTTTCATTATTTTTTCATCATCATCAAAAATCACATTGCAATCAGCAAATAACTGTGACAATGATTTGCTTACATACACATCCGCATTAAGCTGAGAAAAAACGGAAAATACTTTACGGCTGAGCTCTTCAACTCCGTTATTAAGCAAATTTGGAAAAACTGATATGATCATAATAGCTCCTCATGTGACTGATTTACAAGTTCCTCTGCATTAACATTTTCCATAATGTCAGGTTCTTCGCTTTTGTTCAAATAAATCAGATATTCAATATTCCCCTCAGGTCCTTTAACCGGAGAGAATTCCAGACCGCACACGGAAAAACCGTTCTCAACAGAAAGAGATATAATCCTCTCAACAACCTCAAGATGCGTAGATAAATCGCTTACAACACCCTTTTTTCCGACCTTTTCCCTGCCCGCCTCAAACTGCGGTTTTATCAGGCAAACAGCCTGTCCGTCATCTTTAAGCAGCTGATTAAGATTCGGTAAAATATGCTTCAATGAAATAAAGGAAACATCAACTGAAGAGAAATCAATTTTATCGGGAACCTGCTCATCAGTAACATATCTAAAATTCGTTCTTTCGAGATTGATTACTCTTTCGTCGGTTCTGAGTTTCCACGCAAGCTGGCCGTAACCTACATCTATGGAATAAACCTTCTGTGCACCATTCATCAGCATGCAGTCCGTAAAACCGCCTGTTGATGCACCGACATCCATACATATTTTATTTTCAAGATTTATCGGAAAAGCCTCCATCGCCTTTTCAAGCTTAAGTCCACCGCGACTGACATATTTCAATGTGCTTCCGCGAACCTCAATAACATCATCTTCCTTGATTTCTTTGCCGGCTTTGTCTGATTTCTGATTATTCACATAAACGATTCCGGCCATAATAATGGCTTTTGCTTTTTCTCTGCTTGGTGCAAGCCCACGTTCAAACAGAGCCACATCAAGACGTACTTTATTTGCTTTTGGCATTATTTACCAACCTCTTCTATAATCGACTGACAATTCATTTTATAGTGCTTCAGCTGACTGTCAACACTTGCCTGTCTGATAAATTCATCGTTAACTGCAATATGATGAAACTCTGCCTTTATATTGTTTTCCAAAAGTATAGAGGCAAATGTTTCTCCGATACCACCGCTGCGGATTCCTTCTTCATAAAAATAAATATCTTTACACAGCTTCAGCTCGTTGACAACACTTTCATCAATCGGTTTTATTTTATTAAGCTTAACAAGGCAGGTATTATCAAGATTTTCATATGCCTGACAGCATTCCGAAAATAACCTGCCGTAGGTAACGATACAGTTATCAGCTGATCCATCGCCAAAAACAGAATAGCTCTGATGGTTATACTCATAATTTTCAGGCATATATCTTTCATTGCCTCTTGGGTAACGGATTGCTGATGCACCATCGGTTTTATATATGCTTTCATAGAGCATTGCACCCAGCTCATTATAAAAAGACGGAGCATAAATGGTTAATCCAACAACGGAATTCAAAAAAGCTGTATCAAAGACACCCTGATGACTTTCGCCATCCTCACCGACAAATCCTGCTCGGTCAACGGCAAATATCACCTTAAGACCCTGCATAGCAATATCGTGAATCAACTGATCATAGGAACGCTGTAAAAAGGTAGAATAAACAGCGAAAACAGGTATCATACCGTTTTTTGCCAGACCGCTTGAAAAAGTAACCGCGTGCTGTTCGGCAATACCTACATCAAAAAAACGCTGAGGATATTTATCCGCAAATTCACAAAGACCTGTTCCCTCAGCCATAGCAGCAGTAACACAGCAAATTCTGCCGTCATTTTCGGCAAATTTACATATTGTCTCACCGAAGGTAGAAGAAAAGTTTTTACCACTGTTTTTTGGTTCACCGGTATTTATATCAAATTTACCGATGCCGTGAAACTGCGTCGGATTCTTTTCAGCAGGGTTATAACCCTTTCCTTTGACTGTATTCACATTTATAAGCACAGAATGGTTATGTGCCTTTGCGGCTTTAAGAACATCAATCAGTGCATCAATGTCGTGTCCGTCAATCGGACCATAATAACGAAAACCTAAGTCCTCAAAAAAGGTAGCGTGATAAATTTTCTTTCTTATTTTACTGTTGATATATGTAAAGGTTCTGCTTATCTGCGTACCTATTTTCGGTATTCTTGCAAGACCTCTCTGAATTTTTGATTTAAAGGTTACATATCTCGGTGATGTTCTGATTGTGGTTAAATTCTTTGCCATTGAGCCTACATTACGGCTGATTGACATATTATTATCGTTAAGAATTACAATCAGATTACTGTTATCATTTCCACTGTTATTCAGTGCTTCATAAGCAAGGCCGCCTGTAAGAGCACCGTCACCGATAACCGCAATAACCTTTCCCTTTTCGCCTTTAATCTGCTTTGCACGTGCAAGACCGACCGCAGCGGAAATAGAGGTAGAGCTGTGACCGGACGAAAAAATATCGTGTTCGCTTTCAATAGGACGTGTGAAGCCGCTTATTCCACCCTCCGTTCTCAGAGTAGAAAACTCATTTTTGCGCCCGGTTAAAATCTTATGTGTGTAGCACTGATGTCCCACATCAAAAACAATCTGGTCAACCGGACTGTTAAATACTTTATGTAGTGCAACCGTAAGCTCAACAACTCCGAGATTTGATGCAAGGTGTCCGCCTGTTTTCGAAACGGTTGAAATGAGCAGCTCTCTTATCTCAGCACATAAATCATTGAGCTCATCCGTATTTAGTTTTTTTATATCCTTTGGGGAATTAACCCACGAAAGAATAGACATATTATCATCTCTCTTTTAAAGAGAAAATTACTTTTCTCTGTTCACTAATTTATATGCAAGCTGCTCTATAAATTCTGTATTATCAAAAAATTCAAGCTGTTTAACAGCATTATCTGTAAGACGTTTAACGTCACTCTTAGCTTTTTCAACACCTACAATGGTTGCATATGTTGTTTTACTGTTGCCTGCATCGGAACCAACAGGCTTGCCGAGTTTTTTTTCATCACCGACAATATCGAGTATATCATCCTGAATCTGAAATGCAATTCCCAGTGAATACGCAAACTTAGATGCTGCACTGAGCTGTTCGTCACCGGCACCTGCACTGATACAACCCATTAAACAAGCAGCAGAAATCAGTGCACCTGTTTTCAACTTATATACCGTCAAAAGCTCTTTAAGAGACGGCTTTCCTTTTTCAAATAAAAGGTCAATCACCTGACCTCCGATCATTCCTGCAACACCGGAATTCTGAGACAGAAGGCTAATTGCCATAACTTTTTTATCATCAGGCAAATCAGACATACTTACAATTTCAAATGCGTGTGTAAGCAGTGCATCACCTGCAAGAAGTGCAGTTGCTTCGTCAAACTGCTTGTGACAACTTGGCTTACCGCGTCTTAAATCATCGTTATCCATACAAGGAAGATCATCGTGAATAAGACTGTAGGTATGGATATATTCCAGTGCGCAGGCAAGCGGCAGACATTCATCTCTTGAACCGCCGCAGGCTCTTGCAAATTCAAGGGCAAGCACAGGTCTGATTCTTTTTCCGCCGTTTACAAGGCTGTATCGCATAGCCTCAGCCACACTGAACTGTCCGTCTTTTGCATCCGGAATATATGATAAAAGTGAATTGTCAACTTTTCTTACATCATTCTTTAAAATATTATCAAATTCAAATTCAGTCATTACTACTCCTTTGTCAGCTCTGTAATTTTCTGCTGTGCATTTTTTAATTTTTCAGAACAAAAGGCAGTTAATTTCGTGCCTTCTTCAAAAAGCTTCATACTTTCATCAAGTGAAACCTCATTTTTTTCAAGCAAATCAACGATTTCCTCAAGTCTTTTAATCGCTGATTCATATGTCATTTCTTTATTCTTATCCATAAATTACCTCATCAACAGTACAGCTGGCTGTACCATCATTTAAAGTTATATTTATTTTCTCACCTACAGATAAATCTTTTGCAGCTTTTATAACAGTATCGTTATTATTTTTTATAACGCCGTATCCCCTGCTCAGAACAGCAAGTGGACTAAGGGCATCAAGCTTGCCGGCGAGACTTCCGAGAATCAGCTCATTGTCTTTTATACTATTATGAAAAGCATTGACTAAATCACATCGGAATGCTTCTATATCATCAGAATATGAGCTGTAATATTCATACGGATTTGAGAATACGCTGTTATTTATAAGGAAATCAAATCTCTGATTTTCATTTTCAAGTCTACGGATAAGCAGTTCTGACAGCTTATTATTTGCACTGTCAATAAATGAAATCAGATGATTGATATCCGGTACAACCAGCTCTGCCGCTGCGCTGGGCGTAGGTGCTCTCAAATCAGAGACAAAATCACAGATTGTAAAATCAGTTTCATGCCCTACGGCAGAAACAACAGGCGTACGGCAATCAAATATTGCACGAGCAACCATTTCACTGTTGAATGCCCATAAATCCTCAATTGACCCTCCGCCTCTGCCGACAATCATAACGTCAACATCATCCATACGATCAAGAATCCGGATAGATTTCACGATATCAGACGGTGCTTTTTCACCCTGAACAATTGTCGGCACGATGACAAGCTCACTCAGAGGATAACGTCTTTTCGTAATATTTTTTATATCTTCAATTGCTGCACCTGAATTAGAGGTAGCAACACCGATTTTACGCGGATATTCCGGCAAAGGCTTTTTATAACGAGAATCGAACAAGCCTTCATTCTCAAGCTTATTTTTAAGCTGTTCATAAGCAATACTGAGTGCACCGACACCGTCAGGCTGCATATCCTCAGCATAAAGCTGATAGACACCGTCACGGTCATACACGGATATGCGTCCGCGACAAATCACCCTCATACCGTCCTCAGGCTTGAATTTCAGCCTGCCTGAATAGGAAGAAAACATCACTGCCTTGAGCTGAGAATTCTCATCCTTCAGGGTAAAATACATATGCCCTGTTCGGTAATAATGCTTAAAGTTGCTTATCTCACCAACCACAAAGATGTTCTTAAGCGGCTGGCTTCCGTCAAGCAGTGACTTAATATAAAAATTTACTTGTGTTACTGTAACTGCATTATTCATTCTTATTTTTCAGATATGCATAAATTGCTGTTCCGCAGGCATTATCACAGCTATAAGCAGGGTCAGCAAAATATGCATCATATTTTTTAGTGATATTATTTTTTATAAGTGTATTTGACATTACACCGCCTGCATACACCAAAGGCAGATTGCCATATTTCTCTATAACCAGCTCTGTCATTTTATCAATGGCGACAGATATAAAGCTTAAAATAAATCTGGAAATATCCTCATTTGTTTCACCTTTCTCAAACATCGCCTTTGCTTTGTTTTCAACACCTGACAAGGAGCAATCATTGCCAAGCATCGGTGGTTTAATATTGAATTTTCTGTCAGATTTCTGTGAAAGCTCATCAAGCTTCTTACCGCAGGGAAAGTCAAAGCCCATCATAACACCGGCCCTGTCAATAGCTTGTCCTGCCTTCAGATCACGACTCTGTGCAATAACCTCAGCTTTAATCAGCTCGTCCTTATCATGCTTCACCAAAAGTGCTTCGGTTGTTCCGCCACTGACATGAAACGCTATAAATTCTGTATTCACCAAATCAAGCCGCTTAACGGAATAAAGCGCTGCAAGAATATGACCTACCTGATGTGATGTTTCATAAAGCTTTGCACCTGTTACCCTGCTTACTGCTGCAGCATTATTTTTGCCGACAAGAAAGCACGGCATATAACTACCGTCAATATTTCTCGGTCTGACACTCACACCGACAGCATCAATATTTTTTATCTCAGCATCCAGCTTATCTAAAAGTATTGGCATATTAACAGTATGCTGAAAAACAGCATCACTCTGTCTTAAACCTCGCTCACCATTTTTTACAGACAAAAGCTGTTTGGACTGATACATATTCTCACCGTCAAACAGAGCTACGGAGGTTGTATAATTGCTTGTATCAAAGCCTATATACATTATTTACCGCTCCTTGAAACCGCACCTAGAATACCGTTAATAAAGGCAGAATCCTCTTTGCATGCATATTTTTTAGCAAGTTCAACAGCCTCGTTAATTGCAACGTTCTCAGGCACACTGTCCACATATTTCATCTCATAAAGAGCCACATATAAAATAGCTACCGATACCTTTGGCAGTCTTGAAAGCTTTCTTGACTTAAGATATGTACTGATGATTTCGTTGAATTCCTCTGTTTTTTCCTTTATACCTGAGGAAACCTCTTTGGCATAGGCACAGACCTCTTCAACATTTTCACTGTATAAATCAATAAGCTCGTCCAAATTGTCATTAATTTCAAACAGGTTTTCAAACGTAAGCAAAAAAGCCTGCTCTCTCATATCATTTCTTTTCATAAAAATTCTCCTAAAAGAATAACTGCCGACAAAATATTCGTTTGTCGGCAGATTTTGTTAATCTTCAGTTTCGCAAGGTTCCTGTGGTGTAGGATCATCAAAATCAATCCCCGCAACAATTACATTCACTTTATTAACAAGCTTACCGGTCATATTCTGAACTGATTCCTTAACAGCGGTCTGTACCTCTGTTGCAACAGTCTGAAACTTTTTACCCGGTGCAATATTAACATAAATGCTGATATTGAAATCATCACCGTCCTGCATCATTCTTACAGGACTTGTAATCTTTAAACTGCCCTGCTTGATCGTGTTTACAACATCTACCGGTCCTGTATAAAAGGAAGATATGCCGTCCACATCCTTAGCAGCATTTATGGCTATCGAAGATACTACTTCATTTGAAATAATAAGCTCACCCATTGAACTTTTTGATATAATCTCCATACATAAGCCTCCTTATTTTTAAACATTATAGCATATTATGAATAATTATACAAGATTATTTTGACTGAATAATTGTCACATCTTCATAAGTGCATCCAAGCTGTCCGGTTGCAATTTCCTTAATCTGCAAAATAACCGTATCGGAAAGCTCTTCAGCGTCAACAATAATGTCAACCTTATTTGAATTTTCATTGATAACGGCAAGACAATTTTTAACACCCTTTGCAGTGACCAATGTTTCAATCTTATTTTCACTATTAATCATATCCGAAATCTTGGCAATTTTCTCTGTCGCTTCTTTTTTAGCGGCATCACCCTCAGAGGATGAATCAATAATCTTCTGAAGCTTTTCAAGACTTTCATCTCTAGCCTTTTGTCTGTCTACTCGTGCTGAGGAAAAATATTCACTTTCCGTTGAAGGCTCTGTCGTTGCATCAACATAGGTCGCTTCGCCGAGAATTTTTTCTTTAGCACCTGATATTGTACTGACCTTATTTGATAAGTCACTGTTTTCCCAGTACCAGTTTCCCATAACGCCAACGCCTAAAAGAAGAACAAAACAGGATATTGCAATTCTTGTTTTTCTTGATTTCTTCTTCTGAAGATCACTGTCTGTCAATACAATTTTTTCTTTCTTTTCTTTGCTGTTTTTATTTTTGCTCATATTTATCACCTTTATGATTTTATTTTTGAAACAGAAACTCTGTTTGTGGGTATATTGAAAAGAGAGGTCACGGATTCAATAATTTTCTCTTTAACTGCAGTATTGTCACCACCTGTGCAGACAACCGTAACTCCCTGAACCTTCGGCAAATACTCCTTGATAAGCACCGGTGTTTCACCGTTTTCGGAATCATAAATTACATATTTGTCCTTTTGATTTACAGAACTGTCGTCGTTTTTTATCTCAACATCGGTTGCATATACACTTTCCGTTGTGTTTTCAAGCGTTACCATTACTTGGCATTCACCCACACCGTCTATTGACGAAACAAGCTGTACAAGCTTATTTTCAAGCTTCTCAGTGTATTCTTCATAGCTTATACTCCCTTCGTTATCATTTTTTGCTTTCTTTTCGTTGCCGGCTAATAAATCAGATGCAAATATCAGAACGATACCTATAAGTCCTACCGCAACAATAATTTTTATTTTTTTGCTGTCACCGGCAAGCATACCCTTTATTGTTTCCTTGAATTTATTCGCCAAGATAATACACCTCTGCATGAATTCCCAAACTGTCAAATATGTAATTTTTAACTTCCTCTTTATCGTAGCTGCTCGGTATTGAAATGATCAGATTTGTTATGTGAATTTCATTATCTTTCATTTTTATATTACTCTTAACCGTGCAGGAATTATAACCACCTGCCTCCAGCGTCTGATTGACCTGAGTTGCAATACTGCTTTCATACGTTTCTCTTTGAGCAGTGTCCATGCCCTCCATTCTGAATTCAGGAAATACAAAATCAATTTCAGCACTTTTAAGCGGATAGATAAATGATAAAAAAATAAATGCAGCAAGTATTATTTTTAAAAATCTTCCCATATTTCCTTTAGGAGTCAGCAGTGAAAATATCACTGAAATGACAAGAGTTATACAAATTGTATACGTCCATTCTTTTATAAAATCCATTTAAACACCTGATTTCGCCGCAACAAGAATGCCGATTGAAATGATTGTTGTAACCATTGTGAGAATCAACAGAACATCAATTATCAACAGAACATCTTTAAATGTTTCTATTGCTTTTACCGAAGAAGCATCATCAAAAATCTCACCGCAGGTAGATGCAAGAGAAAGTATTAATCTCCACAAATTCACCTCAATCAGTGACGGTAGAAAAATGGATATCACGGCTATTATTCCCACAACACCAACACTTGTTTTGATCAGACTCGAATAGCTCTGAATGGACAGCAAGCCCTCACTGATTGAGCTGCCGATAACAGGTACAACGGAATTTATTGCAAATCTCACTGATCTGAGACCGAGTGCATCTGCTCTTGATGCCACTGCAGTTTTTACGGACAATATAGATACAAATATGGCAGATATGGTTGATATGGCTGTTGTTATAATCTTTTTAAGCATTCTTATTGTGCCGTTTAAATTCAGCTCCTGACGTATTCCCGAGCATATGCCCAGTGCAAGAAAACAATTTGTGACAGGAATAAATATCAGTTCGGATATATAATTCAATGCCTGTGCAAGAATCAGAAGTGTTGTATTGACAGAAAAAGAAGTCATAGTTGACCCAGCGGTAGCCACTATTATGCAGAAGGCAGGAAAAAAAGCAAAAGAAAAATTGGAACAAAGATTTATTGTAGAACAGCATAGCCCTATACAATCCGTTAAATTATATGTAAGAAATATGGAAATAATAAGTGTTGATACTGTAGAGAAAGTGGTTGAAATATCACTTTTATTAATTTCCGAGCTGAACGACCTGAAGAAGGATGCAAGAAGAATAAATACAATGACAAGTATTCCTGATTTCAAGGGACCGTCCGTTTTATTCAGAACAATATTCCAGATATGCTCAAATACACTTTTTATTGATATGTCTGTAAGATTATCATAATCAAAATCTGTAATACCGAGAGAATCAAGAAAATCAGTGGTATCATCATCAAGAAGCTCAAAGGAGCTGAGGTCAAACGATTTCAAATATTCATTGTATTCCTCTTTTTCAGCACCGAAGCACACATTTGGAATCAGCAGAAGCACCGATAATATAATTAACATTCTTTTCATTTCAACAATCCCGTTACTATATTTATCACTGTTTCAAACAGTGGCAGGGTCATTATGAGAATTATAATTTTAGAGGCGGTTTCAGTTTGTGAGGCAAGTGCATTTTCCCCAGCATCACGGCACAAATCCGAAACAAATTGTGCAATTAAGGAGATACCCAGTATTTTCAACATCAGAGCTATGTAAGAATGAACATTATTCATTCCTGATGACAGATTATAAATGCTTTGGGCGACACTGTATAAATCATCAGCAACTGTGACAAACAGAATGATCGCACAGGCAACCGTTAAAATAATTGCAAATTCTCTTTTGGTATCTCTCAGAAAAATAATAAGAAAAAGAGAAATGATAACAAAGGCGGCAATCTTTATCATAGGTCAAACAACGACTTTACTGTTGAAAATAAGTCACTTATTTCAGGCACAAGCATCATAAGAACCACTATAACTCCTGCCAGAGTTGTAAGCATTGCCTGCTCTTCCCTGCCGCTTCTTATCAAAACCGTATTCAAAACCGCAACAATAATTCCGATTGCCGCTATTTTAAAAATAAAATCAACTTCCATTTATCCTCCTATATCAAAACAACAGCAATAAAAATACCTGCAAACAATCCAAACACTAAATACAGCTTGTAGTGGCTGTTATAATGCTCCTGATACTGCTGTCTGAGCATTTTAAAATGTCCTAAATACTGATTAATATAACTTATCTGACAGTCAAGATCATATTTTCCCACAGTGTTAAAAAGAAGTCTTGACTTATCATTTTCCTCAGGCGATAACGGAGAGTTTTCGTTTTTCAGTGTAAAATCAAATTTTTTCAGCCGTTCATCACTTTCAAGCTCTCTCATTATCTCTTCGGTTTCCGGTGATGTACTGCTAAGCATAAACAGTATTTTTTCACCGATATAAATAAGTGTATCTATGTATTTTATCTGCTTTCTTTTAAATTCCGCCACCATTACCCCAAGGGATAATGAAAAAAGGATTATCATTATTATTCCTATTATTTTCAAGCTGATATGACCTCAAATCAATTATTTCAAATTCATCTGTAAATGATTTTAATAATACTAAATAATCAAACTCGCCTGTTTCAAGCAGTCTTTGAATGATTTTGTTTCTCTGCAGATTCTCCTCATCTTTCATATGGACAGAAACGGCAAAATTTACACCTGTGGAAAAGCCATATTGAATTGCCTCAAGCTCATTAATATTTCCAATCTCATCACATACAATAATATCCGGTGATAATGTTCTTGTTGCAATTTCAATTCCCTTTGCTTTTTCATAGCCTGACAAAACATCGGTATTTATTCCCACATCAAAGCCGCCTGCTATTTCACGTCTTTCATCTACAATCGTAATTTTTCTGTACCTGCCTGCAAAGCCGCTTGAAAGAAGTCTGGAAAAATCACGAAGGAATGTTGTCTTTCCGCAAAGAACAGGTCCTGCAATGATAATGCTCGGATTTTTTTCGGTAAATAAAAGATTCAGTATTTCACGTGAACAGTTTTTATGTTCTCTTGCGATTCTGATGTTTAGTGAATTTATATCCTTTATACTGTTAAGTGAATTATCTTTGTATACCGCTGAAGCACCTATTCCGACACGTGAACCGCCTTTTGTTGTAATATAACCATTAATCATTGTGTTCATATTTGTATGAAAAGAATGATTGCAAAGCCTGTCTGTTATAAAGTCAAAGCTGTCATCATCAAGACTTATGATATTTTGCGAAAAATGGTTTACCAGCTTTCCTCCTATACTGATAAAGTAAGGTATCTGCTTAATATAAACAATTACAGCCTTATTCCTTCTCAGCCTGATTTCAGTAATTAAGGAAATAATACTTTTATCAAAACTGTTGAATACATCGGAAAGATATTCAGGAAAAGCTGAAAAGAAATATGTAATATTGTCCAACAAATCACCTCAATTAAATCTATGCCGGCAATACATACTTTATTCAAAATTATTTTGTTGAAGATTCAAATGTTATATGCTATTATATAAATGTAAAAATATATATTAATAATTTGGTGAAAATATGAATTATTCTGAATATAAAACAAATTCAAAAACAAATAAACTGCTCAACGGAGAAACTGTCAGCTATACACTTGCTGCATTTTTCTCTGTTTTTTTGCTGATTGCAGTAAAACAGCTTCTTAAAGTATTTTGCGGTGTACCTGTATCCATATCCGTTCTTATCGGATTTATTGCGGCAGAGGTAGTTTCCTTTCTCCTTGAAAAACGTTTTGTTTTCCGTAAAAAAGTTTTATCATCAAATCTTAAGCAGGTACTTTTGTTCCTGTTCAGAGCAGCTGTAGACTTTGGCTTTTATAAGCTGGCTGATGCAGTATTCGGATCAGCATTAAAAATGCCGGACTCCTTTGTGTGGCTTGTTGCACTGTCAACTGCATTTTTCTTCAACTATTTCTTTGACCGCATTCTGCTGTTTGACTGTGCATACAACGCTGAGGAAATCAGATATTCAAAAATATATCTTACCTTTTATACAAACCGATTTGTGTTCCTTGCAGCAGGCTTGGCTGCTGTCTGCATATCCATGATATATATTGTTTACAAGGTATTCCCGTTCGGTGATAATACCGTTATGAGAATGGACCTTTATCACCAGTACGGTCCTCTTTTTGCAGAGCTTTACGAGAGAGTTGTTAATCATCAGAGCTTTTTATACTCATGGTTTTCAGGAGGCGGCAGCAGCTTTTTAGGCAATTACTTTAACTATCTTTCAAGTCCCCTGTCTGCTCTCATCTTTCTTTTTGATAAAAAGGATATATCCTTTGCAATTTCATTTATCGTATCACTCAAATGCATATTGAGTGCTGCTTCATTTGCATATTATCTCAAGGCTTCACAGAGAAGACACGATGTGCTCTGCTCCGCATTCGGTGTGCTATATGCTTTCAGTGCTTATTTCCTTGCATATTACTGGAATGTTATGTGGCTTGACGGAATGATTCTTCTTCCACTGATTGCACTGGGTATTGAGCGTATTATTAACAACGGTAAAAGCACAACGTATATTATTTCTCTTATACTCCTTTTCTTCTCAAGCTATTATATGGGCTTTATGTCCTGCATTTTTGCGGTAATCTATTTTCTTGCCTATTATGTTATTTCATCAGGCGCAGGTGAGAAAATCAACGATTCACTCAGCTTTAAAAAGAAATATTCTTTCAAAGCACTGATGAACAATAAGTTTTTCAACAGGGGTGTGCGGTTTGCAGTAAGCAGTGTTGCGGCAGCAGCCGTGTGTGCAGTGACTCTTGTTCCTGTTTTTATGATACTCAGATCAAGCTCTGCTACCTCAGATGATTTTCCGAACACATTTACATCCTACTTTAATATATTTGATTTCATTACATCTCACCTTGCAGGTCTTGAAACTACAATCAGAAGCAGCGGTGAAGATGTTTTACCAAATATATATTCAGGTATGCTTGCTGTAATTCTGCTTCCTCTATTTGTTATAAATAAAGATATTCGTTTAAAAGAAAAAACAGCATATATTTTAATGCTGCTCTTCTTCTTATTCAGCTTTGACAATAACTGTCTTAATTTTATCTGGCACGCATTCCATTTCCCTAATGATTTGCCGTTCAGATTTTCATATATGTATACATTCATTATTCTTGTATGCGGTTATAAATGTATTACCAAATTCAAATCAATTGACATCAAGGACATCTGCTATGTTGGAATGGCATGGGTTTTCTTCATTGTTATGGCTCAGAAGATGTCAACAAACAAAATGTCAGAGCCAACAATTTATATCAGTATCGGTTTTATCATTGTATGGACAGCCTTTCTGTATCTCTACAGAAAGAATAAGCTTGAAAAGACAATCATAAGCCTGACGGCTCTTGTAATGGTATTCTGTGAGGTTCTTATTTCTGATACCGCAGCTATTTCCATTTCACAGTCGAACACAGAATATGCTGAAAAATATGATTCCTATACTGAAGCAATTGAGCAGATTCATTCCTCTGATGATGATTTTTACAGAGAAGAGCTGACCTATCTTGAAACAAGAATGGACCCAAGCTATTATGGATACAATGGTATGTCCGTATTTTCTTCAATGGCTTACGAGGATTATTCACAGCTGCAGTACAGTCTCGGTATGTTCGGCAACCGAATTAACAGCTACACCTACAACACGCAGACACCTGTATATAATATGATGTTTAATCTTAAATATCTTATTAAGGCTGACATTTCTCCTGCACCCGGTGAAAGCTTTTACAGCTTTGATTTTTCAATTGACGGCGGCTCAGCTGATGTATATCAAAATGACTATTACCTCCCTATTGCATATGCAGTGAACGAGAATATCACGGACTGGGTAACTGAGGAAGGAAATCCGTTTGAGGTACAGGAAAATTATTTCAGCCTTGCTACAGGCTACAGCGGTGTATTCAATCAGATGGATTATCTTGCAACTGAATTTGACGGTTTATCAGGTGAAGAGGTAGACGGCAACGGCACTTTCTGGTTCAGCAAAAATGATACGGAAAGCGGTTACGGAAATGTTGAATTTACAATCACACCTAAAAAATCAGGCAATGCTTATTTATATGTAACATCACCTGATATTGAAAGCATTGAAGTAAATGGCGGCAGCCTCAGTGCACATACACAGACAATCGGTGAACCTTATATTCTTGATATCGGCTATTGTGATGAGGGAGAAGAAATTACAGTAAATCTCGATTGTTCCAATATAGAAACAACTGACACTTATGCCGAAGTTTACGCATATACAGTTGATAACGATGTGCTTTCAAAGGGATATGAAAAACTGAAAAATGCGTCACTGAATGTTGAAAAGCACAGTGACACAAAAATTATCGGAACAATTGAAACTGAAGAAGACAGCATCCTTTACTCTTCCATTCCATATGACAACGGCTGGACCATTCTGATTGACGGCGAAAAGGCTGAAACATTTGAAATCGGAGAAGCAATGCTTGCAACAACTATAAAGCCCGGCAAGCATACAATTGAATATAGTTACACTCCAAAGGGCTTCGCTTTAGGCATCATTATTTCTGCAGCAAGTATTGCAGGAATTTGCGGATATATTGTTTTAATGAAAAGGAAAGAAAAGGCAAAATTAATCAGAGAATCAAACATCACAGAAACTTTAATTCCCTGATGAACAAAAAACTGCAAATTTCTACAATTTTGTTGTTTACAATAATAATAATTTGTTGTAGAATAAGGTGACAAAATCTGAGAGGAGTTTCAAACTTATGGCGAGACAAACAGCAATCAATATCAATTCAATTCCGGTAGGACCGCTTGGAATCATCGGTTTACCAGGCTGTGAGGAACTGACAGATAAAATTGATAAATATCTTGTTAAATGGAGAAAAACACAGGCAACCGAGCATCAGGAAAATGTTGCTTTCTTCGGTTACCAGCGTGACACATATAAAATTGATGTTACCGTTCCGCGTTTCGGCAGCGGCGAAGGTAAAGGTGTAATTGAAGAAACTGTACGCGGTTATGATATTTATATCATCGCAGACGTATTTAACTACAGCTGCACATATAAAATGTACGGTCAGACTGTTCCGAAGTCACCTGACGATCACTTTGCCGACCTTAAAAGAGTTATCCACGCTTTATCATCAAAGCCTAAAAGAGTTTCTGTAATTATGCCGATGCTTTATGAGGGCAGACAGCACAAGAGAAGCTCACGTGAATCTCTTGACTGTGCAATGGCACTTCAGGAGCTTGTAAATCTTGGCGTTGACAACATCATCACCTTTGATGCTCACGATCAGAGAGTACAGAATTCTATTCCTGATCAGTCCTTTGAAAATGTTATGCCTACATACCAGATGATAAAGGCTCTTGTCAATAATGTTGAAGACCTTTCAGTTGATCCTGATCATCTTATGATAATCTCGCCTGATGAAGGTGCTATGCAGAGATGTATTTACTTTGCTACACAGCTTGGTGTAAATCTCGGTATGTTCTATAAGAGAAGAGACTATACAAGAATTGTTAACGGAAGAAACCCTATTGTTGAGCATCAGTATCTCGGTGACTCCGTTGAGGGTAAGGACATCATCATCGTTGACGATATGATTTCCTCAGGTGAATCTATGCTTGAGGTTGCAAGCAAGCTTAAAAATCTTGGTGCAGGCAGAATTTTTGTTTGTACAACCTTCGGTTTGTTCTGTAATGGTCTTGATGTATTTGATAACGCATATAATAATGGTGTGTTTGATAAAGTATTTACAACTAACGGTGTTTATCAGTCACCTGAGCTTTTAAGCAGAGAATGGTATGTAAGTGTTGAGCTTTCAAAATATACAGCATATTTCATTGACACTCTTAATCACGATATGTCTGTATCTTCTCTTCTTGACTCAGCAGATAAAATTAATAATCTTCTTGTTAAAAAAGGCTTAAAGGAGGCTAAATGATGGCCAAAAACGGTTTATCAAAAGTTCAGAAAATAATTATTTCGGTTGTTGCCGGAGTTCTGGGCGTTCTTATTATTGCCGGTGGTGCTTACTGCATATCCACAAATCAGAATCCAGCTGATGCAGCAAAGAGCATTTTCACTGCCGATGAAGAGCAAATTGTCGGCAAGTGGCAAAGCCAGAAAAGTCCGGGACTTGCAGCTTATGTATTTTATGAAGACGGAACATATGATTCATATCTTTCAACAGCTGTATTCTCAGGAAATTATGAGATTGACGGAAATAAGCTTATATTGAAGAATCCAAGCACCGCAAAAGAAATCATTTACAAATTCAGTGTAAACGGCAAAGAGCTTTCACTGACTGTAATCGAAGAAAACGGTGTTGAATCAGAACTTAAAGACGCAAGCAAATACGACCGCGTTGAAGAGCTTAAGCAAAAGTCAATTGCTGATATAATCGGTGATATCAAAGCTGAAAACGAAAGTACAACAACAGAAGAAGAATAAACAAAAAACTGCTTTGTAATTACAAAGCAGTTTTTTGCTTATTTAGTAAAACATTTTTATCAGTTATATTTTTTCTTAATATTCATATACATTACTGAGGAAGGTGAAAACACTTGATTGGTAATGTAGAAAAAAGATGCATTGACTTAGGCCACTATATTGTTGAAACCAGAGCGACTGTCCGCCAGGCAGCAATCGTTTTCGGCATAAGCAAATCGACAGTACATAATGACGTAACCAAAAGACTTGCCGTCATTAATCCACTGCTGTGCAGTGAGGTTAAAGAGGTGCTTGAGGATAATAAAGCACAAAGGCATATTCGCGGTGGAATGGCGACCAAAAAAAAATATGATAAATTGAAAAACAATTGATTTTTTATTTATATAGTGATATTATTAATTATCATATTATATAAAGGAAGTTCATTATGAAAATAGGATTTATCGGCTGCGGAAATATGGCAAGCGCCATAATTAAAGGCATTATTTCTGCTGAGGAAATTGATAGCAAGGATATACTTGTTTTTGATACATACTCCCCTGCTTGTGAAACAGCAAAGAATCATTTTGGTGTAACCATACTGAACAGTGAATGCGAGGTTGCTGAAAAGGCAGACATCGTTTTCCTTGCAGTTAAGCCGAATATCATTTCTGCTGTTTCAAAGAAGATTACTGATGCGGTAATAGAAAAGCAACCTCTTATTGTATCTATTGCTGCAGGAAAAACCTTAGATTTTATTGAAAGCAGTATCGGAATTGAGGCAAGAATTATCAGAGTTATGCCGAATATCAACGCTAAAGTCGGTGAAGCAATCAGTGCTTACTGTTTCAATAACAACGTTGGTGATAAGGATAAAGAGAATATTGAAATTCTCCTGAACTGCATTGGTAAGGTTATCTGTCTTGATGAAAGTTCATTCCCTCTTTTCGGAGTTTTAGGCGGCTGTGCTCCTGCTTATGCCTATATGTTTATTGATGCACTTGCAAGAGCAGGTGTCAAGAATGGTATGAAGAAGGATGATGCACTGAAAATTGCGGCACAAACCGTTTACGGCAGTGCAAAAATGATTCTTGAAAGTGATGAGCATCCATACAAGCTTATCGACAATGTTTGTTCTCCCGGCGGTACAACAATTGAAGGTGTTATATCCTTGCAGGCAGACGGCTTTGAAAGTGCAGTACATAATGCAGTTGACAAAGCACTTGATAAAGATAAAAAATTATAATTCATAATAACAAACAGCTCTTTGTGAATTCAAAGAGCTGTTTGTTTATGTAAATTTATTTATTGCCTAAACATAGGATAACGATTTTTTTCATCATCCGTTATTTCTCGGATAACCTTACAGGGTACCCCAACTGCAACAACATTGGCAGGAATAGAATTTTTAACAACGCTTCCTGCACCGATAACTGTATTATCCCCTATTGTAACACCTGCAAGAATTACTGAGCCTGCACCAATCCAGACATTATTTCCGATGGTGATTGGCTTAGCAATTTCGAGCCCGGCCTTACGCTGTTCAGGATCTACAGGATGCTCCGCTGTAGTAAAGCAGCAATTTGGTGCAATAAATACGTGATTTCCAAAGCTAACTTTCGCACCATCGGTAATGACAAGATTATGATTTGAATAGAAATAATCACCAACCGTTATATTATATCCATAATCGCACCAGAACGGCGGAGTAAAAACAACCTCTTTGCCCATAGAGCCTAACAAATCCTTAAGAATTTCCTGCTGAGATTCCTTATCATTAGGATGAAGCTGATTGTATCTATAGCACTTATCCTTGCACTTACCTATCTCAGCTTCAAATACAGGATTATAGCAGCCTTGAAACAGACAGTTTAAAGGAACTTCGGGCTTATTTTCCATAATCATAAATTCCTTTCAGGAAAGCAGAAATCAGTTACTAAATTCATTATAAATACTTTTTAATCTCATCAACCATATCTGTTTTTTCCCAAGATACACCAAGATCCTCACGTCCCATATGACCATAAGCCGCTACATTTTTATATATAGGCTTTCTGAGATCAAGTCTTTCAATAATTGCAGAAGGTCTGAGATCAAATACCTTGACGACAATCTCGCTGATTTTGTCGTCAGAAATTGTACCTGTACCAAAAGTGTCAACCATAACGGATACTGGTTTAGCAACACCGATTGCATATGCAAGCTCAACTTCACATTTTTTTGCAAGACCTGAAGCGACAATGTTCTTAGCAACCCAGCGAGCAGCATAAGCAGCACTTCTGTCAACCTTTGTCGGATCCTTACCGCTGAACGCACCGCCGCCGTGACGAGCATATCCACCGTATGTATCAACTATAATCTTGCGTCCTGTAAGACCTGAATCACCATTCGGACCGCCGATAACAAATCTTCCAGTAGGATTAACATAATAAACAGTATCCTCATCCATAAGCTCAGCAGGAATTGTTGTTTTAATAACCTGTTCAATAATATCTTCTCTCAGCTGAGAAAGCTCTACATCAGCACTATGCTGGCTTGATACAACAACAGCCTTAACTTTTACCGGCTTGCCGTCCTCGTATTCAACTGTTACCTGTGTTTTGCCGTCAGCATAAAGGTAAGGCAAAGTACCGTTCTCCCTGACCTGTGTAAGCTTTACAGCAAGCTTATGAGCAAGGCTGATTGGCATTGGCATAAGCTCTTCAGTTTCATCACAGGCATAGCCGAACATCATACCCTGATCGCCTGCACCATTCAGATTATACTGATCCTCTTCGTTATTTTTAAGCTCATATGATTTATCAACACCCATAGCAATATCGGCAGACTGTTTATCAAGCGCTGTCAATACTGCACAGGTATTGCCATTAAAGCCTTTTTTATCATCGTCGTAACCGATTTCACAAACTGTCTTGCGTACAATTGAAGGAATATCCACCTGAGCATTCGTAGTAATTTCGCCCATAACAAGCACTTGACCTGTTGTACATGTGGTTTCACAGGCAACACGACTCATTGGATCCTGTTTAAGCATTTCATCTAAAATGGCATCTGAAATCTGATCACATATTTTATCCGGATGTCCTTTCGTTACAGACTCACTTGTAAATAAAAACTTTGACATAATTATCTCTCCTTTGCAATAAAAAAACACATACGAGTGTATGTGTTAACAATAACCTCATCACTCGGCAAACGCAGGTATTAGCACCTTACATAAAGCAGGTTGCTGTGGCATCACCGGGCCTGTCCCTCAGCCACTCTTGATAAGCAGATTTACTTTATAATTAATATACATCAAAGACTTATAATTGTCAATAAAAAAATAATTCATTATAATTTCAAATACATTTTACTAAAAAAAGAAAAAATTACACCACAATTTTTATCAATACTGTTGCAATTTGTTTATAATTAGTTTATAATTTGATTGTATGTAAATAGTGCTCAGGCACATTTAAGGAGGAAAAATTAATGTCAAAGAAAACCGTATTCATTACCGGCGGTACCGGTAATATGGGTTGGGCTGCTGTTCAGGAAATGATGAAGCACCCAAGCGACATCAACATCAAGATGCTCGCAAGAAAGAGCCCAAAAAATGAGGAAAAATTAAAACCTCTTATGGCTAAGCCAAATGTTAAAATCGTATGGGGTGACCTTGGCGATTATGACTCTATTCTTGAAGGTGTAACAGGCTCCGATTATGTTCTTCATGTTGGTGGTATGGTATCACCTACTGCTGACTGGAAGCCATACAGAACTCAGTCAACAAACATCGGTGCTGCTGAAAGCATCTGCAAAGCAGTTCTCGCTCAGCCGGATCCTGATGCAATCAAGGTTTGTTACATAGGTACTGTTGCTGAAACAGGCGGACGTAATTATCCTATTCATTGGGGACGCTGCGGTGACCCAATCAAAATTTCAATCTATGACCACTACGCAATTTCAAAAACAGTTGCTGAGCGTACTTTCGTTGAAAGCGGTATCAAAAACTGGGTTGTAATGCGTCAGTCAGGTATTCTTTATCCAAACATTCTTAAGAATATGGATCCGATTATGTTCCATGTACCAATCAATGGTGTTCTTGAATGGTGTACAGTTGAGGATTCAGGTCGTCTTATGTGCAACCTTGTTCTTGAAGATAAGAAGGGTAATCTCGGCTCTGACTTCTGGAATCATTTCTTCAACATCGGTTCAGGTAAGGAATACAGAATTTCCAACTACGAGTTTGAGTGTCTCCTTCTCGGTACACTTGGTCTTGCAGGTCCTGAAAAACTCTTTGACCCTAACTGGTTCATCACAAAGAATTTCCATGGTCAGTTCTATGCTGATGGTGACAAGCTTGAGGATTTCCTCCACTTCCGTGAGAATCTTCCTGTACAGGACTACTTCAATCGTCTTGCTAATCAGGTTGAATTCTATTTCAAAATACCAAGATATCTTCCAAAGAATCTCGTTGCTGCTTGTGCTAAACCGTTTATGAAGAAGATTGCTCAGACTCCTGACTTCGGTACACTTGACTGGGCTGAAAAAGATGATAAGGTTCGTATGAGCGCTTATTACGGCTCAAAGGCTGAGTGGGAAAAGATTCCTACAAAGTGGGAAGATTTCAACATTATCAAGTTTGACAAAGACAACAGTGCTGCTGAGCAGTTCAAGCTTGATCACGGTTATGATGAGTCTAAGCCTGAATCAGAGCTTGATATTGAAGATATGAAAATGGCTGCTAAATTCCGTGGCGGCGAATGCTTAAGCGAGACTATGACTAAGGGTGATATGGCTACAAAGCTTAAGTGGAAATGCGGTCTCTGCGGTGCTGAATTTGAAGCATCACCTGCTCTCATTCTTCTTGGCGGTCACTGGTGTCCGGAATGTTACATTCCTCAGAAAGAATGGAACTATGATGAGGTTGCTAAGACTAACCCATTCTTCGCTCAGGTTTGGTACCCAAGCCACACTAAGGAAGAGCACAACGTTTACAAATTCGATGATCTTTTCCATATTAATGGTGTTAAATGGGACGACATTAAGAGATAATATTTTAATTCTATTAATCCCACAGCTTAGGCTGTGGGATTTTTTTGTATAAAATTTATACGAAGAATACTATTGACAAAGAAAAAAACTTGATGTATTATTTATTAGAATTCTAACTATTAGCATTCTAACAAATATTCCGGAGATAAAATTATGCACAATTCGCTTCACTATTTACTGATGGTAAATCAGGCAACAATTCAAAAAAGATTATTTAATAGTTTAAAAGATACGGAGTTAAGCTTAGGTCAGCCTAAGATACTCGATTATTTAAAAGAAAATAACGGAGCAGCACAAAGGAGCATTGCGGCTGCATGTCATATTGAACCAGCTTCCCTTACCTCTGTATTAAACGGTATGGAGAAAAAAGAACTGATAAAACGAGAAACCAAAGACGGCAACAGAAGATCGTTATATGTCTTCCTAACCGATAAAGGAAAGGCTCTGCAAAAGCGTGTTGATTATGAATTTTACAATCTTGAAATGCAGGCACTGAACGGCTTTGAAGAACAGGAAAAAGCATATATAATTCATGCATTGAAAAAAATTTATGACAACTTAAACCATCCGGAGGAAACAGAAATTGAAAAATAGAAAGAAAATGAATATAATTAAACGATACATCGTTTTTTTAATCGGACTTTTTATCAGTTCATTCGGCGTAAGCTTTATTACAAAAGCAAATCTAGGCACCTCCCCTATCTCAGCTATTCCATATGTGCTAAGTATGAAGTTTCCCCTATCACTCGGCGAATTTACAATCATTTTCAGTGTATTCCTTGTTATTCTTCAATTGATAATTTTAAGAAAAAATTTTAAGATGTGGGATTTGATACAGCTGCCTGTCTCAGTAGCGTTCGGGTATTTTATCGACTTCACAATGATTTTATTGAAAGGACTGAATCCAAAGTCATATCCTATGAAATTTATTGATTTGATTATAGGATGTATTATACTTGCTTTCGGTGTTTATTTGGAAGTAATTGCTGACGTTGCTATGCTTCCAGGTGAATCCTTTATCCGTTCTATAGTAAAAACTTTTAACAAAAACTTTGGCAACACTAAGATTATTTTCGATGCATCTATGTGTATTGGGGCAGCCATTCTTTCTTTAATTTTCTTTAAAGAGTTACAGGGTGTACGTGAAGGCACAATTATTGCTGCAATCATCGTCGGACTCATCACAAAGCAGTTTTCAAAAATTTTCAAATTTCTCCCTCCCCTTTTATTCGGTAAAGAAAAAGAATAATTACTATAAAAAGCATTCTGAAACAGAATGCTTTTTAATTATGCCTTGAAGGCTTAAAAAAAGGACTATCAGCCGATAGTCCTTTTTCGCTGTTTTTATTAATAATTTGATCTGCAGGTGTAATTAACCTTGCCGTTTACACTTCTTCTGAGAGTGAAATTCTTTCCGCTCTGTGTAACCTTCAACGAAACCTTTGATGGCTTAGCCTTTACACAAGTATAGAAGCTGCAGGTTATTTTACCGTTTTTAACAGTCATAACCACTCTGATTGGATATTTCGTTGTATTCTTCCATCTGAAATCCTGCACAGTACCGTAAATTGCAGCATCTCTGCCCAGCGGAACATATGATACCCTCTGAGAATGCTGGTGTCGTTCAACAATGCCTACATTCGCATTCAAAGCACAGTTGAACATCGTTGAAGCAACCTGACAAATACCTCCTCCGATACCATTTTCAGTGGAATTGCTTCCCGAAAACACAGGAGCTGATTTATAACCTCTGCCTGAGGTTCTTGGACCTACAACATCATTAAATGAAAATGTCTGACCAGGCTGAACAATTGTACCTGAAATTGCCTTTGAGGCGATTTGGAGATTTCTTGTTCTGTTAGCATTATTAACATAATTTGAGGAATATGTTGCATAGAGATTAGAATAATACGTGCTTAAATACTGACTGCAGATACCCTTATAAGCAACATTCTTATAATTGATATATGCTCTTACCTTAACGTAATAGGTTGATTTCTTGTTGATATTTTTAATTTTATAGGATGTCTTGTTTCCGCCCTTTATTGTAATACATTTAACATTTTTCTTAAACTTGCTGTCAGTACTGTAAAAAATCTGATAACCTGAGGACTTTGTTTTCTTCCATTCAACGTTAATTGCATTACCACTCTTTACAACGGAAGTTAATGTTACACGAGCAGGTTTTGTTGCAATAGCAACATCTGCACTGTATGCACCGTAATAATTCGTCTTTTTGTCACTTAACTGTGTATATGCTCTCACTTTAAAATGATAAGCATTAGCAGCATTAAGACCTGTTATTGTGCAACTTGTTGCGTTAGGAGAAACTCGTTTCACCTGAACATATGCTTTTTTATTTGCATCATATTTAACGATCTGATATCCTGAAACATAATTCAGCTTATTCCATTTCAGAGTAACGGAGTCAGCGGTTGAAGCAGTTGCTTTCAAACCTGTTGTCTGCTTTGGAAGAATTTTGAAGTACTTATTTACTGTGCCGGAGAAATTGCCCTTACCTTTGATAATTATCGTACCCTGTCCCATATTTCTGTTATTTTTATATGAAACAGTATAATCCTTATTCTTTACAAGCTTTACTTTATTGCTGCCGTTTGTCCAGTATATGGTAGGGGTCGGTGTCTTTGCATCACCGGAATAAACAGCATTAAGATAGTTAAAGCTCATTGAGATTGACTTAGCAGAAAGACTGATTGCATTAATCTTAAATGTCTTGCTGAGTGAACCTGTGTAATTGCCGATACCGTCAACTTTTACAGTGGCTGTTCCGGCATTGGTATTATTCGAATAAGTTACCTTATAATCTGTATTCTTTACCAAAGATACCTTGTTGCCATCTGCATCTGTATATGTAACAGATGTATTCGGTGTTTTCGCTTTTCCATCATAGTTATAAGATGTTGCACTGAGTCCAAGCACTGTATTTGCACTGCTGATACTTATAGGCTGTGCAGGTTCTTCGGGAACATTTGTTGTTTCATCAGCATAAGCACTGAATGAGAAAATGCAGCAAATAAGCATAACTGCAAAAGCAGAAATAACTGATAATCTTTTTTTCATTTTTTCTCTCTCCTTAAATATTGTCCGTAATAGGCATTTTTTCCGTGTTTTCGCTGATAATGTTTATCAAGCAAATACTGTTCAATGCCTATATTGGAATTTCTATCAAACTGAGCTACCATCTGAGTACGCGTTGCCATTTTTGCAACCTCTTCAAGAATCAATGCGTTTTCTACCGCTTTGAAGGGATCTGTACCCCAAGTAAAAGGTCCGTGCCTGTGTATCAAAACAGCCGGACACTCTTCAGATTTAATTCCTCTTTTTTCAAATTCTTCAATAATTACTTTGCCTGTATTGAGTTCGTATGCATCATTCACCTCGTCTTCAGTGAGACCTCTTGCACACGGAACAGCTCCGTTTGCAAAGTCGGCATGTGTTGTGCCATAGGCAGGTATATCGCAGCCTGCCTGTGCCCAAGAGCACGCCCAAGATGAATGTGTATGAACGATTCCGCCTATATTTTTAAAGTTTCTATACAGTTCAAGGTGTGTAGGCGTATCAGATGAGGGATTCAGGTCGCCCTCAACCTTATTCCCCTGCAAGTCCATAACAACCATATCAGATGCCTTCATTGTATCATATGGCACACCTGACGGCTTTATTACAACCAAATTCTTTTCTCTGTCTATAGCAGATACATTGCCCCATGTAAGAACAACTAATCCATATTTAACAAGCTGTAAATTCGCCTTAAATACCTTTTGCTTTAACTCCTCTAACAACTAAAATCACCTTACATTCCAAGCTTATAAGCTACATCGTTATAGAATAATTCCTTTTTGAAGGAATTGATTTGGGTATCCTTATTGATATGAATAAACTCAATACCCATAATCTCTGCAAAATCTCTCATATGCTCTGCCGTAAGTGAATAGGAAAGCACTGAATGATGAGCACCGCCGGCATATATCCACGCCTCAGCGGAAGTCTGAAGGCAAGGCATAGGCTGCCATAAAACACCTGCTACAGGCAGCTTAGGCATATCGTTAGTCTGCTCCTTACATTCAACATCATTAACAATCATTCTGAGTCTGTCACCCATATCAACAAGAGTAACAACAATCGCATTACCTGTCTGTGCTTTAAACACAAGCCTTGCCGGGTCTTCCCTGTCACCTATTCCAAGCGGATGAACCTGGATTTTCGGCTTATCGGCAGCAATGGTCGGACAAACCTCAAGCATATGTGAGCCTAAAAGCATTTCGTTTCCAGGCTCAAAATGATAGGTATAATCTTCCATAAATGCTGTACCACCGTCGGTCATACCCTCAGCCATAAGCTTCATAATTCTTGTCATAGCAGCAACCTTCCAGTCACCCTCCGCACCAAAGCCATAGCCTTGTCGCATCAAATCCTGCGATGCAAGACCGGGCAGCTGTCTGAGCTGCTGTAAATCCTCAAAGTTGGTATGGAAAGCACTGAAGCCGTTTTCATCAAGGAATTTTTTAATTGCAACCTCTTCCCTTGCCTGATAGCGGACAGCCTCAATATTATCCGTATCCATATCGTAATACTTTTCATACTCAGCCATCTGTGCATCAATTTCGGCGTCAGTCACATTCTCAACACATCGGATAATGTCACCCACACCATAGTGGTCAACCTGCCAGCCAAGCTTAATCTGTGCTTCAATCTTATCGCCGTCAGTCACAGCAACATTTCTCATATTGTCTGATATACGTAAGACTTTCAGCTTTCTTGATTCAGCTGCGCCTACGGCAGCTCGCATCCAGATTCCGATTTTATTCTGGAATGCTTCATCTTTCCAGTAGCCGGCAGCAACCTTAACCTTTTTTCTCATACGAGCATGAATATATCCATGCTCCCGGTCACCGTGAGCAGACTGATTCAGATTCATAAAGTCCATATCAATGCTGTCCCAAGGGATATCCCTATTATACTGCGTATTAACGTGGAGATATGGCTTTGAAAGCTCGCTGAGACCGGCTATCCACATTTTTGAAGGTGAGAATGTATGCATCCAGGTAATAACACCCGCACAAGCAGAATCGTTATTTGCCTGCCTCATAATATCAAGAATTTCTGCAGATGTTTTTACGCAAGGCTTAGCAACAACTTTGCAAGGCAGCTTATCAGACCATTCACTGCACATTTCCTGTGCATGTGAATTGATATCTGCAAAAATTTCTTCACCATATAAATGCTGTGTTCCCACAACAAACCAAAATTCATAGTCCTTAATTGCCATAATGAATTTATCTCCTTAAATATTCTTAACTGCCGATTCCTCAACGGAAAGTGCTTTTTTATATAATTTCATATAATCTGCAAAGCCTTTAACATCACCGGAGTCCGGCTGGACCACAGAGCTTTTATATTTTGAAAACACTCGATTATCAAGATAATCTTCAAGCGGTTCATCCGTATGATCTGCGGCATATTTTGCAAGAATTGCGATACCCCAAGCTCCGCCTTCACCTGCAGTTTCCATAACCGCAACAGGCGTATTCATAGCACCTGCCATAAGCTTTTGACCCACAAGCTCTGTTTTGAACAATCCGCCATGACCCATAAGCGTATCAATTTCAACATTTTCGTTCTCAAGAATCTCCATTCCGATTTTAAGAACGGCCATTGTTGAGTAAATCTGAGCTCGCATAAAATTGGCGAGATTGAAATCAGCGTTTTCCGTTCTTGTCAGCAACGGACGTCCTGAGGTAAGCTTAGCCACAGGCTCACCTGAAAAATAATTGAAAGTTACGATTCCGCCGCAATCTTTGTTACCGTCAAGCGCCATATTATAAAGCATATCATAAATCTGCGGTTTCGTAAGCTCATTTCCTGAAAGACGAGAAAATTCAATAAATAAGTTAACCCAGTAATCAAGGTCGGTGCAACAATTGTTACAGTGCACCATTGCCACAGGCTTACCTGTCGGAGTTGTTACCATATCTATCTCTTCATACACCTTAGAAAGAAGCTTATCAAGCACAATCATTGAGAATATGGATGTGCCTGCGGAAACATTACCGGTTTTTACCCTTACACTGTTTGTAGCAACCATACCTGTACCCGCATCTCCCTCAGGAGGACAAAGTATACAACCGGGTTCAAGATTACCTGTAGGGTCAATAAGCTTTGCACCATTCTCTGTTAAAGTGCCTGCACTGTCGCCTGCCTGTAAAACCTCAGGAAGAATGTCGGCAAGCCTCCAGGAGAATTTGGACACCTCCGGTATATTATCAAACTGCTGCATCATTTCAGCATCATAAGTATTTGCCGCACTGTCAATCGGAAACATTCCTGACGCCTCACCGATTCCAAGAACTTTTTTATCGCTTAGTTTCCAGTGTACGTATCCGGCAAGCGTTGTCAGATATGAAATATCCTTAACGTGCTCCTCACCATTAAAAATTGCCTGATACAGATGTGCAATGCTCCAGCGCTGCGGAATATTAAAATCAAAAAGTTCTGTTAATTTTCCAGCAGCTTCCGATGTAATCGTGTTTCTCCAAGTTCTGAACTCAGCAAGCTGATTTCCGTTTTTATCAAAAGGAAGATACCCATGCATCATAGCAGAAAATCCGATTGAAGAAAGCTTTTTTATTTTTACACCATATCTTTTAAAAACATCATCATTAAGCCTTGAATAAGCATCCTGCAAGCCTTTCCATACATCGTCAAGGCTGTAAGTCCAGATTCCGTTTACAAGCTTATTTTCCCAGTCGTGGCTGCCTGTTGCGATAGGATTAAAATCATTGTCAATCAAAACAGCCTTTATTCTGGTCGAACCGAATTCAATACCAAGTGATTCAGTACCATTAATTACATAAGATGACAAAATACGACCTCACTACCAATAATTTATTTATATTATTTTAACTTATAAAAACTATTTTTTCAATAGTAATATGCATAAAATAACAAGTAAAATTTAGAATTTTTCCTTACAAAAATATAGTATAAAAAAATATGAAAATTGTTGCAAAAAAATAAAAACAGCAACTTAATTATCTAAGCTGCTGTTTTATGGAGGCACCACCCAGATTTGAACTGGGGCGTAAAGCTTTTGCAGAGCTCTGCCTTACCACTTGGCTATGGTGCCGTATAACAAAAGGCTTCTTTTGAAGCCTTTATACTTTATGGAGCGGATGACGAGGCTCGAACTCGCTACCTCAACCTTGGCAAGGTTGCGCTCTACCGGGTGAGCTACATCCGCAAATATGGTGCCTCCGGTCGGAATCGAACCAACGACACGAGGATTTTCAGTCCTCTGCTCTACCGACTGAGCTACAGAGGCAAAAATGGCGACCCGGATGAGGCTCGAACTCACGACCTCTAGCGTGACAGGCTAGC